>Ga0307427_1000476_pt1 | contig 25231 bp, 27 predicted proteins | sample SalMarWE160190MG_FD_202162 | JGI IMG/M metagenome (GOLD analysis project Ga0307427, IMG submission 202162) | Salt marsh sediment microbial communities from the Plum Island Ecosystem LTER, Massachusetts, United States - WE1603-190 | ecosystem: Environmental > Aquatic > Marine > Intertidal zone >... | reverse complement strand
TTAATCTTGTTTCTTTGTACTTTAATGGCCATAGGAAGTTCCTCCTTTTTTAATAGTTTTCTTTTCAGGCTTATTAGCCTTTGAGGGACTTCCTATCAACTAAAATCTATCATAGTCTCTGTTAAATAGCTTGAGGTTGAAGTGTACTGGGCATTTATATTGGAGAGCATGAAGGATATGCATTTTATACATGTCTTAATAACAATTTCAAGCTAAGATTTGAGCAACATATTGAATCATGCCTTGGTAAAAGCGATGCGGCAAAGTGAGAAGAATACCACGTGAAGATGTTCTTGATAAGAAGGCTCAAATCTTATTTAACAGGGTAAATAGAGCTTTGGGACAAACTGATTCAGGAAGATATCTCACAGTGTTCTTTATTTATAAAGAGACTCATGAGGCACTTGTGATTTCCGCCTGCGACATGACAGATAAGGAGAGGAAAAATTATGCAAAAAGAAAAAGATAGAGGAAAGAAGAAACGAGATCCTTTACCAGAAACATTTGATTCCATTTCGGAGGCGGCAACTTTCTGGGACAATCATGATTCCACTGATTATGAAGATATGATGGAAGATGTTGATTTTCAGGTAGAAATTAAACGACATGTCTATTTAGTGCCCATATCTGGACCAGTATTGGAGGCTCTTAGACAAAAGGCTAGATCCCAGGGAGTATCTACTGAAACACTTGTGAATCTTCTGCTTCAAAAACAAGTTGCTTAAGCCCTCTTGAACAGGGAGTTAATCAATCACTCTTTCTATCAAAACCATTTTTAGGTCCTCATTGTTTTCCTTTCCATTCAGCAAATATTATTCAACAGGCCAAGGCGCAAGTGAATTGAGGGACGTTTTTAGCTTTTTAGTTTTTAGAATAGAAGGATAAACAAAAAAATAGGGGTCAGGGCTACACTCTTGACAAACAGATTAATTTCCTCGCGCCCCGGTGAAACAACGGCAAAAAAGGTTTCACTGGGCAGGCAAAGGCGCCAAGGCGCAAAGATAATACCTGAAAATGATATAGGAAAAATTGTTGTTGATGTGGCGGTAAAGGTACACAAGGCACTCGGGCCAGGTTTGCTGGAAACCGTTTACGAACTTGTTCTCGCTCACGAACTGTCCAGAAGGGGGCTTCATGTTGATAGGCAAGTTCCTGTTCCCATTGATTACGACGGGATTAGATTCGATGAAGGATTTCGGGCGGATATGATTGTAGAGAATAAGGTGATTCTTGAGTTGAAGTCTGTAGAAAAGGTGGTGGCAGCCCATAAAAAACAGATTCAGACCTACCTTCGCCTTACTGGCTACAAGCTGGGATATCTCCTCAATTTTGGGGAAGCGCTAATGAAACACGGTATCACCAGGGCCGTAAACAATCTCGAGGAATAATCTTTGCGTCTTGGCGCGAGAATGATCAGGGAAGATTTCCCAAGAGGTGAGAGCGTGGGCTGTGGGTTTTTAAGAAAAGCTTGTCTCGCTTATTCCAAAGACTTTAGCTAACTTTTGTCTGGTTACTTTGCGATAAATAGCGCCTTCCCGTTCCCATTTTGCCACGGTAGCCTGTTTTACCCCGATTCGATTGGCGAGTTCCTCCTGTGTCCATCCCTTCTCAAGGCGCTCCCTTTTGACAGGATTCATGAAGATGTAGTTTTCCGCTTCGCTTTGATCATAGAGTAGTTCTGACTTGGCCTCACGAATGTCACGCAGATCGGATTCATCTTCTATACGGTCAAGGATGGCCTCGAATAAGGTGACAGGCAGCACCACAAACTTCACTTTTCCATTTTCTTTAATTGTCTGGTATTCCATAGTTACCTCTTGTAAATGTCGCCCCGCGGGCGGATTTTTACTACTTCTATTATCAACCGATCATCCTGGCGTATATAGATAATACGGTACTGCCCCACTCTGAGACGGAATCCCTTCTTTCCCTTTAAGATGTCGATATCAAGAGAAGGGTTGTCTGGATTTGCTGCAAGCTCATGCAAATTATTTACAATGACCGATTTTATTTTTAGTGGCAGGCGTGCCAGATAGTTTCTGGCCTGCCGTCTGTATCTCAATATATACATGCTTAATTATAGCTTTAAAAGATATATTGTCAAGATGAAAAACATAAAAATAAGGGGTCAGGGCTACACTCTTGACAAACAGATGAATTTTCTCTCGCCCCGGTGAAACAACGGCAAAAAAGGTTTCACTGGGCAGGCAAAGGCGCCAAGGCGCAAAGAACAGACGAAAAAATGGTGGGATGGTTCCCTTCGGGAAGGATGAATGCCCCGATGAAATACGTTTCACTGTGACTGCGTCAATTTCATGCGAGGTGGGGTAAAAACATGTAAAGAATTAACCGTGGACAGAGTGCTTCCGACAGAGTGCTTCAGACTTGACAGGGAGGACTAAAAGTTCCATTGTATGGAATATTTTATTTGGATTGAAATATAATATGTGTTATATTGCATTGGAATTATAATATTTTACTATGAAGCGGCTATGGAAAGAGAGAAACTAAAGGAGCTTTTAATTGATCACAAACGCAGATTCCTTTCGCGAAGTGGCTTTATCCAGAGGAAAGTTCAGGACGAGATCAAAAAATACATCTCACAGAGGGAAATCATTGTCATAACCGGAGTGCGCAGGAGCGGCAAGTCCACTCTACTAAGGTTGATTTGCAATGATATTATCGCGAAAATGGAAGTGCCTGAGACCAATATTTTATATTTGAACTTCGAGGATGAACGGTTTGTCTCTTTCACTGTCACCGATTTTGAGCCACTCTACGAATGCTTTCTTGAGCTGGAAAACCCCATTGGGAGGAAATACCTTTTCCTTGATGAGATTCAGAATATCGCAGGATGGGAACGATGGTTGAACCGGCTCTATGAACTTGAGGAGGTGAAGGTCTTTGTTACAGGGTCTAACGCAACTATGTTGAGTTCTGAAATCTCTACTGCTTTGACTGGAAGAAATCGACAGATTGTGACCTGGCCATTTTCTTTCAAGGAGTTCCTGGCACTGAAAGGGCTTGAAGTCCAAGTTAGGGATATCTACGACAAAGAAAAGAAAGTGAAAATCAAAAGGCTTTTCGAAGAGTATATTGTGCTGGGCGGTTTTCCGGAGGTTTTGAAGATGGGCGATGTAACGCTGCTGGCACAGTACTTTCAAGATATACTCTACAGGGATGTAATTGTTCGGTATGGTATCAAGAATATAAGGGGAATCAAAGAGCTGACCCTCTATCTTGCGGCTCATCCAGCGACCGTTCAAAGCTATAAAAATATGGGCAAGATCATTGGAGCGCAGAGTGTCAACACAGCGAAAAGTTATATAGAGGCTCTTAACAGCGTCTATCTGTTTTTCTTTACAGACATTTTTGACTATTCCGTTAAGCGACAGATATATAATCCTTCAAAGATTTACGGGATTGATGTGGCTATGATGGATTCTGTCAGTTTTAAGTTTTCCAGAAACCTGGGCCGTCTTTTGGAGAATATTGTTTTCCTGGAACTGAAAAGGAGGAAAAAGGACATTTATTACTGGAGGTCGGCCAAGGGCAGGGAGGTCGACTTCATTACCAGGAAGGACACCCAGATACAAGAGGCGATCCAGGTGTGCCTTTCATTGGCTGATGAAAATACAAAGCAACGGGAAATTCTGGGGCTTATGGAGGCAAAACAAGTCCTGAAACCTGATCGTCTTATCCTAATCACGAGGGAAGAGGAGGAAACCCTTGCGGACGGATACGAGGACATCACCGTTACCCCCTTATGGAAATGGCTGCTTCAGGAAGAAAAATAGGGGTCAGGGCTACACTCTTGACAGATATGTTTCTATAGGGCAAATGGGAGACCAGGGCAAGAAGGCATGAAGCGGATTAAAGTTATTTGTTATTCGTTGTTTGCCAAGAGAAATGGCTATGCTTTTATATACCGCTTCAAATCCCGATAGAAGTGTTGATGGGATCCGATAGAAATTAATAGCAATTCGAAATCATTGAACTCATAGGCAAGGAGTAAAACTCTGGTCTTAATCTTGAATTTATACACGCAGACGCCTGCCAAATCCCCCTTCTTTTCTTGGCCAATCTGCGGATCATCCGAAAGTCTTCTGATGACATCATCCAGTATTCCCATTTCTTTTTAATGAAGATGCTTCTTTTGCCTTTCAAAAAGAGGTGATTGAAAGACTTGGAGCGTCATTTTCCTTCACCAAATATATATGGTGTTTTCTGGCCGGCTCGCAGTTCTTCCCTTCCAAGGAGAATATCCTTTATGAATGATATCGGCAGGTCAGGATTTTCGTCTCCTATTTTACCAAGTTTTGCCCAGTATTCTACTTGGCCTGCTACTGATCGATGTTCTACCTTGGCAAATAAAGCTGCAACAGCAGCCAATGCCTCTGAGATCTTAATCGCCTTAGCCATAAGTGCACCTCCTTTATTCGTTGTAATAGTATGGAAAAAGCAACCTTTTGCAACCTTTTATTACAGATAGCTGAGTAATAGTAATAGGGGTCAGGGCTACACTTTGGGAATGACGGATTGACAAGTGTTCCCGATGTGTGTATAATGGGATGAAAAATTAGTTGAAAAGGAGGGTGTCCAATGCCTAAATCTCGCTTGAATATCAGCCTGGATAAAGATCTTGTCGATTTTGTTAAGGTTTTTGCCGCTGAAAACCGCCTTACTGTTGCAGAAATTATGACACAATATCTCCTGACCTTAAAAAGGCGAGTGGAGGGGCAAGATATGGAAAAAATTCTTGCACATCCGGCTTTTCAAGAGGCGATGGAAGAAGTACAGGCCAAACTCAGTAAAGGGACTGCCACCTGGCACTCATATGATGAGGTCTTCGGAGAGTAATGGAGGTTAAATTCGAAACCACCTTCTTGAAATCGCTCAAAAAGCATTCTTCAATAAAAAAGGCGCTACAGAAAAAAGTGGATATGATCATTAAACATCCGCTGATTGGAGAACCTCTAAAAGGAAAATGGCAGGGTTTTTATTCTTCTCCTGTGAAAAGGAATTTTATCATCATTTATTTATATTGCGAAGTGTGCAGGAAAAAAGGTGATGATCTGATTGTATGCTGCTTTGATTGCAAGGATACTCATGATAAAACTCTTAAATTTGTCTTACTTGAACCTCATGACAAGGCTTATTGGGATTGAGTTCTTAGCAAAATTTCTGTCGTCATAGATAGATCCAAGGGGTCCGGGCTACACTCATGACAGATATGTTTCTTTGATATATTGCATGGGTACGGGACGGGCATAAATAGTAAATAACTAAACTATAAATAGGGTCAAACGGGGTAAAGAGCTCAACAGCCAATATGAAAATCCTCTTGGTTCACAACTTCTACGGCTCTTCGGCGCCAAACACTGAAAATAATGTCTTTCTGGCTTAGGCTGTGCTGCTTAAGAAAAAAGGGCATTGTGTCGTTGAACGAGTTGGACTGGTACAGACGGCATTGCGCTGACGATCGGGGCCATCTTGGCGATGGAATTATGATTCTGTACCTATATCGATAGTTTTTTGAGTCTCCCTCTATCAAAAATTGTTTGACATTCTTGATCAGAAAGTATATACAGTTTGTATATACATGATGTGGAGGTAATGTAATTATGAAAACGGCAAGAGTATTTAAATCGGGTAATTCTCAGGCAGTCAGGCTTCCCAAGGATTTTAAGCTGGACGTCACAGAAGTTAGCGTCTTTCAGAAGGATGGAGATCTGGTGTTGCGGCCATTGCGAAAAAGCTGGCAGGATTATTTCAAGCGCGGGCGGAGATTCAGTGATGACTTCCCGGAGCATATCCAGGATATGGCACTGGAGGAAGTGATCCCATGGTGATCCGTTACATGCTGGATACTGATGCCTGTATTACCTTAATCAAGAATCGGCCTGAAGCTATGCGCATACCGTTGTCTCGACTTTCACCGGACGAAGTAGGGATATCCAGCATTGTTACTGCAGAGCTTTGGTTCGGCGTAGCGCTTTCACAGAAGAAAAAACAGAATCAAGCCGCCCTGAAGGATTTTCTGGATTATGCGACGATCCTGAATTGGCCCTACGAGGCATGCCCCATCTACGGACAAATCCGTACAGGCCTTCAGAAAAGAGGAACGCCCATCGGTGCCATGGACATGCTCATCGCTTCTCATGCCCTTTTGCTCGATGCAATCCTTGTGACGAACAACACAAAAGAATTCAGCCGGGTTCCAGATCTGAAGATTGAAAACTGGCTTTCCGGGAATTAGGCACGTTGATATCTATCGTGACAAACTTCTATTGCATTGCTTTTCTTAAGAACGTTTTCGGTAATTTGGAGTTTATGAATCAATGGCAGGCACTACTTTGGATGCAGAAAGCGCGCCTTGACTGGCTTTACCGGCTGCCCGAGCAGCCAAAAAAGACATTTGTGCGAATGCTTCTTGTCCCCGGCTTCTTTTACCTTACGTTTCTGTAATTAATTAAAGATGGCAGATCCCATTTTAAACCTTAGAAAACTGGTTTTACCCATTTCAGCTCAAGGCTTGTCCGCCATCAGTTTGGAGGGTTTACCCTCCGTTATTTTGGAGGGTTTACCCGCCGTCAGTGTGGCGGGCTGTTTTGGGTAATTCTCCGACGATCCTGCGTGGAGGCAATGAAGATAACACTACAGTTAGCCGTGGAGAGAAAGTAGATAAGTAAATCATGATACTTAATTTATGAATAGTTCAATATGCAAATGGGTTTGAATAGATGTGATTTGTTTTAAAGAGGGGTATAGAAATAATTAATGAGGGACGTTGCTACGGAACTGCATTACTTTGTAAAGAGAAGAAAAAGGGGTCACACCTAATTAATTGTTATTGTTCCCTACTTGTTTTTTAAACAGGTTCTTTACTTTCTTGTGTTTATAGGTTGAGTAATTGTCAGCGTTAAAGTCACACCCTATAACCTTACCCATAGTCATGGAACCTCTGTTGAAGCGACCCCTGGATGTCATATTCTCCATTTTAATGCTGATCCTATCCATACCTATCTCTCTGCTTATTGCTATGGCTATCAAGCGTAGGCTACAGGAGGTTGTACTGGAGTATACCTGGGAATGATCTTTTACCGATTTCAGCTCAAAGCTGTTTTTGGTAAATAAATTATTATTTCTCGCTACTTGTTTTTTAAACTGGTTAAGAATTTTTATGTTTATGGGTGAATAATTGTCCGCGGTCAAGGCACATTCTATCGCAGCATCCATAGTCAGGGAACCATTTTTAAAGCGACCTCTGGATGTGATTCTTGCTACCTTAATGCTCATCCTATCCTTGCCTGTCTCTCTGCTTATTGCTATGGCTATAAAGCTTGAAGATGGAGGGGCTGTATTTTACCGACAGGAACGCTGGGGGAGAAAAGGTAGCCGTTTCAGGGCATATAAGTTTCGTACCATGATACCGAATTCTGATGAGGAGTTCGGGCTCAGACAGGCCAGCGAAAATGATCCAAGAATCACCAGGATAGGTCGAATATTACGTGACATGGGACTGGACGAGTTACCCCAACTTTTAAATATCTTTTTAGGAGAGATGAGCTTTGTTGGTCCAAGGTCTTTGGCCATTGGTGAAATGGTGAAAGGCAATAAAGGCAATATGGTAGAATATGAGGATATCAAGGGCTTCTGGGAACGCCTGCGTGTCAGACCCGGTCTGACAGGTCTTGCCACTATCTATATCCCCAGGGATGCTCCCCCATGCCACAAGTTCCGCTATGATCTCCTTTATATCCGCAAACAATCCTTCTGGCTTGATATTCGTTTGATTCTGCTTTCCTTCTGGATCAGCTTCAGAGGCAAATGGGAGACCCGGGGCAGGAAGGCATGAAGCGGACTAAGATTATTCGTTATTAGTGGAAAAAGAATGTTAGCTTTACCCATTTCAGCTCAAGGTTTACCCGCCATCAGTTTGGAGGGTTTACCCGCCATTATTGTGGCGGGCTTGTCCGCCTGTGGTATGGTGGCCCCAGTTAAATATGCTATGCATTTAACGGGGCAAGCACTTTTCGGTAAAAGCTTGCACCTTTGGGGCATTATGTTGGCGACTCTCTTTTTAGTTGATTACTCCACAAATAAAGTGTACACTAATCATGTACATATAAGAAAAAAGGAGTCATAATGGAGATAAATGTTAAAGATGCAAGGAGTAGGCTGAGCTCCCTTCTTGATCGTGTGAGGGTGGGAGGCGAGGTGATTATCCTTCGTCGCGGCAAAGAGGTGGCCCGCCTTGTGCCGCCGGAAGGTGAAGGTAGGCCACTGCCCAGCTTAAAAGAATTTCGTGCCTCTATTCGGATCACCGGACAGCCATTGAGAGATACAGTTATTCAGGAAAGACAAGAGGGGCGCTATTAATGTTCTATGTGGATACTACCGTCCTTGTTGCTTACTATTGCCCCGAACCATTGAGTGAAAAGGCTGAAGCCTTTATCACTGCACATACTCGACCTGCGATCAGTAATCTTTCAGAGCTAGAACTGTTTTCGGCAATATCCAGGAAAATCCGTGAAGGCGGCTTGGATCGTGCGGATGGAAGCAGAATTGTTGCCAAATTCCTTTCACACCTGGATGATCTTTTTTATACCAAGCTTATCATTGAGCCGTACCACTATAGATTAGCTAGAGACTGGATTGGACAGTTCACAACATCTCTGAGGAGTCTCGACGCCATACATTTAGCTGTTGCTTCGTCTGAAAGAGTAACGCTTATTACCGCTGATGAAGGGCTTGCAAAATCGGCGGCATCGCTCGCTGTAGATGCTGTTCTCTTGAGCATAGATTAAAAAGATTAGAAAATGATTTGATTATTCAGATCTCGAGTGCTGTGGAAGTGAATTGGGGTTAGGTCAACATTTAACAACTCTGGGAGAGGAAGAGAAAAGGTCTTACCGATTTCAGCTCAAAGCCCCAGTGGCATAAATGAAAGAAATTTAACCACGATGGGATAAACGGAAAAATAAAATTCCACCCCAGTACGGTCATGCTGACCTACCCAAGTGAAATGAGCTTCGCTCTTCATTGACATGAATTTTACGGGGCACAGCGGGGCACCGCAATGCGGCATCTTCGACCCCGAGGGGCGGGATCTACGACACGCGGGGCAAGCCCCTGTTAAATCGGCTGCGCCGTTTCACTTTGTGAAAATTTAACGGGGCAAGCACTTTTCGGTAATATTACTTATCATTTTCTTGACAAGTTGTCAAAAAAACTCCACAATTATATTATAATATTATTCAAGGAGGTACACATGCAGACACTCACCATTGGAGAACTGAAGGCACGGTTTTCCGAAGTGCTGGGACGATTAAGACAGGGTCAGGAAATTGTCATCAGCTATGGGAAGAAACGGGAAAAAGTTGCCGTGCTGCTACCTTATTCGCATTATAGCAGAAAACCTGAAAGAAAGCTGGGCTTGCTCAGGGATAGGGGCCACTGTGTGATCCATGAGGACTTCAAGCTGAGCGATGAAGAGATGCTGACATCATGAATTTTCTGTTGGATACTCATAGTTTCCTGTGGACCCTTTTCGTCCCAGAAAAATTGAGCCGGTCTGCAACACAGAAGATCATGTCTTCGGACAATGACGTGGCTGTCAGTGTGGTAGCCTTTTGGGAGATTTCCCTTAAGTACGCACTTGGCAAGCTTGAATTGTCTGGTGTCGAGCCTGATGAACTGCCTATCTTCGCTGACCAAATGGGCCTTAGTATCCTGCCGATAAGTCCGTCCGAGGCAGCTAGTTTTCATAAGCTACCGAGGCTTTTGCACAAAGACCCGTTCGATCGGTTTATAATCTGGCAGGCTATCCAACGGAAGATGACTCTGATATCGAAAGATCGTGAATTTAAGGAATATCAGAAGTTCGGTCTTAAAACTCATTGGTGATGGAGAGAAAAGGGGACGGGTCTATTTTTCCCTATCATCCCATGCCGCAAGTTCCGCTATGATCTCCTTTACCTGCCCGCCAATGCCTTTCTGAGCAGAATTCTTTAGATAACTTAGATAGTAAAAAAGTGACCCAGCAGAAAAGATTAGGTATAATGGCAACCCGCCCGCCTCACCTGAAGGCAAAGCCGATGGCGGGCAGGTGGCAGGCGGGTTTCCGCAAACAGTCCTTCTGGCTTGATATTCCCTTGATTGTGCTTTCCTTCTGGATCAGCTTCAGGGGCAAGTGGGAGACCCGGGGCAAGAAGACGTGAAAAAAGTTTCAATGGGAGATGAGGTTTATTGACAATAACCGTTCTGTCATCTATAGATAAGTAAGTTCAAGAGTCCCACTGATTATCTGATAGGATGAGAAATAAATATTGGGAAGACCAAAACGTAATATGACGAAGGATATAGCAGTCATTGGCGGGTCGGCTGCTGGGGTTTTCACAGCATATCTACTGTCTCAAAAGGGTTTAGATGTCCGGGTATTTGAGGCAGAAGAAAATCTCCAACCTTCTCCTCGAACCCTCATTGTTACCAGCTATATGCCGGAACTGATAGGATCGCTTTGTGAAAGCGCGGTGGTCAATAAGATTCGCCGCTTCGAATTGTTTGCTGATGGACGTGTTGCGACGATCTCGCTTAAGAGGCCTGATCTGGTCATCGAGCGCTCAAAGCTCATCCAGGGATTGGCAGCACGGGCAGAAGGAAGTGGGGCAAAGGTTTTGACCGGCCATCGTTTCTTGAGTTTTAAGCCTAACAGGGAGAAACTGGCCTTTACTGTAGCATATAATGGTAATGGAGAGGCCATAGAGGAATCTGCTAATATGCTTGTAGGCGCAGATGGAGCCTTTAGCAAGGTTGCCCGGAGTGCAGGGTGGCCAAAACCATCGACTGTGCCCTTGGTTCAGGCCATTGTGGAATTGCCAAAGGATATGCCTTTAGATACAACGAGAATTTGGTTTGTTCCTGAAGAAACACCTTATTTCTACTGGCTGATCCCTCACTCATCAAAGCAGGGTGTGCTTGGCCTTATTGGAAAGGAAAGTCAGGATATGAGAGGTGCTTTAGAATGCTTCCTCCAGAAAAAGGGCCTGGAACCTATAGCCTTCCAGAATGCACAGGTCTCGAATTATACCCGATGGATTCCCAACCACCGGCAAATCGGAAAAAGTCATGTCTATTTAGTAGGAGATGCTGCAAGCCATGTGAAGGTAACCACTATAGGGGGCGCTGTAACTGGGTTTCGTGGAGCATTGGGCGTTTGCGAGGCGATTCTCAATGGTGGTTCCAGCCGTGAGTTTAGGACCCTACGCCACGAACTGAATTTTCATCTCCTTATCCGCAGGGTATTAAATCATTTTACCCAGACGGATTACACAAGGCTTATCGACATGCTGAATCCATCAATCCAGCATTTGCTGAGCATATTTAGCAGAGATGAGACCGGGAAACTTCTCTTAAATGTCTTTTTAAAGCAGCCCCGTCTTTTGATCCTTGGTCTACGAGCCCTCCTTAACGGAAAATAGTTCGTTGTTTTTCATTATGTATAGAGGGAATTGTATTACGGGTAAGCAAGGGTGTAATAGTAAGATAACGTGAGAGAAATGGTTGAGGGGAAAAATTACACAATGTTTTTCGATATGCACAATCACATGCTTCCAGGGCTGGACGACGGAGCTTCTAACTGGAAACAAAGCTTGACTATGGCAAGCATGGCTGTAGAGGATGGCATTGAGGGAGTTGTTTGCACACCTCATTGGGTATTGGGGCGTTATGAGAATACGCGCTCGATGATTTTGAGTGCATTAGAGACGTTTAAGGAGAAGTTGGCAGAGCATGAGATTCCCTTGAAGGTCTATCCAGGAGCAGAGCTCCACTTGGATGTCAGCATTCCTCAGGGGATTCAAGCTGGTGAGTTGCTCACTATCAATGACACGGGCCGCTTTGCCCTAATTGAGCTCCCTCAAGAACTTCTTCCACAAAACTTGGAGGAATTTTTGTGGGATCTCCAGACTCAAAAGATTACCCCTATAATCGGCCATCCAGAGAGAAATACAGTGCTCCTCCAGGATCCGGCACGGCTGTACGAATGGGTCCAAATGGGTGTTCTTACCCAGCTTACAGCTGCAAGCCTTTTAGGATTGTTTGGAAGGAAGGTGCAAAGATTTTCAGCTTTACTCGTGGAACATAATTTGATACATGTTTTGGCAACTGATGCCCATGGATTACATGAACGTAGTCCCATACTTTCTGAGGGCTATAAAGTAATTGAAGAAATGAAGGGAGAAGAAACAGCCTTTCAGATGGTCTGTGAAACCCCAAAGCGCATTATTCAAGGTGAGCCAGTGAGCCCTGTTGAACCTATCCTGATCCCTGCCAGATCCACTGGGTTCACTCATTGGAAGCGGTTTTTCTCCTTTTTCATCATAGCCTTTATCATGATCCTTCGCTTGTCTGCATGCGCACCTCCAATAAAGGAAATCAAGCGGTATTCCGCCCCTTCTCCTGCTTCAAAATCAGAAATCAGCAATGCCGCTGTCCAGGAAATTGAAACAGAAAGGGCCACACAGCCCACTGAAGAAAAACTCATCCAGTTGCACCGGAAGGAGTTGTCTCCCAATGATTACATTCGGGAGAAATTTAAGGGAAAGCAGGTTGTTTTTCCCGAGGAGGTGCAGAAAGTTCCTCCAGGGCGCCCTATCTACAGGATTGGCGCAGAGGATGAGCTGTATATCCTTGTCTGGCAAAATCCGGATCTTTCCATGGGTGTCATAGTGAGAGATGACGGCAAGATCTCCCAACCTCTGGTGGGCGAAGTCGAGGTGGCTGGGCTTCAGGTCCCAGAGTTGGAAATTCTCCTCCAGCGCAAATACATTCGGTATGTGGAAAAACCCCAGGTAACGGTCACGGTAAAAGCGGTCAACAGCCTCAAGGTTTTCATAACCGGGGCCGTGAGGGTTTCCACTATCACCGCCGGCCCACTTCCTTCTGGGTTCCCACTTCGTGGAGATAAACGCTTGCTCACCGCGCTCTCTCAGGTTGAAATACTCACGGAAGCGGATCTGAGCGAGGCTTACATCGTCCGGGGGGAGATCATTATTCCCCTAAACCTCAACCGGCTCCTCAAAGATGGTGATATGACCCAAAACATCTTACTCAAGCCCGCTGATACCATCGTAATTCCTGCCCTGATCAAGGAAATCGCCATCCTTGGTGAGGTGAACCGACCCGGGCGCCATAAGGTGAAATGACGGACTACGATTTTGGACGCTATCGCTGCGGGGGGTGGGATCAAGCGTGCAACAGCCGTGCTTCATATGGCCTATGTGGTACGTCGAGGGAGCATCCTTCCGATCAACTTGAAAAGGCTGATCGATATGGGTGATCTGGACCAAAATATCCTTTTGGAGGATAATGACGTCATCTATATCCCAAGCAGTCAAGAAAATAAGGTCTTCGTTATGGGTGAAGTAAGAAGTCCAGGAGTGGTTCGCTTTGCCGATCCCATTGATGTCCTGGAGGCCATTAGTGTAGCCGGCGATTTTAAGACATCGGCCAACAGGAAACAGGTGCTGGTGGTTCGTGGAGGTCCGCACAAACCCAAAGTGTACGCAATAAACACCCTGAAGATGATGAAAGGCTACACCTATGCAAGATTTTTCCTTGATCGGCGGGATATTATCTATGTGCCGAGGACATGGATCGCCAACTGGAATGTCTTTGTCAGTCAACTGCTGCCCACCATCACAGCTGGCGTTGGCATAGAAGAAATATTTGGTGATTAAATTATACGGCGTGGTAAGGAACTCTGAACACCATGAATCATCAACCAAATTTTGATACAGCATTTTCACCTTTGGTGTCCCAGGATAATGAGCAAATTAACCTGCGGGATTATGTGCAGGTTATGTGGCGCCGCATGTGGGTGATCATTCTGGTCTTCCTGGTGGTTTTTGGCACGGTCCTGGTGGGGACGTTTAGGATGAAGCCTGTGTACCAGGCAAGTGCCACGCTCGAGATCCAGAAGACAGGCGATAGCGGGGCCCTGAGCTTAGAAAACCTGTTCACTGAAGGCTTGGGAGTAGGGGCCGAGAAAGGGCTCTATACCGAGGTGGAGATCATTAAAAGTTGGCCCGTGGCTGAAGATGCGGTTCGGCTCAGTGGTCATCAGCTTGTTTTGGACAAGAGCAAACCGATCTATGAGACATTATTCAAGCGTTTCATGGGCCGCTTCAAACGCCTTATGGCTAAAAAAGATTCAGAACAAAGGAAGTTAACCCCTGCCCTATTGGAGGAGATCTCCGAACCATTGCGCGTGGAAACCCTGGTAGTCCAGCCTTTAAAGCACTCTCTTACGTTCAAGGTGGCCTTTGCCGATGATGCCTACTTTCGCATCCTGGATATGGAAAACCAACTATACGCTCACGGTATAGTGGGCACACTGTGCACGACACCGCTCTTTTCTCTCACTATCCACGGAAGTGCGAATCCTGATGGAAAGGTTTTTCCTCTTATCCTACAGCCCCTGTCATATGCCACAAAAGATTTGCAGTCGAACCTTGAGGTTAGCCCCATCCGTAATACCCGCCTGATTCGTCTAAAATTTAAGTCGACCCATCTTGAGGCTGCTCAAGGGCTTTTGTCCAGCGTTATTACTGCCTACCAACACCGCAAGATCAAGCAAAAAACCCAGATGGCCTCCAGGGCCCTTGAATTCATTGACCAGCAGTTAGAATCTGTGGATGAGCAATTGCAGAAGGCAGTTGGTCAGTTAAAGCAATTTAAGGAAGAAAACAAGTTGGTAAGCCTCTCAGAGAGCGTAAAGGTGGCCGTTGAACAATTAGCGGAACTGGAAATGTCCCAACAGGAGTTCCTGATACTCAGGCAGCAGTCGAGATTTCTTCTTACAGCCCTTGAGGGTCAGCACACCATTGACAAAGAGTCTCTCTACGCCCTGGGAAATGCCATGCATCAAGAGATATTAATCTCACTGGCCAGAGAACTGAGCCAACTGCAGGGCCAGCGCGCATCCCTCCGCAGCCGATACACCGAGTTTCACCCCAACATCCAGGCACTGGATAAAAAAATCTCGAGATTGAAGGGGAAAATCAGGGCAGAGGTCGAGTCATTGGTTGCTTCATTAGACAGCCAACAGAAAGTATTAGCACAGGAAATCAAGGGAGCGGAAAAGCGACTGGGGAAGCTTCCTGAAGCGGAGAAACGTCTGGCTGGTCTGACGCGCCAGGCCAAGGTGTATCAAGATACTTACTCATTTATGCTCGAGAAAAGGGGGGAACTACAGGTTACCCGAGCCAGCCAGATAGGTGATATCTGGGTTGTCGAACCTGCATATGCCAATCCCAGTCATATCAAGCCCAGGGTGATGTTGAACCTGGTGCTGGCAGTGATTGTGGGGTTGGTGCTGGGGATAGGATTGGCATTTTTCCTGGATTATCTGGATGACTCAGTGAAAAACGCCGAAGACATTCAGGCCCTTGTACAACTTCCGGTATTGGGGACCATTGGCCATCAGCATTTCAGCAAGAATAAGCATCCTTCCTCTAAGGGCCGTTTTATTCTTTCTGACGAATCTAAATCCCAGCTTGCTGAGTCATTCCGCACCTTCAGAACCAATCTCCTCTTTACCAGTGTGGATCAGCCTCGCCGTTTGATGGTTTTCACCAGTCCTTTGCCTGAAGATGGCAAAACTACTTGTGTGGCTAATCTGGCAGTTGCCCTATCGCATATGGGGAAAAAGGTGCTTTTGGTGGATACAGATTTAAGAAAACCTGTTCTGCATCGCATCTTTCGCTGCCGCCGCTCCCCAGGCCTGGTCAACGTACTGGTGGAGGAAGACTGGCAAAAATTGCTGAGTGAAGCGATTCAAGGCACACAAGTCAAAAACCTCGACCTTTTGGTCTGTGGAAATAGGCCTCCCAATCCCAATGAAATGCTGGGGTCTGAAAAGATGGGCCAACTTATAGATTCCCTGGCCCAACGCTACGAATTTGTGCTCTTTGACGCGCCTCCCCTCTTGACAATAAGCGATGCCCTGGTGTTGTCTCAAAGGTTAGATGGGGCAGTGCTTGTGGTGCGGGGAGGGAGAACCAGCCGAACCTCTCTGAAAAATGCGGTTGAAATCCTCAGCAAGGCCCAGACCGAGATTATGGGAATCGTTTTGAATGACATTGACTTCAGGCGGGAACGCTACTACTATGCATACCACTACAAATATTATCACAAATACTACGATGAAGAGCAGACAGAGACACCAAAGGCAGGAACTCAAAATCACAGAAAAATGCTTAGGAAGAAAAAAATATGAGCAGAGAATCCATTTCTGTTTTTCAATTTCCTCTCATACCTCAACATTTAATGCACTAATACCCTCAGACATTGAAAAGTTTTTCATGTCACTTGCTTAAAATATTAGTCATTATATGTTCAATATTTTTATCCAGTGCTATTGCATATGCCTCTGCGTGCATTCCTTTAAATTCTCCGTTCTACACCAATAGAGACATCCTGAACGCTCAAAGCTTGATTAAAAGCGACTTTTCATCAACAAAACCCCTCACCAGGGCAGCGGCAAGGAAGTTGTTGATGGAATATCCTCCCTACGTCACTTCCAAACTCCTGGATCGAATAGCTGAAGGCTATGAGGAAGAAATCGCCGCTGAGAGAATTCAGGGGTCTACACCCAGAAGCTTTCTTAAACCCTTGGATGGACTATCCATTACCTACAATCACTTAGATGGCCCCTTTTCGATATTCAACAATGAGGGGATTGACTATTTTGATGGAAATAATGCCACGATTCAATTTCAATCAAGGGCCCGGTTGTGCAACATGTTTTCTTTCTCTGTCCAACCTCTGCTTATCTACAATCAAAAATTTAAAGGGATTGAGGGGAATGATGAAACCGAATTCAAGATACATAAAGGCTATGTGAAGCTTACTATTGATAATTTCGAGATCGAATGGGGAAAAGACTCCCTCTGGTGGGGCCCAGGCTATCACGGCGCACTCCTTATCTCGAACAATGCACGTCCCTTTAAAATGTTCAAGATAACTAATCCCCAGGCCACCCTTCTGCCTTGGATTTTTAACTACTTAGGTCCTTTTAGATACACCCTGTTCCTCTCTGAATTAGATAAGGAATCTGCCTCTGAACACCCACCCAACTCCAAACTTTTCGGTGCAAGATTTGATTTCAAACCTCATACACAGGTGGAGTTAGGAATATCATATCTTGCCCATTTTGGCGGTGACAGACCAGGCATCGGAGGACTCGATCTATCAGATTATCTCTACATAATATTCAGCAATGAATGCAGAAATGGTGACAAGCGTGACAGCAACAAGGAATTTGCCATAGATGCCGCTATCACAATACCAAGTATCTCCGAGATAGTACCTATAGCTAATTCCTTAAAATTATATGCAGAAGGGGGCGCAGAAGACTCGGGAATCCCACCAGATAGACGAGCCTACCTGCTGGGAATGGTGTTCAACGATGTTTTTACGGCTCAAGGATTGAAATTTAGAACCGAATATTCTCGATTTACTCCACGTGTCCCAGGAGCTTGGTATACACATTCTTATTGGTCAATGAAACACTACGGAAAAATATTTGGTCACCATGCAGGCAGCGACTCGGATGACCTCTTTATTGAAGTATCGCATAAAATTAAAGATATATTTTTCTACAAGGTGAGTTTCGATAAAGAGAGGAGTGGAATAAGCAAAGCAAATACCCAAGAAAAATATCAGTTTTTCTTTGAAGCAGGATATGACTTCAAGAAGTGGGAAAACCTTTCAGTAAGATACGGGCATGAGGGAATCAATAATGTTGATAATGTGAAGGGCAGAAAAGAGAAAAACAATTTTATTGGAGCGGAAATTGGCTTTAGGTTTTGAAAAGAACGAGTAAACAACAATGAACAGCTCAATGAAATAGTGGATGCAAGGAATGATGAAACAGATAAGCTTCTTTGGAATCTTTTTCTCAGAAAACCCCGCCTTTTACTCCTCGGGCTTCGATCCCTCCTCATTAACAAACAGTTATTACGCCTTTTCAGTATCTAAATCCTGTAACAAGCTTGACAACGACTAGTTTGCATAGCTTTAATAACATTTCATTACTGCTGAAGATAAGGATTATGCTTAAAACTATCAGATAACGATCCTCAAGGATTTTTACCTGTCACTACAATAAGATCGAATACCGACGGCCAATTCAAGGGTTTAAATGTTGTCTTACCTCCAAGACTCACTGCAAGCTGCTCTGCTTCATCCTTGAATTCTTGTGTAAAATATACTGTATTTCGTGAAAACTTGGATTGAGGAGCGTAACTGACTGATTTTATGTCATAACCAATTTTATTAAGCTTTTTTGCCATCTTTTCAGCAGAATTTTTACTATCTCTACTGAGTACTTTGATCTTTAATTTCTGAATATATTTTTTCAATGCATACGATTGAGATGAAAGGGTGCCTTTTTGTCTGGTGAGTATTTTCACAAGGGATTTATTTTCATATTTAACTTTTTGATTTTCCTTGGTTAAATTTTTTATCTGCTCACTCAAGAGTTTATTTTCCTCTTTTAATCTTGCAAGCTCATTCTCATTTTCCCCTCTCACTCCTGCAATCCTGCTCTCCTTTTCATCTATTATCCTTTGGTTCTCACTTTTTAACCTTGTTATTTGCTCACCTAAAAGCTCATTTTCCTCTCGTAACCTCAAAAGCTCATCCTCATTTTTTCCTTTGAGCCCTGTAATTGCGCTCTCCTTTTCATCTATTATCCTTTGGTTCTCACTTTTTAACTTCTTTATCTGCTCACTCAAGAGTTTATTTTCCTCTTTTAATCTTGCAAGCTCATTCTCATTTTCCCCTCTCACTCCTGCAATCCTGCTCTCCTTTTCATCTATTATCCTATGTTTCTCTTTTACTAAAGTATTTAAGATATCTATTTGTCTTTTGAGATTTATGTTATCGGCTTTAACCTTCTCCATTTCATGTATCATTTCATATTTAGACATTTTGAACTTTTTTAATTCCTCTTTTGAACTACCATCTATGTGTTCTAAGGTAGTACAGCCATGAATAAAAAACCCTAATTGCATGATGAGAACAATTATAAAGCCTCTGTACATTTTCTCCTCCAGTCTAAAAAATGCTATTGCATCCATCTCCTAATACTTGTGCTAAATTTTACCTATCAATAGGACGTGCGTCAAGACATTAAGATTATTCTTCAAGGATTCCATTAAATTTCATTAAAGACGTTCACGGTAGTTCTTATGAGGATTGGTGGATATAGTGGAATATATGGGCCATATACGCCAGGTTCTTTTCTCTTGACAAAGAAAGGGACATTGGATAAAAGATCAGCAATTAATTATTGATAAATATTCAGCCACTAAGTCACAAAGGCACAAAGATTTGAGAATCATTCTTTTCAAATAAAGGGGTAAAACCCATATCTATCCTTTGTGTCTTGGTGCCTTGGTGGCTATTTGGGTAGTCACAATTATTGATAAAAAGAGAACAGAAGAGGATCGTATGGAGGCTGACGCGAAAAAGCCTGGCGGGCTTAAAATAAATGGGTGGATATTCTTCTTAGTAGGTTTAATTGCAGCCCTCATTGTTGGATGGATTGTATTCCCTCTTGTTCTTTATTCTGAAAAGAGTCAGCCATTGAGTTTTTCTCATGCCAGCCATGGCCCAGAATCGGATGCTGGAATGGAGTGTGAAGAATGCCATTTCTTTTATGAAGACGGAACTTTTTCTGGAATCCCTGGAATTAAAAAGTGTATGGAATGTCATGAAGATCCGGAGTCCCCACTCGGTGAAAGCCCAGAAGAGAAAAAGCTTTTTACTGATTATGTTGGGCCAGAAAAGGAAATCCCCTGGCTCGTCTACTCACGTCAGCCAGATTGCGTATATTTCCCCCACATTGCCCATGTAAAGATGGCTAATATTAAATGTCACGTCTGCCATGGAGATTTTGATAAAAGAAAAACTCCACCTCCATATAAGGTTAATAGACTAACTGGGTATAGTATTGATATCTGGGGAAGAAATATAGCTGGATATAAGAAAAACACATGGGATAGGCTGAAGATGGATGATTGTGCTGACTGCCATACACAAAACGGAAATGAAAACAACAACGCCTGTTTTGTATGTCATAAATAAGGAATAACTATTTAGCCGCAGACCCGCCTGGCAGGCGGGTCTGCGGCTGAGTCGTTACAATAAGGATAGACAAAATGGAATTTAATCGAAGGAATTTTATTAAGTTTGTCGCAGGAGGATTAGGGGGAACTCTATTATCCCCGCTCCCATGGAAATTTATAGATGATATTGCCATATGGACTCAGAACTGGTCTTGGGTGCCAGTGCCGGCTAAAGGAAAATTTTCGTACGTAAATACTGTCTGCACGCTCTGTCCTGGTGCATGTGGCATTCAGGTCAGAAAGGTTGGCAGCAGGGCAGTGAAAATAGAAGGGAGGAGTGATTACCCAGTCAATCACGGGGCAATATGCCCCCTTGGCATGGCAGGTCTCCAGGTTCTATACAATGAAGGAATCCGGTGGAAGGCACCAATGAAAAGGGTGGGGCCACGGGGGTCTCAGGAATGGAAAGAAATTTCCTGGGATGAGGCTATAGATACATTGGCTACCAGGATAAAAGGATTGAGGGATAAGGGAAATCCAGAAAAGCTGGCTGCTGTTGATGGAAATCAGTCTCGGTCTACAATGGCCCTCCTCATTAAAAGACTGCTCAATTCTATTGGAAGCCCAAACTATCTGCGTATGCCACGAGAAGAAGATACCCATACTATGGTTAATTTCCTTATGCAGGGAATCGATGGTCCTTTAACATTTGATCTGGAAAATGCCGATTTTATTTTGAGCTTTGGCTGTGGACTTTTAGATGGATGGGGCTCTCCTGGGAGAATGCTGAGTGTCTGGAGACACTGGGCCACCAATGACCAACAACATAAAACGCATATCGTACAGGTTGATTCACGAGCCTCAAATACTGCAACAAAGGCTGACATTTGGCTTGCCCCATTTCCAGGAACAGAGGCAGCGCTGGCCCTCGGGATAGCCCATGTCATTATCAAGGAAAAACTATATAGCAAAGAATTCATCAAAAATCATAGCTTTGGTTTTTATGATTGGTTTGATGAAAAGGGAGTGGAACATAAAGGATTTTCAGGAATTGTCTTGGGGAAGTACTCTCCTGAGAATGTAGAAAATATCACAGGAATAAAGAGAAGGGTCATTATTGAGGTAGCCAGAAAGTTTGCATCAGCTCATGCCCCTATTGCCCTTGCTGGAAGAGGGAAAGGCACACTTCCTGGCAGTTTGTATGAGTTTATGGCGATACATGCACTTAATGCATTGAAAGGAAGAGTAAATAACAAAGGAGGGACTCTCATAACAGATGATGTTCCTTTGGCACCTTGGGCAGATGTAGAATACGATTCAGTGGCCAAAGATGGCCTTACAAAAGAAAGGCTCGATCGTGCTGGAACTTTACAATACCCGTTTACCAGAAGCCTTATACATAAGTTTACAGAGGTGATAAATGGGAGCCATAGTTCCCCTGTTGATACACTTTTATTGTGCTCTGCAAATCCTGTGTATACTATGCCAGACAACCAGAGTTTTATCCAGGCGCTTGCAGGGATACCCTTTATTGTGAGTTTTTCTCCATTTATGGATGAATCCTCTATGATGGCTGATATAATTTTGCCTGATCATAGCCATCTTGAAAAGATGATTGATATTGTAAGGCCAACTGGGATTCAATATCCTCTCTATGCCCTTTCTCAGCCAGTAGTAAAACCATTGTATAGCACGAGACACAGCGGGGATGTCATCATATCCCTGGCAAAGAGAATGGGCGGATCAGTTGCTGGCTCTTTTCAGTGGGCTAATTTTGAAGAGGCTGTAAAGGAAAGGGTCAGCGGGCTTTATGATGCAGGGAAGGATAAAGTTTCGTGGGAAGATATTACAAAAAATGGATACTGGTATACCCCATCACATTCCTTTGGCGAATGGACAGATATATTTAAAACCTCAAGTGGAAAATTTGAATTTTTCTCTACTGAGATAGAATTGGCCCTTACGGCCTATTCCAAGGGAAAATCATTTGATGATACGTTATTAGATTTGGGCATACGCTCTAAGGGAGATGAGGTATACATGCCCCACTATGAAGAATTAAAATCAAGTGGAGATAAAAATCAATATCCCCTGCTTCTTTTACCCATTGAATTTATAAACCTGGCAAGTGGATGGATAGGAAATCCACCATTCCTTAATAAAACACTCTTTGATCATCAGCTTACAAAAGATGATCTTTTTGTGGAGGTTAATCCAAAAACGGCATCTCAATATCGTCTAACAGAGGGTTCAAGGGCGATATTACAATCTCCTAAGGGCGAGTTATCGGTGAGGATTCATCACTTTGATGGGGCCATGCCTGGTGTTATCTTTATCCCTTTTGGTCTCGGACATACTGCATATGATAGGTATCTTAAGGGAAAGGGCGTCAACCCTAATGAGATAATTGATCCAATAGAGGATCCTCTAAGCGGACAACCAGTATGGTGGAATACGAGGGTTAAGGTAATCAAGATATAAAGTTCCTTAACTATTCAGCCACGAATGTACACACCCGTCTGCCGGATGGCGGGCAGGAATGGACACAAATTAACATGTAGAAAATAATTATTCGTGATAATTAGTCTGCCCTGGCGCGATGCACTTAAAGCAAACTGTTAAGTCTGTAATACGCTATGTGCTTTGATAAGCTCATTAAGATTATAGGCCAGGTCTGGGCCAGGGTGATAACCTGCCCGTCCCCCGATAAATCGGGGGACGGGCGGGTTTGTGGCTGAATAGTAACAAAGTTCTTTACGCAAAGAAGAGGCTATGAAAAAGGAAGAAAACAGAAAAGGCAATAGATACGGGATGGTTATTGATTTAGATAAATGCACTGGCTGTGGTCTATGCACTGTCGCCTGCGCCTCTGAAAATAATATCTCTGTATTGTATGATGAATCGGATAAGACAAGGAACATAGCCTGGCTTCAGATTTATACGATAACGAATGGGAAAGATTTTCCGGACACGGAGGTTGTCTATATTCCCAGACCTTGTATGCAGTGTGATAATCCACCATGTGTGTCTGTCTGCCCGGCAACAGCAACCAGAAAAGATCCAAATACCGGGATAATTAGCCAGATCTATACAAGGTGTGTAGGTTGTAGGTACTGTATGGCTGCATGTCCCTATCATGCAAGGTCCTTTAACTGGTTTGACCCCTCTTTCCCTGAAGGCATGGATAGATATCTCTCTCCAGAGGTTTCCCCAAGGATGAGAGGAGTAGTGGAGAAATGCACGTTCTGCCACCACAGGCTTATGAGGGCCAAGTCTAAGGCATATGCAGAGGGGGGAAGAAGAGATCTGAAAGAGGATGAATATATTCCTGCCTGTGCAGAGGCCTGTCCTACACAGGCCATAACCTTCGGTGACCTTAATAACCCTGAGCATAAGGTTTCTCGGCTTATAAAGAGCCCGCATGCATTCAGATTGCTGGAGAGGCTTGGCACCGAACCCAAGGTATATTACCTGAGCGCTAAAAACTGGGTGAGGCGCAGGGCAGACAATTATTTGACCGGGGAATTTAAATAATGTTAGTTGCATGCAATAAAATCAGGAAAACAAAGGGCTAATTATGGATTTAACCTTAATCCCCAATGGCGTTCAAAGATGTCCGTTAAAGAAATTTGTGCCATGGATGGTGCTATGGATTGCCCTTATTACATGGGGTGTGGTGTCAGCCTTTTTGTGTTTTTTTAAAGGACTGAACCAGACAAATATGAATCACTACTTTGCGTTTGGTCTGTGGATTGTATTTGATCTCTCCGTGATTGCCCTTGGTGCAGGCGCATTCTTTACAGGATTTTTAACCCATATCATTGGCGAAGTGTTTATTTATCCCTTTCGTGATAACCTGAAGGCTGTCGTCAACGCAGCTGTGGTTATCGGCTTTATCTGTTACTCATCTGCCATTGCAATGCTTGGGGTAGATATTGGGCAGCCACTAAGGGGCTGGTTTATTTTTTGGCATGCAAATGTCCATTCAATGTTGACCGAGGTCTCTTTTTGTATCACCGCATACCTCGGTGTGCTGACCATTGAATATCTGCCTCTGGTATTGTCCAATAGAAAACTAAAGGAGATACCAGAGTTTGATATTTTTGGTAATAACCTCCATCATATAATAGCCCTGTTTGCTGCTGTGGGCACGTTTCTTTCTTTTTTTCATCAAGGCTCATTGGGCGGGATGTTTGGTGTGCTGTTTGGTCGCCCTTTTGCTTTCAGAGAAGGCTTCCTTGTATGGCCGTGGACCTTCTTTTTATTTATACATTCTTCCATTGCCGCAGGCCCGTCTTTTACCTTGCTGTGTGTATGGATAGCCCAGAAGGTTACCGGAAAAGAATTGATAAATAGGGATGTGTTTAACTTGTTAGCTAAGATTTCAGGCTGGCTCCTTGCCACCTATATCGTTCTCAAGATCGTGGACACGATCGCCTGGGCCTATGGGGTTGTCCCCAGGGCTGGGATGTCATTTATGGATTTTTATCAGGGTCCCTATGGAATCTGGCTTATTATAGCCGAGATTGGGATTTTTGGCATTATTCCGGCGATTATTCTGATAACTCCAAGATTCAGAGAGAGAGATCATCTACTTATTATAGGCGCCTTGATGAATGTAATTGGTATTGTGATTAACAGGTTTGTGTTTAGTGTCCAGACCCTTTCCATACCAGTTATGCCATTTGACAAGTTTATGAGTTACTTTCCAAGCTGGCAGGAGTGGGGAATTGCAATAGGAGCCATTGGCTATGGGATACTTTTGTTTTCGTTATCATACAGATATCTGCCCCTGTTTCCGCAAGAGGCAGAAATGAGCCCGGTTCAGGTTCTTGGTAAAGTGGTAACGGATTCCGGGATTATCAAAAGGAGCTGATATGTTCCCTTTTTGTTTTGAGTGGGCGTGGGATATTGGGCATATTATATTTATGGGGCTTCTGTATATGGTCCTTGGCGCCATCTCCTTGGGCCTGCTTTATGCCTTTGTAATGACATGGTTGAAGGTTACGGGACAGGATAAGCTTTTTGAGCGATTATGGATCCGATTTCCGATTACCCTCTGGTGAACGCTATACGTGCCTCATTTTTATTAT
>Ga0307427_1000473_pt1 | contig 25391 bp, 40 predicted proteins | sample SalMarWE160190MG_FD_202162 | JGI IMG/M metagenome (GOLD analysis project Ga0307427, IMG submission 202162) | Salt marsh sediment microbial communities from the Plum Island Ecosystem LTER, Massachusetts, United States - WE1603-190 | ecosystem: Environmental > Aquatic > Marine > Intertidal zone >... | reverse complement strand
AGATACTACCCAAGTCCCGGTAGCTAATCAAGGGATGCTCGGTATGATACTGGTAGAGCTTCTGGTCTCTAATCTTCTTCCGTTCTAACTCTTGCTTATATCCCATTTTCTACTCTCCTCATTCCTGCCCACCAATCGGGATGCTGTGTTCCAAGTACCTGCTCAACTGATGGGCAGAGTCAGAAGGTTAGCTCACCTTGCAGTAGTTAGCATTGAAATCTGGATTATCCTGCTCACATTCCTTTTTATAAGGGCAAGTTTCGCAATCGCATTTTGGGTGAGGCATACCCCAAGAAGGATTAAATATCTCATGTAACTTTTCCTTTTCTAGCTTAGTCATTGTCATTTCTAACCTCCTTATTCACTCTATTATAAGAATTATAAACTATTATTTAGCATTTGTCAAGCCCCTGAACACTTATTTAACAAAATAAATTAAAATAAAAAAAGAACTCACCCTTTCAGGTGAGTAACTACTACTTCCTTATTCTATTGCCCTAGATTTGGCTCTGGTGGCTTGTGGTAACGGCTCTAGTCGCCTTTCTGTCCCTCAATCCAATCTTTTCCCCAGTGAAAATGTGACTGTAACACCCCGATAAACCAGAATGTTGCCACTAATGCTATCGGGTGCCACCACGCAGAAGTAACCCATTGGAGTATTTCGTGATAGAACAAACCTGAAAAGAAGCCGATGGTTATAAAGACTACAATATTGACCAGTGGGGCTAGGTGATATATGTCTCTCCTAATGAATGTCCAGGGTCTCCCACCTATTACCGACCAAAATTTCTTGTAAAGATTATATCCTAACCACTTTTTCCAATTCATACTAACCCCCTAAAACTAAGTGGACTATGTAACCGATTACTCCTGTGGAGACGCTACCCGCAAAGACCCATAGCGGCTTGACTAATTTATGCGTCAGATGGTTGGTGAGCATACCAAAACAAGCCATAAGTAGTGTATTTGTTTCAGCTTCCTTCCAGCCCTTTTCACCAGATGCCAGTTCTTCCATTGCTTCTTTGGTCATTTTCATAAAAAAGTTGTTATCTGCCATAACGATATCTCCTTATTTTTTATTCTCTAGCTTCTCTAGTCTGGCTTTAAGCTCGTCCATTTCAGCAGCAAGGTCTCTTACTGGCTCAGGCTCAATAACAGGCAGAGAGGCAATAAAGTCGTTATACACCTTTTTTGTAGTCTTAACAAAGCCAGAACTGGCTACATTTACCGACTTAGCCTCAACACTGGTTATTTTCCCATCTTTAGTCTGCTTAAAGTAAAACATCTTTTCTCCTCTATGCTGATATTGCCCACCAGTAATAAGTCACACCATTATTATTGCCTATATCAGAACCATCACCTACAGTAAAGCCATCGGTAGCGTGAATATGAACTGCCGTCTCTCTTGTTGGATTTGCCGTTATTAAAATAGACTCATTAGCATCCTGTCCCTCTATAATGAAACTAATCGACGAATTTAACGTCTTGAGCCAGACAAGGGTAGGCACGAAGCCTGTTGTAATCTGCCGACCGCCAGCCCCTCCATTACCACTATAAGAGCCAGTGGCTATTTCCCTACTTTCATCTACATATTTCTTGGTTGCTGCGTGCTGGTCGGCTGTTGGGTCAACGACCGCTGTTATCTTGTGGGTATTCATTGAGAAGTCAGCACCAGCCTGTCCTGTAAGAATAGCCATAATCTGTGCTGGAGTTGCGGCAACAATTCCCCCGGCAGCCAACCTTGCGACTATTGTTGAGGCAGCTAAAGTTAAGGCTGCGGGTGTGTCATTAACATCTGCTGCAAGGATTGTAAAGGCATTAAATAATTTCGTGAATTCCTCATACTGCGTCTCAAGGTGGTCTAAATTGGCTTTATCTATTGGGGTTGTAATATTCGGTAAATTCTGCCAAGTATATTTTACATAAGCCATTTGTTAAATCTCCTCTATTTTATCCAGACGTTCTATTTGGACACTGTGTGCCGCATTTTTGAGATGAGAGTATAAGACACGGGCTATCATTGTGCCGGTATCAACATTCGCATTCGCAGTTGACCCGGCAAAGAACCCCAATTCCTCCCACTGATAATTGTATTCACTAGGTGCGATATAAAACACTGTCTGGAATTGACCATTGGCAGGCTTGGATGAGCTGGTGAGTGCCTTACGATTCAATGCGTTTACCAATGTGGTCTCCCCAATAGTCGGAGGCGTGGCATCATCCCCTACATCCATATAGTAAATCTCGCCATCATCAACAGCGCCAAGGTCTCCCGCCAATAAAGATTGCCATAAATTTAAGGCTAATGTGGTTATGGTATTTGGTATATCGTCTTGCTGGATTACATTACCATCAAGGTCAAAAACCGTTATTCTGATATTCTTTGTCCATCTCCATTTTCCTAACATGGATAAACTCCTGTCGTTGCTGGATATGGGATAGGAGCTGTAACCGCACTTGGGAAGACGCAAGTATTGGCATATTCCGTTATCTCTTCGCTCCAACCCCATCCCCCTTTGTGCATAGCTAGAATAATAAGTATCTGCTCGCTACCTACATTCAGCCGTTCGATTACTTCGCCCTTCATAGCTGCGAGGGCTTTGAATAGGTTAGTCCAGCTTCCCATTTCTGGTCCCTGAATGGCAGTAACATCATAGGTGATATGCCCTCTAATAACCCTTATTGTTACCGCTTCTATGAGCATATCTTCAGTGAGGCTCAGTGCAGGATAGTTGACTGTTAGTAATTGCCCTGGTTTCAACCCGCTCCTAATAGTCTGAAAAAGGAAGTGCCTTCCTGTGACTCCAAATCTGGCTAGTTTAGCCAGTCCCGAATCAAAAGAAGCGTCTTTATCATTCAGTGTCGGTTCATCGGCGATATCATCTACATACCCTGTTCCTGCACCTTCAATGGCGAGTTGGGAGGCGATTTCGTCTGCATCTTCGACTAAAGTCAAGATGTCAAATTGCCCGTAATACCAGATTTCTACTATCCAACCAGCAGTAGGCACATCAGTTAAAGTTATTGTGGGGTCTCCTTTATTCCAGTAAGAGGCGAAATCGCCAAGAGCATCTAGTCCCTTAATTCCCAGGGGTGTTTTGTCCACAGTATTCACTTCAACAAATGTAGGCACTTTGGCACAAGGAAAGGATAAAGTAAAAGCATTTTGTTCGCCATCTGCTACAAACTTTTCTTTCTGTAAAGCCGTAGTTCCCCGCCCACCCCGGATGTATTGTCTATTCCGGTATAAGGGATTGCCACCTGATAGTCTAGTAGTCCCTTTGGCTGGTCTATTTGTGGTATCATTCAATTCCCATGGTGCTGGGGTAGTATCTCTATTCTGAAAGTAGAGTGCCTTGTTCTCGTCTATGAACCAGATTTTACCCGCCTTTTCAGCTAGGGCATCAAAGGCATCAGTGACCCGGACATAGTTAAAAATAGCCTCAATAAGAGTCGCCCCGAGTTCTATGTTGCCTATTATGGCACCTTCATCAGCCAGGTATTTGTCGAAGATGTCTTCTACGATAAAGCCACAGGTTTTATTCAAGTAGGACTCGGCAACCAGCCGTTTATCAGCAAAGTAATGATAGTCAGCGCAAAGAATGGGGTGGTGTAGTTCGCCACTGGGAGCATATCTTATTGTCTCAGGGGTATCTATTACTCCACCGAAGATTAACGCTTCGTAAATGTCCCACATTTCAACAGGCTGACCCTTCTGGTAAGTTTCAGAACCAGCAAGGTCAACAACGGTAAATTCGGCGATGCTCCGTTCCTCTATTCGGTTTTCTATGAGTGGCGACCCTTTTTCAATGAGAACTTCAGTCTCATCTATAGCCACAGTCAAACTCGGTAATGACCTGAAGTCTATATCACCTTCCAAAGAGATAATATCTTGATGGCTATAATCGGCTCCATCTGGCGTTCTAGCATTCACTCCAGTATCCGCCATCAAGCCAAAAACCAGTATTCGTTCCTGCTTTATTTCATTTCTAGCCTTCATTTACTCATCACTATAGATTACTCTTACATAGCTGGAGTTCTTTGTTTTACCCTTTGCTGTTTCACCACCAGCGCCACCAGACTTAATCACTAATCTGAGCCAGAAGGGGACTTCATTAAAATCAGCCTCAACTTCAAATCGTCCACTGACAGTATATTCCTTTAGTGCTGAAGCATCAGCTGCATAAATTATCTCAGTATTAAGGTCAACTGGACTTGTAAAAGCTACATCTTCACTCGCCTGCCATTTGAACAATACGCTCTCAGCGCCAGCACTTGATTGAATAGAACAGGTAAGTCCAAACTCCACTTCTACAATCGGTTCCTGAGAATGTGAAGCAGGCATAGGGACATCTATTTTAACAGTCTCAACAACTTCATAATCGTCTGTTGTCGTAGTATGGAGGTCGCTATATTGAATACCAGTCTCAACAAGGTTTCCTTTCGCAAATGGGTATAATACGACAGCACTTAATCTTTCCATTTATACTACTCCAAATAGATGTTTTTCCCGCTGATAGTGGTTCTGGATTTCCAGAGCACTCAAAATCCTGTTATAGATTCTGGGTAGGGCAATAGAACCTCTCCAAGGTTCTTCACTCCAAACGTCCCACCCTATCTGTAGTTCAGTGTAAGTCCCGCTAGCTGGAGTAGTGGTGGAGGCACTGCTATCTGCCAGGATTCCGTCTAAATAAACCTTATATCCTGCACTACCCATAGTTAAAACGCCGTGATGATAAGCTGTTGAGGTTACCGTACCACCCCCAATCTGGATCCCCCCATCGTTTGCCACCTCCTTAAACGCCCATATACCACTATTCTTGATACCTAAAGAATATCTATTCTTATACTGGACATTGCTCTTGGAAATAATAGCTTGCCAGCCAGCAGCATTGGTCGGCTTAAACCATACTTCTACTGTGTAATCCGAACCTCCAACTTGTAGTAATATATGATTACCGCAGAGTATCTTGTCACCACCGTCAAAGTCCAGATACCATAAGCCGCTGGGTAATCTTGCCCAAGTAGGGGCAGCAGCACCAGCACCTAAAGTGCCGTGATTACCATAAGGACTTCTATCAAGAATTGTGCTGCCACCATTAGGCAGTCCCGGCAGATGCAAAACACAACCTAATTCCGGAGGGTCAAAAATTAAGTCCATTAGATATGCACTCCTGTTTTTAACCTTATTTCATCTACTAGAGGTTGACCTACCGCTTTGGCGATTGTCCTGCCATCCAATTCCACATAAATATTGACTCTTCTGTCACCCATTATTCCTCCCATCCTATCTAGTGGTATTACTGCCTCTGGTCTATCCTCGGCTATCTTGGCTGTTATAGGGCGCATAGCGATACCACCATGTTGAAAGCTAGGCATTCCCCCTGGGATTTCAGGAGCCGTCAATTCTCCTGTGCGATACTTTTTGAATATCTCCTCTTGCCAGGGTTCGGTTGGTCTCCCGTATTCCAGCCATCGTTTATAAGTTAAAGTCCCACCAGCAGCTTTATAGTCGTTATACCAAGATTGGAATTCCTTTTCCCACTCTTTTTCTTGTGCGGCAAGTGATGGTAGTCCCGCTTTTTCCTTTACCTTATCGACTTCCTCTCCATATCTTTTATAGGAATCTGCTAATCCATCTACAGCAATTTTTTGGCGTCCGAGAATAAAATTAATCTCTTCTGCCGATATACCGAAAGCCTCAAGAACCTTTATAACATTATCGCCCTCATCTCCCAGCCCAACTAAGGTATCAGAGATATATTCGTTAGATTTGCCCATCAAGTGTAATGCCGTGATAACATCATCAATACTTATACTTAATCTACCAGCAGCGCTTCGCTCATATTCCATTTCCTTGATTGCATCTTCAATCTGCTTGGTAACCGCTTCGTAAGCCTCTACCTGCTCTTCTAGTAATTCATTGGTTCCTTCGAGTTCTTCTTGGTGGTCTTTCCTTGCCTCGATTTCCTCTCTTAACCCCTTAATCGTCTCGATAGCTTGTGCATTCAAAAGACCTTGATTTTTCAGTGTGGCTTCCAGTAAATCAACGGCTTGCTCATATTCATTGCTTAATCCCTGAAGGGCTCTGTATCTTTCCTGCGCCATAGTCTGCCAAGCTCTATGCATCTTTACCTGTTTATCTTGGACGGCATTCCAATTAAGGGCAGTTTCAATCCAAGGTCCTAATGCTACAACCCATTTCTCCAGTAGAGGAATGCCAGCTTCCATTGCGGGCATCAACTCTTTTGCTAAAGTAAATTTCACACCATTTAGGGCTCCATTGAGGCGGGTTAAACTGTCATTAAATTCGGCAGCTTTATTGGCTGCTTCCTGGTCAAAGACAATACCCAACTTATGAGCCTCTTGGCGAAGTTCAGCTATGCCATCAGCACCCTCAGCAAGCAAGGGCAATAGTGCCGTGCCGGCTCGTCCGAATATATCCTGTGCTGTGGCTGCCTTCAATGTGGGGCTTTCAAGGTCGGCAATTGCCATAGTTATCTTGTTAAACTGCTCTTCGGGGGAAAGTTCCATTAACTCTTGGGCGGAAAGTCCTATGCGGTCAAATGACCGAATATAAGTAGCCATTCCCTCATCAGCATCAACGATGGTTTTGGACATCTTCTTAACGCCTTTTTCAAGTGTGCCTAAATCAGCACCGCTTATTTCAGCAGCATGGCGCAATTCTGATAAAGCCTCAGTAGAAAAGTCGGTCCGAAGAGCCATTTTCTGCACTTCATCGCCCATATCAGCGAAAGCCTTGATGCTTGCTGCCGCAGCGCCAATCGCAGCAACCCCCATACCAATCATGGCAACGCCGATGGCTTTCTTGTGCTTGTTAATGGCACCGGACAGACCTTTCATATCTCGGTCAAAGTCTTTCTTGTCTACACCTATTTTAAGTAAAGCATCACCAATTGAAATACTAATATTATCCTCCTTAATAGAGAAAGCCCTCAGAAATGAGGGCTTTTACACTTTGGGCAGATTCTAATTTCAGGCTGTTTGGGATACCAACTATGTCCGCACCGCTTACAATGTAACCTTGGTATGTCTATCTTCATATTCCCCCCCTTACCTTACAGTATAACCGCTATACCACAGAATAGTATACTATATCTGCTTCCCTTGGTAAGGGAATGTCAAGTCATTTACTTTTTTCTCTCTACTTTTATAAGGTTAGAAGCCCGGGCAAACAGCACACTATCAGGGACTTTATACCTCCCTGAATCCCCCTGTGGTGGCTGTATCTTCCTTTCGGCCAGTTTCTCCACCATAAGGTCAAGCAACTCATCCGTCCAGTTATTCACGATATAGTCTGGTGTTACGTGCCACTCGGCCATTAAGAACTCAAACGCACCGCCTACCGAAAGAGTCTCCCCCTCAACTCCGGAAGGCTTCGTGCTAAAGGGAATGCCACCTCGACAACCCGGCTAAACGCCTCAGCGACATCCTCTTCCGTGGCGATTCCCTCTATTTCCTCTCGGTCCAAGTCCTTGGCATACTCAAAAAACAAGTCCAGGACTGTATCCTGCATCGTGACAAGCAGTGCCTTCAGCGCAGCATCGAAACTTTCAGGGGTATCAGTGGTCGCTTGTAGATGCTCCGGCAGCTTGGCGATAACTTCTACCACCTTCTGCCGCCACGCCCTAGCTTCCCGTATAACTAGGGGCTTAACCGGATAGTCTTTGCCACCCAGAACGACAATGATAGGCGCTTGAGCCACTATCTGTTCTTCTGTCCTTTTCATGACATACTCCTTTTATTAGACTTAGACATCAGTTATTGTGACAACATCGTCTGTCTCCAGACCTTTGAAAGCAGCGAAACTTACGGGAATAACCGTCTTCTCCCCCTTTTTGTAGGCCATCCCAACAGTTCCAATAGCGTGAACCCAATTAATCTCAATAGTGCGACTAGTGGCAAGCGGGGGAATCCCGTCTATCTTGAGTGAAAATTCTTGTAAAGCTCCACCACCAAGCACAACAGGACTTACGAGTCCATCCGCTCCACCCATAGCATAACCGAGATTAGCTAGGAGTGATTCAGCGCAATTAAGGGTGACCGTGACGGTTTCCTTAGTGATTACCCTGTTGATGGGGAAAGTCTCTTCTTCAACCTCTATATCGGCAATATCAGCCGTATATTCCAGCGTCACACCATCTTCAGTGTATCCCAACAGAGTGGCTGCCGCAGCCGCATTCCCTGCGGCTCCCATCTTTACTGTTGCCACCCCTACCAGAACATTTGCTACAGTATTCGCCATTTCCTTTTACCTCCCATTGATTTATTTTTTACACCACATTGTCCACTATCGTGCAAGCATCGCTAATATCTTTTAAGGCTTGGAATGTGATGGGAACTACCGTCTTCTCTCCCTTCTTATAGGACATCCCAACTGCACCCACAGTAGTTGCCATAGGAACATAGATTTCACGAATGAAGCCAGCCGTATTGGTTCCTTTTATCTTGAGGTTCATTGTCTTATTCACGCCAGCATCTAATGTTAAAACACTGCCAACCACCACAGCACCAGCCATCGCATTGTTCACATTAGCAAGCGAGCTTTCTGCCATATTAGCGGTAATAGCTAGAGTTTCCTTTGCTATTACTCGGTTAATAGGGAAAGTCTCTTCTTCAACCTCAATATCGACAGTATCGGCAGTATACTCGATAGTTACACCATCTTCAGTGTAGCCTAACTCGGTGAATGGGCTACCCAAGGAAAGACCTGGCGTAGTAGCCGAGCCTGGCTCTAATGGGTGAGCATCTCCATCTATCACGACAGTATCAACATAAACTGTCCTCGCTGAATTTTCCCACAACTCAATCCGAACTCTAGTCAGAAGATAATTGAGAAGTTGAGTACCCGAACCACCTTCTGCTGCATTGAAGTAACCTTGCACCTTAGCCTGAATGCCAGCCATATTCTCTAATGGGGCTGTCCATTCAAAAACTGATGACCCATCGGGGGTATTGCCACCACACCCATAAAGTGTAGTCTGCCCCAATGTCTCCTTATTCCAACCTACCACACCAGCTACATTCTGCCTTACGGCGGTTATTTGAACCCAGCCATCAGAATTAGGGTCGTCAAATTGCAGTTCAAACTGCGTCCAGTTGAGTACATCTGTAACCGATTCCTTATGGTAATAGCTGTAATCTGTAGGTGCCCCTGTATCAACATCGGCACAGAATTCAGAAAACTTTATTGCCGTGTTTATTGGAGTAAATTCCACATGGGTGCTCCCGGCATTACCCGTCCCTGCTTTATAGAGTTTTACCGAATAAGTGCCCGCTTGTTGTTCTGCATCATCCCATTCTGCGATAGCATCATTCGGTTGCCTAACCGATAGTACCGCTACTCCTGCTAAAACATTCGCTACAACATTCGCCATCTGTTACCTCCTGTTTTTGATATAGAGAAAGGCGAGCCTGAGCTCACCTATGGAATAGTATCAAAAGATTGTTTAATGCCCCTTATTTTGGACTACAGTGCGCCTTATTCGGCACGAACCATAATTCTGAAAAAGGTAAGGGTTCTAAAGTAGTTTGGGATTTCTACATCGACTAAATCCTGCCCTTGCACCTCTTCAATCGCTGATAGGATTTTATAAGCTCCTACAGTGATATCCTGGATTCCTTGAAGTGCATCATAAAGAGCACAATAGACTTGCCTGGCTGTAATGGGATTATCCGCCCAACAATCGAACTGAACGCTGGGCTCTGGTATCCCTGGTATATAAGGCGTTGAAGTTCCGCCCCGGGTAAAGAAACTGATAGCCGGTAGAGTCGCATTTTCAGGTAGTCTGGGAGTAAATATCCTGCGACCCACGAGAGCCACAAGGGGTGCCTGAGTTACTAAATATGAAAAGATTATTGAATTAGTGTCTGCTATTGCCATTAAAAACCTCTGCTCAGATTTGTCTTTATGTTCTTAGGCAGGTTCTTTATATTCTTATCTAAAGCTGGTTTGAAATAGGGTTGTGCTGCCATATTTACAGTCCCAGTTTCCAAGAAACCTCCATAACCTGACGTGCTATACACAGCCCCTTCTAATTCACCCTGAGCGACTGGCTTGCCTGGCCCGACTTCAAACATAATTGACCGCCTATTATTGCCAGTCACATGTGGGCTTAACTTAATAGCATCACCAGCGATGGCCACTACCGCATCTTGTATGCCTTGTTTGGTTGCCTTTTCTACCTTATCCTGAACTTCTTTTGATTTGAGGTTCACCTTAAAATCTGTCTTTATCTTCAACGGCTTATCCTGAGCCAGCATTGCTTGTGGTGACTTACTGCATCATCCGAGTAGTCTTGAACTAACAATACTTCGTAAGTTAGTCCACCGATAACTACTTTGTCCTGTTCAATAATATCAATAGACTCAACGAAGAGCTTATAATCGGCCACGACAATTTCGGCTCCGACTTTAATCTCTCTCCCGGTACCTGCAGTCAAGCGACAATCAAATGTGCGGTCAGTCCATGTTAAAACAGGATTCCCATAACCATCAACAGAAGCGGCATAAACAGTCCCTAATACCCAAGCCACACCGACTCCTGAACCGCCCGTGGGATACCAATAGGTTGTATAGTTGCCCCCAGTGATAGGCTTATCTGCGACCGCTGCTGTGTGTGCTAGAATACAATAGTAATCAAGACTATCAGTCCCGACTACGATACTGACCTGGCTATATCTCTGAATAATACAGGAATGAATCAATAGAGAAGCATAGCTCATTCTATATCCTCATCAATGGTAGTATCTTCTACCCCAGATAAGTCCATCTCAGCCCAGGTAAGATAAGGCTTTTCAGCATCCTGCTTCTTGTATTCCATAGCCTGAGCCATCTTATTTGCAGCGTTCTTTTTAGTGTAGGCATAGTCACCTATCTTTTCTGATGTTAAACTATCAGAAAGAGCGGATGCCCACGCTTCCAGGGCATAAGCAGCGGCAATAAGTATGGAGCCTGAAGCCATAGTTAAAAAGGCATCAATCTCATCATCCTCAAATTGATGACCTGCATCAACTGTATCGCCAATTAGGAGTCTGACCTTACCCCTATCGGTGGTTATATCATAATTAAAAGCCATAATTCACTCCTTACGTTGACCACTTGGCCGTGGTCAATAGTGGTATGGGATTAGTAATTTCTATGTGCCTTATTACAACAACGCTAACTTCTAATTCGTCAAGATTCCCAGAAGCAGATTTTATTCTACCCTACAATTTAGCATTAGCGGGGCAATTTTGGCTCCAAAATTCAAGTATCTCTGTCGCCTTGTTTATTGGGGTACCTAGTATTAGCCGCCTTTCACCCATAATCTGAGATGTAATAGGGTCAGACCCACCAGCCGTGCTATATCCTAACTGAATAAAATAGGTTGTCGCAGCATCGGCCGCTTCTATCACCAGCCCCACTACTTCATAACAAAAGTCAACCGTGTCTATTGGTATTATCTCCGCCCAACTGCCGAATGTATTGGCTGGCGCTCCCGCAGCTAGAGTTTTTGTAGCTCCTACATCTTGAGGGTAAACACGGCTACGGGAATGCTCGTGGTGTTCTTGAACCGCCACATTGTAAAGTGTATCTCTTGCTCTTCCCGTTTCGTCTATCATGACCTAAACCATTCCACTTCTTTTTCCCATATCTGCTGCCATTCGGCTTCAGTAATGTATCTCTCAAACCATATTCTGGGTCTCCACATTCCGCCATTATAAAGATTAGTGCCTATAGCAGCATCACGCCCAATATGGAGATTGCGATTACAGGCATCAGGGTCAACCAACCCGCCTGCTTGTATGGTTGTTGTAAGAGAACCGAATCCATTTACATCACCACGCCAGAATTGAGCTGCTACTCCGTTACGGCTAACACCCAAAAACCACCATTTATTAAAAGCCCAATTAGTTGAGTAGGCTGATGTTCGTTCATTGCCCACTCCCTGACTTGCGTGATGATGCCTCAAGGTAAGAATAAGGTTTGTATAATGATATAATTCCCACCCATCAGTGCTTACAAGAAAGCGACTTAATAGTGTTTTATCATCTGCTCCACCGGATGTTAAAAAGAACCATCCGCCAATGCTATAATCCTGACCAGTGAAGTCCAAGAGCGCAGTATCCGCTGCCGAAGCCCACAGATAATCGTTTGCTCCATTAAGGGTAAGAACATTTAGATACGAATCAAGGGTCGTCCATACCCCACCAACATCTACTATCGTTACAACAGGCTTCGTCCTAGCAAGGCTGTGAGTGATAGTTCCAACTCCTTCCCTGAACGGAAGGTCTAATGCAATATTTCTGTTTATAGCTAAAGCATCATAGTGAACTGTCATTATGGAGCCTCCTCATAGAAAACTTCCCAATCGTAGGCTCGGTTTGTTCCTGCTGTCTTTTGGATAGTTACCTTAATTCCATACCGATTGGGTTCTAGGTCTATATTGATTAGCTCGGGGCTAACGACTCCTGCGTAGGTCACTGAATCATGTTCAATATGGGCACCCCCAGGGGCTATGCGATAATGAGTCTTTATAACCACTGTTTCACCGGCGGTATGATTGGTAAAATCTATCTTGACGCATATAGGTCTAAATATACCTGCTGGAGCTTCGGCAATATAGAGGTTCTGCACATTACCATCTGTGGCTATCTGCCCAGCTATTTCGCTTAAAATAGCCTCGGCATCTGTAGTTGCCCTGATAGCCTCAGTATCCTCTATAATCTCTTCAGTAATGGCGGCAAGGGTCTCCTCAATGTCCTCAAATTCACCGATTATATCTAGGATTGGGCGAATATCGGTTGGATTAACTATACCATCCATTATGGTTTGGCCTCCTCGCTAATCGCTAAGAAAGCTAGACCACTAATACTCACAGCATAAATAGCACCTAAAAACAGATTCTCAGTCCCCATGTGATAAGTGCTGCCGTAAGTTGTCAAAGTTTTGCCCATCCCTACAGTGGCAGCATGTCCAAGCCCCAGCCAAATAGCCTCTGCTGGCTGTGCAGTATTTATAAGGTCAAGCCCCACTCTATCGGGATTAGTTGCTAATACAAGTGTACTTAAAGCACCTGCAACTGCAAAACTTGAATCTTCAGTATCTATTGGAAATATTCTTGGGTCAGGCATTTATTCCTCCTTAACCGGCGTACTTGTTGGCGATGTAGCCACAGTTATACCTACAGCTGCAATATCTTTATCTGGAATACTATCATGAGCCCAGGTTAGGTCATCATCCGCTATATCCCTTATAGTAGGACTAGCCCATCTGTAATCCCCATCAGCACCTATCTGTGTTACCTTGCGGTAGTTATGTGTGTGAGCATCAAATTCCGCTTGTGGCACGCCACTAGTAATAAACTCAGTAACTTCTCTAGCCACTTAACTCTCCGCAGTATCTTCGTTATCGGCTTCCAAGTTGCCAGATGCATTAATGTGGACACTATAGACCTTCTTCTCCCCAGACGATGCAGAGACTGCCATCAGTCCAATATCAGCGTCAGATTGCCCCAAGATAGATGCCTGCATTTCAGCAGCAGTCTGGTCAGCAGTAGCATTGTCCTCAATGTTACCTAACTTGGTAGCTGCCGTGGAATCAAGGTCAGCTAAATCTGTGGGGTTGACATCAGCACCCTCCTCAATACCACCAAGTTTGGTCTGCTCGGTAGTACTCATCCTCTTGTAGGTAGTCCCATCAGGTATTGCATCCAAGTCTGCGGGGGTTACGAATTCCGTAACTTCTCTCGCCATTGTTTTTTCCTCCCTCATTAAGATTTGGGGATATTCTCCCATTCGCCCTCAAGATAGCCATTTTCACTTACCCATAAATTGTAAAGCCTGTGTTTTCCGATGGGTGGAGCACTACGCACATCAAGACCACGCACCAGAGTCCACTCCCACCATCTTTGTGCCTTCTTACTAAAAACACACTCTTCAACTGTGCACTCTTCACCCTCAAGGTAATGGCATTCAGTGAATATACAAAAGTTTATATTTTCAGGCGTTCTAGCCATATTAGCTCCTATTTATAGCTCACTGTTAGGTCTGCAACCAGTGTTCCATCATAGAGAAGATATAGTCCCGTTCCACACTCCACATCGTAAGCCAAGTTTATTGGTTGAACAGATATGGATGTAGTCGGGTCAAGATGTAATATGGCAATGACAGTCCCAGCCGCTGCTGGGTTGTCATGCACGGTACAATCACCGGCAGTAGTCAATCCATTGACCGTTATATGATGTAGTACACATGGGCCAGGACTTACCTGAACGCTTGCAGCCACATGAGCATAATTCCACGGGAAATCTGTTACAGAGTTCATATTATTCTCCTCCAAAGTCTAGCCGGAACGAGAGAGGTAAAGGAGCAAAACCCCCCTCGCCCCGACTAGCTAGTTCTAGTTTTCACTCCTTTTATAGTGTGTTGTCTCCGCCTATATAAGTGGCTCTCCAATCGAGTGTAGTTCCACCAAAGACCAAGCGGACTCGGTAGAATACATTGTCCGTAGCAAAATCGCCACTCATTGGGGTGATTGCCCCACCGCCAATAGTTACCTTGTCGCTTGCCTTCATGCAAATCTCAGGTCGCTCATGTCCTTTAAGATGAGCAAACTCAAGAGCTGCAATATCCTTCGGGTCTGAGAATAGATACCACTGAGTAGTAAGATTGGCAGCGGTGCCATATATCGCCAGATACGGGTCAACTATTAAAGACAATCCATAGGTGGCTATTACATTGGTTGTTGGGTAGGCTATCGCAGCACCAGCTGCAGCCGTCCACATCTTGTTGGTTGAGGTCAAGATTTGGCGAGCCGTCATTTCAAGTGCTGGGGGCACGACTAGATATTTAGCCCTATTCATTATTGGCTGGTTAGCAGCATCCAAGAATGAGGACATTGTCTCTACCCCTGTCTCAAGAGCAGCTATGCTTAAAGCAGTACCTACGGCATTGCCTTGTCCAGCAGCACTGCTATAGAGCACTGCGTTCCCAGCATAAGTAGAAGTAACTGTGTCGTGTTCAGTCCTTACCGCAGCCCGGGCAAACCTCTCTGGCGTGTCCTTCAAAGCACCCAAGTCATCGTTGATTAGTGCTTCCCAAGATATGTCAAACTGGCGCCCATACTTGTCGACTGATAGGCTATATCTGGTTTCGTCTCGGTCACTTGCCAGATATTCGCCCTTTTCAGCTACTTTATTTAGCTTCTGGTCTCCCCCGGTAATGGCAAACCTATATCCGCCGACTTGAGGGGATATTCTGGGAACGGTGGACATCTTGACAAATGCCTTCCAAACAGGGTCAACGGCTTTATAGGAAGCCAAGACCTGTCTATCCAGGACATCGCCGAACAGTAGCGGGAAGTCTGAAGTGGTCAGTGCTTCCCTTATCAGGTATTCGTGTTTGTGGGCTGGAAGGTTCATTGCGTTTGAGAGCAGGTCGATGGTCTCCTTTAACCTTAACTCATAGCCCTCGCCTCTCTGAACATCAGAGAGGGCGACAAAACCCTTCCAGTCCTCCATTAACTTCATCAGTTCCATCAAAGAACCTCCTAGTTTATTTTTGTTCCACCGCCACAACCTCCGCCTCGTTAATGCGTGTTACAAGTTCTACATCGTTCCTGCCGAAGCCCTTGAAGGTATCTATTGCTCGTTTAATCCTGTTATATTCCTCATCCTCTAACAGAATTACATCCTCTTTGCATTGTTCTAGCTTCATAGCCAGCACATTCTGCTTGACCAGTTCGGCACCGTTCAATTGCAAACTTGGAATGAACATTAGATTGAGAATTGAATCCTTGACACGATAAGGGTATTCGCCCTCTATTATCTTCCCCGGATTCATCTGGTCGGGGGCTTTGACTTTTACCATGTAGTCAGCCAGTTTTATTTTACGCATTATCCTTACTCCTTTTTTAGTTACTCTATCCAGAGGCACTAGCAAACATCAGCCACTTCTCAACTCCATTGATTAAGCATCGAGCGGCAGATACATAGTTGGCTTCTGTGTTGGAAGCTACAACCATATTATTAGCACCTTCAGCAACCCCATCTATTACCAACAGATACGCCTTGTCATCGATGTCTTCTATACCAGCGGCATCACCACCAGCTACACACTTGATAAATGATAGTTGTGTAACTGCCGCTGGGTCAGATGCAGCACCGAAGGCATATATCTCTGGCATGATAGCGGCATAAGTTCCACCAGCTGCTAAGGCGACATCCGGTAGTCCTAGTGTAGCTCTTACCGCTACGCCAAGCCCCGTGATTGCGCCCCCGGTTGTGCTTTCACCCATACCTAATGAAAGGTGGGCGCCATAAGCGTTACCGATTGTTACACCCACGATATCAGTATAGGCTCGTAGTGAGTTAGCAGTTAGCGTTCCGTCACCAGTCAAGTACTGGCGGATATAGATGCCCTGTGATGCGCCGGATGCCGCACTGCACTGATATCTATATTCACGGAAAGTATTGGCTAGCGCGGTTGTGTAAGCCGCCCCAGACACACCAACCAATTCTGTCGCATCATCAGGGTCGAAGTGAACCTTGACTGGGATGACATCAGTTTCCCCTGCCCCGATTGCATAAAGAGCATAACCGAATCTCTGGTGCGTGTTCTTGTTGGGGTTTTTGCTGATTATGCAGGTGGTTTTATTGATAAACAATTCATCACCAACCGCCACCGCAATATCATCGTCTTCGTTAGTGGCCACAACTGATAGCTGCCAGATTCCCTCGGTATCGATAGAAATTAGGTCAGTGTCAGCCGCAGCGCTAATGAAAGCCACGCCCACTATATTTTCCCCACATAAGACAGGGTCGCCTTTATTGACAAACCCATCTGCCGGATGAGAGGGGTGAGTAAGCTGGCTTTCGGTGAAGGTCAAGTGCCTACCTTCATAGGTGCTGGAAACCTCGTCTCCAGCGTCTCCTGCTGTATAAACTCCATACGGCATTTTGTTTACCTCCATGTTATTTTGTTAAGTTGGAAAGTGGGATAGTCCCACTTTTAGCGCCCAGAGACAGCAGTTTCTAACTGTGCGTCTGTCCATTCCGGGTTCATGCGCTTGAATGATTCCTTCAACGCTTCTTTATCCTTCTCAGGATTTGGCGTTGAACCTCCCAGATTCTTAACCTTGCCCGCCTCGGATAGTTTGGCGATATAATCGGCTTCCGCCTTTATCGCTTCCTCTATTCCCTCAGCAGACTCCGCATCCTTGAACCTCTCAATAAGGCGCTCTTTGGCAGCATCGGGTAGCTCAGCCTTGTCTACAGCCTCCTTAATGAGGGCTTGTGCTTCGGCTTGTGCCTTCTCCTTCTCTGCCTTTTCAGCGGCTTCTTTGAGGTTGTCGCGCTCTGTGGTCAGGGTTTCAATCTGACCCTCCAGTTCAGTAATCCTTTCTTGGTCGTCCATGTGTTTCTTTACCTCCTTGGTTATTTCTGCTCTGACATTGGTTTCGATAAGTTTTACCAAGTCAGGGCGGCGCTCCTTTAAGGTCGCCAGTTCCACTAAATCGACATTCCTCTGCCTGTCCGATTCGTATAATGTGACTACTCCACCGGCACCAGGTTCAGTTACGAAATCAACCGAATTTGCCCGCTCCAACTTTTCAATTGAGAGCGTTTCAACTCCATCGATGGTAGTTTTAGAAGCGCTGCCCACTGCATTGATTGAGATGCCCATTTCAGACAGCATCTGCTTATCTCGCAACGCAGCTAACTTCTGCATCAACCAAGGTTCGATGATTTCAGCAACCCCAGCGACAGTGCCACTTTCATCACAAGTTACGTCTTTAAGTGTAGCAACCCATTCCCTTATCGACCTCTCAGGGCGTTCTTTCTCTTCAGATTCAGTCGGGTGGTCGGCATACATCTTGAGCCCCTCAAAGATGCCATAATCCCGCTGCAAAACTTCCTTGGGATAGTACCTATCTTTAGTTGCGTTGAATCCAGCCTTGATAATGATTACAGTAGCTCTTCCCTTGTCAAATGTGACCTCCGTGAGAGGTATATAGTCTAATACTTCTTCCCGCGTCTCAACTTCCCGCACCCACCTCGGTATTTCCTCATCTTCCACATCGAGCTTGCGATATTCAGCCCTTATCTTCCTTTTGACAGCCGGCAGGTCAGCAGAAGGTATAGCCACTTTCTGCCCTCTGAATCCGCCAGGACTCAAGGCAGCAGCAGCCCGTCCTAACTGTGCCCTGGTAACTTTCTTTGTGGGGTCTTCCCATAATCGGAGTTTCCAGGTTGTAGACTTCTCTGGGTCTCCGATATAGGCATAGGCAGCCGCAGGGAACTTCATACCATCCTCAGTCTTCATAACTGCCTGTTCTTTAATCAGGGTTAAGACTGACTTAGCCTCTTTCAAGGCTTCCTTGGTCTCCTTCTCCTCTGGCTCTTCAGAAGACAACAATTCCTGACACAATGCCACAATCTTCTTTATCCGAGCAGAGTCCAAGTTGGCATTTCGTCTGCCTGCTTCCTGTATAATCTCGGAGTATGTAGTTCGTAGAGATTCCAATGGCTTATAGATTGTCTGGCGCGCTACCTTTTCAGGCTCTCCAAAAGTGGTTTTCCCATCTTCGCCTAGCTTATAACTTACTTTATAGGACTGCCCATTAACGTTGTAAATTACTTCACTTTCAAAGACATCTTCAACCCACACACCTCTTGGAATGGTATCGTCCACACCAAGTCCATATTCAGTAGTTAAGCCTTGTTGTATGAGTTGTCTCTTGTTTTCATCACTTAGTTTATTTGGCATAATCGCCTCCTTGGTTCTTTTTTCACCTGCTTCTTTAGCCACCATTGGAGCACCGCACTCCGGACACTCTTGAGTGTTGCACCTCACATCTTCTTGGACAGTTATTTCTTTGCCACACTTAGAGCATACACAGATATGCTCGCCATGAGGATGAACGGCTTCTTTGGCTACCCATTTGCCCTCGGTGTTCTTTTTATAGGCTTTCTTGACGGCAGCCCACGCTATCGAATTACATATTATCTCCGCATTGTTTTCCTTCCCGTGCTGCTCCCAGGCAGAATTATAGGCTGCCATATATATTTCCTCAGCGTGAGTGGGTAGATTATCTTTAACTGGTGGCGGTAATTCGCTTAGTGTCTTATACGGCATGATTATCTCCTTAAATACAAAAAGGAACCGACAAACATTTCTGCCTGTCGGTTCCTCCGATTCAGACTAAGTCTATTTGATTAAAAGTTACTGCGTTTTTATCTTCAGACTAGATAGTAATATACTTTTAGTAATATATTAGCAGTAATATGCTAGTAATAATATATCATTAATTATTTAATCTAGCTTAACCGTCCTCTCTATGGTTATTAGAGTCGGTTTGCCGTTTCTCAATGTTATCTTAACACTTCCGTATTCAATCGGCCAGTCTATCTTCTCAAGTGCCTTCTTGAGTTCCAGGTCTTGCTGTTCTGTCATTTAGGCAACCTCGCAGGAGCTAGAGCACACTCGCAGTTCTTGACAACTATGCTATTGCTATAATGCTTCGCTTGTATCTTATTCATTTTTATGTTATAATAGTAGTATGGATTGGAGAAAACTACCTAGACCCAATAGGAAAACAGGCACAACTACCAATTGCCTCAATTGTGGTAAGGAAATTTATGTCATCCCGTCTGTAGCCAAGAGAGGTAAAGGCAAATTCTGCTCTAAAGCTTGTAGTGCCATTTTTAATGGTAAGGCGAGAATTGGCAAACCTAGTCCTCAATCTAGAATAAATGTTCTCAAAGCACACGAAGCAGTTAGAGGCAAACCTGCTTGGAATAGAAAGGATAAAATAATACTTACCTGTCAATTTTGTGGGCAAGCCTATCAAGTTCACGAATGCGAGACAGACCGCAGTAAATTTTGTAGCCGTGAATGCTCTCATAAATTTAAGGCAACCATCACCGGCACTTCTCATCCACTCTGGAAACGCCAACTTCGCAAATGTGAATGGTGTGGTAAAGAAGTATGGGTAAAACCAGCCAAACTTCACGAATTCCGCTTTTGCTCTAGGCAATGTCTTGGAGCTTGGGTAAGTTCTAACTGTCAAAGCCCTACTAAACCAGAATTGATTGTTAAAGATGCTCTCCAAAAGCTGAGTATCCCTTTTGAAACAGAATATCGCATTGGCAAATATCCCTGTGATTTTGTCTTAATACAGCACCATATCGTGATAGAGGTTGATGGTGATTACTGGCATTCTCTGCCAAAGCGTAAAAAGCTAGATAAAATAAAGGACGCCTATCTTCAAAGCCAAGGATGGAAAGTCATCCGACTTAAGGAAATGAATATCTACCATGACCTTTCTAAATGCCTTATCAAAATAAGCAAACATATTTATCTACTTCCTGCTTAAACGAGCGGGCGCCGCAGTACATCGGCATCCAGGGAAACGGGGAGGTCTCATATGTCCACTAGGGAATGGTTCATTAAATGGGATTACGCCTGCTGCCTCATTTTCCTCACAACCATCACTAACTAAATCATCACCAGCCGTCACCCATTCCTTGCCGTCAATTCCCATAGCCGTGCCATTATCCTCAAAAGCCTGGCCCAATGCCTCCGCAGTTTCATTTTTAGCAATTAGCTCAGAGCGGTATTTGCTCATATCGGCGAACTGCGCCTTGATATCTCTGGAAAGTTTTGGTATACCGCTCTTGTTCTTAATCCCCTGGCTGATAGTATGGGCTAACCGCTTCTTGGTTTCTTCATCTAACCCCTTGACCAGTGTGGCGGAATGTTTACCTGCCCAGTCTACAGCCTGTGATATCGGCGGTCCCTCATAGGCTATCGGAACTCCACCCTTGGTCTTACCCCAAGTTATCATCTCGGCTTGACCCGATATATAGGTCTCAGATATTTGACCGCCTATTGTTGATTCTAGTGTCTCTGAGAAGGTAGCCAGTATGGGGTCAAGGATATTCTCTATGTCTTTATTTAATGGCATTTATTCTCCACAAATTTCCTTAATCACAAATGGTCGTCTAACACCTGCACTAAATTGCTCAGCAGCTTCAAGAGCCTGTAGAATCCGTTTCTCTGGTTCTAGATGGCTATTGGCAAACAATGCTCCTAGAGCAATATCTTCCCCACAACCTACAGCATAGAAGGGTAGAAGTTGCTCTGCAACTTGATAATCTTCATCAATACAAAATAATCTTCTCCGATAACCTACGAGAAAGGTTCCTGCCTTTTCCTTCGCATCCTTCTTTTCGGCAAATCCTCCATCGTTGAGGCACTTTCTAACGGCCTCAACGAATGAGCTAACCATATATTCAAAAGTATCAATACCGTTATGATGAAATGGTATCCGTAGATTGTATCTAAGCAATTGCCCCATTCTGAAAGATGAGGTGAAGCCCATTATAAAATCGTCCTTGATAAAGACTTTCTGGTCAGCTCTAACAGAGAGGGAGAGGTTGGCAACACCAGCACTATCCCCACCCATATAGATTTTACCCTTATCAAGTAAACCAATTATACAAGTCATATATCACTCCTTTTCTACATACCTATTATAAATCTTCTCTAAGGAACTATATGGAAACGCATCTTCCAGCTTATCAAAGTATTTAGCTACTTCTTTTTGCAGCCTTCTTCTTTGTCTTTGATTTGCGGGTGCGTTTGGGTTTGCTGGGATTTCACTCTCAAGTAATGTTATAATACTATCAATTTCAGTGATAACTGACATGCTGTTCCCTTAATTGTATCTTAAGTGCTTTATTCTCTGCTCTTCTTCGCATACCAGCTTGGAAGTTAATCCACCAGCGCCTTTTCCATTCTGAGTCAGCATGATATAAGGGCATGACTTTAGCTGCTGCTTGTGCTCCTTTTACTTGAGCATCATGTGGAATCATTTTACGCATATTAGTAAAATGCTCGTCAACATATTCTTGGCTAGTATTTTTTATCCAAGTTTGATAAGCATGTTTACGGTTTTCACTTCTTTCTTCTTTGGTATGAGTAGCAATCCATTGAATATGACCCTGCAATACACGCTCTGTTCGCTGTTTAACAATTTCTGGGGAGCAATTCCGAGATGCTAGTCTCATCTTCGCTCTGGCTTCTGGTGTATGCATAGCTACTACTGACATTTCAATCCTTTGGGGACTAAGAAGCCAAGTTAATTGATTTGTCCGCCCTTCAGGTCTAAGTTTGAAATCCCTTTGTGCCGCAACTTCAGGTGTGCGGCCCAGCTTCAATATTCGGTCTTGTAATTCAGCGGGACGGCTTTTTACTATTTGCCTCATTTTGTCCGAATAATCAGGGTCGCATATACTAGAATATCTATTTAGTCCTGCCATTTCTCGCAATTCATATGCTGATATTCCATGAGCGTGATTAGTGTGTCTTGCTAATACGATATAGCTATGGTGGTTATCGCACCAAGGACATTGACCAGCACTAATGAATTGCCTGAGTTTATCTATTGTCAGTTTACGCATTCCTGACGCTCCTTTTCTTGCGTTTTCTAGGCTTCGGGGAATTGATGGCTAGTTTATCAGGTTGTTCAATTCCGCTACTACTGTCATTAACTACTCCTGTTACCTCTTCTCTCAATGCTTGCCCCTTTTCACAGTCACAAAATACCCTGATTAATCCGTGTTCTAGTTCTGTAAATCCTCTATCTTGACACTTTTCACATACGACCATTTTTTACTCCTTTTATTCATACTGGCCACCATTCCCCCTCTGCTTTATCACGACATAGAGGAGAATGGCAGCTATTACTATGATGCCGATTAGTATTCCCATTTTTTTTACTCCTTTTTAATCAATGATTCCCTAAACTGTTTAAGTGCTTTACTCAATGCTATTTCAGGATTTACTTTTGCTTCTTTGCTCAATTCATCCAATACCTCAGACGGGTCATTCACTCCTAGTGTCATTAGGGCTATCTGTTTGACATCATCAGAATAACCCAATTCGGGCATAACCTGTAAAATCTGAACAAGGGCTGTCGCCGCCAAACCCACATCAGCCGGCGCTATCGCAGGGAAGTCCCTGTCAATATACCATTTATCTTCTGGCACTTGGTTATGCTCCAGGACAACTTCATCTATATCCTGGTAGGTGTCAGCCCATACTTTCTGGTAGGACTGGAACATCTTCATCATTGGAAGTTCTACTGTCTTTGCCGTAGCTAGGTTGCCGATTGATATGTCCCCAAAATACTGCTCAGGGATACCAACCGCAGCCGCTATCATCAGCTTAATCATCCTGCCATCTTGATAGGCGGCTTGAGCACCTGTCTCTGTCTTTATAGGAGTCATATCAGACCCAAGATTCTCCAATAAAGTAGAGCCTGCTGGTATATCCTTTCCGTGTAACTTTGCCTTCTGAGCATCTACGGCTATTTGCCCACCTTTTACCTTGTCTCTCCAGGCAAACTTAGCCAGTGCAAGCATAATCGCTATTCTGGATGATAAGAATTTGGTGTGATACTTCATCCAGATTAGCGCTGGTAATAATAAGGGATTCCCTCTCTGGGTGGTAGTGTTATAGGTCAAAGAATAAACAAGGGCATCCTCGGTCTTCTGGACAGTCGCCCCTGTGGCATCTTTGGCCGCCTCATTCTCGGTATTGGTTGTGGAACGGTAAATATCTGTGTGCGATTTACCTTGTGTATCTGTCCACTGCCGGCGGTAGAATTTCACATCCTCTTTGTCATCCGGGTCGGTGATTATCTCAGTTATCTCTAACGGGTCAATACGTCTAATCTTCGCCTTGCCCTCAGCTCCCAAGAAGATAGCGAAGAAAATCTCGCCGTCAATTAGTAGTTTATCAGATGATTTGCGCTGCCCTCTTGCTGACAGGACAGCCTGATTAGCTTTTGAATCCCAAAACCCCTTTAGTGCCTTTTTAGCCTTCTCATCATCAGCATCCCAAGCCATACCAGAGCCGAATGTATAATCAGTCCATAGACGGATAGCCTGTTTCCCCATTGGGTCTTTGGTGGCATAGAGACGGGACAATTTGAGATTCGTTATCCGCTCCCGTGGTGTGACGACATCCCCAGTTGTCCCGCTCAGGTTTATCCAGCCTGCATCTTCAAGAGCCAAATCAGCCTCTACACTGGCTGTGGCTTCCCTTATCAGGATTTCCAGCTCATCCCTTGGAGCAAACTCTCTTAAACGGATTTCTTGTTTCTGCTTCATACTCATTTCTTCGGCTTCTTCTTATATGGGTGATGATAGCCAGCCTCTTTCTCAAATTCCTGTAGCCAGGTCGGGACCAGTGCTACCTTCTCTAAATAAGGTATTTTAGAGTCATAAGATGGTGGCTCTGTCTCTCCCCAGTCGTCATTGCCGCAGTAAAGACACTCATCAACCTCATCGGGATTAACTCTGTAACAAGCAGGACATATCTTCAATCCATTCCCACCTAGTCATATCTACTCCTTTTTATAACTCTAATTCCCTAACTGTTTCCATAGCATCATAGACTATGATGGCTTCCTCTGGTTCGGGCTCTTCAGAAAAGCCCATCACCGCATACCGCCTCGAGTCCATCCCGTGAGAGTAAAGGTGAGTCGTCTTTTCCGTGAGCTTCCCGTTCTTGTCAGGCATGTATCTGTAGTTCCTCTGCTCTTTGATACAGTTTAATGAGTCCTTAGTCCAGAACTGTTTATACTGCCTGACCTTCTGGTGGCCGTATTCCACACTCCCCGGCCCCTTGGGTGCTCCCTTGATATTGAAGCCGTGCTGGTAGATTTCTTCTATTGATTTCGGCTCGGCTGAATCAGCCCATATCTCATCGGAGTGCTTTTCCACCCCGAGTTGACCCATAAGAACGGCGATATCCTGATTGGTAAGACCCCGCTCATAAAACAGTTCCTGACTATATATCTCATCAGGGAATATCCTGTTTTTGGTTAATGTGGCCGGGTCACCAGAGAAGCCGAAGTCTAAACCGTAAATTAGATTCCCTTGACTCGGTAAGCTGTCTACCTGAGAGAAAAGGGGATAGACAAGCCCCTCAACTTTACCTATCAGTCCCAACCCATATATGTTCCACCAGTTGGGGTCTTTGTCTTTATTGGATTCTATGTTATCTACCACTTCTGAAGGTAGTACATCCAGAGCGTCAAGATAGGTTGAATGGATATAGGCGTTCTCAAGTTGCCCTACCCAGTGTTCGTGTGCCCAAAACTCACCAACTGGGTTCCAGTCAACGAAGGTGAATCTGGCGGTTCTTATATCAAGCCCCCGGGCTGTCTCCCAAGGCACATTGTTGCCCTCATTGATGAAGAGGATATCCCTTCTTGGACCCCTTACCTTGTCCGCTTCATCCGCCCCAAAGAATTCTATTATCCCCTTGCCGAATGCATAGGTCTGCTCGGTCTTATTGTATCTGGGGTTATTCTCC
>Ga0307427_1000471_pt1 | contig 25548 bp, 17 predicted proteins | sample SalMarWE160190MG_FD_202162 | JGI IMG/M metagenome (GOLD analysis project Ga0307427, IMG submission 202162) | Salt marsh sediment microbial communities from the Plum Island Ecosystem LTER, Massachusetts, United States - WE1603-190 | ecosystem: Environmental > Aquatic > Marine > Intertidal zone >... | reverse complement strand
GGTTTGCCTGCAGCTTCCTTCCCACGACGCCTCGCAACGCCGCAGTTGCCGTTCGGCTAGCGGTTCCTGTCACCAAGGTCCGCAGAGGACTTGCACCTCCAAGTCACGTGCCATGCCCGGCACACGATAAAGGAAGCGGGCGGCCCACCGGACCGCCCGCTGTTGCTGCACGAATTGTCAGGCCGCGTTACCGCTTGCGGCGGATGAGGGCCACCAGGCCGATGCCCAGCAGGGCCAGCGTGGCCGGCTCGGGAATCAGTTCGAGCGAGCCCGCTGCTCCGGGCACCGGGGCCGTCATATCCATGCCCAGCGGCAGGAAATTGCCGCCCCCATCGTACGCGCCGTACTGGAAGAACACGCCGACGTGTGCCCCGCCGCCGCCTTCCTGCCAGAACAGTTCGAGATCGTACGTACCGGCGGCCAGGAGAATCTGCCGGTAGGCATCCTGGTTCGAGCCCTCGAACATGAAGCCGTCAATCAGGTCGCTGTACGCACCGCCGGTGCTGCCGCCGGCGCCCCACGTCCCGTCGGTCCCGACGATGCGGAAGATGGAGCCATCGTCACCGTAAGTGATGAAGGTCAAGTCGGTCTCGGCATCAAGGGTCATTTCGCCCCTGGCACCGACGAAGAAGTTATCCTGCGCGCCGGGCGGATCGTTGGGGAACGGCTGCGTGGGGAAGCCGTGGATGTTGTCCGAGCCATTCCCAGGGTCGCGGTGGACGACCGCGTCCACAACGCCCTCATCGACCGTCCGACCCGCGTTGGCGGCCATCCAGCCGGCCTTGTCGGCCCAGTAGGCCCTGATGTCGGTCTCGGCGGCCGCGGGGTTCCCGCCCTGGCCGTAGATGACCACCATGTCCCAACCGTCGGAGGGGGTGGTCGTGGTGTTGGTCACGTCGATGGCCCCGGGAATCGGCTGGGCTGGAATGTAGGGCCTCGCCGGCGCGCCGTCACCGATGAGGTTAAACGCCCTCATATCGGTCGTTGCGCCTTGGGCCGCGGCGAGTTCGTGGAAGCATCCGCCGCCGTCCTCGCCGAACATGAACTGGATCTCGGCCGGTCCGGCCGCCAGGTTGCACGTGCCGAACTTATCGGCGTTCCAGACATTGTCGCCGATGACGAGTTTCTGGACGCCGCCCTGGGTGATCGTCAATTCCGTCCAATCGTCGCCGGCGCAATAGAAGGACCAGTCGCCGGCCGCGGGGATATCGGCAACGCCCCTGGCCAGGTAGGCGAGGTCTTCTACGCTGCCACCTGCTACGTGACCGTCGTAGACGACCTGATAGCCACGGTCGTTCGGGAAGTGCCGGTTATCGCCCTCATGGTCGTTGTAATTAATTCCACCCGCCAAGTTGTACGATATCCGAACGCCCGTGCTGCTCTCCAGCGAGTCAATGACCGTGTACAAGTCCCCCCCGCCGTGTTTTATGTCGCCGTTGTCCCAGACCTCGAGCACGCCCCAGTTGCCCGGGCTGCCCGCGACACCTTCAGGGTCGTTGATGGGGGTTCCGGGCAGGCGCGGCAGAGCGCCTTGAAGCGTCGGCAGGTAGACCATGGTCGGAAACGGGTCGGTCAGATCCGTGGTGGTCTGGACGTTCCAGAAGTATCCCTTCTCCAACTTGGCGTTGTCATGGGCGCAGACGGCGAGGCCGACGGCGGGGGTGGCGCCCATCGTCGCGATGTTTTGGTTGCCGTCCCGCTGCACCCAGTTGTAACCGTCGTACACATAACCCCTGAAATCGTCACCCTCCCGTTCGAGGGCCACCATAAAGGGCCTGTCGCCGCCGGTATTGTTGCCCATATCGCTCGTGTCGTCCAGCCTCCACTGAAACGTGCCCCCTTGGCCCCAGGTGGCTGCGGCGATGGCGTTGGCGCTCTTTTTTTCGCCCGCGCCGGTCTCGACATCGAGGTCCTTGCGCGCGAAGACGCCCGCCTTCACCCAGGTGTTGATGCCGTCCGCCCCAAAGTCTTCCACCGCCACATTGGCCACGATGCGGAAGTTGCCGGTCAAGTCGAGTCTGTACGACACGTGGGCACACTCGCCGTTGTCGTCCCACCAGTCGCTGCCGCCGCCCAGGATTTCGTACATCTTGACGATTTGCGAGTCTATGGTATAGGCCGCGGTATAGACCGAACTTCCCGCTAGCGCAGGATCGGGGATGGTCGGATCGCCGATGTCCTGGCTCCCGGTCTCCATATAGTCAATGTACGCCGCCATGGCCGGGCTTGCCGCCAGCACGAGGACCAGCCCCAAAAGAAGTGTTCTGCCTGACATGATCGGTCTCCTCATCTGTCCTACCTCAGATTTCCACGATTTGTTCTGCGCCGATAGCGCAGGGTCTGGCGAAGGTCCCCTCCAGACCCAAAAACAGTATAATACCAAATGGTCAAAAAGCAAACCGGTGGGCGGGAATAGTAGCGAGTTTTTCGGAAAAACCGGAACCCCTTCCCTATCTTCGCGCCCAACTTGCCCAGTTTAACACGAAGCGCAGCCAAGCCACCCGAACGACGCGCGAAGCCCATGGCCACGCGAGCGGGGCCATGCCAACCGGCGCTTCGTTTAATCCCATGAAAGGCTGCCTCCAAGCCTGTACTCTTGTGTGTGTTTGACGAACCCTAAGAGCCAGGAAGGAGGCAGCGATGACGAATCGGTACGAGAGTGTAGCGTGCGGGGGGATGGATGTCCACTACAAGTTCAGCACGGTGACGTGGCGGGACGAGTTGGGTGGGATCGTGCTGCGGGAACGGCTCGACCACACAGACCGGTCGAGGCTGCTGGATCAGATGGCCGGGTGGCCGAAGGGCGTGCCGCTGGTCATGGAGGCGTCGTTCGGCTGGGGGTGGCTGAGCGACGTGGCGACGGGGTTGGGCCTGGAGGTGTGCCTGTCGAACTGTTACAAGGTGGAGCAGATGCGCAAGGCCCGAGGCTGGGTGAAGACGAACAAGAAGGACGCCGACCTGCTGTCGCTGCTGGCGTTCGAGGTGACGCCTTGGTGGCGGGTCTGGCGGGCGCCGGCGGCGGTTCGTGACCGTCGGGAACGGATACGGCACCGGGCGGACCTGGTGGCGATCCAGACGGAGACGAAGAACCGGATCCACGCGGTCTTCCACCGTCACGGGGTGTTCCACGAGTTCTCGGACCTGTTCGGCGGCAAGGGTCGCCGGTTCCTGCTGGGGTTGTGCCATGACGGTCGCCACGCGGGTGGCGTGTTGTCGGACGGGGCGTTGGAGGCCCTTCGCGGTCAGGTGAGCCTGCTGCTGCACCTGCGCGGCGAGTTGGCATTCCTGGCGCGTGGGCTTCGGGCGAACCTGGAACGGGACGCCTTGACGAAGCGGTTGACGGGTATCCCTGGGATCGGCCTGATCCTGTCGCACGTGATGCGTGCCGAGATCGGTCGGATCGAACGGTTCGGGGGGCACCGGTCACTGGCCTCGTACAGTCTGCTGGCGCCGCGGTCGTCGGAGACGGGCGAGCCGCGTCCCGGACGTGCGCCGCGGGGTCGTCATCTGGGTCGGCAGGGGAACCGGACGTTGAAGTGGGCGTTCATCGAGGCGGCCCACGGAGCGGTGCGTCACGGGGGCAAGTGGCGGGCGATGTTCGACCGATACACCGACGGCGGGAAGAAGAGTCGGGGACGGGGGTACATCAAGGTGGCACGCGAATTGGTGAAGGTGGTGTATGTGGTGTGGGCGAAGGGCGCGACGTATACCGAGACGCCCCCGCCGCGGCCGGGAAGCCGGCGACGCCGGCGCAAGGCCAAACGCACCTCTCGTTCGGGAACGGGCCAGCCCTGTACGGCTATGGTCGGGGCCTGAGGGCCGCCAGACCTCCTGTTTATGTGGGCCGCCCGCACCGGACGAGATCGTGTGGCCGCCGCCGGCTCGGACTGGGCGACGGCAGGCACGTGCCGTACGCCGCACAAATGAATAGCTGGGCCACGAGAGCCCTCCCCCGGTGCACGAACGAGAACGTCAGAAAAAAAGAAACGGCAACAGCGGGTATTTAGGAAACAGATCCGCCGCTGGACGGGACCGGTGGGCGCTGCGCGAGGAACCAAACTGCTCATGACCACCCCACAAACGACAAAAACGCCGGAGGCGCAGGCAAGAATCCTCTTGCAAGCCGGCAGCCTTTCATGAATAGCCGTCGCCGGTACGGCGACGGTCGTCGGCGTTCAGGCGGCGGCGCGCATTCCCGTCGGCGTGCCGCCGACGGCTAAACGAGCCGTTGGCGCCAGCGCGGCAGCGCCGGCGTGTTTAGCCGTGGCCGGTACGGTGACGGTCGTCGGCGTTCAGGCGGCGGCGCGCATTCCCGTCGGCAAGTGGCCGAGCACGATTGAGTGGGAGTAAAGAACGCCCCGCGGCAGAGGTCTGCTGCCGCGGGGCGCGTGCTCTTGGCCTTTACCGCTCTCTCGATTGCTGCTATCGGGCCCGTCGCCGCCGCATTGCCACGAGGCCTAAACTGCCGAGGCCGAAGAACGCGAGCGTCGCCGGCTCGGGAACGGGAACCGACTCCTGCGTGAGCGTGAAGGAGAACGCGCCTATGGTTGCGATGTTGAGGTCAAACCCCAAACTCACGATCTCGCCGACCGCAACGATCTCCGACGGGTCCTGCGCATAGTAGGCGATCTCCAAGGGACTCTCCGAGAGCACGCTGAAGCGGTCGCTGGTAGCCGTGCCGACCTCAAACGTGGCCCCTGTTCCCTCGATGGCGATCCGATACCCGAACCAGTCGAAGTTCGTCCCGTTTTCCACAGACTTGGTGATGGCCATGATGGGGTCCGCGTCTGTCTCACCGGACACCGTAACGGGAAACGGCCCCTCGCCTCCGAAGACCTCCGTCATTCTCAGTTGCGCCCTCGTCGGAAGAAGGTTCTCGAACTTCCAGTGGAGGGGACCCTGGGCCTGGGCCCAGTCCGGCGGGCCGCAGTGATGCCGCCCCGGCTTGTCCGGCAAACCCACGTCGATTGTGCTGGTAATGAATCCTCCGCCTCTTGCGGAACTCGAGACGGTTCCCATCACCACGATCGCGGCCAAGAGAGCAAACACGAGAGATGTCCTGCACATCGTCTTACCCTTTCAAGAAAGGATACTGCCCCTGCCCCTGCCGGGAAAGAGGGGGCGCATCGGAACCTGCCGAACCCCTTCCCGTAAGGGCACAATCCTCCGCCCAGCGCTACCTTTGTCCTCCGCTACCAAAACACAAGGGAGACTGGCCGCATTGGCCAACCTCCCCCGGTATTCACTCAATTGATTCGCGGCCCACTCCCAAATCGGGCCGTTTACATTATGACCTATAAACGGGCAGAAGTCAAATTGCCAAGCCCCGGTTTTCGCTTTTTTTTGGAGCGCCGGCCGGCCAGAGGCGCAGAGGCCAAGGCCGTCTCGCCGGGAAGGGGCGGATAAGTGCTTGTGGCATAAGGACTTACGCAACCTGCGGCCGCCACGCCCCACCTCTCGCACTCCCGGTGGCGGCCTGCCAAAGACGGCCGGGCGCCGCTGCCGACAGGCCGGCTCAGGCGACCGTGGCACGGCCGGGGAAAAAGCGGGTCAGGGCCACTTGGCGGTCAAACCGGGGCCGTTTCCGGTTTGACCAGCCAAGAGGCCATTTGAACGTCTTGGGCACGGTCAAAGCCAAACCATTCAAAGCCAAACCGAACGGCTGGTTTGGCATTGAATATGGCCCTGACCCGCTTTTTCCCCGGCCGAGCGACAACCGCGCAGCCGCACAGATAGCGTAGTAGGGCAAACTGGAACAGCCCCGTTTGATCCCCAAAGCAGGCCTGACGGGCGGTTTTCCGGATAGGCTGTTATCCCCTCGTCCGCCGGTGGAACGCCTCGGCCAACTGCTTCGTGATGGGGCCCGGTTTGCCGGTGCCGATGGGCCGCTGGTCGATCCGCACCACCGGTACGACCTCGGCGGCGGTGCCCGTCAGGAAGCACTCGTCGGCCACGTAGAGGTCCTGGCGTGTGAGGTTTTCCTGGCGGACCTCGATGCCCTGCTGGCGTGCGATGCCGATGATCTCGTCCCGGGTGATGCCCTCGAGGATCCCCGCTGCGGTGGGCGGCGTGTAGACGGTGCCGTCGCGCACGATGAACAGGTTGTCGCCGGTGCACTCGGCCACGTACCCGAGGTGGTTGAGCATGACGGCCTCGAGGGTCCCGGCGTCGATGGCCTCGATCTTGGCGAGGATGTTGTTCAGGTAGTTGAGGCTTTTCAGACGCGGATTGACGGCGTTTGGATGGTTCCGCATCGTGGCCGCCGTAATGATGTCGAGGCCCCGCTCGTACAGTTCGTCCGGGTAGAGCGCGATCTTGTCGGCGATGATGAAGACGTTGGGGTCCGGGCACCGGTTGGGATCCAGCCCCAGCGTCCCCGGGCCGCGCGTCACGACGACACGGAGGTAGGCGTCTTTCAGGTTGTTGGCTTCGAGCGTGTCGGTGATGGCCTTGGCCATCTCTTCCTGGGAGATGGGGATCGCCAGCCGAATGCCGAGGGCCGAATCGTAGAGCCGGCGAACGTGGGCCTCGAGGCGAAAGACCTTGCCGCCGTACGAGCGGATGCCCTCGAACACGCCGTCGCCGTACAGGACGCCGTGGTCGAAGACCGAGACCTTGGCGTCCTCGCGGTCCACCAGTTCGCCGTTGAGCCAGACCTTGCGGCCCATGATGCAGTCCTCCGTACCCTGAGGGCATGGCACGATAGCAGAAATGCGCGTGGCAGGCAAGCCGTGGCTCAGCCAGACGTATTCCTCGATGACTTGAGGAGGCCCTGATCAACAAGTGCCTCGTGGACTTTTCGTCCATACTTCCCGGACAATTCGAAGGCATCACGCTGTATTCTGTCATGTTGTGACCCCGGCAACAGCGCGCCACCCACTTCCACCTTGCGTCGGGCGATCTCGTAGAAGCACCTTTCAGCAACCAGATCAGCAACGAAAACCTGTGCCGCTAATGTCTTTGCGTACTGGCGGGCCTCCCCTAGGTAGTGTTTGACGGAGGGGAAGCACACGTAAACTACGACCTTGCCGGTTTCACGGCTATATCTCGTGCGCTGCAAAGGCTTTGGGTCAAAATCGTACTCAGGCTCACTGAACATGCCGTGTGGCCCCTTGTCCTGCTCCGAATCATCCTTGCTTTTCACGGTCACTTCAAGTAATGCTATATAGTTCTCCCATTCTGCTGTAATGAGAGCCTGTTGTCCAGGCCCGTCCCCCCAAATCTCGATTGGATACGTGGCCACGTGTCGAACTGCTTCGGTTTCGTTGACTACAATCTGTTCCACAGAGACTTGGACAGCCGGATTGTCCGAATTAAGTCGTATTTCGCTTCCGCCCCCGACAATCTTGGTATAGACGTGCAGGTGAACCCTCTTGGGGTGATTCGGCCTGAGTGTGATGCTCTGCGGCTGGAATACCAGGCCTTCCGTAAGCAGAAACTCCTTCTCTGGGACAACGTATATCTTGGATTCCGCGATATGGTCATCCAGAGCTGCCTGCAGAACCCCTTCGGCATCGGGCTCCAACCCCTCAATCGTAACATGCTTCACGAGCACCTTCTCGGGAAGGTTAGGAGGGATCATCACTTCTCGGGTAACGAGCCTGATCTTGGGGCATGAACTGCTCAGACGCACCACGCCTGCACGGCGGATAGTATTTGTGCTTACGCGTAGTTGCAGGTTATAGCGCTTGCCAACGGTAATCTGCGCCGTTGGGGGATATAGGGCAAACCCGTTGGGTGGGTCCTCGACGTCGCTAGGTACCTGCGGGCCAAGATTGATGACATCAGGTGCTTCTGCCGCGGCGATGTCATTGAGGATTCGGAATGCCTTCCTGTAGCGGCCCGCCTCTTCCCGATCAAGTTTGCTCTGGTCCTCCCTTTGCCTTCGCGCTCTCTCTTCGTCAACGAGTTTGCCAAGTCGCCCCTCGATTTCTGTCACGAGTTGCTTACAAAAGGGATGCCGGCAATCAAGGCCTTCTCTATCATCTCGGAGAACAGGCTCCTCGTCGTCAAGCAGTGCCCTGAACCCATCAATCTGAACCTCTCCGAACAGGCGGGCCGCCAAAGGTTCCGCGTCGTATTTGAAGAGCGATATTCCCAAGACAACGTTCATGTCGTCCAGCAGAAGCAACCCGCCGTTTCGATCGTCTCCACTTTGGGTGAGGTCTCCTGACTTGCAACGTAAGACGGACATGCGTACGCGCAGGTCAGGCCTTTCCCCGCAAGGGACCATAAACTCGTCGCGAAGGACCTCTGTGCCTTGCGGCATCTCGAACCGGATTCGACGTTTCCTGCCTGAGGATTCATCATGAAGTGTAACCTTGCGGCGTCGGTTGGTCAGTATCTTCCGCAGGTGGAAGTTATTGGCAAGTTCCTTGTGAACGGTGTCGAATCGGGGGATGCGTGGGGGCACCTTGAAGCGAGCGATTGTGCCGTCGCCTGATATCCCATGTTTGTGTCGCAGCAGGTCACTGGCGGGCAAGTCCCTAAGCTGGTACTGTGGCACACCCTTCTCTAGGTACAACTTGCACTCCCCAAACCCATCGTTCTTGAACGTGTACAGAACACCATCCTTCATGCTGACAAGGGCATCTTTGGCGCCTTGGCCGAAGTACCCTCGCACCTTCTGTCCGGCGCTCATGCCGCTCGTGGGCGCCCCATAGGGGATGATCTCAAGGAGGCGCGTACTGGTCATCCCCTCCGCGAAGTCTCTAACAGCGAACCGGCAATCACCGCCCGCCTTCTGATAAAGGATTTCAATGATGCCCTCAGTCTGAATGCTGGCATCCTCTAAGCGAGTGTAACTGTCGTCGGCATTTGTGATGAGTTCAACAAGCGCCCGGATTGGATTGCCCTGCGTGGCGGCGCGGATGTTGCGCGCAGTATGCCTCGGGTCAACTGGGATAATGCCTCGCTTAACGGACATTGGATTGCCCCCCTAGTCCTTGCTGGCAAGAAATCTGGCAAAACGCTTGTCCAATACTTTGAGGACTCGCAGAATGTCGCGGCGGTCTTGTTCTTCTGCATACGTTCTCAGGGCATCCAGATTGGCCCTGAGTGTCTCCCCGGACGAGTCCAGCGTTCCCTGAAGCATAAAGCAGAAGTCCCCATCCGATATGGAATCGACCTCGCCGCCGATTGCCTTCAGATAACCCGCAGAGGACTCCAGTTCGGCCAAGATTCGCTCCTTCCTTCGCGTGACAGAGGTTGACCGTCCCACGGTAACGCCGATAACAGAAAGCATCGAACAGCTTTTCTTGATGACCGCGGGGCTTTTTTCCGTGAGCGCGAATCCCTGTCGCTCCTTACCACCCAACCATCGCGTTGTCTTATAGGTGCACCGCCGTAGGCACTTATGGGCCCTCTTGGCATCCGGGTATTCTGGATACCCCACCAGTGCGAACTTCTTGGGGAAAAGCCTATATGCTGCGACGACGATATTCTCAAACGACAAGTCCGCATCGATGTCCTTGAGCCGTCCCACGGCATACATCAGCAAATGGTCCAAGCCAATGCGTGCATAACGCTCGTGCGGCAATGGTTGAAGCCCCGTCAACGGGTCGCTGTGGCGCATAGGGCTCGTATCTCCGCTTGCAGCAACAGTAATGCCCAGTCTCAGCATAGGCACCGGTCACGGTGCGTGCAAGAGTTTCCCGTCCGCGAGGTGCAGCACCCGGTCGGCCTGCTCGGCCACGCGATGGTCGTGGGTGACCATGACAACGGTGAGGCCGTCGCGGCGATTGAGGTGCGTGATGACGCGCATGATCTCGTCGCCGGTGGCGGAGTCGAGGTTGCCGGTGGGTTCGTCGGCGAAGAGGATGCGCGGCTCGTGGACGAGCGCCCGCGCCAGGGCGGCCCGCTGCCGCTCGCCGCCCGAGAGTTCGCGCGGCAGGTGAGCCACCCGCTCCGAGAGGCCGAGACCCGTGAGCACCTCCATCGCGCGGCGGCGGCTCGCGCCGCGGATCGCAGGCCACGTGAGGAGCGGCGTCCGGATCATGGCAGGCAGCAGCGTGTTACCGAGAACCGACAGGTCCGGCATCAGGTAGTAGAACTGAAAGACGAAGCCGAGAAAGGAGTTCCGCATCCGGTCGCGCCACCGCTTCGGTTGGGCGAAGGCGTCCTGGCCGTCGAGAATCACGCGACCCGCCGTCGGACGGTCCAACAGGCCCATGAGGTGAAGCAGCGTCGACTTGCCGCTGCCCGACGGGCCCAGGATGCAGAGAAACTCGCCGGCATCGACCGCGAGGTCCACCCCGTGAAGGACCCGCAGGCGAGCCGCGCCCATGCGGTACTCCTTGACCAGCCCTTCCCCCGCCAAGATCGGTTCACTCATATCGCAGCGCCTCCACCGGCTGCTTGAGGGCCGCGAGCAACCCGCCCGCCATGCTCGCCAGCGTCGAGAGGGCCAGCACCCCTGCCCCGATCATCACGCACCACAGGGGCGAGGTGTGCTGCGGAATGTGGTCGAAGTAGTACATGTCGCGCGGAAACACGTCGATGCCGAGCGTCTGGTTGACCCAGATCTCGATCGGGTCCAGGTTCGCCAGCATCAGCAGGGCCGCCGTCATGCCGATCGCGGTGCCGATGGCCCCGATGATGAACCCGTACCCGATGAACAGGCTTCCCACGCCGGCGTCGTGGGCCCCCACGGCCTTCAGGATCCCCACGTCGCGGCTCTTGATGTACGCCATGACGTACGAGATCAGGGCGATGAGCACGCCGAACCCGATGAACATCATCCCCAGCATCAGGGCCGTGATGTTCCGCTCCACCTCAACCACCGTCAGGATCATCCGCTGCTGCGTCTCCCAGGTGTTCACGGTCAGTTGCATGATGCCCACGTCGGGCTGCTCCCGCGCGAAGGCGTGCCAGACGTCGGTGATCTGCCCGACAAGGGCCTCGGCGCCGGACGGGTCGGCGATCTTGACCTGGATCTGGTTCGTTCGCGCCGGCACGGCCGGTTTGCCCCCGGCCGCAGGCTGAGCCTCCATCCCCGCCATCTGCTGGGCCATGTCGAAATCCACGTACACGTGCGACGAGTCGGCCTCCCAGTACCCGCTCTTGAAGCGGTCGACCACGGTGAAGGCGCGGCTGGAAACCTTCGGAATGCCTCCCGCCTCCATCGCCAAGGCGCCGCTGGGGCGGATCGGAATCGTCGAGACCACCAAGTCACCGCCGTAAGGAAGCAGGGGGAAGTCGATGACCTGAGGCCGCATCACCTCCACCTCGCGGACCGGCACCAATACGACGGCCACAACCAGCGACACGCACACCACGGCGCACACGACCGTGGCGACCGTCCAACCCGTGCGTCCCGGTCGCCGGCGTCCGGCCCGCCACACAAACAGAGTGGCCGTTGCTGCAAGGGCCGCCAGGACCCCGGCAAGCGCGCGGCGGCCTGCCCCTTCCGTGATGGTCTCCGTCACGTCGCTTCGCATCGGGGCGCCGATGACGCCGATTCCGGCGATGCACCCGGGCCTCGCCGGCAGGCCGTTGCGAGTCCACGCCTCCGGCACCTTCAGGAGGTCGGCCGACAGATACTGCGACCCCTTCTGGCGCTGAAGGTACTCGTGGAAGCGGCCCATCTCCGCCTTCTCGGCCGGCTGGATGCCGATGATGACGCACGGCCTCACGAGCGGCTTGACGCTGCTTAAGCGCGGCTTGATCCGGGCGACCGCGTAGGTCTGAATCACCGGCGTGGCCGCATCGACGCCCTCCACCGCCTCGATACGCCGGGCGAGTTCCTCGTAGTGCGGCAGGCCCTCCATATGGGCATCGACGATGATGTCCGACAGCGTGCCGCGCGTCATCTCACGCGTCTCGCGCACAAAGCCGTCCATGATCGCGAACACCAGGATCAGCAGGAACACGCCGAGGGCGGCCGGCAGCGCCGAGACCAGCGGCACCACCGCCTTCCAGCCGCAGAACAGGTACTTGGCGCAGAGGACGTGCTTGTAGACCGACGTGCCGAGCACCAGGGCGAGCAGGCCAAGCAGGACGACACCGGTCGCGACGGCGACCGGGATCACCCACGGCGAGGCCAGCCAGTCCTCCTGCATGCGAAGCGCCCTCGCGTTGATTCGACGGCCCGTAGCGCCGTGCCCGTTTAGCCGTCGGTGCCCGCGCCGCCGCGCCCGTTTAGCCGTCGCCGGTACGGCGACGGGCGTTGACGTTCGTGCATTCGGCGCTGAATCCCGTCGGCGTGCCGCCGACGGCTAAACGTTAAGCCTGCCGCTCGTCGGCCGAACTCCGCCCGCCGCGCGGCCGCAGGGCCGGGAACAGCACCACGTCGCGGATGTTCGAGGTATCGGTCAGCAGCATGACGAGGCGGTCGATGCCGATGCCGAGCCCCCCGGCCGGCGGCATGCCGTGCTTGAGGGCCTCGACGAAGTCGGTGTCCATGACGGCCATCGTCTCGTCCTGGCCGGCCAACTGGACGCGCAGCGCCTCGTCCTGCACGTCCGGGTCGTTGAGTTCCGTGTAGGCGTTGCCGATTTCCATCCCGGCGACCATCGGCTCAAAGCGTTCGGCGATGTCGGGCCGGCCGGCCTTTCGCTTCGTCAGCGGGCACAGGCGCGCGGGCCAGTCACACACGTGAGTCGGCTGGACGATATGATGCTCGACCGTGGCCTCGAAGACGTCGTGGGTGACCACGTCGAGGTGCTTGCCGGTCTCCTCGATCTCCAGGTCACGGGCCTTGGCCCGGATGGCCTGCTCGTCGCCGAGCGCCAGAGCGGCGTGTTCCTGGAGCAGGTCCGCATACGTGGCCCGGCGCCACGGCGCCTTGTACTCGAGTTCCACCTTGCCGAAGGGCAGGCACGTCTTGCCGCCCGACACCGTCCGGGCCAGGTGCTCGAAGAGTGTCTCGACGATCTCCATCATGTCGGTGTAATCGGCATAGGCCTGGTACAGTTCCAGGAGCGTGAACTCGGGGTTGTGCCGGGTCGAGATGCCCTCGTTGCGGAAGACGCGGCTGATCTCAAACACGCGGTCCATGCCGCCCACCAGCAGCCGTTTAAGGTACAGTTCCGGCGAGATGCGAAGGTAGAAGTCCGTATCAAGCGTGTTGTGGTGCGTGACGAACGGCTTGGCGGCCGCCCCGCCGTAGATCGGCTGGAGGACCGGCGTCTCGACCTCAACGAACGCCCGTTCGCGCAGGAACCGCCGGACCTCCTCCAGAATGAGCGACCGCTTCAGAAAAACGTCGCGCACCTCCGGGTTGGCGAACAGGTCCACGTACCGCTGGCGGTACCGGGCCTCGACGTCCTGCAGGCCGTGCCATTTTTCGGGGGGTGGCAGGAGGGCCTTGGTAAGGATCTCGAACCCGGCCACCTCGACCGTGATCTCGCCCGTCCGGGTCGTGATGAGGCGGCCCTCGGCGCCGACCCAGTCGGCCAGGTCCAGCAGTTTAACCCGCTCCCAATCATCCTCCGAGAGGACCTTCTTGCTGAAAGCGAGTTGGATGTGGCCGCTGCGGTCCGAGAGGTCCGCGAAGACGAGTTTGCCGAACTCGCGCAGGGCGGTCAGCCGGCCGGCCACGCGGGCGCGCGCGCCCTCGCCGGCCGTCTCGTACCGCTGCCGCGCCTCGGCCGTCTCGATCGTGTCGGGGTACCGGTGGCCGAAGGGGTCGAGTCCCATCTGGCGGAGCGTCTCGGCCTTGCGGCGCCTGGCTTGTTCGTACTCGTTTGCCATGGTGGTTGGCTCGTGGAGGGGCCCCGTCGTAAGGAACGCGACCCGCCGCCGCGGCGGCGTACCTGTTTAGCATGTCATTCCGAGCGAGCGAAGCGAGTCGAGGAATCTCGCCGTTATCCGTGTCGAGACGACGAGATTTCTCCACTCGCCCTCGCCTCTGGCGAGGGCTCGGTCGAAATGACATCGTTTCGAGACCACGCTAAACACGTACGCGGCGGCGGGGTCGGCCCGGGTGCACGTGCCGGATGATAGGCCCGCCGTGCCCGCGGAGCAAGGAAAAGTTGCGGCCCCCCCCGTCCCTCGTGTTGCCCGGCCATCGCGCGGGTGGTACGGCAACGCGAAGCGTGGCCGTGTGCGTCCAGCGTCCAGCACGGCCGCCCTTCGGGCTGCCGTGCCACCCCGCGAGGCCGTCTCCCCCGTGACGGATGCGTGACTGCGATTTCGCGAAAAGCGTGGCAGTCGCGTGTGCCTAGCCCTATAATCGCGGATTGCTCGACGAGCATCTGCCGAAGGGGGAGACCCGTGGCCGCAATCATCCTCGCGTTTGCCGCGTTGGCGGCTGCGCAGCCGGTCGAGGAGTCGCCGCCGGCGGCCTCGCCGGTTGCGGAGGCCTCGCTGGCGCCGGTGCTCGCTTACATTCCTGAAGAGGCCGACCTCGTGGTCCACATCCGCGCGGCGGCCCTCACCAGGACGCATCTGTGGAAGATGCTTGCCGACCCCGCGGTGGGTCTGCGCCGCCGGCTCATGGCGAACCTGCCGCCGCAGGTGAACCTGGAGGCGGACGTTGCGGCGGCTGCCCTCGTCAGTTCGCCGCAGGACCTGCTGGACGAGGGCAACTTCGGCCTGGTCCTGGCCCTGAACCGCGATGTCCTGGCCGGGGACCTGCTCGAGGACCCGCAGCCGGTCGTGCCCGTGCCGGGCATCCCGACGCCCGTGTACCGTTTCGGCGAGGCGGGGTGGCTGGCCGTCCCCGCCCCTCGCGTGGCGGTGATCGCCTCGAACCGGGACTATCTGACCCGCATGCTGACGGCGGCGGGCAGGCCGACGACCGGAGCGGCGCCGAAGCCGGCGGCGCCCCCGTCCGGCGAGGTTACGTTCGTCGCCCGCATGCCGGCCAGCCTGAAGGACGCCATCCTGGAAGAGTACCGCCGGTTCCAGCAGAAGACGTTGCGGCCGAACATGGACACCGATGCCCTGATGGCCTTCGCGCTCCACTACAACCTGGTGCGGATTGCCCTCCAGGCCGAGACCGTGACGGGGTCGCTGGACCTGTCGCGGGCCTCGGATGCGTTTCGCGCCGACGTGCGTTTCGCTTCGCCGCAGATGGCACCGTTCATGGCGGACCTGCTCCAGGCGCTGGCCGACCCGCTGCAGATGGCCCTGCCGGCCCTGCTGGGCGGCCGGCCTCGCCTGGAACCGCCGTCGGAGCCGCTCTATCGGGCTACGGCCGACCAGGGGACGGTTCGACTGGTCATGTCGCGCGCCGCCGTCTACCGCTTCGTCAACAACCTGGCAGACACCGTTAAACGGGTCACCTCCGACGACGTGGCCCGAAAGGCCAGCGCACGCAACCTCCTCATCCTCGGCGAGGCCGTCCACGTCTACCACGCCATGAAAGCGACGTGGCCGAAAACCTGGTCGGACCTGACGCGCGAGAACCTTGTCCGCGACCCCGAGGTCTTCTCGAACCCCGCCCGGAAGACGCATCGGGCGGCGGGGGATTACGAACTCGTGCCGCTGACGAAACGGGTGACCGAACGCGCGTACCTTCCGGCGGTCCTCGCCTACGAGGTGTATCCTGTCGGCCGCGAGCCGCCGCGACTGAACGTCCTCTTTGCCGACGGGCACGTGGAGTGGATCGACCTGGCGACGTTCCGCCGCCTGTACCGGCAGACGCTCGAAACCTTCGGGCGAGAGAACGGGCTGAACGGCCCCTCCCAAGGAGAAACGGATGCCACGAATGTTCGTCAACCGGTTGACGATTCCCGGCACCATCGTTGAGGCGGTCTTTCACGTCGCCCAGAAGGACCTGCGAACGACCAAGAAGGGGGCGCGCTTCATCTCGGCCAAACTCCGCGACCGCACCGGCGAGGTACCCGCCGTCATGTGGGACGCCACCGAGGCGCTGTTTGCGGCCATTCCGCAGGGCGGGTACGCGCTCGTGAAGGGACACGTGGGCCAATTCAACGACGCTCCCCAGATCGTCATCGAGGCCATGCGGCCGGCGCGCGACAATGAGGTGGACCTGGCCGACTTCCTCCCCAAGGGCCCCGGCGACCCGGACGAGCACCTGGCGCGCCTCAAGGAGGTTCTCGACGCGGTCGAGCGGCCGGCCCTTCGGGCGCTGCTCGATGCGGTATGGGCGGATGCGGACCTGATGGTGGCGCTGAAGCGGGCCCCGGCCGCCGAGAAACTCCACCACGCCTACCTCGGCGGACTGCTCGAACACACGCTGAGCATTGCCGAAGCGGCCGTGCTCCTCTCGAGGCACTATCCGAAACTCGACCGCGACCTGCTCCTCGTGGGCGTTCTCTGGCACGACATCGGAAAGGTCCGCGAACTGCACTACGCCGAGTCGTTCGGCTACACCGATTCGGGCAAACTGGTCGGCCACCTCGTGCAGGGCGTCCTGATGCTGGAGGAGAAGATCCGCGAGGTCCGCTCCCGCGGCACCGAGTTCCCCGAGACGCTGGCACACGTGCTGCGGCACCTGGTCCTGGCGCATCATGGGGAACACGCCTTCGGCAGTCCGAAACTGCCGATGACGGCCGAGGCGTTCGCCCTGCATCACCTCGACAACCTCGACGCCAAACTGCACGCCTTCTGGCGCGACGTGGCCGCCGACGCCGACCCATCCCGCCGCTGGACCGCCTGGAACAGGATGTTCGGCGGCGCGCTGTTCAAGGGGTTTGACGAATCAGGCGAGGCCGACGAGAACGGCAAGTAGCCCGAGCCCCGGCCGGAAGGTCGGGGTCACTCTGTCACGGCGCCGGAATCGGCTGCCGGCCTGCCCCCCTGCTCGCCCTCGGCGACCGCCCGGAAGATCGTGTCGTTCATCCGGCGCATCAGTTCGGCGTAGTCGGCCTGGGCCAGCGTGAAGGCCTTGATGGTTTCGCTGGCCGCCACGGCGTTGTGCAGACGCTGGAGTTCCTGCTTCTCGGCGACCTCGACCGGCTGGGTGGCGGCTTCCTTGCGGGCGATCTCGGCGGCGGTCTTGTTGTAGGCCTCCAGCGCGTCGGTGGCGGCCTTGTCGGCCCGGACGGCCGCATCGGCCTCCCGCAGTTTCACGTACCGCGGGTGGGTGCGGATCAGTTCGCCCAACCGCTTCGCCTGCTCGGTGATCTTGTCAAAGCCCTCGTTCTCGGCCATGGCGTCTCGCTCCACATGAGGGTGCCCCCTGAGCCTACGCCCATGCGCGCCGAAAGGCAAGAGACTGCTGCCGATTGATACGCCGCCGGCGGCCCTGTATACTACTTTCTGCAACCGTTGCACGGAAAGAGCCCGCATGATGACACGCGAACGCATCCTGGAGCATCTGAGGTCGCACCGGTACCGTCCGATGAAACTGCGGCGGCTGGCCCGGTTCTTCGACGTGGCCGAGGAGGACTACGCCGAGTTCCGGACCCTCGTCAAACGGATGCTCCGCGACGGCGAACTCACCGCCCCCGCCGGCCGACTCCGACTGCCGCCCAAGGAACCGCCGCCACGCGGACGCACGCGGACCGTCGAGGGACGCTTCAGCCTCTCGGCGCGCGGCTTCGGCTTCGTTGAACCCGACGCCGGAGACGGGCCTACCGAAGGCGAGGACCTCTTCATCCCGCCCGGTGAAACCCTCAGCGCCGTCACCGGCGACACCGTCCTCTCGGAGGTGGCCGGCAAGGGCCCGCGCGGTTACTTCGGCCGCATCGTTGAGGTCCGCGAGCGAGGCCAGACGCGGTTCGTCGGCACGTACACCCTATCCGAAACGGGGCCGGTGGTGCGACCGGACGGCGGCGTCCTGCTCCAGGATTTCGCCGTGCCCGACGCCTCCAGCGCGGGCGTCCGGCCCAAGGACAAGGTCGTCTTCGAGGTCCTGAAGTACGCCCTGCGCGGCGAGGCGGGCGAGGCCGTCATCGTCGAGGTTCTGGGCAAGCGAGGCGACCCCGGCGTCGATACGCTGGCGGTCATCCGCCAGTTCGACCTGCCGGACGAGTTCCCCGACGCGGTTCTCGACGATGCCCGCCGCGCGGCCGACCGTCTGGACGATGCCGCCACCAAGGGCCGGCGCAACCTCACGGGCGAGACCATCATCACGATTGACCCCGAGGACGCCCGCGACTTCGACGACGCCATCAGCCTCACCGAGCACGACGACGGCAGCGCCACGCTCGGCGTTCACATCGCGGACGTGGCCCACTTCGTGCGGCCGGGGTCGCCGCTGGACGAGGAGGCCCGCGACCGAGGCACGAGCGTGTACCTGCCGACGACGGTCCTGCCGATGCTGCCCGAGGTCCTCTCGAACGGCGTGTGCAGTCTCCAGGAAGGCCGCACGCGCCTCACGAAGAGCGTCTTCATCACCGTCGCGCCCGACGGCGAACCGCACGACGTCGAACTGGCCAACTCGTTTCTGAAGAGTTCCCGGCGCCTGACGTACAAGCAGGCGAGCGCCGCGCTGGCCGGCGAGACCGGCGGCCTGGGGCCGGAGGTCGTCGGGCTGCTTCAGGCGATGGACCGGCTCGCGCGGCGGCTGCTCGAACGCAGGCGGCGCCTGGGATACCTCGAACTCGACCTCCCGGAGGTCGACCTGGAGTTCAACGACGAGGGCCGCGTCGTGGCCGCCCATCCGGAGGACACCAGTTTCAGCCACCGTATCATCGAGATGTTCATGATCGAGGCCAACGAGGCCGTAGCCCGAGAACTGGATGCCGCCGGGCTCGTTTGCATGCGCCGCATCCATCCCGAGCCCGACGACGAGGCCGCCGATGAACTCAAGGGCTACGCCAAGAGCATCGGCTACCGGCTCAAGAACCCCCGCAGCCGCCACGATCTGCAGCGGCTGCTCGCCGCCGTCCGCGGCAAACCCGAGGCCTACGGCGTCCACCTGGCGGTGCTGCGGAGCCTTAAGAAGGCCGAGTACAGCATCGAGAAGGAGGGGCACTTCGCCCTGGGTTCCGACGCCTACTGCCACTTCACCTCGCCCATCCGGCGGTACCCCGACCTGACGGTCCACCGCGTCTTCGAGGAGGTGGCGTGCGGCGGGGCGAAGAAACCGCGAGGCGGTCGCCGGAAGAAGGCGGCGGCGCCGGCCCGCGCGGCCGACGGCGCCTCGCTGGCCCAGGTGGCGGCCCACAGTTCGCGGACCGAGCGGCGGGCCGAGGCGGCCGAGCGGGAACTGGTGAAGATTAAACTCCTCGAATTCCTGCAGGGCCGCATCGGCGACACCTTCACCGGCATCGTGACCGGCGTGCAGGCCTTCGGCGCGTTCGTCGAGAACCCGGAACTGTTGATCGACGGGCTCGTGCACATCTCCAGCCTCACCGACGACCAGTACCGGTTCGACCGCCGCCGCTTGGCCCTCGTGGGCCGCAGGACCGGCCGCGAACTTCGCATCGGGTCGACGCTGGAGGTCCGCATCGCCGCCGTGAACATCGCCCGCCGGCAGTTGGACCTGGTGCCCGTCGAGGCCGAACGCCGTCGTCGCCCATCCCCCAAGGCCAAAGCGAAGAAGACCGAACGCATACCCCGCCAGGCCGCCAAGAAACCTACCCACGCCGCCAAGCGCGCCCGCCGCGCAAAGGCGGGGAAGCGGAAGAAAAAACGCCGCTGAGAGACAGGCTGCGGCGGCATCGTCTCAGATGTTCGCGCGGCGACCCTCCTGACCCACCGGGCCCGACGCCATTTTGGGGCGCTTTACGCTTCCGGCTCGAACGGCTCTTCCTGAAGGTCGCCGCCGGCGGTTTCGGTGAGTTGGGTGATCTTCTTTTCGGCCTCGCCGAGGGTTTTGCGGCAGGCTTTGAGAAGATCGGCGCCCTCGGCGTACAGCCGGAGTGACTCATCGAGCCCCACGTTGCCGGACTCGAGTTTCGCGACGATTTCCTCGAGCCGCGCCAGGCGCTGCTCGAAGGTGCGTTCCTTGGGCGTGGCTGCTTTGCGTTTGGCCATGATGGCTCCTCCACAGCGCGCGGCGGGCAAGCCCGCCGGCTAAATCTCCAGTCGTTACCTTTCAGCACGTTCGAGTTCGGCCGCCGTGTCGCGTGTGATCGGCACGGTGCCAAAGGCCTTGCGCGTCGGCAGGGCGATGTCACTCGTCGAACAGCGTCGCCCCGGTGTCGCGGCGGCCTCGTGTGCCACGGCCGGTCTTGCCCGGCCGTGCTTGGTCTTGCGCGGCGGGTGCGGAGACCCGCCGCGCACTGCTGGTTGCGGTGACGTCGCTCAGCACCTCGCCCTCGGCCAGCACGGTGCGCAGGAGGTCGCCCCGGCGGGCGTCGGCGGCGCGGGTGAGCGACTGGCCCGTCCGCTGGAGGACCGTGCGGCTGTAGCCGCGCGCGAGCACACGGTCGGGGGCGAGATCGGTCAGCCGTTCGGCGATGGTGCCGACCCGCGCGCCCCAGCGATGCACCAGGAGCGTCCGCTGGGCCGAGCGGAGGCGAAAGGCGAGTACCCGGACGGCACCGAGCGCCCGCTGGTGCGCGGCCCGCGGCGCGTGTTCGGCCAGCCGGCTTGCCGCGCCCTCCAGCCGCACGCGGTACGTCGACGCCCTCTCCCGCACGCCTGCGGCCAGCCGCCCCGCCAAATCATGGAGCCTCTGCACGCGGCCGAGGACGAGTTCCTGCGGATAGCGGAAGTAGCGGCTGGTCTCGACGAGGTCCAGGCGGTGCGTCATGGCGTCGAGCCGGTGCCGCAGGCCCCGCGCCAGCCGCCCCCGTTTCGCATCGAGGTCGGCCGCCACCTCGCGCCGGTCTTTGACGACGATCTCGGCGGCGGCCGAGGGCGTCGGGGCACGCACGTCGGCCACAAAATCGCTGATCGAGACGTCGGTCTCGTGTCCGACGGCGCTGACGACGGGGACCTCGGACGCGAAGATGGCCCGCGCGACGATCTCCTCGTTGAACGGCCAGAGGTCCTCGAGGCTCCCCCCACCGCGGCCGACGATCAGGACGTCGAGCGCCGAGAGGCGGTTGAGGTTCCGGATGCCGCGGACGATCTCGGCGGCGGCGCCCTCGCCCTGCACGCGGCTGGGCGCAAGGATGATCTCGACGGCCGGCCACCGGCGCGAGAGCACGTGGATGATGTCGCGGACGGCGGCGCCGGTGGGACTTGTGACCACGCCGACCCGCCGCGGGAAGGCGGGCAGCGGCTGCTTGCGGGCCGGGTCGAAGAGGCCTTCCTTCTCGAGTTTCTCCTTGAGGCGGCGGAAGGCGACCTCCAACGCCCCCACGCCGCGGGCCACCACGCTCGAGACGTACAGTTGGTAGTTGCCCTGGGACTCGAAGACGCTGACGTGGCCTCGGGCCTCGACCTCCAGGCCGTCGGCCATCTCGGGCGGCAGCCGCCCGGCGGCCGACTTCCAGACGACGCAGCGGATGGCGGCACCCTCGTCCTTGAGGGTGAAGAACACGTGGCCGGAGGTATGCCGCTTCAGGTTCGAGACCTCGCCCACGACCCAGACGTTGGGAAACTCGCCCTCGAGCGCGCCGCGGATGCGGCTGGTCAGGTGCCAGACGGTCTCCGGACCATCGTCATCTGGCACGGCGATACGGTTCGGATCAAAGAGGACGCTCATGACCCGGTTTTCTACCGCATCGGGCCGGCCGAATCAATCGGATACGGCCGAGCAGTCCGACACAGGCTCCGACCCGCCGCGCCATGGCATGAAGCCCACCGCAGACTACTCGAAGTGCAGTACCGCGCAGCGCCGCGGGGCACAGCGACGCTGCGCGGTTCCCAGCGCCGCCTAGGCGCGCCGGCGCAGGAGCACCAGCACGCCAAGGGCCACGATCGAGAGCGTCGCCGGTTCGGGCACCGTCAGCCCTTTGATGCAGAAGTTGGCGGTCTCGTCCAAGTCATACAGATCGAGCCAGGTACCGGCGTCGAAGTAGTAACTCTGGCCGGGGCCGGCGGCCGAGACGATGGTCGTTCCGGCGGCCGCGTCGCCGAGCAGCAGTTCCACGTCCGACGTGCGGTCGTAGGCCTGGCCGCCGGTTGACAGTTCGAGGAAGATGTAGAAGTCGTCGCCGGCGGTCAGCGGCACGAGCGTGTCGAGGTCCACCGTGTGGAAGCCCGTATGGGCGATGGTGCCGGACGCCGAGGTCAGTGCGTCGAGCAACTGGCCGCTCTCGAGGCGATCGAAGATGCGGACGGTGTACGCGACGTCATCGGTGGCGGTGTAGAAACTGACCGCCGCAAGCGGCTCGTCGGCCGCGGCCGTGAAGGCGTTGAAGGCCAACTCGATATCGGTCAGCGTGTCGCGCCAACCGTGGTAGTCGTGGGAGTAGATCGTGCTGTACGGATTCAGGACGACGTCCTGGAAGGAGACGGCGCCCATCTCGGGGTGCTGGCAGGCGTGCTTGTCGTCGTACGAGATCCAGAAGTAGCCGCCGCTTCCCCAACCGCTGCCCCAACTGTTCTTGCAGAGCCACGCGCCGTCCTGGGGTGCCTGGGTGGTCTTGCTGTCGTCCCATCCCACGATGGCGACGGAGTGGTTAGGTGAGTGGGTGTCGGTGGGCGGCTGGTAGTGCGTGCCGCCGGAATAGAATCCGCCGCCCCAGTACATGCAGGTTCCCAGAGCGCCCTCGGTCATAACGGCGTTCTTGATGGTGTGGATGTTCGCGAGGTCGGCCCCCGCGGTGTACCAGTCGATATCGCGCGGGTAGTATCGGTGGTAGGTCTCGCTGTCGCGGTCGGGTGTGTTATTGTACCAGTACCCCTCGGCCTGTTCCTCCCGGACGGCGCCCTCGCCGCGCGCCAGGTAGGCCGCTCCGAGGAGGTAGTCGCCGCCCTGATGGACGACCAGCCCGCCGCCGGACGGGGGCACCCGGTCGTCGTTGTTGTGCTGGTTGAAGCCGTTCCACCAGTCCAGATGATATTCGGCGAGGTTGGGCTCGCCGGTCTCTCCCGCCGCCGCCCAGTTCCCGGTCACCATCAGGTTGCTCTCGATGGCGGCCATCGTGCCGTGACACCAGCAGGTGCCGCCTTGCTGGCTCTTCACGGAGGTGACGTAGGAGGTGCCCCCCACGTCGCGCAGGTCGAAGGCGGCCGGCTGCGCGTCGGCCTGCGATGCCACGAGCATCGCAACAAGGGCGGTGCAGACGAGGAGTTGGCGGGACATGATGCGTGGACCTTTCACCTGGGGGCTACCCCTCTGTCGGCCGGCCGCGCCGGCCGGGTGAGTCTGGGCTGCCCGGCTCTTCGATGATGTCGCGGCGGCAGGAGAACGCCGGACCGTCGCGGCCGCCCCTTTTGGCGGCAAAAAAAACGGGGCTCGTCCGCCCATCGGCAGACCAGCCCCGGGTGCATCCAGCCCTCACATTGCTGGGGGGAGTATACACCAAGAACGGCCGAAAGTCAAAACGGTCAGCCGTTGAATCTTGCCGCAAGCGCCCGGGGCCGCTGCACGTCGGCCGGCGGACTTGTCTGCCGCGCGGCGTGTGAACTCAGAATTGCCGCAGCAGGTCCAGCATCTTGCGGTCGAGTTTGTGGCTGCGGAAAGACTCGTATTGGACGTCGTGGCGTTGGGAGTCGAGGGGTCCGAAGCCTCCGTGGAGGTTCCAGACGGCCCAGCCCCATCCGGCCTCGCGCCACAGCGAGAGCACGTCGCGCATCCATCGAAGGACGACGTCGTGCGGCGTGCGGTTATAGACGCCCCATTCGCCGACGTGAACGCCTACGCCCATCGCCTCCAACTTTTTCCACGGCTCGATGTATTGTTTGCGGAGCCAGTCCTTGCCCTGGACCTCCTTGCCTCGCTTGAGCGGCCACGTGGGTTCGGCCCAGTTGCCTCCCGCCCACGATGCCTTGTAGTGCGTGAGTTGAAACGGCTGGTACCCGCGGGTGCTCTGGGCGATGCCGAGACCTGCGAGTTCCGTCACGGGCACGTTGCCGTAGGAGTTGCCGTCGGAGATGACGAGGCGGTCGGGGTCGGCGGCGCGGATGGCGGCCGTGGCGCGGCGGGCGACCTTGGCGTAGTCGGCGTTTGAAACCTTCGCGGGCTCGTTGACGAGGTCGAAACTCAGCCGCTCCGAGGGAATCCCTTTGTAGCGCTTGGCGAACATGGCCCACTGGGCGTCGAACTGTTTCTGGGCCTCCTCGTCCTTCCACAGGTTCAGTTTCTCGGGCGGCCGCGCCACCGTGTAGCCGGGGGCGCGGTGCAGGTTCAGGCTGACGTGGATACCGTGCTTGCGGCCGAACGCGACCGCCTGGTCGATCTCGGTGAGGACCTTCTCGTTGTACGCGTACGGGTTATCCTTGTCGGTCCAGCAGCGGTAGTCCATGGGGAGGCGGACGAAATCGAAGCCCCATTCCTGGATGAGGGCAAAGTCGGATTCAAGGAACGGTCGGTTGCGGCCGACGTTGAACTTTTCCTGGAGGTTGAACCCGCGCCATCGCGGCAGTTTCGCGGCCAGTTCGCTCGTGGTCTTCGGTTGGGCGCCGAGCGCCGGGCGCGCCGAGCGTGCGACCAGTGCGGCGCCGGCGGCGGTCTTGAGAAAGTTGCGACGGTTCATGGCAGACCTCCGAGTCTGGCTTGCAGAAAACGCGCCGGACAAGTCCGGCCGCTGACGAGCAGAAAACGCGCCGGACAAGTCCGGCGGCTAACGAGCAGAAAACGCGCCGGACAAGTCCGGCGGCTGACGATTTGAACCCGCCGGCGGCGGAAACGCCCCGCCGAATCCCGTCGAGACTCGGCGGTCGGGGGGGCGGGTGGGGTGGGGGTGGGGGCGCTTAGGAAGGCCGCGGTGGGAGATCGTTCCCCGCCGCTCCCGCGGCGGGCTCGGGGCCGGGCTCGGTGGCGGGCTCGGTGGCGGGCTCGGTGGCGGGCTCGGTGGCGGGCTTGGTGGCGGGCTCGGTGGTGGGCTCGGGGCCGGGCTCGGTGGCGGGCTCGGTGGCGGCGATCTCGATGGGTACGCTGATGCGCTCGATGGCGGTGGCTCGGCCGGTCTGGGTGTCGGCGGTGACGAGGACGCCGCTGGCGCGGAGGTCGCCCTTGGCTACGTCGAAGTGGGTCGGCATGCCCGTGATGAGCGCCGAGAGGACCTTCTTTCGGTTGCGGCCGAGGACGCCGTCGTGCGGGCCGGTCATTCCGAGGTCGGTGATGTAGGCCGTGCCGCCGGGCAGGATCCGTTCATCGGCCGTCTGCACGTGCGTGTGGGATCCGACGACGGCCGTGACCCGGCCGTCCAGGTGCCAGCCCATGGCGATGCAGTCGCTGGTGGCCTCGGCGTGGATTTCGACGAAGATGAGTTTGGCCTGCGGGTCGATCTCGTCCAACACCTTGTCGACGGTGTGGAAGGGGCAGGCGGCCGGTTTCATGAACGTGCGGCCGAGAAGGATGGTGACGGCGAAGGCGAAGCCCGACTGGCTTTCGAGGACGGTCCATTTGCGGCCGACGGCCTCGTCCGGCAGATTGGCCGGTCTCAGCAGGCGGTCCGATTCGGCGAGCAGCGGCAGCACCTCTTTCTTCCGGTAGACGTGGTCGCCGAGGGTCACGACGTCGACGCCCATCGTCCGGAGTTCGTCGAAGATGGGGGGGGTGACGCCGGACCCGCCGGCGGCGTTCTCGGCGTTGACGATGACCACGTCGACCGAGTGCGTTTTCAGGAGGCCGGCGAGCGCGGCGCCGAGTGCGCGGCGTCCGGGTTTGCCGACGACGTCGCCGATGAG
>Ga0307427_1000468_pt1 | contig 25695 bp, 25 predicted proteins | sample SalMarWE160190MG_FD_202162 | JGI IMG/M metagenome (GOLD analysis project Ga0307427, IMG submission 202162) | Salt marsh sediment microbial communities from the Plum Island Ecosystem LTER, Massachusetts, United States - WE1603-190 | ecosystem: Environmental > Aquatic > Marine > Intertidal zone >... | reverse complement strand
AGTGTCAGAAAATGAGATCAAAGAGGTTCAACGCAAGTTAAATAATCGACCTCGAAAAGCCTTGAACTTCTATAAGCCTAACGAGGTCTTCAACAATGTTGTTGCACTAAAAGTTTGAATCCACAAACAAATAAATAATTTTAGCTCACTCGATGATTTCGACGTTCTGAGCCTGGGGACCTTTCTGACCTTCTACGACTTCGAACTCCACTCGTTGACCTTCGCGCAGGGTTCGGAACCCTTCAGCGCTTATCGCAGAGAAGTGTACGAAAACGTCTTTTTCGCCGCTGTCACGGGCGATGAAGCCATAGCCCTTTTCGCCATTGAACCACTTGACGACGCCAAGTTCTCGTTCTGCCATGCCTGGAAACCTCCTTTTATCAATATTCCTACTTTTTACTGCTAACGTACGTTCCAAACAAGAACAAAACGAGCCTGCCTTATAGAACTTCCGTTACCATCTTTTTCAAATATACTATGCATTTTAATAATCGTCAACATAATTTTTTCAGCCCTTAAAATAAAAACTGGCATGTAAGCCAGTTTACAAGTCTAACAATGACATTCAAGAAATTAAGTCAGTCCTGTTTATTCGGTTTGACGATATCTTTGCCGGGCTCGTCGTCGGTTTGAGTTTTTGTATTCTGGTATTTCTTTCCCTCCAAAGCTTCCACGATGCCGGCGAGGACGAGCATAACGGCCACACTCTCATCTAAATTGCCGATAATGGGCAAGTTATCGGGTATAAATTCAAGGATACCGAGTGTTGGGTTGAGGATGTAGAGAACGCCAATTCCAGAGAGGACGTAAACCAGCCAGGAGGGCCAACCGTATTTGGATAGGGGTTCACTCAATGCCCGCACGAAGCCGGACATATTTCTGTTTTGTGAGTTGTCTTTTACGGGTTCTTCATTCATGGTAGACTCTCGAATGTTAGTAAGGTTTGATATAGTTTTACCATAATTTCAAGCCTTGAGAACCGTTCGTCAAGACCAAAATGTAGGCAGGCAGGTCTTATAGGTGGTCAGATAATCCTCGTGTCCGTCGAACTCCGGCCCGTCCACACAGGCGAATTTGACTTCATTGTTGACCACAACCCGGCAGCCGCCGCCTATCACAATCACATTACCATAATGGTCGATTTCTGAAGGGTTGCCTAAAGATCCGACCAGATCGCGGATGACATCGCCCGTTTCAAGTTGATTCATCTCTCGTGTGGATTTCCCCACCCCCTGGACGATCAACGTGATTGTGCCCTTGCTGTTATCTGAGTCAACGATAGTCAAAGGAATACGCTCGCCAGTTTCGGAGATGCGGACGATGACAAACTGCCCGGTTTCTCTTTTACGGGCGATAATGGGCGCTTTAAGGATGAAACGCTTGATTTCAGGCGCGATGAATTCTGCGCTTAGAATAGTGTGTTGAGTATAAATTTCTCGTGAACTTATCGTGTTATCGTGTTGATTATAAGTTGTTTCACTTAAATGGGAAGGGGAGGTTATTCATTGTTTGAGAGCCAATCTGTCATATTTAATCGCTCCCATATGAACGCACTCATTCGGATGGCAGGTCAGTTACATTGAAACACCAGTAATAGGAGTTTTTTTCATCTAGGGGTTGCTGAAGGCAGTATAATCCAGAATTTAAAATGGACAGTGGCTGGACCAGTTTTGCATCGTTTTTACCTTGATAGGTTGAGAAGGGAATAACCTCGCCAGTTTGATAAACCAATCGCACTTCATCCATGTCAGCAAGGGATTGCCAGATAACAATTAACGGTTTCTCTTCACTGCTGCTGGGCAAGCCATCTAATCGTTTTGGTAAACCTTCATGCTGTTGGATATCAAAATAGATGCTATTTTCGTAGAGGAAAACACCTGGATATGGTGGTTCTGCAGCCAAACTGGGCTTATTCGATGTGAGGAAATTCAAAGGAAGGTCAAAATCGAATAAAGCGCTGGCAGCTAAAAGGCCGATAAAGCAGAAAACAATTACCACAACGACCAGCAAGATCGATTCAAGCGGATTTAATTTGGGGAGGTTATGGAAGAATCCTCCTCCCTTCGATTTCTGATTTTTTATTTCATTTTCCCCTTTGGCTATCTCGTCCATATTGTTCATGTCCAGCTTTGACCAACCCGAACGCTCAGCGGAATTTATTGAAGGCTGGGAACCTGGAAAAGGTGAAATAGGTCTGGTGTGGTCTGAAAGGCGGTCGCCCCGAATACTGGTCTCATCTCGCTTCCGTTTGTATAAATAGGATAAGCCGCGTTGAGCGGGGATGCTGTCTGGGTCAATTTCGAGTGCCTTCTTTAGAAAGATCTCTTGTTTATCGAGGTCATCAATAATTGCAGCGATCCATACCCAAACATCCGCATTCTGCGGCTCTTCGATGATGGCGTCTTTCATGAAGTCTAGTGCTTCTTGCATCCGTCCAGCCTTAGCTGCCTGTATACCTTTTTGTAACGAAGATGCCATGTTAACTCCCACAATGACGAATTAATAAAATACCTTTATATACAGAATATGACATGACATTACATGACATAGAATCATATTTTTCATGGTCAAAAATATTTTACTTTTATAATTTTACCACAAGCAGGTATCATCAGGTCTTACCGAGATTATGGAATTGTCGCGTATAATTCAATCACTACTGGAGGTAACTGACATATGAAAATTGGCGTCTTATCGGACACGCATGATAACCTTACGAACCTGATCACTGTTTTGGAGGCCTATCGGGATCGGGGAATCAAGACTTTAATTCATTGCGGTGATCTGACCAGCCTGGATATAGTTTCGTATTTTAAAGGGTTTCGTCTGATTTACACCATAGGGAATATGGATATTGCTACAGGTACTATCAAAAAAAGCATTGAAAAATTGGATACGGATAATTACGCGGGTATGGTGTATCGCGGCAAGCTGAATGGCGTGCCCATCGCTGCCACGCACAGCCACATTGACGGCAAGATTATGGAGCTTGTGCGTGAGAAACGCTTCAAATGGATCTTTCATGGGCACACACATGAAAAGCGTGATGAAGTGGTGCGCGGCGTCCGGATCGTTAATCCAGGCGCGCTGGGTGGATTGGGCAGGGAGCCCCGCAGTTTTTGTGTCGTTGATCTGGATGCTGAAAATGTGGAATTCATCCCTATTTCATAATTTATAGGATTACATATATGGAATATGAAGCGCTTTGTCAATATTTAGAGAATAAGCCCGGTGCGCGTCGGGATATGCCTTTTGGGGCGGATGCATTGGTTTTCAAAGTCTTAAAAAAGATGTTCGCATTGGTCGCCTGGCAGGCTGATCCCCTGACGATATCCTTGAAGGCGGATCCAGTAGATGCTGTGATACTCCGTAAACAGTATGATGCCATCAAGCCAGGATATCACTTGAATAAAAAGCATTGGATCACCATCACGCTGGACGGCAGCGTTCCAGATGATGAATTGCGGTCAATGATGGATGAGTCTTATGAGCTGGTCGTAGGGGGGATGACCCGCGCGGAGAAAGCACAACTAAAAAAGATGGGATGGCAGAAGCATGACAAAGAAGCTTGATAAGGTGCTTGTCATTGATCTGGAAGCGACCTGTTGGGAGGGGGACCCACCGGAGGGTCAAAAATCTGAGATTATTGAGATCGGCTTATGCGTAATAGATGCTGCGACAGGTGAACGAGAGGAACCCCGCGCCATTTTGATTAAGCCGCAGCGATCCAAACTGAGCGATTATTGCATCCAATTGACCACGCTAACCCCTGAAATGTTGGCGGACGGGATGGGCTTTGCTGAGGCTTGTGCGCTATTGAGGGAGGAGTATGAATCCCACCGGCGCACCTGGGCGAGCTATGGCGATTATGATCGCCTGCAGTTCCTGGAACAATGTGAGGCATGGGGCGTGCCCTATCCTTTTGGAAGGACGCATATTAACGTCAAGAACCTGCTGGCGCTGGAAATGGGACTTGAACGGGAGGTTGATCTGCAGCGCGCCATGAAGTTATTGGATATGCCTTTTGAGGGTGTGCTCCACCGGGGGATGGACGACGCCTGGAATATTGCTGCGGTGCTGGACTGGGTGTTGGGGGAGCGGGGTCGGCAGGCGTAGCTGGTTGGCATCTGAGAACACTTTTTTAGCCAGTTTTTCTTCATCCCATCCCCAGGATTCTAAAACGATTCCGGCTGCTCTCAGGAGCAGTTTTTGATAACGTGTTACATTCACAGCCCGAGGATTGGGCTTTCGGGGCAGGTCCCAGGCGAAGACGCCGGGCTTGCCCCGAGTGTAGAGGAACGGCACCCGCTGTCCTGGACGCATTTCCTTGCCAGCAGTTTTGAGCTGCAGGACGGCGCGGGCAGCCGGTGACGGTGTGCGGTAGGCGGACAGCTTGCGCCCCAGCCGCTGCCGCACGAGGAGCTCAGGCAGCATCACACAGCCGCTGTGCAGCGCCCTGAGCTGGCGTTTCAAATAGGCGATGGCTTCCGGCAGGGCTTCCTGAGGATCGTCCTTGCTGGCGAGGAGTTCCAGCAGGTGCATTTGCGTCTCAGCCACAAAGGGTGTGCTGTCCCGACGGCGGGCGTCAATCCCCCGCATTTTGATAGAACCGTCCTGAAAGACGCCAAAATAGCGGTTGGCGACCGGGCGTTTTTTATTCTGGCGGGACCCCACGAAAACCACCCAGCGGTAAATGCCATCCAAGGAGATCGGCAGCCCTGTGCGTTCCTGGATTTCCAGCAAGAGCGGTTCTATGTCTTTGGGTTGGGTTTTATCGGGGCGTTTGACCCACAGCCCATCCACATAGAGTTGAATGACCTCGTAACCCATATCCTCTGCCGCCTCCTTGGCGCGCAGGAGGGCTTCGCGCCCGTAGGCGGTGACGGCTTGGTGCGCTTCAATGCGGCCGAAACGGGCATTTTTATACCCCAGATATCCGAAGCAGGTCACCAGCAGCCACTTGAGTGCGGAGGCGCGGCGTTTAAAGTTCTTGTGCAAAGGATCCCAGGTCGGGGTGCTCGCCAGATATTTTTTCAGCTCGATGCGCTTTTGCAGCAGCGGGCGCAGTGCCTTGGGGATCAGCCCTTCCTGGCTGGTGTCAATCGCCAACCCCAGCGCCGGAACGACGTTTTCCGCATCGGCATTGGGGAGGATGGTCTCGGGGGAAATGTTGAAATGGACCATGATGGCCGGGTAAAGGGAGACGAAATCAATTTCAGCGACGTCCTTGTGCACGCCGATCTTTGGCTGATAGACCAGGCCGCCCTGATCCGCGGAGAACAGGTCTGCCGCCGGCTTGAGCATCTCTGCCTGCTGCTTTTGCCAGGGTACCAGGATGCCCTCGCGCAGAGCTGTCAGCATCTCGATAGAGGAAATGCCCGTGCCCGGCGACACGCGCGCGGAGGTCTGCAAGGGTAGCGCGGTGACCCGGCTGATCTCGATTGTGCCGTCAAGCTCGTAATCATTCCACAGCATGGCGTTCTTTCGGTCGATATGACAGCGGCCGAAGAGATGAATTTGCTGGCCGCGGTAAATGATCCGGCCGTAAGAGAAGTAAGTGCGCTCCTTCAGCCAGCTCACCCCCCGGCCCGGTTCCCGATTAAGGCCTAAGGGGATGTGAAGGGTCTTGGATTGTTGCAGCAAGCGGGGCAGAAGCCAGGTGTCGCCCCAATCTGTCAGAATCAAATCCGGGTCGTAACGCTGGATGAGCGCGCGCAGGTTGATCAGCAGGGGGCGCCAGGTCCGCAGGTCAAAGTGATAATCATCGCCCTCCAGTTCTACTTTGAGATATTGCGGCCGTGCATGGTGGGGGGCGACGTCCGGCGCCAGGGACATGATCCTCAACGGGATGGGGGGCGTTTTCAGATCCCAGATGTCATTGTACGCGTCGATGTCTGTGAGCCGACCGCTTTCATCGCTCGTAACGTGGCAATGGCACAGGGGGAAGGCGCCGGTCTGCGCTGCAAAGCGCAGGGAAATTTGCAGATCGGCGTTGGCATATTCCAGGTGGGGGAACTGGGACGCGATCTGGTGAAAGACTTTGTTAGCCTCATAGGGGTTTTTCACGGTAACCGACAGGACTGTCACCAGTCGGCGCTTGAAAACGTCCATGCGCTGCGTACGGGTGAGGGTGATCTCTCGCGGCCGGTCGCTCAGGTGCTTCCACAGCGCGTGCAGTTCTGTGCTGCTCCCCAGCGCGTAGAAGGTGACTGGGAACGGACGACTGAGGCGGTGCCGCTCCCCGCTTTCATCTATAAAATAGAGAACCAACCCCTCGCGGGGGTCTTCGAAAAGATCAAGCAGCCAGCCGGTAAATTCAGGCATGCATCTCCTCAAGTCTTTTCACGATCTTGCGCAGGCGCATCACCTCTTTGTGCTCTTCCAGGAGCATAGCTATCAGGAAGGTTTCTAATGGCAGGGCGTGGGCGGCGTAGGCTGCGGCTGAGATATGTTTGTGCGCACTGTCGAACAAGTCATCAAAGGCGAGTTGATCCTGCCTGCGCAAGGCGCGGCGGAAGCGTGATAAAGCAGCTTCTTCTTGCTGCATGAGTTGGGTGGCAGAGGGGAGTGTGCGTCCCATTGGTTCCTCCTTGACTGTATCGATAGGGGAGTGCTGTTCAGAATAACCGTAATTGATGCGTGGGTATTTCCGGCGCCTGCAGTTCCCAGATGTCCTGTGCAGACTCTAAAAGCGGGGCGAGCAACTGCTGGTTTTCATCATTGAGTGACGAGCGTGTCCGCGCCCAGACCGCAACAGGAGCGCCCTGGCTGATGCTTCGCAATAAGTTCAGGCTCTCCTCCAACAGGCGCAGCCGCTTGGCAAAGCGCACGTTTTCATCCAGAAAGGTCGACAGCATATCCAGAACGATAACGGGGGTGCCGTCCACAGGAAGGTCTGCCAGCATGGCAACTGTTTGATAGCAGGTGAATGCCCGCGAAAGGAGCACGGAATTCAACGCGGCTTGCACCTGAGGGGTGCGCTGCCGCAGGGCGCGGGCCAGGGCGTAGGCATCAAAGCAGTTGCCGCCGTCAACGACCAGCACACGCCCCCGCTGCGCGAGCACAGCCAGCATGGACATTAAGCTTTCCATAACAGCCCTGGGGGCGACCACCAGGGATATTTTGCCCCTTTTGGGCGCTGGGAATACAGTTATTTGTCGGTTCATGGCTTTATCTTACGCCATGCCCCTCCTGCCAAACTATGGTGATTCGGGGTTAAACGCGGGTGAAATTGGGGTTAACCGAAGGGGTTAATCCACAATCCATTGGCTGAAGTCCCAATCCGACAGAGCCTGGCGCAGCTCTGACTTGCTGTTCAGCTCAAAGCGGTGGAGCAGATTGTATATATGCGATTTAACCGTCTGCGGTGAAATGCCCAGGCGTGCGGCGATTTGCCGATTGGTGAAGTTCAGGCAGGCCAGCGCGGCCACCTGCTGCTGCCGCGGCGTCAGCGACTGCCAGCGTTCCAGATACGCCTCCGCCACCTGCCGTTCTACCAGGGCGGTTTTAAGCAGGTCCTGGGCTGCTTCCTGCCGTGAAACCCCCGTGTCGGAAGCGACCTGCGCCAGATAGTTGGCGTCCAGCGGGTCGAGTTCCAGAAGGAGTAAGCGGGTAGGGTGTGCCGGGTTGACCCAGCGCCAGAATTGGTTGATCAGAGCCATACCCTTAGTATAATAGAATATTTGTTCTATTTCAAGGGGTATTTCTTCGTGTTTTTGGGTATTCTTTCGGGTTTATCATGGGTCATTCATATTTCTTTCACAATTTTTTGGGATACTGACACTGTTATAAGAACAATCAAAAAAAGAAAGATGTTGAGGTAGTGATGAATGGAAATCAAAGTAAAACCCAATTTATTATCCTCCGGGTAATTGGCGTGCTGGTGGGGGTGATATTGATCGCCGGCATCGGTTTTGCAGCCTATCGTTTTGGGCAGCAGCGGGGGGTGTTGGCTCTTTCTGAGGCCGCGGTGACGTCTTCTGAAATTGAAGGTGCATCCTGGGCAAATGCAATGCTCTACTGGCATCCCTTCTCATTCTTAGTCAATCTGGTGATGGTGATTGTGGCGATTTTTCTGCTGCGATTGGCGGTTGGGATGATCCTGGCGCCCCGGTGCGTTTTTTGGCGCCATCCATATCACCCCGGTCATTTACATCATTGGACCCGACCCTATTGCTGTGGTTTCTGGCAGTGGGAAGACGACGATTCCAGTGAGAGCGAACGTGCCTCTGAATCCTGAATGCTGAAAACGGACGCATGAGTGTGGCCACCCTGTCCATCATTGCGGCAGGGTGGTTTCACGGATATTTGACGCCTATCTCATTCTCGACAATAATAGGGATAAGGATCAGGCAATTAAGGATGATTTATGAATGAGTTAATACTTGTGGTGGATGATGAACGTAAAATCGTCCGGTTGGCCCGTGATTACCTGGAGAAAAATGGATTTCAGGTGCGGGATGCTGGCGATGGTAATACGGCATTGGCCCTCTTTCGTCATGAGCGGCCTGATCTAATTGTGTTGGATCTGATGCTGCCGGGGATGGATGGTTTGGACGTGTGCCGCACAATCCGGCGGGAATCGGATGTGCCCATCATTATGTTAACGGCTCGTGTTGAAGAGGCTGACAGATTGATTGGGTTGGAGTTAGGTGCAGATGATTATGTGATCAAGCCGTTTTCCCCGCGAGAGTTGGTGGCAAGAGTTCGGGCGGTACTGCGCCGGGTCAAAGGCAATGTGATGAAAGAAGGATTGATTCGCCTGGGCGATCTGGAAATTGACCTCAAAGGTCATTGTGTCCGCCGTGCGGGTGAAATCCTGGATATAACTCATCTTCAATTTCAGTTGTTGGCTGCCATGGCTGAACATCCCGGCCAGACGTTTACACGAGGACAATTAGTCAGCCGGTTACACGGGCATACTTACGAGGGATATGACCGATCCATTGATGCCCATATTAAAAATCTACGCCAACGTTTAGAACGTGACCCTGCCAATCCTATCTATATTCAGACAGTGTATGGCGTGGGGTATAAATTCAATGACAGGATTGAATTATGAAAGATAGACGACAATTTTCTCATTGGGAGAGGTTTAAAGGCTATAAGACACCTTTCCCTCGCCATCATCACGTGTGGGAACCGAGAAAAGAACGTTTCCTGTTCAATCGTTTTTTTGGGGTCATGATGAGTGGGTTGTTCCTGATCCTGGTGGGAGCTATTCTGGCGACCATCGTACTGCGTGAGCTGTCCGGCAGTACAACGATCTTTATAATTGCGGGCACTTTTCTTGTCATAATGATATTAGGCACAATCCCTTTTATTGCCCGCCAAGTAAAACTTATCACCGCACCCATTGTTGAGGTGATGTCCGCTGCCGATTCGGTCGCGAAAGGGGACTTTAGCATCCGTATTTCAGAGGATTATTCCGGTGAATTCAAGAAATTGGCTGTATCCTTTAACAAGATGGTGACAGAACTTGAAGAAGCAGATGATCGCCGGCGAAGGTTGACAGCGGATGTGGCGCATGAGCTGCGTACGCCGCTGCATATTTTGCAAGGTAATTTAGAGGGGATGCAGGATGGCATCTATCCCCTTGATGAAACGCAACTCAAGCTATTACTGGATGAAACGAAGATTTTGTCCCGTCTTGTTGACGATCTTCAGACCTTAACATTAGCAGAGAACCAGCAGCTTCTTTTAAACTTTGAAGATATTGACTTGAGTAGTTTATTATCGGATGTCGCGGCTGAATTCTCAGGCCAGGCTGAATTGCAAGGAATAGAGCTGAGCTTATCGCTCTCTCCGGAGACATTAAACATTCATGCTGATAGGGGCCGGATGAATCAGGTTCTGGGTAATTTGATTGCAAATGGGCTTTGTCATACGCCCTCAGGCGGGGAAATTAAAATTTGTTCACAGCAGGAAGAAAATTGTGCAATTATTCAGGTTTCAGATACTGGAAAAGGGATTCCAGAAGAAGACCTGCCCTACATTTTCGATCGCTTCTGGAAGGGAGACCCTGCAAGATCGCGATTTGATGATTCAGGCAGTGGGTTGGGATTGTCCATTTCTAAAGGCATTATTGGCATGCATCACGGTGAAATTTCTGTAGCTAGTGAATTGGGGAAAGGGACTATATTTACGATTAAATTGCCTTTGAATCGCGAAGATGCATGTTAAAAGCAAAGCACCCAGTCAAATGAGGTACCGGGTGCTTTACTTCTAGTGGAATTAGGCTTGATTTATGGCTGGATGAGCAATGGAATGAAACTCAATACAGCCGCTTTTAGTTCGATGATTGTTTGATCTTCCGCTGGTGGGCTATTGGGGTCATTTGTGGAGGTGGCTAACAGCACGTATTGCTCCACCTGACCAAACTCGATGTCTTGAGGGATGGTCATTGTCAATTCAATGGTTGTTGATTCGTTCGGGGCTAATTCAACAGATTTGCTGGTGCGGACACTTGCTGACCCACCTTCGGGGCTTAGAACAACATCATAAGTATCGGTTTGCGCTCCGGCATTTGTAAGCTGCAAAGTAATGCTCACATTGCTTCCCGGGGCCTGGCTGACGGATATAGATGAAGAACTGAGTTCAGGCTTGTAATCCGGAAGGGGTTTGGGTTCAATGAGCAGTTCCAGGGACGGGTCGCCCAATAAGTTGTAGATTTCCCAGTAATAACGGCTTTGGGCTGTTCCCGTTCCTGGCCTTTCAGCCTCCACCGCCATCAACCCTGCATACCGGAAAGAACTGACGAGGTTTGCGGAGTCTACGCCGCTGTATAACGCATCCATCATGGCTCGTTCCAACGTGTCGTCGGGGCCCCAGAAGCTGCTTGAAGATGCGCCGATGAATGCCACGGCGCCCTTCCCCGACTGAAGCAGCCAGGTTTCACCGAAGGATTCTGTTGTGTTGAAATCGCCGGTGATGCAGGCGAAGCTGGTCACCACACTGAAGACGCCTGAATTGCTGATATTTTGGATATTGCTCTGATTATAATATGGACCGCCCCATGAAGAACGGGAGCCGTGACCAGTGTAGGAAATCAATGCTCGTTTATTGTTGACAGCATTGACCACTTGAGAATTTCCGGCGGAATACGTAACGGCATACAATTTGTCGCCGCCGCTTTGGGTTGAATTGGGGAAAGTGCCTGTATATCCTGCAGGAGCGGTGTGAGTGTTGATCACATAATTTTGTGTGGCTTCTGCGAAATCCCAGTAATTTGAATCGTTGGAGGCTAAGAAGGATGATTTCTTGACCCAACTCTCAGCGCCTGTGAGGTTGTTATAGGCGATGAGATTGTTGATCATGGTATTCAACTGTGTTGTATTACGTGCGGGCAGCCGTCCAATGAAGATATCCGGTATCCAGTCTTCATCACCATCCATAGTCCCATAGTAGAGGTCAGTTACTGTACCAGAAGACTTACCGGTGAAGGCTGGCAAGCTGAGATCACCATTGTTGACATCCCCGACCAGCAGAACGAAGGTGGGGGGTGTTGTCCAGGAGTAATACGCATTCTGGATGTAGTTCTTAATCGCTGAGGTCGTTGATCCTGTCGTTGAAAGCCCAACTAAAACTGTTGAATAGTCTTGTTTTTCCTTGAGATTGACTAGGGTAGACAGGGTGGAGAGGAAAGCGTCAGGAGCAATGATCAGCAGGACTTCTCCACTTTTTGCATCACGCTGTGTATCATCAGCCAGTAATTCAGTGGTGTAATTGAGGATTTGATCAGAATAGATAATTTCAAAAGCTGAAGAGGAATAAGCTGCAGAACTGGTGGATGACATCCGAAGCATTTCTTCTTGGAAGGTAATCCGCACAGTCAATTCCTGATAAATTTGAACTGTTTGGTCTGTGGAATTGTACTGCACCGGCCAGAACTGTAATTGGGTGAAATTTTGACCCCGTAAAGTGTAGGTGTTCAACACTTGAGCTGGAGAATTGGGAAAAATATTTTCGGGATCGGATATCTCTTCCTGAGTGACTTCAGTAGGTACTTCTGAAGGCTCTTCAGTAGGTACTTCAGTAGGCTCCTCAGTAGGCTCTTCAGTGGGCATATCTGTAGGCTCTACAGTGGGTTCTTCAGTGGGCTCTACAGTAGGTTCTTCAGTGGGCACTTCAGTGGGCACTTCAGTGGATTCTTCAGTGGGTTCTTCGGTGGGCTCTTCAGTGGGCTCTACAGTAGGTTCTTCAGTGGGCACTTCAGTGGGCACTTCAGTGGGCTCTAAAGTAGGTTCTTCGGTGGGCACTTCAGTGGGTTCTTCCTGAGTGGTTTCAAGGCATTCCTCGCCAGGTTCACATTTCTCAACTTCAGGTTCTCGATCTGGAATGATGCTGGGCAGTCCATCCTCGCCCAAAACTCTAGTGTAGGATTGGCTGTCGATCACTTCAATGCTGTAATCAGCGGCATAGGGCAGCTCAATGTTTTTTCGTAGAACTGGCAGGTCAGGAACGCCTACATCTACAGGGTGGCTGTATATATTGTCATTAAAAACCTTTCCGTCCTCCCTGATGACCAATGGATAGTCAGGAAAATGTACGGAAAGTTCAATAGCAGTGCTTGATATATTAAGGATACTGACAGTAGGATGTTGTTCCTGTTGAACTGCTGCTTCTGGGGTCAACGCAAAAGCGTTATAGGGATAAGCTAAACTTGTAAAAATTATGAGAAGGGTTACAACTCTCAGTAATTTACCGGTATTCATTTTATTATTTGCCTAATTCACTAAAAAACGGATATAATCTTTTCTAACTGTCCTCATGCTACTGGTTTGAATTCTCAAATTAGTGTAAAAAGACGCCGAAAATCAGTGAATCTGGTTAAAAGAGAATTAGACTATTTCGAAATCAGAAACTCTAATCTAAGATTTAATTTACGGGCATGTTTTTATGGTTGAAGTTGAGTTTGTGCGCGAGATTCGTCCCAAAATTGCTGATGAATTTACCTTGAAAGGTGAATTTGAACCGCGCACACCTGCAATCGCCAAAGCTTATGAATTAGGGATAGAACTTCACAAAGGTCAACGCCGTTTGAGCGGCGAGCCTTATTTTGAAACGCATTGTGTCTGGATTGCTTCATTTATCGATCAACTCGTTCAAAATGAAGCCTGGACAATTGCTGCGCTTCTTCATGATGTTGTGGAAGATCAGGGAGAGAGTCTGGAACAAATTCAGCAGCACTTCCCAGGCATTCTTGGGAAACATGTTGCTTATCTGGTTGACGGCGTCACTAAGATGAGCAACCCCCGAGATGGCAGGTCAAGAGAACTTGAAACCCTCCGGAAAATCGCACGCTTTCGCGATCCGGGGGTTTTTCTTATAAAGTTGGCGGATAAGAGCCATAACATCATGACGCTGGAACATATGTCACCGGAAAAGCAGCGCCAGAAAGCCACAGAAGCGATTCGGGCTTATGGAAAATTGGCGGGCATTCTTAATTGTTACCGCTGGCGTCACTGGCTGGAGGATATGGCCTTCCCTTATGCTGAGGAGGGGATCTTTAAATTCGTCAGAGAACAAATTGACAGCGATCCTCGATTGGAACTGGGATTCATCAATGACATGCTGTCGAAATTAAGCGGTCTGATGGAAGAAGAAGGTATCGCAGGTAAGATCCGGATCATCGTCAATGGGTATTGGCAAGCTTGGCAGAAGTTGCGTCGGATGGCAAGGGACCGCAGGACTTCTCTGGATGATTTCTCGGCGGTCAATGATATTGTCAGTTTTCGGATGTTGGTGAAGAATTCCGACACATCTGAATGTTATCGTTTGCTTGCCAGAGTCAATCGATTCTTCAACCGATATTTAGACCACAGCCGATTTGATGATTACATTGCCAGCCCGCAGCATGGATACCGTGCCCTGCAGGTGACAGCCTGGCTTCCCGATTTAGGCGCGGTTGAGGTGGCGATCACAACCGAAGAGTTAGAGGGGGAGAATCTTTGGGGCGTGATCTACGCCTTACAGCATGGTAAACAAATCACGCAATATAAACCCATTCAGATCTTCACCCCCACCGGCGGGACACGTTTCTTGCCGGACGGCTCCACTGTGCTGGATGCGGTTGCAGCAATTCAGGATTTTCTGTTAGATAAGATACATCGTGTTGAGGTGAACGGTGAGCCCCGAGCACTGGACGCGCAAATCCAACCCGGTGATCTGGTTGAGGTGATTACCCATGGCGATCGTATGACTCCAACTGAGGATTGGCTTAAGTTCTGCAACCTGTCTACTGCTCGTCAGCTTCGCTCGGTATTGGTGACGGCAGCCTTGAAGCAGACGGCTGAAGAGGGCAGGAAAATGCTTAGACCATTGCTGACGGAGAGAGGCATTGTTGATTTAGACGATGTGCAGATTCAAGAAAGATTGAAGTTTGAAAATTTATTGAGCTCCTTGGCGGCAGCCAGTTTGGATGATCTATATTCAGCTTTGGGAGGGGGGACGGTTCGATTGAATGATGTGGATGAGGCATTGGATGAATCAGGTATTTCAAAGCAGGTCCTGGGATGGACGACGATTAACATTGTTGGCCCAAGCAACACAAATAAGCCTGGCGTGCTGGCATATCTGGCTGGATTGGTCTCCCGCTTCGGTGGAAATATCCTCCGGACGGTAAATAACACTTTTAGTGATGGATCATTCACCCTCAGGTGGGTCATTCAGGGATTGGATGAGGAGAAAAAACCAGCTCTGTTGCACGCTTTCTTGAATTGTGACATCAATCTGGATGAAGTAGAAATCGTTTAAAAAAGGAATAATTTCGTCCTTTGATCGGATAATATTCGATTCAGTTATTTTGTGGCTGGAGTGAAAAATCAATTAAATCGAATATAAACCGAGTTTCATCTTCTGCTTGAATTAACAATTCATTATCCTTGCTCTCCAGAATGAGTAACATACCGGTGTCTTCAGGGGTTATTATCAGCGATGATTGTGTTGAAGTTTTATCCAAACTTGTTAATAGGATGAATATAGCGCCCTGTTGGGGGTTATTAGGGGAGGCTCCGGCAGCAATTTGTAGGTAACCATTATCTAAGCGCGCTTGCCAGGTGTTATTCACCTGCATCCCATAAGGTATTCCAGCAATGGAACCGCCAGTTATAATGCCACTTTTGAATTCAGGGTCATGGCTTTCTGCTATGATTGAAGGTCCAATCGCATCTTTTCCTGTGCGATCCAGCAGGGATTCTTGAGCATTGAGGGCAGCAGCATTTAACAGGTTGATTTTCTCCTGGAGGCTGGCTTGCATCTGTGGATCTAAGTCGGGGTTATCAAGGGAAAGTTGGATATGATCCATCAAACCTTGCTGTGACACCGTGTCCTCTTCATCTTGATTTGATTCAGAAGCTGTTCGGGATTTGGGAAGTTCAGTTGCAAGGATCCACCGGATATCCGTCATCCAATTCAAATCCATTGCTGTATCAGGGGATGTCCTTAATGCTGATGTCAATTGTTGATATGCTTCATAGGGCGTGTTATCCGTGTTATTGCAAGTTCCCTGTTGACATGCTTGGAATTGGGTGAAGACGCCTGTAAATTCCATCCGTGCGCCATGCTGACTGAAGCTGTAACGACTCAGATGCGCCCATTGTTCCGCTTGGATGCCATCTGTGCGATAGATCAGGGGCAGTGGCAAACTCGCTGGCGCTCCCCAGGAAACATACCAAATGTCTTCCATTGACCAGCCGGCGCCGCATACAGTTGAGGTGCTGCCTTCCGAGTAGGGGCAACCGGCGGCATCGCCAAAATGTATTAGGGGGTATTGGTTAACCTGATCATAGGCGTCTACCCAGGCACGAGACCATTGCGGTGTGTTCCATCCCACCTCGATATCGCTAGCTCCATATGTCTGTACTTGCTGGAAGATGCCCTGGTCAATCGCCCACTGATTGATGTGGTTGACTATTTCAGCCCAGGCAGCACCGTGAGACGAAGCTTTCTCTTCGGTGTCGCAGGAAGTGGGCTTGTTATTCGTTCCCACGCCAATGACAAGGTTAGATGCGTTATCTGAACCTGTACAGGTGTAATAACCCAGAGCGAAATTCTTTACGGCGTTTTCAATGTCGCTGAGAGGAACTGGGCCAAAGCCGAATAATTCCGCGCCAAAACCAAGCTCGGTGTCGCATATCGGATAGCTGAAATCAAGCACGGAGACACTGTCCTGTGCCCCTGGTTGGTTTTGGTCTCGGGTGCCGATCTCACAGCCTAAATCGTATAAAAACGCATCATTGACGGTAATCATGTAATAGCTATTCGATGAGAGTTTGACTTCTGAATTTGTAAATAGGGGGAAGTAAACGTGTTGTTCTTCTTGTGCGTTGACGGGATAGAAGAATACCGTTCTCGAAATTGTTATCAGTGAAATTCCGATAAGGACGATCAGGGATACGAATAAAAATTTTCTTTTGTTCATATTTAGCACCCGTGTTGATGAGGGCTTTATCAGAGCAGTGTTGGCTGGTAAGCAGGTCTTTGTCCATCCAAAAGGATGAATCTTGATACTCTATCAGTGGATATGCCGCATTTCTGCAAGGTACTGATATCCCGAATCTTACCATGACTGCGTATATTTATGATCTTATGGGCAAAGACCGGTCCAATTCCAGGAATTTTCAAAAGCTGCTGGTAATCAGCCTCGTTGATTTCGGTAGGATTGTGAATCAGGTTGACTTCCGCCCAGGCTAGTTTGGGATCCTTTTCAAGATGCATATTCCCCATTGGAGAAAACCGGATATCTTCCAAATCAAATTGATAATCCCGAAGTAAATAGAAGGCTTGGTAAAGGCGATGTTGCCGCCAGGGGTTAAGGGGTGGGAGGTTTTCGAAGGGTGTGTCAGTCACAGGTGTAAAGCTTGAATAATAGGCTCGCGTAATATTGAAATTTGATTTTAATTTGGCAGTCGTTTGCAGAAGATCAAGATCCGATTCGCCAACTGCTCCCACGACGAATTGTGTACTGCTTGAGGGCCATGTACCTTTCCAGGCGAGATGGGGCGGGTAGTCCCTTCGAATTTCATTGATTACCTGCAATGGCTCTAGGAGTTCCTTGAAAAACACTTTGTGAGGGGCAAGTTTCTCCAGGCAAGTCTCGTTGGGGCCTTCTAAATTAATGGACACCCGATCGGCAAGCTGCATAGCCCGGAAGATCTGGTCCTTTTCCGCACCGGGCATGATTTTCAAATGAATATATTCTTGATAATGGTAATTCTTACGGAGAATTTCCGCTGTGGCAATGATGCGGTCTTGCGTACGCACACCACCGTCGGTGATACCTGAGCTTAGAAATACGCCCTTGGCAATGCCCGCGTCAGATAATTTTACAACGGCTGAAGCGAGTTCATCAGGCGTCAGACTGGCGCGCTTGGTGTCTCTGCCGGAGCGGAAACAACAATAATTGCAATCACGCTCACATACAGACGTCTGCATGGTCTTCAGCAGGGGGATGGTCTTGCCGTTGGGGAGCCGGGCATTGGTGACGGGAAACCGTTCTTCCAGTTGATGAAGTTCATCAGTACACGGAGGATGACCTGGCTTTGTGCCAACATCTTCTGCCCCTTCGAAAGGCATGTTAAGTGATAGCGTCTTCAGTTTACAGAAGGTGTCCATAATTATAGTATAGAACAAATGTTTTATTATTACAAGATGTAAATCAACACAATATAGAATTTCGGTTATGATTAGATGTTTGTGTTTTACTATGAGGAGAAGATCAATTTTTATAAAAGGATTTTTCAGATAATTAGATTTAATAGTAGGTTCAAAGGGATTAATTTTGTATTGAACTTTTGTAACTGGTAGACGCAAATAAATAGTTGTAAACTTGACTAAACACTATTAAATAACTATAATTTTGTGTGTTTTATCAAGAAGTGCAGAAGAAAAAATTATGGGTGAAAGAATATTAGATAATCAATCCTTTTTCGATCCGGGAGGGTTCAAGTCTGTCTCTGTCGGACAGCGGTTAAGAGAATATCGAATTGAACGTGGATTCTCTATTAAGGAGTTGGCTCAGAAAAGCGGATTGGCGGTTAATACCCTCAGCCTGATCGAAAATCAAAAATCTTCTCCCAGCGTGAACACCCTGGTTCAGTTGGCCAAAGCGCTGGGTATCCCATTAGCAAATTTATTTGAGCCGGTGAATGCCTCACGTCACCTTGTTCGAACTCAGAAAGGTCAACGAAGATCCATGGTCATGGAAGGGATTCATATTGAAGATTGTGGTTTTGAATTGCAAAACCAACCCTTGCAGCCCTGTATTGTGACTATACCGGTAGGAAAAGGTCGCGTTCAACCATCTGTCGTGCATACCGGTTATGAATTTATTTTTTGCCTTTCTGGGACGATAGATTATTTTGTTGAAGAAAAGAAGTATTCGCTTAAGCAAGGTGATAGTCTTTTGTTTGAAGCCCGTTTTCCTCATAGGTGGGTTAATCCCAGTGATGAACCGGCAAAATACTTGTTGATCATGATGCCCGGCGATGATGAGGATATCCCCTGTGAGGTTCACTTCCCTTCACAGGAGTCATTACATAATAAAGGTTCATAATGGCGACAGTTGATCGAAATCAAAGGAAACGATATACAATGAAACGATCTTTAGCATTTACATTGGCAGTTATAATTAGCTTGATGGGGGGATTGCTTTTTATATCTGTTCAGATTGTCTCTGCGAACCCAAAAAATCCTCAAGAATTAACTCCTGTAGGTCCATCCCAACCGCAGGGGACACGGTCAGCGATAGAAGGGGCTGTTCATGTGTTGTATTTTTACGCCAATGACTGTCCCCACTGTATTGAGATCATAGATGAGACATTGCTTCCCTTAAAGGAGGAGCATGGCGATTTGCTTGATTTGCGGCTGTTGGAAATCAGCATTCCTGAATATTACGAAGCGATGCTAAAGATTGAAACCTATTTTGAAATTCCTTCTGCGCAGCGCAGCATCCCTACGTTAGTGATCGACAATGAGATTCTGATCGGTGAGACACCTATTCGGGATTCTTTTGCACAACGGGTCGCTGACGGTCTTGAGAGAGGGGGGATTGCCTTCCCAGAAATTGAAGGCGTTGATATGGATTCATTGTTAAGTGTGGATCCGGAAACGGTATTGGAAATTGATCCTCTCTGTGAGGGCGATGAGGTCTGCTCAGTGGAGGCACCTATTTATGCCGCGTATTTCTATCAAACGGGCTGCAAGGAATGCAGCCGGGTGGAAGCGGACCTGACTTATCTTCGATCGCAGTATTCTCAATTGCAGGTGGTGGATTTCAATGTTTATGATCACGCTGACCTTGCTGCGTGGTTGGTAGACCAAATCGGATTTGAAGGAGACTTTTCCACGCCATCCATCATCATCGGGAAAACGGTGCTGCTCGCTGATGAGTTGTCGGTTGAGAATATTAAAGAGGTTGTGGAAAGCTATCGGAAGATGGGCACAGAAGCTATCTGGCTGGATTTTGATCCTGATCAAGGCCAGGAAACGATATTAGATCGATTTAAAAATATGGGATGGCTCACCGTTGTGGCGGCGGGTTTAGTAGATGGAATTAACCCCTGCGCCTTTGCAACATTGGTCTTCTTTGTGTCTTATCTCACGTTGAGCGGCAATACGGGAAAAGATGTTTTATTTGTTGGTGGAGCATTTACGCTGGGTGTTTTTCTGGCTTATCTGGCTGTGGGTTTGGGTTTGTATCAAATTTTGGAACTTGTCAGCGGGACCCTGGATATGATTTCTAGGATAGTGTTTATCCTGACAGGTGTTTTCTGTTTGGTTTTAGCAATATTGAGTTTCCTGGACTATCGAAAAGCGCGCCAGGGAGAAGTCAGTGATATGCTGTTGAAGCTACCTGAACCCCTGCGAATAAGAATTAATGCCACTATTCGTAAGGGGCGGTCTTCGAGTAATTATATTATCGGCGCTTTTGTTGCAGGGATTCTGATCTCATTCCTTGAATTAGCCTGTACCGGCCAGATTTATCTGCCAACCATCATCTTTGTAAGCAGCATTCCTGAATTAAGGCTTCAGGCGATTCTTTATCTCGTGGTCTACAATTTGCTCTTTATAATGCCGCTTGTGGTCATTTTTGTTTTGGTTTATTTCGGGACGACCTCCAAAGATCTCACACGATTTCTTCAGAAAAACGCCTCCTGGGTGAAATTGGGTATGAGCGTTGTCTTCGTCGCACTTGGTGTATGGTTGTTAATTTCCATGCTTCTTTAGATGATGCCAACTTATCCTATTTGGGACTTGCTGATGTGATAGAATCGATACATCTAGGCGAATTTTGTTTTATGAAGGGATGACCTATGTGCGGAAGATTCACCCTGACACTTGACCCTGGTGAGATCCAAGAATTATTAGATCTCGGTCCATTTGTTCACATTGTTCAACCTCGATATAACATCGCGCCTTCACAGCCTATTCCCATCGTGAAGGATGCCGAATCGAGGTCGGTGGCGCTCTATCGTTGGGGGTTGGTGCCTTTTTGGGCGGACGATCCGGAAATTGGCAATCGAATGATCAATGCCCGTTCAGAGACGATCTCAGAAAAACCATCATTCAGGGCTGCTTTTAAATATCGCCGCTGTTTGATCCTTGCGGATGGCTTTTTTGAATGGTATGCTGAAGGGAAGGGAGAAACCAAAACCCCTTACCTGTTCAAACTCAAAAATGACCATCCATTCACATTCGCTGGCTTGTATGAACATTGGGAGCCGCTGCAGGGGGGGGAACTGCATACCTGCACGATTTTAACTTGTCAGCCTAATAGCCTTGTGCGTCAATATCACTCTCGAATGCCCGTCATGTTGGGTGAAGATTCAAGATGGCAGTGGTTAGACCCTGAAACGAAAGCGGATACTTTACTTGATTTATTGAAACCTTATCCGTCAGAGGAAATGAAATGCTTTCCTGTTTCACGGGATGTGAATTCGCCACAAAACGATCACCCGGAGATTCTCGAACCCCTTGGCGAGTAAGAAACATGGTCAAATAGACTTAAAAATAAAAACTATCTTTCTTGACCTGAGAAGTGTTGAATGGTAGAATTGCATTCGCTTAATAAAGCGCCCCCATCGTCTAGGGGACCAGGACGTAGCCCTTTCAAGGCTAAAACCGGGGTTCGAATCCCCGTGGGGGCACAAGACGGCTCTAAAAAAAAGAGTCGTTTTTGCTTTTAATAACATAGCCCTTTCAACACCCGTGGAGGGTGCAGGTGCTAAAACCGGGGTTCGAACGAAGTGTCCTGGCTTTTTCCAAGAACTGGAGAAGAGATTTGTAAAAAATAAATCAATTATTAGTACATTACTTATGGCATGAGGTAAAATGAGCCCACAATTTTCCAGCCGAATCAATCGAGCCCTCATGTCTGACCATTGTATAATTCCCGCAAGACGGATAGAAATTGAATTCACAGAAAGACGATCACGTTTTATTACCAGTGTCAGCCCTGCATTCAGTGTGGAAGAAGCGCAATCTTTTATTACAGAGATTAAAGATAAATATCCTGATGCTACGCATCATGTGCCGGTTTTTCTTATTGGCCACGGCAGCACGACCATCGCTCATTGCTCGGATGATGGAGAGCCTTCTGGAACAGCAGGGCAGCCAGCCCTTGCCGTTCTGCGCGGCAGCGGTTTGGGGGATATCGTCCTGGTCATTACGCGCTATTTTGGAGGAACAAAATTAGGGACGGGCGGGTTGGTGAGGGCTTATAGCGATAGTGTGCGTATGGCTCTGGAAGCTCTGCCGCGGGCCCGCAAGATTTCAACAACTTCTCTGATGTTCGTTATCCCTTATGCAATTTATGAAAAGACGCGACTCATTATACATAATCATCATGGCGTGATTAAGGATCAGGATTTCGGCGCGGATGTGACGCTCACTGCGCGCATTGAGGATTCTTGCGTCGATTCCTTCAAGAATCACATGATAGAATTAACCCACGGGGATATTGAGTTCATTGAGATAGAGCACAGAGATAATACCATCCTACCTTTAAAATAAAAGCGCTGATTTGTCAGCGCTTGTCGTTTTTTCTGGGATGGAATTACAGTTTTTCCTGTACAGTATACAAGCGATTATATAATCCGCCCTGTTTAATTAATTCTTCGTGTGTACCCTGTTCTATAATTTCTTTCCCCTCGAGGACGACGATTTTATCCGCGTTTCTTACCGTTGAAAGGCGGTGGGCTATGATTATGGTCGTGCGGCCTTCCATCAATCGCTCTAACGCTTGTTGAATGAGGAGTTCCGTTTCAGTGTCGACTGAGGAGGTCGCTTCGTCAAGGATGAGGATGGGTGTGTCCTTAAGAACAGCCCTGGCGATGGAGATGCGTTGACGCTGACCGCCAGAGAGTTTAACACCGCGTTCGCCGATGATCGTGTCATACCCTTCAGGTAGTGACATGATGAAATCATGTGCATTGGCAATATTAGCTGCAGCGATAATATCCTCATCCGTAGCATTTGGATTTCCAAAGAGGAGGTTATCCCGAACTGAGCCATGGAAGAGGAAGACGTCCTGAAGGACAATACTGATATTTCGACGGAGAGCTTCGACATCAAGCTTGCGGATATCTACGCCATCGAGTTTGATAGCGCCCTCAGTGACATCATAGAATCGGGGGATGAGGCTCACCAGGGTGGATTTTCCAACACCCGTGGGACCAACCAGAGCGACAACGTCAGAAGCTGGAATATTCAGATCGATATTGCTTAAAACAGTTTCTTCGCTACCGTAACTGAAACTGACATTTTCAAATTCTAAGTGCCCATTGATCTTCTCTGGGAGGGGTAAGGGGTTTGATGGACTGGTGACATCAGGCTGTTCTGAAAGAAGTTCAGATACACGGTCGAAACCTGCTAAGGATTCCTGGATGTGTTCCCAGGACATGCCCAGCGCGCGAATGGGCTGATAAAACATTTCGAGATAAAGGAAAAAGGCGACCAAATCTGCAACGGGAAGGGTGCCCTGCAGAGCCATTTGACCGCCAAAAAAGATCACCACGAGCTGACCAATAGAGGTCGAAAGATCAATAAAGGGTTGAAAGATCGCCATCAACCGTAAGGCTGTCAATAAGGATGAGCGGTATCTTTCAATTCCCACCTCAACCCGTTGGAGTTGTTCGCTTTCTCGATTGAAAGCCTTGATCTCCCTGATTCCGGCAATGCTGTCGTTGAGAATGGCGTTCAGTTCTCCAACTTCGTATTGCCGTCTGCGAAAAGCAGGGCGTACGATTTTAGCAAATCCGAGAAGTGCAAGGATCACAAGCGGGATGGGCGCCATGCTGTAAATGGTTAGCCGCCAATTCATGCTCCCCAACACAAATGTAATCCCAACAAAGGTGATCAGGTTGACCAGGACATCCGGGATGGCGTGAGCAATCATTCGCTCAAAAAGGTCAGTGTCGTTGATCACGCGGGACATCAATTGTCCAGTTTGTTTATCCTCGTAAAACCGGAGGGAAAGCTGCTGCATATGCTCGTAAACATACTTCCGGGAATCGGAAACAACACCCCAACCTGCGATGTGCGCCATATAACTGCGGAGGAACTGTACAATTCCACGGGCGAGGAAGGTCACCAGAGCGATGAGAGTCAGTCGACGGACAACATTCATCGTTTCAGGCGAAAGTTGATTTTCCGTGATCAAATCAATCAGCGTACGGATCAGCCAGGGAATCAGCAGCTGCGCGCCGACCAAAGCCAGCATGCTGATCATTGTGATGACCAGCGCCCAGGTATATTTCTTTGCAAATCTTAGCAATAATTTCATAGCTTGCCAATTATACGCGCTTAACATACTAAATCAAAGAAGTTTAATAAATTCGTTAGATATTTATCTAAAATGATATGACATTAAGCATGTGACATGAAACAAGTGCTATCGTGTGTGATAGGGGATATTTATTCTGGCGGGGGCGGCGGGTCTTTTCTCAGTTCTTTCTTTCTAGCACGAAGGCGCTTATCCTCAAGTCGGCGTTCATGTGATGCCCGTGTCGGTTTTGTTTTCTTGCGTTTTTTCGGCGGCTTGAGTGCCTTGCGGATCAGTTGAGCTAATTTTTCACGAGCCGCCTTACGGTTCTTTTGCTGTGTGCGGTGGCTTTGAGATTCAATGATTAATACGCCATCAGTAGTGATCCTGTTTTGAGCCAGCTCTTTCAACCTTTCTTTGACCATTGATGGGAGGGTACTGGACTCCTTAATATTAAACCGAAGTTGGACCGAGGTGGCGACCTTGTTTACATTTTGACCACCTGGCCCGGAGGATTGCACAAATTCTTCGTCGATTTCACTTTCAGGAATGGCAAAAGTTCTCGAAATTCGAATCATATCTCTGGTTTTATCCATTAATTGTTGCTTGTATTTCAGTATACTATACACATTCTAAAAATATGATTGATATGAAGGGCAGAGAATAAAAAGTTTCTATGTTTGGTGATAGAAATTTAGAAATTGATCAAGTGTATGATTTTAATAACAAATTCCTTGTGGTGATGGACAGCACCAGTGTATTTCTATTATTAATGAAATAAAAAAAACCGCTCAGGATTAAGCGGTTTTTTCATTGAGGAAGAGAAATATTGGAGGTTGTAAGAAATTTGCTGTTCGCTGAAATCTCCATAAACCAATTATGATAATTATTGTCTAAATTATAGGATATTTACTCTCTTTTGTCAATAAAAAAATAATCACAATTTTCATCCAATGAATGAATCTTATGACAGTGCGGTTTTACAGTAAATCGATAAAAAGAGTTGACCGTATCCGTAAATTATTTATTGGTCCAAAAGGTTGGGCGTCGAAGAGTCTCTATAGTTCCTACTGAACAATCTCGTTATATTTCAGAATGTTGCCCTGTTTGTCCAGATGCTGTGTTGTGGCTGTGGCGATAATGAGTATAGTGGTGGGTGCATCATTCATCGCACTTAGCAATTGGGTGCCTTTGAAGCTGGTGAGATGGGCGCTGTCACCCTTATTCAGCGTCAATGGTTTTTTATTGGGGAGAGAAATTTCGAGCTGACCTTCTCTTACCAGGATGAAGGCTTCTCCTTTTTGAAGCTGGATGCTCTCAAGGTGCGATGCAGGCGGCAGGAATGCCAGGATCGCCTTGAAGGAGAGCTTATCCTTGGGGGACAGCAAGAAGAGTTCTGGTTTGGAAGGGGCGCCAAAGCCTGTCAGCCCTTTCATTTGCTCCTCTTGGACGATATAGGCATCTTCCTCTTCAATATCCTGAAATATCTGGAACAACCGGACATTGTAGAAATTTGCCAGTTTTTGAAGGTTTTCAACGGAGATGGATGCTTTATCGCGTTCGATCAGGGAGATAAAAGAGATTGAAAGATCAGCGCCTTCTGCGACTTCGTTGAGCTTATATCCTTTTTGATGTCTTAACTCACGTAATTTTTGACCTAATGTAGCCATATTTCTATTCCTTTCTCATTTGTTAGTAATTTTACCTTTAAAATCAAGATATTTGAATATCCTTTTATCTTCTTATATAAGGTTGTTATTTCTTTAAGTGTACCGGATAAGGTTATTCAATGCTAAACTTAGGCAACGGGTGTTACTGTCAAGATTTTCCATATTTATAAACAAATCAAAGAACTCCTTGGGGATGAATAAAATTCTTTAAAACCCTAGCCCATGGTCTATTTGAATGACACAGGTGAAGTGAGGGAACACCTG
>Ga0307427_1000466_pt1 | contig 25720 bp, 26 predicted proteins | sample SalMarWE160190MG_FD_202162 | JGI IMG/M metagenome (GOLD analysis project Ga0307427, IMG submission 202162) | Salt marsh sediment microbial communities from the Plum Island Ecosystem LTER, Massachusetts, United States - WE1603-190 | ecosystem: Environmental > Aquatic > Marine > Intertidal zone >... | reverse complement strand
GATCAACCTAAGGGCCGTTTTCTGCTTGGCGTTGGGATATCCCGCGCCCAAACGTATATCAATCAAGTGCCAGAACCGGTCCTTGACTTAGCACCTATTAGGTCTTAGAGTGGTGCAGGATTTCCACCTCATGTCCCTCTTTGGCATCTACGCCGTTCGAATTCAGCTTTAAGCTATCCACTTACAAAGATGAGGAATCATAACGGTCGAGTAACGACACGGCGCACTTGATTTCTGCTCGCCTAACTGTACACTGAGAAGGTCAATTCAAAGGAGGATTGAGGTGTTTAAGAGAACTATTCCCATTACTCAGGCGCGTCACGAACTCAGCCGTCTTCCAGAGGAGTTTGCCGCTAGCAATGCATCTGATGCGGTCGCCATTACCCGCCGGGGAAAGCCGGTGCTGGCTGTCTTGCCGTGGGATCTATACGACAGCCTCGTGGAAACCCTGGAGATCCTCGGCGATGAGGATCTCATGGCGGCTCTACGGCAGAGCATCAAGGAGATGGAGAGCGAAGAGCTTATCCCTTGGGACGAGGTAAGAGCGTTTTTTAGTCGATAATGCCTTCCTATCGACTATTCCTCACACCGCAAGCGCGGCTTATGCTTCACGCGGTCACGGATAGACGAATGCGTAACATGATCGACCGCCGTATCGATGGGTTAACAAAGGAGCCGGCAAAGAAAGGTAAGGCGTTAGTCGCCGAGCTGACTGGCTTTCGTAGCCTGCGTGCTGCTAGATACCGTGTACTCTACAAGGTAGAGAAGGAGAGGGTTATCATTGTGGCAGTGGGAATCCGGAGAGAAGGCGATACAAAGGATATCTACGCCCGTGCGAAGAAACTACTCAGGCTGAAATTGATTGAGATTCCTATTGATAGACAGGAAGACGCTTAAAAGCCGACATCCATTCTTTCCGCACCACAAACTGTTGTGTCAACTTAGTCGAGAGTCTCTCAATGAGCGCGGTTCCGTATTCAGCCCTTTTCTCTCCTGTTTGCTCAAACTCCACGATGCGATATCCGATCAGCCAATAGTCGCCGGAAAATCCCTAAACTTGCATTGCGTAATGATTTATCTCGCAAGAAGCCATATCGTAATCGTTTTTCGGGAATTGTAACTGTTTTTCCTGTTGCCCTAAAGGTAATGTGAGTTTGCCGGGGTATAACTATATTTCTTGACATATGCAGAAATATAACGATAATTCTGGTATCGTTATTGTTTTTCCGGAGGATGCCATGGCTGAAAACGATCAGAACAAGTCGACACACAGACTTGCAGGATATGCAGCACTTATTGAGCGGTACGGTCTTGACGTTATCCCGAACTGGCACAGGTCCTTTGTCGCTAGCACCGGAACTCACCGGATCGACTCGACAGGGGGCGTGATTGAGGAGGTGTATCCGTCCAAGTACTGGCCGGGGGACACGCTGGGCGATCATCTTGAATTCGCACTCAAGTATGACGGTACGAATCTCGCGATACTCGCCACCCTTTTTCAGGAAGTAGCAGAGGAAGATGTTCTCGAATGTGTCCGATCTAAACCGACCGGCAAGTATGCCAGGCGACTGTGGTTCCTGTACGAGTTCCTGACAGGCAAAACGCTCCCGCTGGATGAAGTGAAGCGGGGTAACTACATCGATTTGCTTGAGCCGGATGAATACTACACGATCACGCCGGCCCGCCAGGTTCGTCGTCAGCGGATCAATGACAATTTGCTGGGCGAGAGCCGATTCTGCCCGGCGATTCGCCGTACCGATACCCTTCGCGACTTCCAAGCGGCCGACCTTCCCAAGCGGTGCCGTCAAGTCGTGTCCGCCTACTCGCCGGAATTGCTGAGGCGGGCACTGAGCTATCTCTACACCCGGGAGACGAAGTCGTCCTTCGAAATCGAACACATCAAGCCCTCCTCAACCCGGACCGAGCGCTTCGTGGCGCTGCTTCAGCTGGCGGAGCAAGAAGACTTCTGCGAAAAAACGCAATTGATCGACCTGCAGAATCGCATTGTCGATCAACGGTTTCGCGATTCCGACTACCGATTGAGCCAGAATTATGTCGGCGAGACAATTGCCTGGCAGAAAGAAAAGATACACTTCGTGTGTCCAAAGCCTGAAGATCTGGGCGACCTGATGGGAGGTCTAGTAGCCGCCCACAAGCGCATGGGCTCGGGTAACGTGTCCGTCGTGGTTCACGCCGCTGCCATCGCCTATGGATTCGTTTTTCTACACCCGTTCGAGGATGGCAATGGTCGAATCCATCGCTTCCTGATACACAACATTCTTGCCCGGCGACGCTTTACACCCAAAGGCATCATGTTTCCCGTATCAGCGTCCATGGTGAAAAACCCTGCCGACTATGACGCTTCCTTGGAAGCCTTTTCCCGCCATCTCATGGCCTTGGTGGAATATTCGCTCGACGAAGAAGGCCGCATGACTGTTTATAATGATACGGCTAGATGGTACCGCTATATCGATATGACACCCCAGGCGGAGGTGCTATTCCGCTTTATCGATCAGATCATCGATACGGAACTCGCCCGCGAATTGACGTTCCTGGCCAACTACGATGAGACCAAGAGAGCTATACAGGAGATCGTGGATATGCCCGATCGGAAGATTGACCTCTTCATACGATTCTGCCTGCAAAACAATGGCCGACTCTCGGCACGGAAACGCGTGAGCCACTTCGATTTCCTGTCGGATAAAGAAATCACTCGCATGGAACAGGCCGTTCAGTCCGCCTACCTACCTACCGCGATGCAGGCAGGCGGAAGCAAAACCTCGAGCGATGAATGATGAGTATGCGGATTCGATTTCTGCCGATCAACAATATACACGGCAAGATCGGCAATCAGACTCACTAGGCAGCAGCCTAGTTATGAGCAGGAAGTGTATCTTGACTGTCACAGAAGAGAGATCAGCTTGAAAATATGACCGATCTTTTGGCTCCCCGTAGAGGACTACTTTCGAACTATTGAGTGGCCTAGCACGAGCGAGCTCCAGGAGCTTATCATAGGGAGCAGGATATGACAGTGGATACCGTAAGTCCGTGGAACCCGTAGAGGACTGCTTTCAAACCCTCCACAACCTCTTCATTCCATCTGAGTTTACTGCTGCCTGAAAGGTCAGGTTACGTACACTCTCCGCGTTCCGCAGCAGAGGAATTCTTGTGTTGCTTGGAGGCCATTTGCTTTTGAAGCTCAATAGTGCTAGGGTCAGTTGGTTCAGATGATAGTCTTGAAAATGGTGAAGTCACCGAGAGGTGGTGGCACAAAGCTACGGATCCTAGAAGGATAGCCGAGCTGCCAAGGCCGGAGATGAATAGCATTGAGTGATTTGCAATTTAGAGTTCTTTGTGGTTTTGTACGCCCTTCGAGTGATCGGGGGCGTTCTTCTTTGACGAAGGAAGGGAAGGCGTGAAAGCAGGCGATGACTTAGTTAGGTTGTAAGAATAGAGGGTCACGCGTTCGAGCGCGATAGTTCCTGACAGGAAGGGATGCTTCAGGCAGAGTTTTATCGGGGCTTGATTGTACCCTGCTGACTCTGGTGGACGAGCCGATCGAAGACAATTCACCTGAAAGGAGATGTGCATGATGTGACACTGTGAATAAACCACTGGTACAAGTTTCAAAATGGAGAAAGATTGAGGAGGTCAGTAAATGAGCATAGGAATTGCAATCGCCGTTCCTGATGGCATCGCTCTTGCAGCGGATACTCAGACTACTTGGAACAAAACTATTTTGAAAGCAAAGGATAAGCATTCCGGCAAGGAAATAGAGCTGGCTAATCCCATCAATATTCCTGTGGGTTGGTCAAGGATGGCTAGAAAACTGTTCAGTGTGGATATGAATGACACAACCTACGCTGTCATCACCGCAGGAATGGCCCACATGAACTCCAAGAGTATGTATGCAGTCATCCATTCAGGCACCCTTACTTACAAAGACAACGGCGATATCGACAATGTCGGGCCGTTTGTCGTGAATCATCTTAAGAATGAATTGGCTAAGCACCTCTCCTGCCAACCAAACCAATTGGCTAGGCAATCTATCAACGTCTGTGAGATCGTTTTGGCTACATATGAGAACAAGGATGTAGCAAAACCGGTTATTGAATCACATTTGGTGTTTTCTGGGACCATAACAATAAACGGAAAATCTAATAGTTCGGGCCACATCCTGAAGTGGTCGAACCGCACTCAACCAAGCCCATACGGTGGGTGCTGGATTGGAAGGAGTGAGTTTATCACGCACATTGTTAACCATAAGAACTCAAAGCTTCCACCTATTTCTGGCCAGTTCGGGATGATGACTCTGGCTGACGGTGTTGATTACACCAAGTTCCTTGTGGAGTTCACTTGTGATTTCCAGCGTTTCGCAATCATGGTTCCAGATTGCGGACGCCCCATTATATCTAGCACGCTAACTCCAGAATGTTATCAGGAGAGCGTTGTGAATTGAAGGAATGATTAGATTGGGACAAGGCGCTTCACTGAACAGGAATTTCCCTGCGCTTCGTTCCCGCCAGTGAGCTTGAGCGTTGGGCCGGAGACACAGGAGAAGACATAGTTCCCTCTATACGCTGTGCCACGCAACACAATGTATATTGTGTTGCGTGACTGTACAGAACCATCAACTCATCTTATTGCCCTCCTAGACGGCGGTCTATTCCTTAGCTCTAGCTCTCCAAACAGGAAGTTATCCACTTGGCAAACTACGCAACAGAACATGACATAACTGTATGCTATGTTGCGTATCCCTGGAGCAGTCGACGGAATCTGCTGAACTAATCCGTGACTCACGCGGGATGGCCGTGAGGAAGAAGGTACTCAAAAACCAGGAGCATCCTAGCGGCTACCTTGTGTTTGTGATGGAGATAAACACCGCCCTTCGCGCAGGCAGCTGTTTCAGCTTCCCATTGGTGATCTCCTGGCTCCCGGCTTCCTCAAGTTTGTCTCTCAGGAACGTCAACATTCCCTCAAAACAAGGTTAAGAATACCTCACAGAATTCTCATAGAGTTCGTAGAGTGAGTAGGAAGCGTTAACTGAACACTAATACCTAATGTCTGATACCTGATACCTAGTACCTGCCTTCAACTTGATTCCTCAAGAAGCAGCCTGAAATAAGGTTTGTGTCACTCGAATCCCTCAGGTTCCTGCGGTTTCTCACCTGTCGTGATGGCCTGAGGCAGCTGGTACCCCCTAGTCGACGACTTTGGAACTTTTGAGTGGCCTAAGGCGAGCGATCTTAAGGAGCTTGTCGCAGGGAGCAGGGCATGATAGTGGGTACCGTATGGTCCCTGGGCCCCGTAGAGGACTGCTTTGAAACCCTCCATAACCTGTTCATTCCATCTGAGCCTATTGCTGCCTGAAGGTCAACTTACGTGCGCTCTCCTCGTTCCGCATCAGAAGGATTCTTTAGTTGCGAGAAATGCTACGTTGTGGCTCTAGCACGACCACCAGAATAGCGAAATTACGTCCTTTTTGTTGAAGCTAAGGGTTGGGGACACGTACTATGCAATCCGTCTGTGTGTTCAAACAGGTCGCGACTTACAGGTTGCCACATTGGGTCGAGTACTACATCAATGCCTTCCCGTCGCGCAAGTTTGGCTGCGGGAACAAAGTCTGCATCACCTGTTACAAGGATGATCTTGTTTGCCAGTCGCTTGTATGCAATCGATGCGATGTCAAGGCCCATACGCATGTCCACGCCTTTTTGCCTCAAGTCATACCTAACATCGTTTTCAGTTAGGTCACTAATTGCCTTAGTCCTGTGTAAAAGTTCCTTCATAGGGTCGGGCTTGATGATCCATCCGCCCGCACTTACTAGACGGCCACGTCTCAGGGCAATTTTCCGCTTCTTCAGAAGCTCCTGATAGAACTTAACGCGAAATGTGTATAGATCCGTCTTGGAGAAATCGATTGCCTTTCCTGTTATCGGATTGTTTGGCTTCCCTTCAAACGGCGGGCAATCATAGAATAGGATGCGGTACAGAGTGTCGTTGTATTTTCCTTCAAGATGCTTGAGACACATTGTAAACAAATCGGTTGCGGTTTTCTCTGGGGAATGATTACGGCCATATGTGTACACATACCGTTTGAGGAAGAAGGACCCGTCTACAAGCACAGCTACTTGAGCCATAATACCCCTCCATAAGAAAACCCCCGGGCTTGGCATCGTCAGAATTAGTGAGACGACACGTACTACCGGGGGTTAAAGTCTAATTCAATCACACTTATAACTATAATGTATATCGGCGAAATGTCAAGTCCTAATTGGAGGGAACCACCTTTATCCTTTATAACGAACGGACCCTTCCCGGCTTTGCGGCTTTCCGTTCTGCGCTTCGGTAATTGGGATCCGGATCCATGGCCATCGAATGAGAGCCGCATGAATCGGTTTTATCGGATAGACCCTACCCCCCCCTACTAGGGCAATGTCATTAAGTTAAGCCCAAATGCGCTTCCCGTACCGCTGAAACCTCAGTCGATGAGTAGCCAATCTCCGCCTCCGTCCATTCTGTCGTCCCGGCCGCTCGGGGATCAATACCCCCGCAAACATCATCTTCAGCTCTTCCTCCGCTTGTTCAGGGGTCTTGCGCTCGTTTAACAGTAGTTCTAACACATGATCCACCAGCGCCAAGTAGCACACCGATCGGTTTACCTTGTAGCTGTACTTGAGCCCGTTTAGTTGACTGTGCTGTTTAGCTTTCTCATCTTCTTCCTTAGAAAGCACACTGGCCAGTGTACTCAAGAACACGATCCCATAGAAGTCCTGTTCGATCCCTGTCAGCTTGTTAGAGCTGAACCTCTCCACCTCCAGCAGGTTCTTCAGCCGGTTAAAGTACGTCTCTATCCCCCACCGCTTTTCATACAGTCCCTTGAATTCTCCTGCCGGGTAGGTCTCCCCGCTCAACAGGGAACTCATTAACACCTTAAGTATCCCACTGTCTAGTAGGGTAGATGGGGTCGCGTCTTGCAAATCAACATATCGGGGGGCTCCTGACGTCGCATAGCATGATTCCTCAAGAAACAGCCTGAAATAAGGTTTGTGTCACTCGAATCCCTCAGGTTCCTATGATTTCTCATCTACCGCGATGACCTAAGGTAACTGGTACGTCTGAGGTCGCCATACATAGAACTTTCAGGAGACGGTTCTTGGTACGATTGCGCTAAGTACGCTCCAATGTACGCTATAGTCAGGACCTTCATCCGTTGGTTCTCGATACACCATCCGTGAGCACGCTGAGGTTATCTCCCGGGGTCAGAAGACACAGGACTCGCACCGTAGGATTCCAATCTCAGGGTCTTTGTGATACCATGTGAGTGGCTAATTCAACATCCGACCCAGAGGGGACAAATGGCCAGCAAAGTAGATATCCTCCCGAGTAAGGATTTCAGTCCCGTTCCCAATCGCGCTGCTTGTGCGGTTCTGGTTGGCTACAAATACCAAGCCGATCTTACAATCCTTAGATGGATCCACCTGCGGAAAGACCAGGCTCTTGAGTTAGAGTGTGGAGAGGACATTGACACGCTTGGCGCTGCTGTCTCGCATGGTCCAGAGGAAAGTCTTCGCCGACTTGAACAGGTGAAAGTCCTGTCGCATCGAATCACACTTCGATCACCTGCAGCCGTCGCATTCCTGGCGCACTCTGTCTTCCATACTCGCAGCAACCCCGATCTTCACCTTGGCTTTCTGTTTACGACTACCACACAAGTTGGGAAGGAGCGCCCCAGCTTCTTCCCTAACAGTATTCCTGCATTGCACGCTTGGCAAGATCTGAGAGAAGGCCAGCTTGACGCCCGGCAGGCTGCTGAGATCTTGAACGGTATCAGGGCTACTCTGCAATCGCAGTCCAAGCCCCTGCACGTAAGCGACGACATATGGGAAACATACACAGACTTCATCAATACGGCGACAGATGCTGACTTCGTCGATCTTGTGAGATGTACAGAGTGGAGCACTGCCTGCACAATACCTCTAGAACTGCCGGAGGAGATTCAAACGGCTCTGATAGAGCTGAACTACAGTCAGACCGCCGTTCATGCCCGGGAGATGTACAACCGTCTGTTCGTCCATGTGTTCCGAGTATTGACAGGTACTTCCCCCAGACGGCTCCGATGTGAGGAAATCGAGCAGTACATAGCTCTGCCAACACTGAGTGCTGCTGACAAGCTTGTTCTGGATCTCGTTCGAGGTGCCAAGGTACACCAGATAGGGCGACGGCTCAGTTACGTAGAAGACACAATGTCTAGCTTTAGGTCGGATATGCGACAGCTTGTTTCGGCGCACCCAGAACTCCAAATCAGGGGAGTGCCCAGAGCAGATTCAGGCACTTGGACAACGACTCCTCCACCTCGAGTTGACACAGCGGTTGAGAGACGTTTGGCAGTCGACTCGCTCCAGCGTCAGCTAGAGAAATCGCGTTGGCTGAATCTGCGCGGCAGTTCCGGCACTGGGAAATCCCAGCTGATGATCGAACTATGTGTGTGCCTAGAGCTGGACTTGCGATGGGTTTCGCTAAGGGACCTGGAATTGCGTGAGGCGCAGGCAATCATTGGCAGCCTTACCAGCACCCTCGGTTCTGCTACAGCTGCCCCGACCAGAGTGACGGAAGGTGGAAGCGCTATGCTGGTCGTCCTCGATGATCTCCCAATTCCGGGCGAGACGGAAAGCTTTGACGCAGCACTCATCGACCTTGCGACTGTGGCTAGGGAGCAGGGCTTTCTACTGACGTCCAGCTGCCAGGCAATACCACACAAGATAGTGGAGCGGCTACCAAGCAACCTACTCTGTGATCTGGAAGTGCCGCGTTTCAGGCCTGAAGAAGCAGAGCAGCTATTCTGTGAATATGGGGCTTCGGAAGACTTTCTTGCGAAAGCCGATATCCTCTTCCTAGTGAAAGCCACAAGAGGACATCCTGTCCTGCTTGTTGCCATTGCCAAGGTGCTTGCCAAGCGGGATTGGCAGCTTGGGGAAGAGGGAATGGCTGGGGTGCTTACCGAGCTGGAAGTCGGCGAGCTTGTAGACGAGGTCGGGCTGAGGATCCTCGATGAGCTGGAGGACAAGGTCACTAGGGATCTCTTGTACCGCCTCTCATTAGTGAGTGGTGAGTTTACAGATACTCAGGTCACGGTTGTAGCCGGGAAAGTCAATCCACCGATAGACCGTGCGAGGGAGAGACTCATTCGTGTAACGGGACCATGGATCGAGCGCCATCCAGCCTCGAAACTCTCAGTTTCACCGCTCATTACCCCGCTCGCAAAGGCGGTTCTGCCTCTTGAGAGACAAGCGTCAATTTACCGGGCACTTGCACGGGACATCCTTAGCCGCCCTATTCGTTCTGTTTTCGATGCCCTGAACGCTGTGTCGTACTTTTTCAAAGCAGACTTGGCCGATCAGGGGTATTGGGTTCTCGGACGAACAATAGATGCTGCAATCGGAGTTGACACGAACTCTCTGCGCTTGCTAATGGACATCGCAAAGGGACCAGCTGTCAGGGAGATACATGTCTCACTACCAGCGGAAGCCTACCTTCTTGGGCAGAGATTTCGAGCCTACGAAGCCGTAGGTGAGCCGGTAGCGCAGTTGGCTCCTGAAGTAAACTCTCTGCTGTCACGAGTCGGAGACGATGATGGATGGGCAATACCGATGCTTGCTATCAACAGTCTTCCGGGCATTGCGAAAGCAGATCTGAATATCGCTACTCAACTAGTCGAGAAAGCAATGGAGCATCTTGAGGAGCTATGCAGCTTGCTCCCCGAAGAGCACAAGCTAGACGTTGCAGATCTGGGTGGAGTTCTCCTGTGGGGTGTTTCCATAGGTGCGAATTCCCCAGCAGCTCTCCGCAACTGGCTGGAGCTTCTCGCTCGATGTCCAGATGAAGTGCGAGAAGCAACTCTGGGTTTGCCAGGTGCGGAAATGGGCCTGTCTGGACTAATGGATTCAATTGTAGATCAAGTTAGTGGTGATCGGTCCAGTGTGCAAGAGCTTGAGGAGGTCCTTGTGTACGCAGAGTCCCTGTCAGAGGAAACGGATCTCGGGATCCTCAAGGGATGCGCCGCGCGCTCTCTCTTCATCTTGCGAAGTAAAGTGAAAGGTGAGTTCTCAGAGGCGATAGCTGAGGCCAGCAAGTTAGTTAAAGGTTCCGCGATGATCCCATCAGCTGAGTATGCTGTACGAGATGTTGTTGGGCGATTCCTTCTTGACAACGGAGAGATAGAGCAAGGCAATAGCTGGCTCGCAGAAGCTACAGAGCTTTCGACAGATGCGTTTCCATTCTTGCGCTGGAGTGCGCTCATAAGGCAAGCAGCTTCATTGTACGAGCTTCATCAATCAATCGAGTTGCCGCTGCTTGAGAGTGCCCTCTCTGTAGCTCGCAGGAACCCAGAGTTCTGTGCTCCGTATTCGGAGACTCGGGCACTGGGAGAGCTTGGGATCGCATCCTGGTTGGCAATGGATTTCCAGGCTGCCTTCTCCTACTTCAAAGAGGCTGTAGGAAATCTCATCCGTTCTCAATCAGATGAAGTGAGATGGAAAGCAACATTCGCGCTATTGGGACATGCCCTCGGGTTTATCGCATCTGATGTCGGTCTACGATCCCCTCCAGAAGCACTGCTGACCGGCGAGAGACATGTTGCCCCCAAGATTGGTTTCTTTCTGAACGACCGAGAAGAGTTAGCAGATGCGTTCAGAATTGATCGAATGCCTGCCGTCCTAGCTGTGGTGTCGATCTTTGCCGCTGGGATCGGAGACATCGATTCCGCTGGGATCTGGGCTCTTGAAGCGCTTGAACGAGCAAGGGAGGCCGGTGTCCTGGAGGTAATAGCCACTAGCGCGAGGCATTCACTTCCCTCACTTCTTAAAGGCAACGCTGTCAGAGAAGCGGTGGATGTTGCACTGGAGTGCGCTCTGGCCATTGAGGCAAGGATGGCTCTTGACCACCTAGGCTACCCGCCGCTTGAACCTGTACAGGACCTTCCAGAAGTACTTAGCTCTCTTCCGAGCGACAAGCGGGCAGATGCAGAGTTGCGAGCGATAGATGATGGAGTACTACTTGCTTTCCTAAGAGTTGCACGACTGCAAATTCTGGAGGAGCCAGATGCAATACGCATCACGGAAGACCTCATCAAGACCTGTGATGAAATCGGGGAAACGGCTTCCAATCAGGAGGTTTGGGGCATGGCCTCGCAAATGATACACTCAGCGGTCCTTGAACAAGGGAGAGCTGAAGATCTCCTTGAGCAGGGGCACCAGGCCGAAGACAAAGGATTCACTGCATTGACTGCGCTGTCTTACTTCGGACTTGCACTAGCTCCGAATGCGGATCTCAAAGAGACAGCAATTGCTCAGACACTGGCGGCTTTCTATGTGCATCAACAAACGCAGAACGACATGTCCTTATTCAGCGTTAGCGTGTTGGATTTCCTGGAGGTTTTCTGGAGTAGAGCGATGGCTAATCAGCGTTTTCGATTCAAGACCCCAGCACTTGCCAAGAAAAAGTTTGCTGAAGTGATGGCTCTGGATGTAGGGCGAAGAGCGCAAGGAATACTGGGTGCGGCATTGACCTTCCTCGGCAAGAAGCTTCCTGACGGAGCTGACAATCAGCGCCAATGGTTGGAAAGCGCATGGAAGGAGTAACTAGAGACTGAATGCGAACGTAACTGCAGCTACGAGCTGATCTGCCTGGCGACAATGAGTGTGTCATGATGAGTTTGGAGATAGCCCTCTGCGGAGATGCGTAGGGGATGACGTAACCTCCGATCAGGCCAAGGATGATATCTCATCAAGAAGAAATGGCTGTTCAGTGCTGGGTGTGTCTACTCTTCCCAGGGGGGAACTGTCTCGCAACAATAGCCTTCTTCTGATGCGGAACGAGGAGAGCGTGTGTAACCTGACCTTTCAGGTAGCAGTAAGCTCAGATGGAATAAAGAGGTTGTGCCGGGTTTGACAGTAGTCCTCTACAGGGAGCCTACTATCGCATATGCCTCCAATGGCAACAGTGCTCGGCTGACTCTGTCAAGAGTTTGCACTGCCATCTCCTGCTTCTCTGTCAGTTGTTGCCCGGCTTCATTCGCTGCCTCAAGAATGTCTGGCTCTGGTACTTCTTGCTCCATCATTGGTCTCAACGCCGACCCGTGTGGCCGCAGCAGTGCCCCAGCAAACTCTCTCTGCATACTCACAAAAGGCTTTCATTAGTGCCAGCAGCAGTTCTCCGCCATCCATTCTTACGCCTAAGATTATCGTGAGACTTTACAGGAGGTGGAGGCCTCAGGCAATTTCAGGATTAGCCATATCGCCTGCGGTGTTGCAACAGGTGCCAAGTGTTGCAGTTGCTCGTAAACCTGAGTTGTTGTAGTATATCATACGGAATGCCGGGATAGTGCGGCTGTTTTGGCTTCCCGCCTTCCAAGATTTGGGGCAGGTGTCATATGGAAAACTCAAGGCGGGATTTGCTGATTAGTGTGATCCTGGGAGCAGGTGTGCAGGCCATGGTGACGTGGCTTCTGACTGCCGTGGCCGAACTCGGCGTCTTCATTGGCATCACTGTGGCTCTGCCTGTTGCTTTGGGGGTGTTCTGGGGGTTCAGGCGCTACATCCTTCCTCTTGTCCTTGGGCCCAGTAGTGAAGACAAGAAGAAAGCAGAAGCTTCTGCCAAAGCTATGCGTGATCTCGGCATTCAGGGATTCATACCCCAGCTAGAGGGGTCAATCTTCGAGCCATCAGGTTGTATGGAGGCTACTGAGCGCAAACTGTACTTCATGGGAATCCTGGGGTCGAAGTGGGTTATTGAGCCTCATGTTCGATCTGAATTTGTAGCGATGCTAAAGCGCGTGGCCGCACGAAAGGGAGTCGTTCAGTTTCTTCTGATCGATCCTGCTGGCCCGTACTTCGACAGATTGCGCGTGTTAAGAGATGGTGCAATCAGCACGGAGCCGATCGCAATATGGCGAGAACTTGCACTTGAGCATGATTGCCTTGAGGTCCGTCTATACAATCAATGGCCTTGCTTTCGGCTGATCTTCCTAGATGGGAATACCCTTGTGGTTTCACGCTACAAGACGGACCGAGAAGGTTACTCAAAGACAAAGTTCGGATGGGAAGCCCCTCATATGGTTCTCAGCACAAACAAGACATGGTCGTTGTTTGATGCGTTCGACCTCTACTACGATCAGGTCTGGGAGAACGCGCGCGACGTGGCACTCTTACCAATAGGCTGGTGATACGCGTGGGGGATTCATTGAAGCTGGCTCAAGTTGGCGTGATCCATGGACGATTCCAGCCCGTTCACCTTGGGCACATGGAATACCTGCTTGCTGGGAAACAGAGATGCAAGTTCCTGCTCATTGGGATTACGAATTCTGATCCTACACAGACGGCACCAGACAGCACGAACCCAGCCCGCTCAGCAGTGGCCGCAAACCCTCTTACGTATCTAGAGAGGCTCTTCATGCTGGGAGCAGTAATGGTGGAAGCCGGAGTTCCTAGGAAGGAGTTCGAGATCATCCCGTTCCCCATCAATTTCCCCAGACTCCTTAGGTTCTATGCCCCTGAGGATGCACTCTATTTCGTCACAGTCTACGACTCCTGGGGGCGCGCGAAACTTGATACGCTGAAGTCACTAGGGCTCAAGACAGAGGTTATGTGGGAAAGAAGAATGTCGGAACGTTTGACCACAGGAACCGAAGTTCGCAAGCTGATTGCGACCGGAGGAGAGTGGGAGCAGCTCGTCCCAAGTTGTGTAGCCAAGATGGTTGATGAGCTCGATCTCGCTCGCCGAATCGCAGTATTACTTGACGAGACAAGCGAGCCTGATGTTTGATTCGATTGACGCGCGTCTCGACATAGCGGCATTCGGTGCGAAGGCGCACTGGCTCTCATGGCTGCGCCGGCACGGCTTCAACGTGCCGCATGCAGTAGCGCTGCAAGTTCTAGAAAACAGAGAACGTATAGTCGATTTCAAGCGAGAGAGCTTGGAAGAGTTCAAGGCGATACTCAAGCCGTTTCGATGTGAACGTGCCTACGATGTAGCTGTCAGATCTTCTGCGACTTGCGAAGACGCTGCGGGGAAGAGCTATGCTGGCCACTTCAAAACGGTTCTCGGCAAGTACGCCTTCCGGGAGCTTGCTGAGGCAATCGAAGAAGTTGCCTCGAGCCTGGATCAGTCGAGTAGAGCAGATGGATGCCGAATGGGAGTACTCGTACAGCAACGGGTTCATGCAGGCTTCTCTGGAGTTGTATTTTCATCGAACCCGATTACGAAGTCGAAATCGGAGCTCGTGCTAAGCGTTGTTCAGGGTATGGGAAGCGCTCTCGTTTCGGGGCAAGAGGCTGGTGAGGACATTGTCCTCAGGATTCAAGACCGCACACCCCGAGCAATTCAAGTACCAGACTGCGAAACAGCAATCCCTGAGGATACGGTTGCCAACCTAGCACTCCAAGTCAAGGCAATCGAGGCGAAACTGGGATTCCCCGTGGATGTGGAGTGGTGCACGGAGGAAGAGTCTGGAGAGCTCTTCCTACTACAATGCAGACCTGCTACAGGGATGCTTCACCAGCAGCCTGAGCTGTTTGCGATCTCACGGGAGACGGAAGATAGGATTCCTGCCGATGCTGTTAGAAGTCGAAAAGTCACTCTGAGATTAAGGTCAGAGCAAGTGCGAGTGCCAATGTCGATAGGCTACATCGCAACTGTGAACTGCCGGGGAACCAGCAATGACATTCCTGATGTCTCTGCAATACGGATTGGTTCAGAATGTGTGGCATATAGCGTCGTCGTCATCTCGCCAAGTACAGTTGAGGGCAAGGTCGTTCGGTACTTCGTCGGCTGTGGAGCAAGCAGTCGCGAATTCATTGAAGATCAGCTCAAGAACGGGGAGATTATCTCTAGTCCAGACCATTGCTCTCTTCAGAAGTGCCTCGAATCCGTGAGAGATGTTTGCCATAGAGATAGTTGGGCGGCAGTTGCGATTATTCAAGAGATCTACGATCCTGTGTTCTCTGGAGTGATGCGGAGAATCGGCAATGACTACATCCTGGAACTCGCACGTGGTCACTTCGTACCCAAGGGAGCTGTTGCAGTCTCTCAATTTGTCGTATCCAGCGGCGGTTCGCTGAAGCTGTGCAACGAGGCTCGGCAGCAGAGGGCACTTCGGATCATTGATGGCTTCGTAGTTGCAGAGGATGTCGCGCCTGAGAACCAGAGCGTCACTCTCCCTGCATCTACACTCATGGAGACTGCGCGAGTGTTGGCCCCGTTCGTAGATGACCAGGCTACTTCAGTTGAGTTTGGCCTTGTGCTAGACCCCGAATCTACAGATCTTTCTCCCTACGTCATCGATTGTGCTGTCGAGACCGATGAGATAGATCTAGGTGTTGAGGAAATCGCTAGCGGGATAATCTCAAAGGGCAGAGTAGTAGGTGAACTTGTAGCTGTCGAGGACACTTCGAAGATCGGCAACTCTCTCGACATGCACTATCATGACAAGTCTAGTGAAGAGCTCATCTCAGATAGAGCAGTTGTGTACCTTTGCGAACGGCCAGATATCGCGCTCACAGCGCTACTAGGACTCCACAGGACGTCTCAAGTGGGCTTTGTATTCAAGCAGGGATCCACATTGTGCCACTTGGCGATAATACTAAGGGAAAAGCAGATTCCCGCAGTTGTCGCAGCGGAACTTGACGACATCGTAGCAGGCGAAACGGTCGAGCTTGACGCGCTCTCTGTCGGTCTCGCGGGAAAGGAGAGGATTCGGCCACTTAATGATTGCTAGGAAGCAATATGCATGCTCTTACATAGACCCAGATGCTGACGGTGTTTGCTCGTCGATTGGCTTTGGATTCCTCATGCGATCCACGGGGAGAGGTGAATACTCTCCCGTTGTCTTCGGCACTCTTGACAATGAGACTTCCTTTGCACTGCGATACTTCAAGGTTGATCCTCCCAAGCAGAAATCCCCGGAGGATTTCGAGCCTGACTGTCAAATCGCGTTGCTGGATACTCACCACATTGAGCAACTACCCAAATCGTTTCCCTACACGAACGTGGTGGAGATCATAGACCACCACCCGGCTGGAGACGTAAAGGCGTTTCCAAATGCGACAATCGTCAATGAACCCGTTGGGGCAGTGGCAACCATCATTACTGAGCGTATCAAAGCTAGCTCCATTTCAGTCCCAAGAGGTATTGCAGGACTGTTGGCTGCTTCGGTTGTCTCAAATACTCTTAATTTCCGTGCTCCATCGGCAGTGGAAAGAGATAGAGCAGCTTTTACATGGCTCCAACTCCATGTCGAGTTCACAGATGAACTTGTGCAAGCAATGCTGGAAGCTCGATCGCTCATCAGCGGCCGAAGCACTTATGAACTCCTTGAGAAAGCATGCAAAGTCTTCATATCGGGTACCGTGAGATACGGTATTTCGCAGCTGGAACTAGCAACTGTTGCCCATTTCACGTCGCGAAGCGACCTCCACACTGCTTTGCTCAGGCTTCAGGACGTGCTCAAGCTTGATCATATTCTTTTCAATGGTGTCGATCTTGGGGATGGAACAAGCACTCTTGTCGCTCCGGAACAGACGACTCAGGAAGTAGCTGAGCAAGCACTCGCAGTGAAGTTTCAGAAGGAAACGGCTCATGTGAACCGTATACTGCTTCGGAAGACTGATCTTGTTCCACATCTGAGCAGAGTCCTTGAGCGAAGACCGACCCCTGGCGTGGACTGAAATGGGACTAGATTCCGAATTGTCCAGCTGGCATGTGCTGTATCTGCTAGGAGATCCTAACGTGCTCAGTCGGTCGTATCTTGAGTTAGGAGACGGGTCCGTTTCTCCTACATGGGAACGAACCAAGGATATTCAGCAAACCAGCAAGCTCATCGCCCCCACGCATTACTGAGCCCCTCTACCTTATCAGTCGAGGATCAGCCCCTTCGATAATCCGACCAATTTCCCAACACGCTAGGCCAGAGTCTTCGAAGGCACCAACAAGCAATGCTCGTTTGTCGGCGGAAACCGTGAAGAGCAGTCCCCCTGAAGTCTGAGGATCCAGAGCTAGAGCAATCCCCCCGCTCGTTACACCGGGGAACACGTCTACTCTCCTTATAGAATTACCAGTTCGCCTTGTGGCCGCTTGTTCGAAGTCCCGCATCTGACAGTTGCCTTGAGCCTTCTATGGAAGGGAGGCGAGATACGCTCAGCTCAACGCAGACAGAGCTCCGCGCGGCCATTTCCAATGAATGACCAATGAGACCGAACCCGCTCACGTCTGTCACGGCAGAGGGGCCCGCAGATCCAACACAGTGCATTGCGTCTCGATTGAGCTGAAACATGCTCTGATTGCAGCGGACAGGGATGACTGTTCCGCTTCGCCCTTCCTGGAAGCAGATAATACGAGACCCACTCCAAGGGGCTTCGTGAGGAGAGAAATAGGGGTCAGGGCTACACTCTTGACAAAGTCGTGTCTTTGATTTAGAATAATGATAAACTATTTAATTATCATAGGAGCAGTGGTAATGGCCAGACAATTAAGAATTTGTTATCCTGGCGCTTGTTATCACATTACATCGCGGGGGAATGAACGCAAAGAGATATTCAAGACTCCAAAAGATAGACAAAGCTTTCTTTCCTACTTAGAATCTGCGAGTATTCGTTATGGAGCCCTGATACATGGTTATTGTCTTATGGACAATCATTATCATCTGTTGATGGAAACACCTGTGGGGAACCTTTCGCAGATAATGCAGCATATAAACGGAGGCTATGCGGCCTACTTCAATGTCAAACATCACCGATCAGGGCATCTGTTTCAAGGTCGGTACAAGGCAATTCTTGTTGATGCGGATGAATACGCACAACAGCTTTCCCGTTACATCCATTTGAATCCCGTAAGGGCAGGTATTGTTGATAAACCCGAAAGATATCCCTGGTCAAGCTATCTGTACTTTATCGGGAATAAAAAGGCTCCCCAATGGCTTGTTATGGATCTTATTCTCAGCTATTTCGGAAGGGGGGTTTCCGAAGCTAAGAAGGGTTATCGTGAATTTGTTGATGCCATGCTCGGTCAGGAATATAACAGTCTATTAGATGATGTAGTAAGCTCTACCATCTTAGGCTGTGTAGACTTTGTCAAGGAGATAAAAGACAAATACCTCAAAGGTAAAAACACCGATCGTAATCTGCCTGCCCTAAGAGCACTTTCGGATAGGCCAGCAATAGAAAAGATCGAGGAGGAAGTGGAGATCGTATTGGGGGCAGATAACGCCCTGTCGAGAAAGGTCAAACTATATCTTTGTCACCGATACAGCGGGAGAAAACTAACAGACATAGGGACACATTTTGCTATTGGTGAATCTGGAGTCTCTCAGGCAAGTTACCGGGTATCGTTACAGATAAGGACAGATAAGAAACTTAGACAACAGATTATGTCGATAGAAAAAGGGCTAGAACTGTCAACAGTGTAGCCCTGACCCTTTCCCCCTTTGGGGCTCGTCGATGATGACGATTGGATTCGTCGCTTGGATAAACTCAATCGGCTTATTCCCAGTCATCCGATCATGCGAGCGATGGATGATGTTGGCCTTCGACTCTTTCTCTGGATCATCAAAGCTCTTCCGGAAAGCGTCGATATTGATGACCATGATTTGGATATTGTCACTCGTGGCAAAGCTGCGCACTTGACCCAGTTTCTGAGAATCGTAGACGAAGTAGTCGCATGCCGTATTGTCGTAGAGGCCCTTGAAATGTTCCTCGGTCATCTGGAGCGCCTTATGGACGCCTTCCTTAATGGCAATCGAAGGCACCACGATGATGAACTTGGTGAAGCCATAGGTGCGATTCAATTCGAAGATCGTCCGCAGATAAACATAGGTTTTGCCAGTTCCCGTCTCCATCTCCACCGTGAAGTTGAGGCCATCGAGCGCTTCAGACGAAGCGAGGCCGTTGCACAGCTGGATGGCTCGAACATTCTTGAGGATATCCTCATCGAGCAGGCGCAGACGATTCCCAATCCCGAGGTCAGATTGCTCTACACCATCGAGCCAACCTTCTTCACGCTTCAGTGGTGCCACCGTGAAATTGGTTCGACACGTCTCCTGTCCCTCGAACAGATCGGTAATCGAATTGATCGCCTCACGCTGGAAGTCTAAATTGGGGTCGAATTTGAGTTTCATCGTTTGATTAGTCTTCCTTCTTGATCAAAGAATCCTCGGCTGCATCTGGTGGCAATGCCGAGACCTTAACCAGCGCCTTCTCCCCGGCCCGGACGCGCCGTTCGAGCTTCTTCAGATCTTCCTCGGAAGGCAGCGCTTCCGGTCGAATTCCTCGCTCAAGCAACACAGAGCGGATGCTCTTGTTGTTCTGGATATGCTCCTCTGTGATGGTGAACTCGCCCTGAAGACCGTCTTTCTGGGCATTGTAGTTGGTGATCTCTGTGGCGAGGTTCTTGGCGGTGATGGTGATGGTGGGGAGAAAGTCGGCCAAGGGCCGGTTCTTGGGAACACCCAGCTGGCTCTTCATCTGGCCAGTTGTCTTGCCGCCGAAGAGCGCCGCATCGCCCTTAGAGCGGATACGACCAAAGCCTCTATCATCAACGCCGCGGTCATAGATATTCTTCGAAAGCTCGGTTTCGGACTCCCGGAGTTGCTGACGGGCCTGGAATCGTTCTTGCAGTCGAATCCGTTCTTCGATGAGCTCTTGTTTCCGGGTTTGAATGGCAAAGTAGCTCTGGGCAAAAGCGATGGGTTCCTTTCGCGGATCGCCGTTTTGGGCGATAAGGTAGCAAGCGTAGCGTGTCAGCATGAAGTCCTCAATCTCGCGTTGCCCTCCCTTGCCAATCTCGATCATTTTCGTGACGCTACGAAAATGATCTTTCGACGTGTACCCTGTCGTTTCACAAGATGATATTGCACGCTTGATGGTGGTAAGAAAATTCTCCCAACGCGCATATCCGAGTGGCTCCTGCAAATCCCTAGCAAGCCAGTATTCGACATCCTCTTCTCCGGGTATTTCTTGGGCCAGTGCGTCGAGCTGCTGTTGCATTCTTACGATCAGCTGTTTTTCCATGGGGCATACCTCCCTGACCATCTTTCCAGCACTGGGAAGATGGTCCAGCCACCCAATTTCACAGTGACCTCACATCTTCAATTCCGGCCTGATGGAGAATCTGCACGGCATTGGTCTTGACAACATCGTCAGCAAAGCCAGCATCCTTGAAGACCACTCGGGCCGTCTCCGGAGAGAGTTCAGTCTTAAGAGCGGCGATGCCTTCGACGACGTCGAGCCCGATCTCGTCGGCAAGGCAGACGATGAGTGCGCCGGCACCGATGATGTGAACGGTCTTTCCGGCGATGTCGCGTTGTTCGATGGGAACAGCTAGATCGAGACCGAACTTGAGGAGCAACTCGTACAGCACATCCGCCTCGGTGCGATCAGGCTTTACATTCTCGACAGACGACAGGAGCGCGCCTTCGATATCCTCAAACTCAGCGTCCCATGCCTTGATGTTGCTCGTATCTAGTTTGAAAACACGGAATCCGAGATTACAGGCATCAAGCTTGACTGAATCCTCAAGAAGGCTTTCTTGCCGATTCCCGATAGATATGCCGCCCGCCTTCTCAAGTTTTCTTATCGCCCGCCGGATTCTCTCCTTGCCGACTTCCGCGATGTTCGCGAATCCGGCTTTCGCAGCTTCGGATTTCGGATCGCAAGGTTCAGGGAGTTGAACCATGATGAATCTCCTATCTGTCTTGTCTGCAACGTTCAGCTCCAACACAGCTTGCACCGATGAACAAGAACCCGCAAAAAAGTCAAGCACGATGCCTTCTTGATCGATGCGCATTATCTCCATCAGATATCGGATCATGGCAGCGGGCTTGGGATAGTCGAAGGGAATATCAAGTTGCCTCAACTCACGTGTCCCCATTTGGTTGATGAACTGCTCCACGAGGCTGTTTGGCTTCGCCGTGGCATCACGAATCACATCGTTCAGGTACGTCTTTGTGTAAACGTTCCACTTGGCGGGTTGCCTGTCTTGATTCACAAGGTTTGAGCACCGTACCGCTTTGATCACAATCCGGTCTCTCTCTGCTTCTAGCTTATGCTTCGTCCAACGCCAGATACCATCGCCGAGAATAGGCCTCTCTGGCGGGTACATTTCCCCTAGAGGAATCACCTTGCTTCCATCTGGGCAATCTATCCAGAACCGTTGGTCGGGATTGCGATTCTGGATGTTTGACATATAGAGTCGTACAAGCTGATACTTCTCGCCTTTGCGCGGGCCGGACATCTCGACCTGATCGTATGCGGAGTAGTTCACTCCGCCGAAGAACGGGGTTGTTGAGCCCGCGCTCTTCGCGTAAGTGACTATGTAATCGTAGTTAGGCGACCAGAAGTCCCCCTTGTTGTTGGTCTTCTTTGCCACCCGGCATGCTACTCCCAGGCGATTCTCCTCGCCGAATATCTCATTACATATGCCAAGCAGGTTATTGACTTCATCCTCGCCAATGCTGACAAAGAGAACTCCATCGTCTGCCAGCAGATTTCTCACTAGCTTTAAGCGCGGATACATCATGTTCAGCCAGTTCGTGTGATAGCGCCCTGACGTTTCAGGATTCGAACTGCGCTTCTTGCCTTCCTCATCCACCTGTCCAGTAATCCTGAGGTAGTTGCCAATGCTGTCTTGAAAATCGTCTGGATAGATGAAGTCGCCGCCTGTGTTATAGGGAGGATCGATGTAGATCATCTTGACTTTTTTGTGATACGACTTCTGAAGCAGCTTGAGGACTTCGAGATTGTCACCTTCGATGAACAGATTCTGGGTCGTATCCCAGTTCACCGATTCCTCGGGACACGGACGAAGCGTTCCCGTCGATCGGGATTGGGCCAGTCGCCGCGCCCGGCTCTTGCCATTCCACGTGAAGTTGTATCGCTCCTCACGGTCGTCGGTGTAGTCGCCCAAGACTTCTTGCAGCGCATCAAAGTCGATCTTGCCCTCTGTCACAATCTCCGGGAACAATGCCTTCAGCTGCTCGACGTTCTGCTCCACGATGTCGGGCGTTGCGCCATCCGTCTTGGGATCTAGCTTATCCATGGTCATGCCCCCTGTCCCTCCAACGCATTGATCTCGTTCTCAAGTTTTCTAAGGATTTTCATGATGTCATTGAATGGAAGAACCTCGCCATAGATCATGATCTGCATTGCTGTGTAGTCCCTTCTCATCTCAGCCAGTACATGCTCGGGTGGTATCAGCGTCAGCGTTCCGGGCTTGGCAAGCTCATACTGAGCCCAACCCCGCGGATAGAACTTCATCTTGAATTCAACGACCGACTGCAGGAGATCGAGATTTTCCAATGCCACGTTCTTGACCTTGGCCATTGCCATGCGAGCCAAATCATAGTAGTGACGTGAATATCCGGATGGAACGGTATTGGTCTCGGGCCGATGGGCTTCGTGATGCAAGATCGTTGCCTTCTCCCAGAACGTTCGCTCCGCTCGTACGGCCTGTACACGGCACTGTGGTTTATCAAACAGGTCTGGGAACTCCTCGGCAGCGTATGGTTGAATCTGGTGCGAATCGTTCGGCGTCCACTGTGCCAGCGGCCCAATCTCTAAGTGAATCTCTGGACGAATGTACTCGTCAGAGAAGCCAACGGGATAGGTCACTTGAATGACGTCGAGCTCAGTTTCTGATGCCGCAATTTCGCAGACGTCTCCGAGGAGCGTGCGTACCGCCGACACAAGGGTGTCCTTGATGTATTCGCGAGACTGCTCATTGATCTTCTTGTTGAATGTGTCCTGTTTCGTCTTCGAGCGCTTGGCATACGGATCATCCTCGGTCACTTCTTTCCAATCGAGAATCAGATCGATGTCTTCGGAGAATCGCTCGATTAGTCCAAACACCTTGGAGAGCGATGTTCCCCCTTTGAACATCAGTTTGGGACCAAGCTCTTCTGAGGCGAAGAGTCTCCCGAGTGTCCAGCAGACCCAGAAGTCCTTCTCGACTACGGCGGGTGCCATGTTCTTGCGTGCTCCCGTTTCGCGAAAGAGATCATTGCGTTCTTGTTCAGTCGAAGCGGCTATTCTTTCCATTGGGATTCCTCGCTACAGATCTTCCGGATATTTTCATACACCCAGCCGGTCGCTGTCCGTGCATCCTTCAAAACGAGTGGGCGCTTTTCCGGGTTCAGCCAAGTCCTGATCTTGGAGATGACGTCTTCTGTGATTCGTTGGGCCTCGAGTGATTTCAGCGCTTGAACAATCAAGGCGCTCTCTCGCAATTTGAGACTCGACTCCTTCAATGGCGACTGTTTGAAGGCAAGCGTTTGTCTCCCGATTTTGTATGAGCGGCTTGGTCCATCAGAGAGATACATCCATTGTGATGGGACCTGTGTCGATAACCCCAACAGGTTGAGAGCTGTTGGCCCGCTAGGTTGAATACGCCAGCCGAACTTGCGGGCAATGGCCTGCGCTACTTGATCAATGTCTGGGCTCACTTCGCCTCCGAGCATCTTGCTCTGGCGCGGGTAGTCATAGATGCCGCGAGTAACCCTTCGAATGGTCCCTCTCTTTAAGAGTCTGTGCAGCGTGACATCGATGGCCGACCGGCTGCCGAAGGTCGACAAATCAATTACAGAAAATGCCCGACCCCGTCCCATTCCGTAGATCTTCCGTGCCACCCTAGTGCTCGTATTTATCGCCACTCATATGCCTCCTAATGTGTAAGAAATAGTGCTATATTTTTCTTACAAAATCAAGCCCGATATTGAGGTTCACAGCGCTGCCGTCTTCAGCTTCAATTCTCTCTCCATTTGCTTGATGCGTATATTTCGCTCAACCTGCCGGTTGAACTGCGTCTCTTTCTTGATGGCAGCGCGTTCCTCAGCAAGCTGCGTCTCCAAGCGGCGGCATTCGGCCAGAACGTCACGTCGAACATTCAATTGATCTATTCGCGTTTCAACGGCGAACGTTCCCGTACGCGCTGCACACTCCAAAGCAACCACGCACGCGAACAGAGCGCGGATATGCGGTGGTAATTCTGTACCACTTTAAGAGCCAATTAGTGCTAAGTCAACGACCGGTTCTGGCAAGTTCACCTCGCGATTAATGTACGTCCATGGCGCGGGATAGCCCAACGCCTGGCCTGTGCCTGTCTACACGCAGACAGGCCGAATGTCTTCTCTCATCGCGCATGAAGTGCCTCTAACATCTCAGGCTTCGGCCACTTGATAGTTCGAAGGTTGTCCACTATCGCGAAGAACATACATTAGATGTGGGTACAAAGATCCAAATGCTAGTAACTTTGACTTGAGGAGTGGTATTCTTTATAGGGCAGGTCATTGCCCCCTATTGATTATTCCACTTTCGTGACCTACACTCAATTCGCATTAAAGAGGTAAGAAGGAGGTATCATGTCCACGCAATCAGAGGAACAGAAGAATCGATGGGGCACAACTGGTGTGGCAATACCTGCAGGAGTCTTGATCGGTATGGGTGTTGGTTTTTTGATCGATAATATTCCTGCAGGTATCTTCCTTGGTCTTGGCGGTGGTTTCTTAGTCATGTTGATTGGCGAGTTGATTCTACAGTTCAAGAGATCAAGCCCTCTTTAGAGCCGTCACGTAGACTTAGTTAGAGGCATCGATTAATGAGAAAAGACAGATTCATTGTTGGAATACTCTGCTTAGTATTAGCAGCATGGATTCTATTGGTGAGAACAAGCGCTGGCACTGTAGCTCCAGCAATAACCATTGCTGTGCTGGGTATATGGGGTGTAGCAACAGCCAGGAAAAAATAGGCGCAACCAAAACCTCGATCTACCATTTTGTTTTACTAGTCTTGGGATGTCGTCGCGGCTGCACAGCGAGTGGCTCTTTTTGCGCTTCTCCGCTGAACGTTACTGACAGCCTCTTCGGTGGTGCGATCATCAAGTTCTCCTTACCGTCTGCAATGTCATCCTGCAACAGGAGAATTCTTCTGATGCGAAACACGGAGAGCGTGTGTAACCTGACCTTTCAGGTAGCAATAACCTCAGATGGAATGAAGAGGTTGTGCCGGGCTTGAAAGTAGTCCTCTGCGGGTTCCAGGGACCATACGGTACCCAGTATCATACTCTGCTTCCTGTGATAAGCTCCTTAAGATCGCTCGCTCTAGGCCACTCAAAAGTTCTAAAGTCGTCCACTAAGGGGTACCAGTTACCTCAGGTCATCGCGGCAGGTGAGAAACCGCAGGAACCTGAGGGATTCGAGAGACACAAACCTTATTTCAGGCTGCTTCTTGAGGAATCATGCTATGCGACGTTGGGAGCCCTCGATATGTTGATTTGTAAGACGCGACGCCATCTACCTCACCACCGTCTCTGGAGCCTGGCAGGAAAGCCTCACTTCTCGCCCGGATTACAGTCCGTACTTCGACCAGAAGCTCCGCTTGCGGCCGTGGGCCTCAAGGAGGCTCTCCTTGTAATCCTCGTGGGAAGGGAGATCGCGCCAGTCATCGATCGCAGGAGAGAGGGCGTCCAGCTTCTTCAGGTAACGGACCCCGTGGTGGTAGTAGCGCGACTGAGCGCGACCAAGGATCGATTCAAGCAACGAGCGGTAGACCAGAATTGCCCCAAGAAAGCGTCCCCCCTCCTCCAGCGCCTTTGCCAGTGGAAGGAGGAACTGATACAGGTTGCCGTCTAGCTGATCGCGATACCGAAAGAGGTACTCCGAGGCGTCATCCAGCCGGCCCAT
>Ga0307427_1000464_pt1 | contig 25741 bp, 26 predicted proteins | sample SalMarWE160190MG_FD_202162 | JGI IMG/M metagenome (GOLD analysis project Ga0307427, IMG submission 202162) | Salt marsh sediment microbial communities from the Plum Island Ecosystem LTER, Massachusetts, United States - WE1603-190 | ecosystem: Environmental > Aquatic > Marine > Intertidal zone >... | reverse complement strand
TTCCCGAAACGCATCGATAGCTTCTTGTACGGTATGACACAGCACTTCGCGCGAGCAAGGAATGCTATATTCTGACAACACCTTCTTCGCTTCGTATTCCACAAGCATACCTGTACCTCGTTCAAGGCAGATAGCTCCTCTGCGCTCTCTGCTCTTCACTTGTGTGAGCGCATCATTCTGTAGGAACTTCGCATAATTAACCACATGGTGAACGGCACACAATCCTTCTCTTGTACCTTGAAGGAGAGGTACGCCACCCTTCTCGAAGATCTCGCGAAGCCCAGGATGAAGTCCTCCTGAGAGGTTACTTATTGCCATGATGGGCTTTCCGCTCTTTCTAGCCACATCCGCCGCGGCTTGAGCAACAACGCTATACTGCTCCACTTGCCCCGGCGCCAGTCCTTCTGGGGCATCCTGTGACACTACCACTATATCGATATCCTCCTCTCCAGCTGCTGCTGCCATGCTAGGAGGATAGGTTTCGTCGATTTTTCCGCTTCCCCAAGCATCCAGCGGATTGGAGACCTTTGCGTAAGGCGGGAGCACCTGTTGAAAGGCTTCTTCTGCTTTTGCCGACCAATTCGGGAATGTCAAGTCCAGCCCCGCGGTCAGATCGCCCACAAGCCCAATCTCGCCACCAGAGACGGTGATCATCCCTACTCTGTTCCCTGATGGAAGATTCCCGTTCAGTGCTACCAGCGCTGCTGCAGTCTCCAACATTTCATCCAGGTCATTCACACGAATGACTCCATACTTCTTGAACACTGCTTCATAGACTGCATCAGAGCCAGTCAGCGCTCCAGTGTGTGTTATGGCGGCCCGCTGTGCCATCTCGGAGCAGCCCACCTTAAGCACGATAATCGGCTTTCCCACCTGACGTGCGCGGCATGCCACTTCTATGAACTGCCGGGGCTTGCGAAATTGCTCAATAAAGGCAACAATGATTTCCGTATCTGGGTCGTTAACCATGTAAGAGATGTAGTCAGTGCTATCGAGTACTGCTTCGTTACCACTCGACACAAGGAGGCTGTATCCAAGACCGCGATCGCTGTTTGCTAGTGCTAAGCAAATCGAGCCGCTTTGAACTACTGCACCGATCTTTCCCGCACACAGCAAAGGCGAGACCGGAGCGCTGTACGCTGCTACACCCGCGACTGGGTTCAATAATCCCACACAATTAGGACCACAAAGTGCAATCTGATTCTGACGACAGAAATGTTCAAGCTTCTGCTGGAGGGCACTTCCCTCCGGTCCGGCTTCACCAAAGCCACTGGCAAACGCCCACGCGGCTCGCACGTCTATGGCTGCTGCTTCTTGCAGCACTGGAAGGATGGCGTTACGACCAAGAAGGATAGCAACCATCTCCACAGACTTGCCTGCCGCGGCAACATCGTGCAAGGAAGGATAGCACACCCGGCTCGCTACCTTTCTATACTTGGGATTAACAGGATATATGTCGCCTTTGTACTCAAGCTGCTCGAGGTTTTCCAATACCTGACGACCAGGCCCAGGGCGCTCGGATGCCCCCACCACAGCGATCGACTTCGGGGCAAGCAAGCTTCTTAGATCCATCTTATGATGCAGGTTTCCCATGTTTTATGACCATACTGGAGTGCGCCACTCTGGATAGTGCGTATCAATTCCCCTTACGATCTCTCCATATGCCTTCCGTATCGCTCGACCGATCGGCCCAGCCTTGCCATCTCCAACGGGTAAGCGGTCAACCGACGCTACGGGCATGATTTCCCACCCCGTACCAATGAAGAAAAGCTCATCGCAAATGTACAATTCCGTACGATCAATTACTCTTTCTTCAAATGATATATCCAGTACTTCTGTAACGATCCTCCCCACCGTGTCCCGCGTTACGCTCTCCAGGATGCTGCTAGTAATTGGAGGAGTGATAACCTTGCCATCACGAACGATAGCCAGACAGGCACCTGGTCCCTCTGTTACCTTCCCCTGGCCATCCAGAAGGATAGGCCAATCATATCCATTGACATTAGCCTCCATCGCAGCCAGTCGGCCATTGTGATAGTTGGAAAAGCATTTCAACCGCGCGGGAAGAACGTTGTCGGCAATGCGCGTCCAGGAACTCACACAAACGTCGATTGCGTGATCTGGATCACGATAGGAAGTAAACGGCCAGGAATCAATAATCAGCTCTGTCTCTTTCCCGGGCACAGCTTGTAGGAGTTCGCGTACGATGCCCTTTTGAAAGATATATGGCCGAATGTATACGTCTCGCCGGTACTCATTCACCCGCAAGAGCTCTAGGACAGCATGGCAAAGATCATCCACAGAGTAAACAAACCCATAACGCACCATCTTGATCGAGTTGAGAAACCGCTCCATGTGATCCTGAAGACGAAATACATATAGCTGTTCATCGGTCTCATTCCAATATGCCTTGATCCCCTCAAAAATCCCAGCAACTGAAGCATGTCCTACTGAGTTGACATGAATCGTTGCCTCCTCCCAAGGTATAATCTTGCCATTCCGCCAGATGAACGTCGCCATTTCCTCACTGTATATTGCCATAATTAGAAAGCCTCCTTGATTTTCCTCTTTCCTTCCGGATGCTCGGCGAACTACTAGACAACAATACTCCCCCCCTAACCTACTAATTCCGTTATATGAAACCAAGTTCTACAACTTAAGGATAGTACCTTCGGATGCTGTTGTCAAGCGACTTCTTGAAGAATGGTTCAAAGATACTTTCTTAACCTTCGTTGTCAAGATCGCCCTTGGTTGCTATCCTGTGGCAAGAGGAGGAATGCAGAAATGAAACGAATCGGAATTTTGGGAGGCGTGAGTACGCAATCTACAGTGAGTTACTACCTGACAATCACCCAGGAGTACATTAAGCGTCACAATAACATGGCATATCCGGAAATCATTATCTACAGCGTTCTCTTTCAGGATTATCTAGATTGGCAGAATGCAGGACGTTGGGATATTACGTCAGATCACATAGTTGAGGTTTTGTCCGCGCTAGCTCGAGCCGGAGCAGAAGTGGGACTCATTGCCACAAATACTCTCCATCGGGTATTTGATGACGTGATCACCCGCTCACCTATCCCGCTTATTAGTATCATAGATACTACAGCCCAGGCAATACGAGCTGCGGGCCTGTCCACGGTAGGACTACTGGGGACGCAATTCACTATGGAAGAACATTTCTATCAACGTGGGCTGGCACGCTCCGGAATCACCACTATTGTCCCCCAATCGGGCGAGGAGCGCGCCCAGGTTCACCAAATCATCGTTGAAAAACTCGTTCGCGGGATTATTGATGAGGAATCACGAATGACTGTAGTGGCTATTGCAAAGCGACTACTTGATCGTGGTGCTGAGGGAGTAATTCTGGGGTGCACGGAGCTTCCCTTGCTCATCAGTAAGGATGACTTAAGCGAACCCCTGTTTGATACCGCACGGATTCATGCCCTTGCCGCACTAGATGCATCTGAAGAAGAGTCATAGTCAAACCTGCAAGATTTGCGATTTGCGCTGATATTCCTGTCTTAAAGGAGAGTATATATGAAGAACGAGACACCTAATAGTAGTTCAATAATCACGTGGTTCTACTATCGGAGCCTTGCAAAGGCAGCCACTTTCTACGAGAAGATTCTCGGATTCACGCTGGTACAAGATCAAGGTTGGGCTAAGATCTATCGAGTGAAAGACGGCGCATTTGTAGGAATTGTCGATGAACAAAAAGGCTTCTGTCATGCACAGGACGAGAGCGCCGTCTTACTTACGTTGGTCGTTCAAGATGTAAATGAGTGGTATCAGTACTTGAAAGGCGAGGGCGTCAATATATTAACACAGATAGAAGAGAAGAAAGACATACAGATCCGCTGCTTCTTTCTCAAAGACCCCGGTGGTTACGCACTTGAGATCCAGCAGTTCCTAGATCCGGAAACTGCACTTGTTTTCAACACTGAGTGACCCCTCAATCTTGCTCTAGCCACTCGTTGTCTTAGCGAAACTCAACTTGCCCAACTGCTCCATGATGAGCCACTACAGACATCTTACCGCAGAGGGCGCTGAGATCGCGGAGGAGGGCATAATCTTTAGTTTACAGACAAAACCATAATATGATTGTAAAGAACAAGAAAAGAGGATTTCCTCTGCGTCTGCCCGCCGGAATACGACGGCAGACAGGACCCGGACGTTAAGCACAAGAATACGTAGATCGTCCGTAACGTCGGAACCTGCGCCCGTCATTCCGGCAAACCCCGGATCGGGTCCGGGGCAGGCCCTGGTGAAGTAGAAAATCAGGGTCACTTCACCCTGTGAAATACAAACAGAACAAGATTTCACAGGGCAGGCGGGGCAGGCGCCGGAATCCAGTCAAATAATGGTTGTATACAGATCCTGCCAATTCTCTGGATGCCCCCGTATCAAGTACGGGGCAGGCTTATCAAGTCCGGCATGACAGTATACATTCGTCATGAAAGGCAACGTCGCGGACGTTAAGCACAAGAATACGTAGATCGTCCGTAACGTCGGAACCTGTGTCCGACGTTAAAGGGAACTTTTCTCCCCCTCCCTTTAATTCCCTCCCTCGGTGGGGAGGGAAGAGAGTGGTGGTGGTGTTTAACCTGCCTTGGTAGAGAGGGAAGATTGGTTGATAGTCCTCTCCTTTCCCGCTCAACACTTAACTATTTTCCTACTTTACTGGTTTTCCACTTTCTTTTCCCTCTCCCTCAATGAGGGGAGAGGCTCGGTGAGGGTGAGAAAGGCAGTTGTCAGAAAAGGAAGCTTTCAGCAAAGAGCTATCAGCTTCCAGTTTTCGGTTCTCGATTTTCGACTGTTGACTCCAGACTCTAGGCTGGCTTTTCACCCACCACCCATCACGCGTCACACATCACTGTTTTCTAACCCAATGAACTCTATGAACTCAACGAACCCAAGGAACTCAACTGACTATCTTTTCAGTCTTTCTCTGGGTCAGCTTACCTTGACTGCGAGGAATCAGTTATCATTACTAGACTGTAAGGGAGACAAAATGCTTGCAAGCTTTCTTGTTCTTCTGTTCTTGTGGCTAGCGATCGGACGGAACACTGACCCGTGGGCAATTGCCATCGGTATTGTAACAGCAGTTGTAGTTCTCTTACTGCAAAGGCGCCTGTTCCCCAGTATAAGCCTCTTTCCTCTGCGCTTGCTATGCCGAGTCCATTACTTAGTTCACTTTCTTCTCACCCTCTGCATCCGCTTTGTGACATCAACCATCCATACGAGCCGTTTAATCATCCTGGGAGGAGAAGAAGGACAGATTATTGCCTTGCCAATCGAGATAGATGATTCATTTGCTCGATTTATTCTTCTAAACTCAATTACTCTTACACCGTCTACAATCTCACTTCTCTTGGAGGGAGACCTTCTCTACATTCACTGGCTACGGAAGAAAGGGAGCGCTGGAGACTGGCAGGTGATCAAGAAATCGCTTGAAAAAAGCCTTTCTTCTCTTTACATGAGGAGGACAGATGATCGCCGCTGAGACCGTTTTGCTGCTTTCTTTCGCTGCCGTTCTCTATCGATTCTTCCGTGGGCCAACACAATGGGATCGCCTGCTGGCTTACAACTCGGCCTCGAACCGAGTGATCGTTATCCTTGCTATTGTGGCAATTCTCACAAAGCAAGACATATACCTTGACGTAGCAATTGTCTATGCTGCTCTAAGTTTTCTTGGATTGGTAATTCTTGCTCGCTTCACAGAAAGAGGAGAGGGATACAGATGATTTCCTTTAGCATTATATGCCTGGGGCTCTTGTTTGTAGTGATAGGCTCAGTTGGAATACTCCGCTTTGGTGATATTTACTCTCGCCTGCAAGCAAGCGGTGTATCAGATAATGCAGGCCTTGGGCTCATCCTTATCGGGCTTATCGTGCGCGGTGGTCTAGAAATGCACGATTTGGCACTTGTTATCCTATTATTCCTTCTTCTTCTCACAAACCCAATCGTTACCCACTGTATCGCAAGAAGCGCCTTTATCCAACGACATACCGGGGCAGAGGAGGAACAATGATAGTTCTACTGGTTCTCCTCTCCTTGCTTCCAGTACTTGCTGCCTTCGCCCTAAGCCGACGGAGGCGCTTCACCGCGATTGTCGGGATGGGGTTGTTCAGTCTGATCCTTTCAGCCGTATATCTCCTTTTACATGCACCAGATGTAGCTGTTACCGAAGCAGCAATCAATGCCGCACTCATAACTTTCATCTACATTATTGCCATCCGCAAAACAGGAAGGCTAGTGGTAGTGAGCGACGAAATCCCTGGCCTCCTTTACCGTGAAGGGGAACAGATTTCGGGGCTTGAACAGGAGATCCTCTCTGGCTTCGCCAGGCAGCTTGGCCTTGAGCTAGTAATCCGCTTTCTTCCTGTCGAACAAGTGCCAACAGCACTACACCAAGGGGAGGCAGACATTGGAGCAGGAGGAATCATCTCAGAGATTGACGACAACAAAGTACTCAAGACCCAAGGATATCTCCCCACCGCTCTATACCATCTTTCAAGACAAACGAAACCTCATCTCAAACAAGAAGAATCAGCAATTACCGGCTTTTTCTCCGACCTTAGGGAAGAGTTTCAAGCAGGCAAGACCCAAGCGTGCACCCTAGACTTAGCAAGGTTTGTCGCGCTCTCTCGCTCAGATTTGTCCCCCTACACAGTGAGGCGACTTGATGGTCTATTTTCCTATATCTTCCTTATTGCCCCTGCTCGAGAACGGCTCCATCATCAATTTGTCTCCTATCTCGGCAAGCTAGAGGAAGGCGGAGAACTAGAAAAGCTAACAAGGAGATATTTCTCGTGAGATATAGACGTATTGGGCTTATCGTTTACGCAACCATTCTGGTCTGTTGTTTCTGTGGTTTAGTGATCGCATTCTTCTCTTACCAGGAACCAACAAGAGAGCTTGGAGCGATCTATCTCTCTCGGGCGCCAAGTGAAACCGGCGCGGCGAATATCGTAAGTGCGATCTATCTCAATTACCGTCTCTATGATACCTTGTTTGAAATCCTGATCTTCTCTGTTGCAGTCCTTGGGGTTCGTTTCTACCTATCAGATTACAGAGAGAAGGAAATCGTGGAAAAGATTCCAGAGTCACAGATTGTGCGCACTTCGGCAGACCTCTTCTTCCCTCCAATCTTTCTCATCGGGATCTACCTTACTTTATCTGGACATCTCTCCCCTGGCGGAGGATTCAGTGGCGGTGTCGTCGCTGGGACAGCCTTATTGCTGTGTGCTGTTGCTCTCGGAGCAAATACAGTAGGGAAGAGGTTTCATGAGCCAACCCTCAGATGGCTCGAGTGGGGAGTACTCCTCGTAGTGCTCAGCCTTCCCCTTCTTCCCATTGTTGTTGGCCGACTTCCTTTTACTGCATTACTGCCCCCGGGAACGATGGGAAAGGTAATAAGCGGAGGCTCCATACCAATCGATAATCTCTTGATCGGAATCAGGGTGTTCATTGGCACCTGGGTGATTATCCATTACTTCATGCGTCATCGGGGGGAGGTCTGATGTTAATGATAGCTGGGGTCATTGTTGCGGTGATTCTATTTGGTATCGGTCTTCTCGGAATGATCTTTCGTCGCGACCTTATCATTAAGCTCCTCTCTCTAGGTTTAGTAAACGGAAGCGTAATGCTGTGCCTGGTTTCACTTGGCTCTCGAGCAAACGGAATTGCCCCGATCATCCGCGGGCCAGAGAATGCTAATTATGTCAATCCACTGCCACAGGCACTTGTGCTGTCCGCCATTGTCATCAACTTTGCTATCCTAGCCTTGGCGCTTGTGTTCGTTATGCTGCTTGTAGAACACTATCACAGCACTGATTCACAGCGAATCGAGCACGAGATCAAGCGGGAGAGAGAATTGTGACCATTATCGTTCTTCTCCCCCTACTGCACTTTGTGTTTGCCGTCCTCTGTCTCTCATGGCAACGTGGAACTCGTGGGATCATCGTTGCTGCATTACTTATCGATGCAATTCTGCTAGGGGCACTGTTTGCGGTACTCGATCAGGCTGGATCCATCTCCATTACACTTGGCGGGTGGGGGAGAAATGTAGGAATTGAACTTGTCGCTGAGCGTACCAGCTTGGTCTTTGGCTTTCTTACCCTTTTTCTTGAGGGAAGCATTCTCCTTTACTTATGGCGAGAGCATCTTCAACCTTACTTTTTCATGCTGCTTCACCTTCTTCTTGGCGCTGTCTTTGCGGTTCTGTTTGCACAAGATCTGTTCAACATTTATGTGATCATGGAGCTTCTTACCCTTGTTAGCTTCCTGCTCGTGGGCTATGGAAAGCGCCCTTATCAAATCTGGGCAAGCCTGAAATACCTTTTCCTCGCCTCTCTAGGAATGGGTATCTATCTACTTGGTGTAGCAGTCGTCTATTACCATGCCGGAACCTTGAACCTTGGGCTTATCGCCACCCAGCTCACCGAACAGCAAGACACCACATGGGTACTTCTTGCTTCCTCATTGCTGGTCACAGGAATAGCCGTAAAGGCCGGAATCTTTGTTTTCTCATTGTGGTTACCGGCAGCACATGCCAGCGCTTCTCCAGCAGTATCAGCCCTACTATCGGGGCTAGTGATCAAAATGGGGGTTGTAGTGCTACTCAAGCTAGCTGCAATTTTTCCCCTGTCGGGCTCGCTGCTCGTTCTCGGATCACTAACCGGTATCCTAGGAATCATCTATGCCATAACTACCTATGAACTGAAATACATGCTAGCATTCCATACCCTATCTCAAATCGGATACCTGTTGATCGGCATTGGTACGGGCTCCAAAGTCGCTCTTTCAGGAACCCTTTGCTATGCTTTTGCTCATGGCTTATTTAAGGGCCTTTTGTTCCTCGCCGCTGGATCAGCCATTCAAGCGACAGGGAAGAAAGATATTCGCGAATTGATTACGGAAAGATCAAATATTCCCCTAGTAACGCGCGCGGCCCTTCTTATTGGGACCCTGGGAATCATCGGCCTTCCTCCATTTGCTGGGTTCTGTGGGAAAGCACTCCTCAATGCGGGAACGCAATCATATGTAACGCAAATAGTCCTTGCTCTGTTGTCATTTGGAACCGTGGTCTCTTTTGCTAAACTCATCCCTCTCTTTCGGTTTGAAGGCGGCGGCTATCTGCCTCGTACAAAGAGTCTATCTTTTCTTATTCTGGCCCTACCAATAGGGCTATTCTTTCCTCTGACTCATCTTTTCGTCCCTGCCTGGCAATGGCAAGCAAGCTTGAATACTTCCATATTCATAAAGAACTTGGTCGTGATCGGCATGGGAATTCTCTTAGCCCGGCCAATTGTTAATCACTTCCCTCATTTGGAGAAACGGTTTTTCCGACTAGAAGAAGCGGCGGTCGTCATTCTTTCAGGCTTTTTCCTTGTGTTCTTACTCCTACTCTTTGCCTAGTTCTTTGATCTTCTCATGTTACCCTTCTAAAATAAGAGAAAGATCAGAGGGGGCAAAGCATGGGAAAACAAGAAGTACTTGATAGCACTCTAAAACAGATCAAGAAAGTCTATGGTGAAGGGGCAATTATGTGGCTTGGTGACGGGGCACAGGTATTGCAGGTGGAAACAATCCCTACTGGGTCTCTTGCACTTGACATTGCAATTGGTGTTGGTGGTGTACCACGTGGAAGAGTCGCTGAGATCTTCGGCTCGGAATCAAGTGGGAAAACAACGCTTGCTCTACACATAATTGCAGAAGCCCAGAAAAGAGGAGGAATAGCAGCATTTGTTGACGCGGAACACGCCCTTGACCCAACTTATACACGCGCATTAGGAGTGGACCTTGACCACATGCTCCTTGCACAGCCAAACTCAGGAGAACAAGGGCTCGAGATTACCGAACAGCTTACCCGCAGTGGAGCGATTGACATTATCGTAATTGATTCTGTAGCTGCACTTGTTCCCATCGCTGAGATCGAAGGACAGATGGGTGATTCACAGGTGGGACTGCAAGCACGATTGATGAGTCAAGCGATGCGCAAGCTCTCAGGCGCAATCTCTCAGTCAAGAACAATCGTTGTCTTTACAAACCAGCTTCGTTCGGTAATCAGTGGATCGCGCTTTGGTCCTTCAACCACTACTTCAGGAGGACGTGCCCTCAAGTTCTATGCCTCCCTACGACTTAGCTTATGGCCATCTAGCAGAATCGAAGAAGGTTCATCGGAAATTGGGAGAACTATCAACGTGCGCGTGGTAAAAAACAAGGTCGCTCCACCATTCAAGGAAGCAACCTTTGACATCATCTACGGCAAGGGAATCGTGCGCTCACGTGATCTATTACATACAGCGGAATCACTTGAACTCGTTGCGCGTAGCGGCTCCTGGTACTCCTTTGGCGACACACGCCTTGGTCAGGGTATTGGGAACAGCGCTCGTGCGTTAGAGGAAGACCCACAACTTGCCAATGAGATTGAAACAGCTATTCGAGACAAAGCCGGTTTTCCCAGCACCCCCACAGAGGAGGTTGCAGACGCTGACTGACCCCTGGCAAAGCTTGATTCGCCTACTTCGCTATCGGCCACGTAGCATAGCAGAGTCCCGGAAAAGGCTACAATCGCAGGGATTCTCCGATGAGGCGATTGAAGAAACACTGCAACGGGCTGAGACAGCGAATTTGTTAAATGATCGTTTGTTTGCCCGGTTGTGGGTGCAAGACAGACTTCTAAATCATCCCCTTTCGCAACAAGCTATCAAGCGAGAACTCCTCGAAAAGGGAATCGCTAAAGAGACAGTTACGCAAGTAGTGGAAGAACTCTACCCCCCTGAGAAAGAGCGACGGCTTGCCCTAGAACTGGCTCAGAAACGTTTCGAGCGCTATCATGGGTTAGATGAGAAACGGCGTACCCGCCGGATGATGTCTTACCTTACCCGGCGCGGTTTTTCCTTTTCCCTTGCGCGTAAGATAGTTCGTTCCTTGGAAGTTCAGTACAATAATGACTAAGAGTATTTCTGTTTCGTTAGGGTGAACTGATGACTAAGATACGAGTTGGCACAGGAATAGATTTTCACAGATTGGTCAAAGGAAGACCGCTCATCATTGGTGGAGTAAACATTCCGTATTCCAAAGGACTTGTTGGACATTCTGATGCCGATGTCCTTACCCATTCCATTTGTGATGCACTCCTCGGGGCAGCCGGGCTAGGTGACATTGGAACACACTTCCCCGACTCCGACGAGCGCTATCATGGAATCGAGAGCCTAAAGCTACTCAAACAGGTAATCACAATCCTTGCTAAGGCAGGGTACCATACTGTGAATGCCGATTGTTCGCTCATTGCACAAGAGCCAAAGCTAACCCCCTATTTCCCTGCAATGAAAAGACAGCTGGGGAATGTAATTCACGTTTCATCCGAATGCATCGGCCTTAAGGCAACAACAAGTGAGGGAATGGGGGCACTTGGCCATGGAGAAGGAATCGCCGCAACTTGTGTATGCCTTATCGAAAAAGCTTGAGGATATCCTGATAAGTAACAAGGAGCATCAGCGCAATCAGAACGAGGAAACCAATCGCGTGAATCATCCCTTCCCGCTCGGGTGGGATTGGTCTTCGCCGAATGGCTTCGTACAAGGCAAAGGCGGCGCGGCTCCCATCAAGAGCAGGGAACGGAACCAAATTGAGCAGCCCCAGGCTCAAGCTCAAGTAGGCAAAAAGCTGTAGGAAGACACTTGCCCCTTGTTTTGCCCAATCCCTAAGCATGCGCGCAATCCCGATCGGGCCAGCCACTGTCTCGCTCGGCGAAATCTGTCCAGCGATGATGGCGTGGATCCAGTCAATCATTAACCGCACGTAAGTTGCAAACTCTCCTGCGCCGATAATAATCCCCTTGGCGAAATCAGGGCGACGGTAGGTGGTCCCAAGATCGGCGAGTGTTATTCCCGAGAAGACCTGATCAAGCTCCAATCCGCCTGTCTGTATAACACATATTTCTTTCACACCCATGCGGAGAACGCTGACCTCAACTGACTCAGCCGGGAGATGCTCATTCATTTGCAGAAGGAGATCGATGCCTGTTCTTGTGGGCACGTCCCCCACCGAAACAATCGTGTCTCCCGCTCTCAACCCAGAGGCAAGGAGCACCGATGATGGATCAAGGGCGGTTAATGTATTCATGTAAGTAATCGGGCTCGGATAGATCCCCATGAGGTAGCGCCCTTCTTTCTCATCGAACTCGGGGGTCATCGTGAAGCCAAGATGACTGCCATCTCGTTCAACCAGCACCTCGATTGGCGCACCTTCGCATCCCTGAACCGCGCGGTCCAAGTCCTCGACCGTATAAGTTGGGACTCCTGCAATGGAAATGATCCGATCGCCGGGAATGAGCTTAACCTCGGCTGGCTTGCCGGGAATCAGGGCAGCTACCTGCAGCAGCGGAACTCCAAACATCCACAGCGCGAAAACAAGAACGAGGAGAGTCATCAATAGGTTAGCAGCTGGACCGGCCAGGCTGATCAAGATACGAACAAACGGTGGCCTGTTGTAAAGAAGGCGCCTCTCGGGAATCTCGGGATCTGTCTCCTCGCGATCTTCTCCGGCCATTCGTACATAGCCGCCAAACGGAAGCGCACGAACTGAGTAGAGTGTCTCGCCAATCCTAAGTGAGGCAAGTTTTGGACCAAACCCGATGGCAAACTCTTTAACGTACACTCCGGTGAGCTTAGCTACTAGAAAGTGCCCACCTTCATGTACCCCAACTAACACAAGAATCGTTCCAACAAGAAGCAGAAATGTGATCATTTAAGCCTTTCTACCCGCATAATCAAGACCTTGTCCGTTTCTGAACTGACTCGTGCCGCATTAGATAAGCGTACCCCTACCACCCACAGAATCTTCTCCTTATCACACAAGAGTGGCAATCTACTACGTTCATAGAACGGAATGTGTTCATCGATTAAGAAATTCTTAAGTTTCTTCTCCTCTTTCATCCCAAATGGACAGAACCGATCGCCAGACCGACGGCTGCGAAGATAAAGAGGGAAACGCACACACGCAGCATCAGCCACCTCTACTGTTTGATCGGTTGACGATACTTGAGCCTCATCCCTCCGTTCAATGGATAAGGTCACACTGATCTCAAGAGAAGGAAGCTCCGTCTTTCCAAGCTCCAGCGGAAACTCATATGGCGGCAGCATTTTCGGAGGTTGTGTGCTGAGGGATAACTCATCACCCTGAACCCGCGCGTTGATTCCGGGAAGGTTCACTTCTCCATGAGCATGAGAAGAAGAAACAAGCCGGCAGAGAGACTCGATATGAGATCTTTCGATGTCCTGCAAGTCCCCGCGCAGAGAAGCGATCCCACGCCGGACAAGCAGAGCGCGAATTGAAGGGGAAAATCCGGCAAGTTCACTCCGGAAAAACGTTAGCTCCCCCTCTTTCTCCGACATGAGAACTTCTTTCCAGGGGCGATCAAGAAGCATTCCAAGGGCTTCCTGCTCTTCCATAATAAGATCGGCGGTTCGTCCTAACGCAGCAACGACACGTGGATTATGTTGCTCCAGTAAGGGAAGAACCTCGCGGCGAATCCAATTCCGCGAATACGTTGTATCCTTGTTTGTTCTATCTTCACGCCATGCCAAGCCTCTATCACGCGCAAAGGTCAATACCTCCTCTCGCGATGCATCAATCAATGGACGGATATAAGGCTTGTTCGCCGGGCGTATCCCCTGTAACCCGGTTGGGCCAGCACCACGAATCAGGTTGAATAGCAGCGTTTCTACGCGGTCGTTTCGTGTATGCCCAAGCGCAATGACCCGGGCACCAACTACACGCGCAGTCTCCGCAAGAAAGCGCTGTCGCACCATTCGGCCTGCTTCTTCTATTCCCACCCCTTTTTCTTCACTTACGGCACGAACATCGATCAATGCGCTTTCTACTCTGATCTTCTTCTTTCTTCCCAAAGAGGCAACAAATTGCGCATCCGCTTCTGCTTCAATGCCACGCAAGTCATGATTAAGATGCGCAATGACAAGCTCAAGCCTGTTCTCCTGTGTCAACAGACAGAGAATCTCAAGGAGGACAACTGAGTCTGCGCCTCCGGAGACAGCAACAAGGATCTTGTCCCCTGGCTTGATCAAGTCATACCGCTCTATGGTCGCCCTTACCCTAGATAGCAACATGAACCAATTGTGGGGGCAAATCCTTGACAAATCAATGCCTGCCCTGTGAAATCTTGTTCTGTTTTGTATTTAACAGGGCCTGCCCTGTGAAATCTTGTTCTGTTTTGTATTTAACAGGGCCTGCCCTGTACTTGATACGGGGGCATCCAGAGGATTGGCAGGATTTGCATACAACCATTATTTGACTGGATTCCAGCCTGCGCCGGAATGACGATGCATGCTGGATTCCCGCGCCCTGCCCTGGACCCCGATCCAGGGTTCGCCGGAATGACGGACACCCCAGTGGAGTAGGACTCGACAGGGCAGGCAGGTTCCGATGCAACGAAACCCCAGGGTAATCGGGGATCAATGTTGTTATTGTGTAGCGTCGTAGCTTGCCTGCGACGTTGCCTTTAACTACGAAACCAAGGTGATCTGCAGCTTGCTGTGGGGTTCTTTGCTCCACAGAGGCTTGGTCATTTGGATAGAAAACGTTATAACTATAGCATGAAACTATGTGTCAGCATTATGACCATCCTTCTAGTATTGTCTGCGGTAGCATTTTCCTATCCCAAACACGCCTTTCTCGACCTTCCTATTGCTGTCAGCCTAGGCAATCCCGGTCGTTCCTACATCCAAATCAGAGCGCCAAGAGAAGGTCCTGCTCTTAGTATTGGACGAGCGGTTACACCTTCGATTGACGTTGTAGTACGTATCTCTGCGCAAGCGCCTTTCTCTCCACTGTTACATACAATGTTGCTGAAGGACCTTGGGCCATTAAGCGTTGCTTTAGATATTGACTACGATGGAGTCTGTGCAATGGTAGGCCTCTTCTTCGGGCCGGTGCGCATTGACTGGGGAAGAAGAATCGGCCATAAGGAAGAAAAATGGGCGGCGCTCACCCTTTCACTCGAACAGCGCCTTAGTGTCATTATCGGCTTGGAAGCAATGAAGAAAACCATCTCCTTCCTTGGTGGGGTTCGCCTATTCTCAACAGACGGCTCTTGGGGAGGATCCGTTCTGTTTCACCACCGACAGCTCGAACTTTCTTTTGGAGGCTACTTTTGATTCGCGCATTGCCCGTTTTCTTCTTAGCAATCCTTCTGTTCACCTCGAGCATCTTCGCCGCATCATTGACAATTCTCTATACCAATGACATTCATTCCCGCCTTGAGCGCTTGGAAAGCCTTTCGTCTCTAATCGCTCAAGAAAGGGCCAACAGTAACTCTGTATTGTTGTTTGACGTGGGGGATGCCTGGCATGACTTCCGTGTCCTGATCTATACGGTTTGGGGTGCAAGTAAGACCGCAACTTGGATGAATCAGATTGATTATGATGCAATGGCATTGGGAAACCATGACATGTACTGGGGGCCAGAAAGACTAGCCAGCCTTTCCGCAAGCCTAAATTTTCCCCTCTTGTGCGCTAATCTTCACAGCACTTTTCACACCACAGCACCGTTTTCCCCCTACACTTATATTTCAGTGGGTGATCTGCGAGTACTGGTGGTGGGACTAATCACCCCCGAGCTCCTCCCCTACCAAGACTTCCCCTGGCTCTATTATGCAAAGCCAGAAAGGGTCTTGAAAGACCTGTTGACACAAGAGGGCAGTATGGCTGATCTTGTCATTGTTCTTGGGCACCTTTCAGTTGCAGAAGCAAGCAGAATTGCTCAAGCCGTCCCCAGCATTGATGTGTTTCTCACCGGGCACTCTCATGAGATAACACCAGAGCCAGTCAAGGTTGGTCAGACCCTGGTATTGCAAGCTGGTGCATTCGGCCACTTTCTGGGAAGGTTACAGCTTGAGATCAATCCAAGTACAGGAAGGATCACCTCAGCGGTTAACACACTCTTGCCTACAGAGAAAACCCCCATTTCAGCCGAAGAGGGCTGGGCGCGTCTGCTGAAAGTGGCAGTACTCGTAGTAGGCCTGCTTTCCCTTCTCTTCTAGAACCGGTAGGATAGGGCAATGCCTTCCTGTGTCAGCCCGATGGAGAATCCGCGTTCCTTGGCAACGGTGTAAGCATCATATGCACTATAGACTGACCATACGAGGGGAGCCAATCCGATGAGCGGAAAGCTATAAATGCCAGCGTCAACAAGGAAAGGGACAAGGTACACCCCGCCGACCCACAGAGCCACATCAACCCCAAAGTGGAGCACCGCTTTGCCCATCTCATCGTTCAACATCTGGCCGAACCCAGGGATACAGAATGACGCAATCCCGGGGATCCAGGCATCGATGTTTTTCTGAGCATTACCCGTTACTACGATTCCAACGAGCAAGATAGCTACCATTAATGAAATCAGCGCACATTTCCTCATATTTCTCTCCCGTTTTTTGATCGTATTGGAAGAACCACTATTTCTACTACTGATTGATCAGAAGTTCTCTTCTCTTACTCACTATTTACCTTCATCAAGATTTCATCGGGGATATCAAAGTTAGCAAAGACTTCCTGAACGTCCTCATTATCATCAAGCTCATTGATCAGCTTTATCACTTTCTCGGCAGCACGACCATCAACCTTGGCAGTATTCTGGGGAACCATCGTTGCCTCAGTACGACTGGGGACAACGCCTGCCTTCTTAATCCCTTCGCCGAGAGCCGCAAGATCCGCCGGCGCGCAGTAGATTTCAATAACATCCCCTTGGTCATCAAACTCCTCAGCGCCAAGTTCAATCAAAGACATAAGGAATTCATCTCGATCCAAGTCTTCGGGCAATTGTTCAAGCGCAATCATCCCTCGCCTATTGAATAACCAGGATACACTGCCAACAGAAGCCAAGCTCCCACCGTGTTTCGCAAAAATATGGCGAATCGCAGCGGCAGCACGATTACGGTTATCGGTTACTACTCGCACCAACACGGCTACTCCTTCCGGCGCATATCCCTCATACGTAACCTCTTCATAAGAAACACCATCAAGCTCTCCTGTCGCTCTCTTGATTGCTCGGTCGATGCTGTCCTTGGGAAGGTTTGCTGCATGTGCCCGCTCCAGAGCTTGTGCTAACCCCGAATTGTTTTCGGGGTCCGGGTCTCCATTCCTTGCTTGCAACGTGATTTCCTTAATCAACTTGCCAAACAATCCGGAGCGCTTCTTATCTTGCCGCTCCTTTCGATACCTAACATTCTGCCATTTGGAATGTCCTGACATACCTTCTCCCCTATTTACTCACCATTATTAGTCATCATAGCATTTTGTTGCCATGCGATGCAAACAGTTAAACTTCGGCTCCGCACAAGCTACGGGGTGGAATAAGGACCTCCTCCTGACATATTCGTTTCTCGCCCTCACCTAGCCTCTCCCTTCATCAAGGGAGAGGGATTATCAACAATCTTCCCTCCCCGATCGAGGGAGGGAATTAAAGGGAGGGGGGAAGAAGACAGTAACCAGTGATGAGTGATGGGTGAAAAGACAGTCGGGAGTCTAGAGTCGGGAGTCGGGAGTCGAAAAACAGTGAAAGACAAAGAAACAGTGAAGCAGTTAAATAGGGAAATAGTTAAATGGTTGAATGGGAATGGCGAACTGAGACCTGACACCTTTCTTTCCTGATAACTGATGACTTTCCTTTCCGGTTTCCTCTGCGTACTCTGCGTCCTTCGCGGTTAAGTACTATCTTACGTAGAGGGTCCAGAGATCGTGTGAAATGACACGATTCATGGTTTAAACCTTAAAGAGGGTTTCCTCTGCGTTCTTTGCGTCTTTGCGAGAGGCCAAGCTTCTAAGGGTCTTCAAATGGATGTAGCCGAACAAAATTGGGTAGATAGCTTCCAGGGCTTTCCAGTGCTTGTGTAAAGCCTCTCTTGAAACCAAGCCGTTCCATCTCTGAAAGGACAGCTGCATACTCACTTTGGTAGAGTGTGCGCCCAAGATTGGGATGAGAAACCACCGACGGTGTGGGATGGTACTGTGACATCAAGGAAACATAAACGGTAGGAGATAGTTCCTGGGCAATGAATTGTAAGCATTGCCTGCTGTTCTCGACATGCCCCGGAAGAACTAAATGCCGGATGATAAGCCCGGAACGGATCAAGCCATTGCCGTCTAGCTCAACGTCCGCTCCGCACTGGCGGTACATCTCCTTGATCGCCGTTGTTGATATCTCTGGATAATCCGGCGCATCAGAGTAACTTACGGCCAAGTCCTTATCCATGTATTTGAGATCGGGAAGATACACATCAATGATCCCGCGCAGGGAAACAAGTGTTTCTACCTTGTCATAAGCGTTGGTGTTCATAACATAAGTTGGGGATTTTTTTCTCTCTGCAAGAGCGGCAATGATAACTTTCATCTGAGGGATACAATGGGAGGGCGAAACAAAACCCACAGTTGTCACACCGCTATCCAGGATTAGCTCTATCTGTTCTATGACCTCATCAAGTTCTAGTACGTGTTCCCGAATTGGCCCATGATTGCGGCTGATCTGATAATTCTGGCAGAAGATGCACTGCATATTGCAGCGCGTAAAGAAGACATTGCATATCCCATTTCTTCCACTTAGGATCGGCTCCTCGCCCATGTGAGCACAGATAGAACCAATGCTAAAACCAGTACCTGTTTGGCAGTAACCCAGCCTAGCTGAGCTGCGATCGGCATGACACTCCCTCGGGCACACTGTGCAGTCCTGCAATTCTTGGAGTACTTCCTGCATCTTCTGCCGGATTTGGCTGGTCGACATAGCTTGCTTATGATACCAGATGTGCCAAGAGAATGTCCTGCCAGGGGAGCGCTTCCTAAAAGGTGTACACTGTTCCTCTTTGGTAGTTGGTGGTATCATAAGGACCGCTACAAAATCCATATATATCTACTCAAATATGAAAGGGGAAAGGGATGATTCGTGGGATTATTTTCGATTTTGATGGCGTTATTCTGGATACAGAGACCCCAGTTTTTAGGTCTTGGCAAGAAGTCCTAGAACGCCGCGGCTACAACCTTTCCCTTACTACCTGGGCTAAATACATTGGTCTCTCTCCGGGCACATTTGATCCCTGTAGTTACTTAGAAGGAAAATTGTCAGGGACAGATGAGTGCGAATTGATCCACCAAGAACAAAAACAACGAGAAGCCCAGCTCCTGAAGAACCAGCTTATACTCCCTAGCGTAGAAACGTATATTACTAGCGCAGCGCATTTAGGTCTGAGACTAGGTATTGCCTCTAGTTCATCGCAAGATTGGGTAACAAGTCACCTTGCACGCTTTGGGCTAGAAACATTCTTTGACTGTATTCGATGTTCCGATGATGTTACGCATGCCAAACCTAATCCTGAACTATATGTTTCTGCCCTCAAAGGATTAGGTCTCCAAGCTGATGAAGTTATCGCACTTGAGGATTCACCTAATGGTATACTAGCAGCAAAACAAGCAAAGATCTTCTGTGTGGCAATCCCAAACGCTATAACACAAGAACTACCACTAGATCATGCGGATCTGATCCTGAGCTCGATGGCAGACATCCCTCTAGAGGAACTGCTAGGAAAGATTAACAACTCACCCAGCAGAGAATAACATAAGCGCTAGATAGAAACCCATTAGTCTTCTTTGTGCGCTTCCATCTCCTCTATTTGCTTCTGTACATTCGTCAAAATTGTTTGCAGCTGCTCTGCTTGCGACTGAAGTGCAGCTAAGTCTGGCCCTGTTGTCTGCCCCGGTACAGGCGGATAATTGTTACCATACGCCCATGGAGCATAGGGTGGAGGATAAGCAGGATAGGCTGCTCGATACCCATAACCACCCCTTCGCCAGCCAAGACCAAGCCCTCTACCAAAGCCTCCGCCTCTGCCGTACTGATTATTAACAAAACCAGGAGCTACATTCCCCGCGCAATAACCTAATCCTCTTCCTGTCATTGACCCCATTCCAGCCGGTCCGGTACGATCTCCTCTTGGCATGATACAACCCTCCTAGTAACTTATTTCTTGCATATGCACATTATACTCAGGTCCAAAGCTTTTTCAACTCCACTATCATTCAAATATCGATACGCCTGAGCTGAAGATCTGTTCTACAGAATCCTTAAAATTTATGCTGACCCAGCTCGCTAAACACTGCACCCTTCTTTCTCTTGTACGATCCAGTGGCTACTATGGTCAACAGAGTGAGCCTTCTCGGTTTGCCAACATCGATAAGAATACAGTAAACTGTTTGACATGATGAAAGCCACACAGTTTTACGCTTACTCACTTTTACTTGGTATGGGCGCAGCGCTTGTCGGTCTAGTGGTTGGCCTGCTAATCAAACCTCCGACAGCTGCGATTACCTCAGTGTTAATCGTCATTGGAGCTTTGTTCATCGCTGGGGCAGTTCTCCTTGCAAGACGACTCAGAAAGCGAGCCCAGAAAAAAGACTAAGCTCCTTTCTCCCTGCAGAGGAAAACCGACCTCTGCATCCTCCTCCTAATGAACCCTATGACCCCAACGCCCGTACTTGCTAATGGCTCTATTACAGGGAGGCACAACGGCCTTAACCTCCTTTTGTGAGTTCATGCTGGGCCACGCTAAAGGGGTAGAAGAACCGTCCAAGAGAGGGCTGGTTCAGAGAAGGTCGGGGTCTACAGTCATAACCGATGCACCTTGAGGAAGTTGGTCCGTCCAACGCCCAAAGGGATCCCACCGGTGATAACGACGAGTTCTCCCGGTTCCCCAAGGTGCAAGTCAAGGACGGCGCGTGCCATTGTCTCGATCATCTCGTCGGTGTCTTCGCACTGTGGCACAAGGACCGGTCTTACGCCCCATGTCAGAGCCAACCTTCGATAGGTATCCTCATTGGGAGTGAAGGCGATGATCGGTTCTCTTGGGCGCTCTCGCGCAACCTGGCGGGCCGTGTACCCGCTCCAGGTAGAGGTGACAATCAACCGTGCACCGAGTTCCTTGGCGATCGTTGCCGTGGCATCGCTGATCGCGTCAGTGATCGGGTGCGTGTGTTCGACGTCAGTAAAGCTCACCGGATCCACCCAACGGAGTATCTTCTCCTCGACCGTAGCGGAGATCTTCGTCATCATCTCCACCGCGCGCACGGGATAGTGGCCGGTTGCGGTCTCCCCGGAGAGCATCACCGCATCGGTTCCGTCGAGGATCGCGTTTGCTACGTCGCTCGCCTCTGCGCGGGTAGGAGTGGGGTTTGCGATCATCGACTGCAGCATCTGTGTGGCCGTAATCACTGGCTTCCCCACGGCGTTACACTTGCGGATGATCTCCTTTTGATGAAGCGGGACCTCCTGTACAGAGACCTCCACTCCCAGGTCTCCGCGCGCCACCATCACCGCGTCTGCCGCCTCAAGGATAGCGTCGAAATTCTTCACCGCTTCACGTTTTTCAATCTTGGCCACGATCGGAACAGCGGTCTCTTTCCCGGTTTCGCGGTAGATCAAGGAGCGCAACGCCTCGATATCGTCCTTTCCGCGCACGAACGAGAGAGCGATGAAGTCGACCCCGTGTTTGATGGAGAAGGCGGCGTCTACCCGGTCCTTCGGTGTGAGGGACGAGAGATGTGATTCACCGCAAAAGGCGCTGCGTGGTGCGGCAACCCCTTTCTGGGATAGGAGTTCGCCCCCCACGATGACCCGGCAGACAAGCTCATCCGCCCCTTTGGTCTCGATGACGAATTCGAGAGCACCATCGCCGAGAAGAAGGGGGTCACCCACGCGAATATCGCTGATCAAATCCGGGTGAGGGAGGTTTACTACGTTCCCTTTCCCTGTTGCTGGACGGGTGGTGAGGACCAGTCGATCACCGGTCTTGAGGATGAGTGGCTCAGGATCGATAGTTCCGATGCGCAGTTTTGGACCTTGCAAGTCGGCCATGATTGCGATAGGTGCATCCTCTTTCTCGGCGATGCGACGGATCGTGGCGATATCCTCTGCGTGCTCGTCCTTTGTTCCGTGCGAGAAATTTATCCGCGCCACATTCATCCCCGCATTGACCAGTGCCCGCAGCATCTCCTCGTCGCGTGAGGAAGGGCCAATCGTACATACGATCTTCGTGCGTGTATTGTTCATCAATCCGCCATCTCCCTAATCAGTTGTCCATCTATTTTACAACCTTCTTCCTCATAGAAAAGCTCTAGCGCGGAATGCGAAACGGGAAGTTCGTAGCATCGCAAAGCAGGGACAGGGGAGCGGAGGTGCAAGGGAGCAAGAGGTGGGGAGCGAGGGAGCGAGGGAGCAAGGGAGCAGGAGCGGAGAGACGATTGCGGAATGCGAAATGGGAAGCTCGTAACGTCGGAACCTGCGCCCGTCATGCCAACCTGTCTCTCAGAATGCTACGGCAGACAGATCCCCACAATACGTAAACCGCCTGTAGCATCGCAAAGCAGGGACAGGGGAGCGAGGGAGCAAGGGAGTAGGAGGTGGGGAGACTAGTTTGTAACACATCCCTCTCCCTTGCCCCATGTAGTAACTCCCATCCTACTACTACACGGGGCGAGATGAGGGGAGAGGCTAGGTGAGGGTGAGAAAGCAGTAATCAGATGTCAAACCGTTCGTAACAAGCTATGCAGGTGTCAAGGGGTAGTAGGGGCGGTCATCGGTACCTGAATGTGTTTCCCTCTAAGAAGGCGCTGGCACGAGAGCGAGATCGGTTGCGTAAGATGACTAGTAGCCGGTCGATCCAGCGTGATTCCCAACCAGGGTCACCAGGTGTGTTCCCTCTGTGGCAAACATCACCGCATCCTCAAGGACATTCAGGAAATGTCCCTTATCTTTGACCACGTGGTCTGCCGGAAGGACGATCATCACCCCTTGAGGATCTATTCGGGATAGCCGCGTCCGCCGGCCATGATCACCGCAAAGCGCGTCGTCATCCTCCTGTCAGCCCAGGTGTCCAGCGACCCTCAAAGGGGCGGTTGTATCGCGGAATGTTTCTCATGGACGATCTGATGAACGTGGTGTAGCGCCATCAGCCAAGCGAGGGTCGATTCGGCGCCCTGGTTTTGGTTGACTCCTGCCGCGTGTAATCCGTCCCGACAACCCCCGGTGGTAAGTTCAACCAGCGTTGCGTGAACGTCGTTTCGACCGAGGAACCAGTCGAAGCACTGCTCGATCGACGCAAGCCACCCCTCATCTTCGGTAACGAGGAACGCCTCATAACAGGCATCGATCAGCGCCGTGGCGTCAATCGGTTGCTGGTCGAACCGCGCCCGCTTCCCTTTTCGCTTCAACCAGCCGTTGTTCCCTATGAGCGAGAGATGCCCTCCTTGCGAATCGGTCTGGATCTCAAGGAGCCACTCAAGCGACCGCAGCCCGTGATCACGCATGTCATCCTTGCCGAGGTAGTGTCCTGCAGCGATGAGTGCCTGGGGAAGGCGTGCGTTATCGTAGGTGACAGTGTTCTCACCCCATGGCCAGTCGGGAGATCCGTTATCAACGAAAGATTTCAAGAGGCGCTCTGCCAAGATAGTATGGATGCGTTGGGCCTCACGATCACCACCGAAACGCTTCAGGTAGGCGAGTGACCCGAGGATCGAGTAGGCCCAGGCACGCGGCGAGGTGAAATCCTCGCAAACCGGTAGTACCTGCTGGAATGTTCTGGCGGCAAGGCCGATGATTGAGTCGGTGGACGAGTAAGCCACTGAAGTCCCCAGGGCCCACACCGTTCTGCCGTGGCTATCCTCTGATCCCACTTCCTCGATGAAGTGTCGGTCGTAGTCCATGAAGTTTCGCACCCGGCCAGTTTCTTCGTTCAGTGCGTAATTGAGGAAAGACAGGTATCTCTGTAATAACGGCAAGATCTCCTCGTCTTTAAACAGTTTCCAGTTCATGATGGTCAGGATCAGGGCGCGGGCGTTGTCATCGGTGGTGTATCCGTGACGGCGATTCGGGGTGGTGAAGGCTGCGTGTTGCAGTATTCCGGTGTCATCGGTCAATAACCGCAGGTGTTCCAGTCTGACCTCTGGAAGAGAGAGGTGCTTAGTTGTCCGTTCTCTCGTGGGCAGTCCGATGATCGGCCCACGGCGCTCATGCAGCGCGCGGCGGAACGCCTCCATGTAGGCGCTCGCCACCTCGCGCCACACCATCTGGCGTCCGAACTGATAGGCGCGCTTGCGTATGACGTCTCGCTCTGCTTCATCTCCTAATAGCCTGCGCAGTTGGTTGGCGAGGGCCTCCGGATCATGGAATGGAACCAGCTGCCCTCTGCCCTCTGCCAGTAGCTCTTCGGCGTACCAGTAGGGGGTGGAAATGATTGCCTTGCCGCAGGCCATGGCATAGGCCAATGTCCCGGAGGTGATCTGCTCCTTCGCCAGATAAGGGGTGATGTAGATGTCCGCCGCCACCAGGAACCGGGTCAGTTGTTCCAGGCTGACAAAACGATCATAGAAGACGACGTGTTCCTCCAGGCCCTTACTCTTGACTAACCGTTCCAAGGAGAGGCGATACTCCTCGCCGAAGAGGCGTTTCACCTCGGGATGGGTTGCACCGAGTACGATGTAGAGCAGGTCAGGAAACTCTTTCACTAACGAGGCGATTGCTTCGATCGCTACTTCGATTCCCTTATTGGGGCTGAGCAGGCCAAAGGTGAGGATCAACCGACGACCCTCAGCCTGGAATTGATCCTTCGTGTAGACAGGGTCGAGGAAGGGTATGTCCGGTGCTCCGTGGTGGATCAGAAGGATCTTCTCCCGTGGGACAGCATAGATATCCACCAACAGCTCGATCGCCTTCTGTGCCATCACCACCACCAGCGTGGAATGCGCGCAGACGGCCTTCAACGTCTCCAGCTGCCCGGGAGTTGGCTCTTGGAGGACGGTATGGAGCGTTGTCACCACTGGCCTCGTCAGGCGACTGAGGAGATCAATGACATATGCCCCATCGTCGCCGCCGAAGATGCCAAACTCGTGTTGCAGGCTGATGACGTCCGCGGCGGAGAGGTTGAGGAAGTCGGCTGCGCCCCGGTAATCCATCCTGTGCTGAGCTTGGATCTCAAACTGCACCTCAGGACCGTACTTGTAGGCCCCTCCCTTGTTACTCAGGGCGACCACACGTACGGTCTCGCCCGTGCCGACGGTCTCTCCTTGCAGTTGAGCAATGCTCTGTCCTAGGTCGTGGGTGAACGTTCCGATTCCACATTGGCGCGGGGGATACGTTCCAACGAAGGAGACATCGATCGGCTTTAGTACCGCCTCATGATTAGACATGTTTCCCCTCTTCCTCCAGAATCATCTTATACACCTGCAGGTATTCTTCCACCATCCGCGCCTGTGTGAAGCGCTTCTCTACCCAGGTGCGACATCTATTCCGGTCAATGTCATCGATCCTTTGTAGCCTTTCTACGGCCTCCTCCGGGCTATCGACCAAGAAGCCTGTCTCCTCATTGCTGAGCAGTTCAGACATCGACCCGCGGTTGGTGGCGATGACCGGTGTCCCGCAGGCCATCGCCTCAACTACTGTGAGACCGAACGGCTCATCGAAGTTGATCAAATGAAGGAGGACACGCGCATGTCGTAACAGATCAAGCTTCTTTGCTGGACTAGCGGGACCAACGTATATCACTTGCTTTCCATCAATGTGCGGCTTGACCTTTGTCTGGAAGTATTCATCGTCTTGAACGATCCCAGCGATGATGAGCGGTAAGCCAGCCTTACGTGCTACCTGAATTGCCTCGTAAGTGCCCTTATCTTGGTGAATA
>Ga0307427_1000462_pt1 | contig 25878 bp, 16 predicted proteins | sample SalMarWE160190MG_FD_202162 | JGI IMG/M metagenome (GOLD analysis project Ga0307427, IMG submission 202162) | Salt marsh sediment microbial communities from the Plum Island Ecosystem LTER, Massachusetts, United States - WE1603-190 | ecosystem: Environmental > Aquatic > Marine > Intertidal zone >... | reverse complement strand
TATAGCAGAATTTACCTCGAGAACCGGTATCCCATTTTTTTCAGTTGCCGGTATAAGGGAGATAGTAGCGTACCTCTATAACAATAAGATTCCTCTTTTTATCTCAGGGGAGAAAAGAGCTATCGATTTAGCGATAAAAGAGAAATTTGATAAATACATGGAAACCTATGGAAGAGAGTAACACCAGAGTTTATCGGGTTTATTAAGTTAATCGTGTTTGAACCTAACAAACACAAGAGACAAAATAAACTCAACGAACTTCGGGTATAAGGGGAGAGAGATCGTGGAAACAGATACATTGGAAAAGAAAAAAGAGCAGAGACAATCTATTATTGATGGTAAACAATCTGAAGAGGAGAGTGGTCCAAAAAGTAAAAAGATGAAGTCGGCAGGTTGGACAGATCTAATGCTTAAGCAGGCTGCATCTATAGCAAATAAGGTCAAAGCCGACGCTATTTTGGTTAATATGGAGACTTCGGTAGACATTATACCCTTTTTAAAGGCGGAGGGGAAAAAATTTAAGGTTATAGTGGTAACAAAAAAGGAACTATCCATGAAAAAGGCCACTGGCTTACAATGTAATACTATTATGCTCCCTGATGTTTACCTGACCAGAGATGGGTATCTAAAGTTCGGCTTTCTAGCAGGGATTTCCAAAGGAATATTGTTTAAAGATGATATTCTGGTATGTGTAGGTGGGCAAATAGAAAAGGGTTATATGGATACCATAATGATATTGAAAGTAGGGGATGAATCCGAAATTGTCAGTTTCACTGAAGAATCGCCTTTCCCTAAGAATATAAAGCCTGATATATTCGAATCTCTTCTTACTTTGGTTATGGAGATGGCATATGAGGGCAGAGAAGGGAGACCTATAGGAACTACATTCGTCTTGGGTGATCATGAAAAGGTGCTTCAATATTCGCACCAGTTGGTTTTCAATCCCTTCCAGGGGCACCCTGAGGATATTTTGCATATTACTAAACCCGAAGTTCGAGAAACATTAAAGGAATTTTCCTCTATTGATGGAGCCTTTATTATAAGAGATGATGGAGTTGTCTTGGCAGCTGGACGCTATTTAAATGCTGCACACCACGGGGAACCCATGCCCCAGGGTTTGGGTGCCAGGCATTCATCTGCTGCTGCTATTACAGGGGTCACGGATTCAGTTGCCTTAGTCATTTCTGAGTCGAGTGGAAAGGTAACTATATTTAGGGGTGGAAGCATTGTAACAACTATTGAAAAGACAACTTCCCCAACCCAAAAGTCAGTACCAATTATTTGATAAAGATAAATGTGCTAAAATTGGACCAACTTAAACAGGATGTAAAGGCTCTTTTGTCACAAAGAGAGCCAAAGAGAATTGAAAACAATGTTGATACACATACCCAGGCCTCTGTTCTTTTGCCTTTATTTATAAAGGATGGTCATTATTGGCTTCTTCTTATGAGGAGAGCAAATACAGTGGAATACCATAAAGGCGAGGTATCCTTTCCTGGCGGTGTAGTAGATGAGATAGATTATAATCTGGAAAGTACTGCAAAAAGAGAAACATTTGAGGAAATAGGGGTGAGAGAAGAGGATATTGAGATCCTGGGTCAGCTGGATGATATGACTACCATAACCTCTCGATTCATTGTTCATCCTTTTGTTGGAATAGTACCATTTCCCTATGAATTTAACCTTAATAGGAGTGAGGTTGATCACTTGATTGAAGTTCCCTTACAATTTTTTCTTGATCCTTCTCAACCGCGACCTTTTTCAATAAATTATAAAGGAGATACTTTTGAGACCCCAGCCTTTATCTACAAAGGTACTGTTATCTGGGGAGCTACGGAAAGGATTTTAGAGAATTTCATCAGCGTGATAAGACCCACAATAGAGAGATCCTAGATTCTCCAAGGATTTGTGGCAATTTTCTTTACTTTTTTTCTAGCAGTATTTATCATCAAGGAGGCAATTAGATAAAGTCGGGACGTGGCTCAGTCTGGTAGAGCACAGCGTTCGGGACGCTGGGGTCGCTGGTTCAAATCCAGTCGTCCCGACCATAAAAAATTGCAATGAATTCGGGATGTTATTCCGTCCACGCAACCCAAATTTTCGCCATTGTGTCCACGATTGTGCCTATTTGGGTTGCCTTTTTTTGTGCCATCTACGTATTGTTTCTCAAATGCCGAGCCATCCTGTCTTGTCAGGTTGGGGATATAGCATCCGTAGGTCCTGTAAACCATAGTGGCGTCCACATGGCCCAGGGTCCTTGCAACCCATTCCGGGGACTCCCCTGCAGCCAATGCCCAGGATGCGAATGTGTGCCTGGTTTCGTAAAGCCGCCTGTAACGTACCCTGCTTTTCTCTAATGCAGGCCGCCAGATTTTGTTTCCAAGATTTTCCTGCTGAATCGGGCGACCTTCTGAGTTTAAAAAAACGTAAGGCTGGGATAATTTTTTTGTGAGCTCCCACTGCCGCTTCAGGGTCTCTACCATCTTGGGCCTAAGTTCAATCCTCCTGACGCTATGTTCTGTCTTCAAATCAGTCTTCTCCAGTTTCCTCACCCTGCTGAGCTCGATATGGATATATCCCCCATCAATGGCTGTCCATTTTAGTGCCACTTGCTCGGAGGGCCTGAGTCCCGTCTGAACAGCAAACTCAAAGTATGACCTGTACCATGGAAGCATGTGCTCTATGAGAAGTAGCCATTCATCATAATTGAACGGCTGAACCCTGTTTCTTTTTAGTTTTGGGAGTTTCATGCCCCAAAAAGGGTCCCTCAGGTCATCCCAGCCGAACTCGTCCATCGCATCCCGAACAATGACGCGCAGTGGAATCAGATAGTCCCTGATAGTCTTGGGAGAAAGCGGCTTTTCATACCGATTTTTCTTGCCCTTAAGATAGGCCAGGAATTTCTTGATCATTACCGGTCTGATTTCGCTGAAAGGCGTATCACCAAAAAAGGGGAAAATGTGGTTTTTAAGAGCAGTAGTATAATCGCGAATCTGGTTTTCACTCATCCCTGGCTTCATCTCTTTCCACCATTTTTTCTCATAATCCCCGAAAAGTATATTTCCCGGGTCCTTTCTCAGGATTCTACCTTCTAATCTGGTGAAATGGTCCTTTCTTTTGCTACTAGAGAACCTTTTCGCAAACTCAAAAACACCGTTTTCAATTTCGGCCATAACCAAATCCAACTGCCTTCTTAACACAAGGCGATTGGACGGATTATCCTCCAGCCCGGATGGCTCACGCACCCTTTCTCCGAGGTAGTAAAAATCTACCCATAATTTCCCACTACGGCTGTAGACCCTTCCTTTTTTACCGGCGTTCAGCCGGTCACTTTCTCTTCTTTCGCGGAATTGGGTAATTTCAATTACTTTATGCTGTTTCATATTAATCCCTTTCCGCTTTTCCAACCACCTCCCTTCCTTCCAGATGTCACCATAGTTTTGCTACCATAAAATGGGAGGCGAGGTCAATACAATAGAATCTAGATATTTATCAAGCTGTTAATCTGCTTGCTCGATTTGGAGGAATCCCGAGAAGAATGGCGGTACAGCCACTCTTTAACTTGACTCCAGACGAACAGAAGTTTCCTGCGTGTAGGCTTAAGATAGTGGATGTTTTCCTTAAACTCATTCCTCCACACAAGGTTTCGTATAGTACCAGGTGCCATCTTTATCCTCTCGCTTAGCTCAGTTGTTGTGAGATATTCTTCCATAGGAGATGACCTTTTAGAGAAATTGTGATTATGACTCCTAGATTGATTAACTCTGTGACCAAAAACTCTTGTCAGAATTGGCAAACTGCGGTTCGCCTTTGTTTGATTTTCCTTCTTTATAACCTACTCCCTCAGAAGAAATCTTTTCGTTGCTCTTTCTCCATTCTTTTACAGGGCACGATGGCTCACAAAAGGGTGCTATGGCGGGACTATCGCAGCCATATCCCATGTAAGAGTTATCATAAGCGTAGGAAGTTTGGGAAAGGATCTCTGACTCCAGTATCACCGCTTTGCCATTTATGGGTCTGTTTTTCAGGGCCCAGGTCTTCAGAGCGGCTACTGCTACGTCATATGGCAGCCCAACTCTTTTGAGGTGAACGGCCAACCGAAAGCAACTAACTCGTTGGTATTGGGATACACCGTTTCGGAGCATCTTCTGAGCGCAAGGGGGAAGGCTGAACCGGTTTAAGCAATCATTGGCCGAATCGCCTGGAGAGGGCCGGGGCTCGGTTTGAGGTATGGATAAGTTATTTAGATCAATGATTTCATTCAGGACATGTTCGTCCACCCGCTGAATTGATTCAAGCAATGCCCACTGGTCAGGGTATGGATTGAGTGTATTGGGTTCAACAAAAACTGTCTTTCCCACGGGAACTAGGCTACCGAAAAGGGGAGCATTAATGAAATTTCCGTAGGGGGCGTTGGTGTGTAATGCATCCTGTTTGGGAAAAATCTCGGTATCAGGTTTTCCGAGATCATTGAGGATGTGATACGCTACCAGCCGTGCCTTGAGCGCAGGGACCCCCCGCTCCTCAAAGAAGATCCAGACATGGTATCCCTTAGACTTACTCCGTTCGATGTAGGCAGGGGTACCGTAGTGTTTCGCCCTAGTCACAAACTCCATAGGTGCCAGCGGATCATTCGTATCGAAGTCAACAGCAATGGCGCGGGTCCGGTCTTTGATCAGAAGGTAGACTCCATAAGGTTGTCTGCCCTTTAGGTGGTCGAGCAGCACTTTGTCGGTAACCAGCGCTTTTACCTGTCTAGCGCATCCAGAGGCGAGATCATAGGTCCCGTATACGCTGGTCAGCCCAGAGAAATAGGACCTAAAAAGCGCAACCTTGTCTGCGGTAGTTTTTTCATTCTTGCTGGCTATTTTCATTTTTCATCCGCCTAGGTTTCGCCCTGAACCTCTATGAAAGGAAGGTTCAGGGCCTTTCCCCTATTTGCGGATGAAAACAAGGGCCCGTTTCACTTAAAGTGAGTATTCAGGCACACCATGCAGCGACACTAAAAGAAATCATCTTTCACCGCTAAAAATATGCCTTATCAGGCTATCTGTTGATAGGTGGTTCATAATCAGGTCGTGTAAATGGTTAACAAATCGGGCAGGGTCTGAATCGTGAAGGTCAGCCGAAAGGAATTCTTCATTTCGCTTTAGATGAACCGCGATGATACGGTACCGTGTCTTCCAATCCAGGTGGTAGACATTGTCTGCGAAGACCCATTCCACATATTTTACCCGCTCAGCCACCTTTATTGATTCTGCCAACCGAGACAGTACCAGTTCAAGGCCCTCTAGGTTACTACCAGTAGCATCTAGCAATGCCCCATCATAGCCCTTGGTGTAGCCTCCTTCGTAATAGCTTTCAAGAAGAAAGACAGCCTCAGTAAAGGCCTCCTGCTCAGAAAGGTATCTTTGAAGTCGCAGAGCCTGCCGGTAGATGTTTTGTACAAAAGCGGCCACTAATCGATTGAAACCGGCATGAGAGATAGGCGTAGTCACTTCCAAGCGAAAGCCCTGTGTTGCGTAATCAATTGGCTCATCGACTTCACTTGAAATCCGTTCCTCATTGAGGAGGTCCATTATGGTATCAAGGACTTTCTCGGGTAAGATTTCACGTTCAAAATTCGTCATAGACAAACTCCTTCGGATCTTCATTTGTGTAAGCCGGTAACGGAGTAAATGGCTGATCCCAACGCCTGCCTTTTTGGCGTATGAGATTGCGGACGACATGCACAGGCTTATAGTAGAGTCTATGGGACCGTTGGATAATCTCATCTTTGAAGTGTTGTTTAGGGATCTCAAGGCGGCCAGGTGTTTTAAACCTGACGATGTCTGTCCCGATGCGGGCTATGGCCTCTCCTCTTTTAAGAGTGATCAAGTCTTTGTAATGAACAAGTTTTTGAAGATCCTTGGTCAGGTACCGAGCGTCTTTTGTGTCCACATTCATAATGATGGTTGTGCCTACGCTTGATAGGGCATCGACCTTTTTGGTGCCGAACTGGCTTAAGTAATGATGGGCCAGTGTGAGGCTGACTCGAAATTTTCTGGTCTCGGCAATTAGGTCTTCTAGTGTCTCTGTTAAAAAGCGGTGGGCCTCGTCCACGTGAATATGGAATTGTTTGCGCTTCTCTATCGATATATTGCTCCTGCCCAAAGCAGAAAGGTGTAAGAGCGATAGCATAAAGCACCCAAGTATCTCCCTCACCTCTGGGCCTATGGTGGAGAGGTTTACCAGGAGTATCATGCCTTCGTCCATGATCTTACGGAAATCGATCAGGTTTTCGGGTGAGAGATACCCTCAGTCAAGATACCTGGTTTTTCAAGAAGGGCCGGTAATGGATAAAAGGCGGTGCACTCTTTGCTCTCAGCCCCTATATTCCTTGACAAACCCCAACCACAGGCGCAAGCTTGCCGCAAAATAAATTAAGCCCTTTAAGGAAGGTATTATGTTCACCCCGTGGAATGAAATCTGCCCTAAAAAGTACCTTTCCCCAAGCATACCTGTTGTTCCATTATGGCAAAATGCCTGGCACTTGAGGTACGTTATTCCATTGGGGATCTGCAATTCCAACATAAGGTTTTTTCAAAAAGCTTCACCAACGCAGTGTTAGTGGAGCTTTTTTTATGTCTATTTTCATGAATAACACTTACTGTAAAGCAGTAAAAAAGGAAACAAGAGTCAAGAGCGGATTTGCGCCGTTTTAAACGTCATTTTTTTGAAAATATGTAAGAATTAGAGATGAATACTCTCCAAAACCATGTTTATCAGACGCTAAAGGAGCTCAATAGCCTTGACAGGCTGACTGAACTTTTCTGCTCTCATCTTAACTACCATTACAGTGGAAGTGTGCTATCTAAGCGGGATTGGAAAGAGGAGGTGGCAGTTAGTGCTCAAAACCTTCAATTTGTGGCTACGCATGATGATTTCAACATAATATTTTGTGAAATAGAAAGGCTTTTACTTGGAATTGAAAGACCCATCATAAACCAAATCCTCAGACAATATCCATATACTCTCATAGTCTTCTCTGATTCGTCTTACCAAAACTGGCACTTGGTAAACATCAGGTATGATGAGGAGGTTAGAAATCGACGTCTGTTCCGCCGAATTGCAGTGGGACCAGATGAGCGTCTCCATACTGCTGCTCAGAGAATAAACCTGCTCGATGTAAAAGATGAGAGCATGACAGCATTGGACCTTCAAAAGAAGCATGACGAGGCATTTGATGTTGAAGAGGTGACCAAGGAGTTTTTCAATACCTTCGTGGATATATTTCATCTCTTACGGAAAGAGCTTGCCGAAAATAACCCTACATACGCAGCAAAGGCTGATGAAGAAGCGCAGATACTTTTGGATCGATTGATGTTCCTTTATTTTATCCAAAAGAAAGGCTGGCTCGACGGGAGGAAGGATTTCCTCTATCAGAAATTCTTGGAGGTTGAGAAAAAAGGTGGTAATGACTCCACTTTTTACCAGCAGACCCTTCTCCCGCTCTTCCAAGCCCTTTCAAACCCTGATCCAGGATACAGGAAGCACCTTGGTGATATTCCATTTCTTAATGGCGGACTATTTGAGGTCTCCCCATTCTATTCAAAGCTGCCATATAGTCTGAAAATTCCGAATACTGTATTTAAATCAATCTTTAATGACCTTCTGGAGAGATTCAACTTTACTGTCCGTGAAGATACTCCTCTTGATGTGGAGGTAGCAATTGACCCCGAGATGCTGGGAAGGGTATTTGAAAATCTAATTCTTCAGCTTGAAAAGGATAAAGATCTGCGAAAAATTACCGGCAGTTATTATACGCCCCGGGTTGTGGTTCATTTTATGTGCCAGCAATCACTGAAAGAATATCTCTTCTCGGAATGGATCCGGGGGTTTAGGCCAAGATCAGTTGAGCCCGGAAAATTACCCTTTAAATCAACCTCTCCCCAAAGAGAACTCTCTGACATAATGCTTGAAAAACAGAAGGAGGACCATCGAAAGAAAATAGAATTCCTTTACACTCTCAATCCAGCCGATCAATTGTCAGAGGAAGAGATAAATCAATTACATGCCCAAATCACCATTAATGATGTCCGGGTATTAAGAGAACTAATTAGAAAGGCTTACATACTTGACCCTGCTGTCGGTTCAGGAGCTTTTTTAGTGGGAATGCTTCATGAGATGATTTCTATGACTAAACTCCTTGACTTGAGGGAATTTGGTTCAGAAAAGATAGCACAACCTAACGATGCATATGAGCTTAAAAGAGAAATTATCGAAAATTGCCTGTATGGTGTTGATATTCAAGAACAGTCAGTACGTATCTGCGAATTGCGCCTCTGGCTTTCTCTTGTTGTTGACTACGAACGTGGAATTGGTGAGGATGTGCCCCCACTCCCCAATCTGAGCTACAAGGTTCGATGCGGTGACAGCCTTATCGAGAAACTATTCGGTCATAATGTCCAGCTTGATCAATTGGTTCGCGCAAATAGAGGACGTCAACTAATAGATGAGATTCGTGAGGATAAGGAGGCATATTTTCTGACTAGAGACATCGAAGAGAAGAAAAAGAAGGAACTTGCCATTCTTTACAAGCAGTGTGAGCTGGCAGAGATGCTTATAAAAGAGAAAAGGAGTTGGTTGAAAAACTTTGGTGGCGTGCAGTCCGGTGTATTTGGAGAAACTGCAAAGGAGCAGCAACAGAGAGAGGAAAAACGAAAAGAGTTAGAAGAATATGATAGGATCCTTTATCAGGCAGAAAATATAAAGAAAAAAGTTCAGGCAATGTTGCAGAGGAAAGTAACTGCTTTTCTTGATGATATTCATAGGCTGAGGCAAAGCCTTGGCCTGTCTTTCATTTGGAAACTTGATTTTGCAGAAGTTTTTAAAGAAAAAGAAGGCTTTGATATCGTGATAGCGAATCCACCTTATTTAAACACACTAGAGATTGAGAAGGCTAAACCTTATCTTTCGAAGATATATGAAACACCTTTTGGATCATACGATATATATATTGTTTTTATAGAGAAAGGTATAAATCTACTACATTCAAATGGAATACTCTCCTACATTACTTCTAACAAATACTTTATTGCAGATTATGGAAAGAAGCTCAGAAATCTTTTAGTGGCGAAAAATGAGTTGTTACGGTTAGTTGATTTGGCAGATTGCAAGCGAGTCTTCCAGCATGCATTAGTATCACCAGCGATCCTATTCGTTCGCTCACATCAGGAGAGGACAACCGTTCCTGAAAGTCGCGAGATCCAGTTACAGGTTCTAAAGGAAACAGAACTAGAAAAGATCACAACCATCATTCCAGAAATAAGGCTACTCAAGGATCTAGTCGAGGGTAAAAATAAAATCTTCAGGATCTATTTCGATAATGCCACAAAAAAAATTGAAGAAAAATTATTAGAAAAAAGTGTTAAGCTTAAACAAATAGCTGATGTTAGGACAGGAGTAATGGGGTTTGACTATTGGAGCCTTGAACCTTTCATCTATGACTATAAAAAGAATGATAGAAAGCGTGATTGTCGTATAGCTACAAACAGTTATGTTGATAGATTCCAATTCCTCTGGGGGAAAAAAGTTAAAATTTATGGAAAAACATTTTACCAACCTTACATAGATCTTGGAGGCGAAGCTATAAATTATAATACCCAAGAGTTATTTCACTCAAAAAAAATAGTTATTCGAGGTGTGGCGAAGCGCCTAACTGCAGCCGTCGATACTGAAGGAGTAGGAATTCTTGTTGCTGTTCATTCGGTAATTCCCCATAATCTTTCAATGTACTATTTGGCAGCGCTACTGAATTCCAACCTCTTTAACTGGTTGCATATAAAAAGATTCTACTCTGCCAGGATCCCTGAAGGATCATTGAGATATCCTATTTCTTTCCTAACTGATTTACCGATATATTCTGTCGATCTCTCAAATGATAGTGACAAAAGACACTATGACACTTTGGTCAGTTTGGCACAAGAAATTGCAAAATTACTTGAGAATCATTCAGCCTCTATACCCCCAGAGATTAAGACTAAGATTGAAAAAGCCTTATGCAAAATCAACTCCACAGTATATTCCCTTTATGAGTTAAAAGACATAGATATTGCTCAAATTGAAAAAGATTTGAAGTGGTAATCATCTAATGATTTCACGTGATATAATCGACAACCGCAAAAAAGAGGCTTGTTGATCAAATTAACATTATCCTGAATGAAATTAAGAGAAAGCAGGAGGATGCCGTTTATGAGGCGGTAGTGAAGTTGGTGGGGGCTAGATGGGAAAAGGTAAGAGGTGTGTAAATGCCGCAAACTATCTCAAAGTTTTAAGCTATTTAGAAATTCGCCAAATAACCTTAATAGGGGGTAAATCATGAGGAAATATCAAAAAAAAGGTTATAAATACGAAAGAAGTCAGGCAAAAAAGCGAGGTGGAAAGCATATTGGAGGCCCTGGAAAGCCCGATTACGAAAGAGGAAAAGTTAAAGGAGAGGTAAAAAATTGGAGCCAACCTGTTCATAGTGGGGTAATAAAAAAAGTGTCTGGAAAAGGAATTAAAGAGATAAACAGTAAAAGTGGATTTACTGGCCCAGCAATAGAAATTGCTAAGCAGAAAAAGATAAAACTTATATTTCGAAATAAGCGAATTGCCTAAGTTGGCTTATTCTTTTTTAAAACTAAGATCGTAGAGCAGTTGGACGCACAACTTCAGCCAATTGAGGAGATTAAAATGACAGAGGCAAAACAACACCTTGATGAAGAAGAAATTTTTCACAAGAATTTTTTAAATTATTTGTTGAGAGATGAAATGATCTTTTTCTGCAATGGCAAGGATAAAATTAAAGAATTGAAGGGCTCGATGCTAGAAATTGGCATAAAGGAAATTTCAGATATTGAAACTGTTTATAGAGAACAGACTCAAAAACTAAACCAGATGATTGATAAATTTTACTCATACGCTAATATATTTTTCCAAGAGCTTCTAAAAATAAATAATTTCACTTTTCTTACTGGTGCAGGTACTTCTATACCCTTTGGTTCTGAATCAATCAGGGATGTTTCTAAATTGGAGGTTCAATTAGGGAATAATCTAAAAGAACTTTATGAAAAATTAAAGGAAATATTTTTAGAAACAAATGAAAGCGAAGATTTTGAATCATTTCTTGGCTATTTATGGAATGTTAAGAGTTTACTTCCATATAAGGGAAAAGTGTTTGACTTTAAAATCGACCACCTTAAAGACATAAACAATCTTATCAGGGAAATAAAGAAAGAATTCGTAGAAAAATATTGTGACCCGCCATACCCTGATAAAATCAAAGAAGGGTATTCTAAAAACAATCACTTTAAAATACATCAAGAATTTATAAGAAAGGTATTAGTTCGATCGTTTCCTTTGAGGAGACCAAACATCTTTACTCTAAACTATGATTTGATGTTTGAAAAAGCAATGGATAAGATGGGAATAGTTTATGTTGATGGATTCATAGGAACTGCTGAAAGGATTTTTAAGCCAGAATCTTTTAATTTTGACTTTTTTTATCCCGCGACCACCACGGAAGGCAAAGTAAATAGACTTGAAAGGGTGATTCATCTTTACAAACTTCATGGTTCAATAGACTGGATAAAGACACAGCGAACACCATTTAATATTATGGGTATACTTAAGAAACCACCGAAGATTTTAAGCCCAGAGGAATTCGGAGATTTGTTAATTTATCCAAGTCCAATGAAAGAACGAGAGGCGGTAGGTTTTCCGTATTCTGAGATCTTCCGCAGGTTTGCTGATATTATCCAGCAGCCTCAAAGTGTTTTAATAACTTTGGGCTACAGTTTTGGAGATGAGCATATAAATAGAATAATATACGAAGCTTTTTCTATACCCTCTTTTAACTTAGTTATTATTGGGTATACCAAAAAGAGTATCGATGAAATCAAGAATAAAATTGGCGGTGGTGATGAAAGGATAACTTTTATTGGGGGAGAACCAATTGGCGATTTTAAAAACTTTGTGGAAAAAATATTACCGAGTGTTCCTCAAATGGAATTAGAAAAACGGATAATAAAAACCTTAAAAAGACTGTTTCCTGACGAAAGGGAACAAGAAGGAACTATTTCAAACGGAGATGACAATGAAAGATGAAAGAGAGATTGGAAGAGTAATTTTCGTTGATAGTTTTAGAGTAATAGCTGAGATAGACAAAGATATTAAAAGTCTAACTAAAAGTTTTTACACAGGAACACATCCCATTGCTCAGATAAACTCATATATAATCATTCCTGTGGGACATCAGGAAATTATAGCAATTGTAACAAAGGTGACAATGACTGAAGAGACAAAGGAAATATCCACAAAGACATCTATTACGTTACCAGAATCCAAAAGATTACTCTATGCTACAATGATAGGAAGAATTGAAAATGAAGAGTATTGTCAGGGAATTACATCTTTCCCTTCTTTAAATAATCCTGTCTGGTTCGTTTTGCCTAAGGAACTTGATATTATTTTTGATAAGTCTGGTAGCTTTAGAGAGGATGAGAGTAAATCATATTACATTTCAGTTGGGGAAAGCGCTTCATTCTCTGGGTACGAGGTAAAAATTGATCCTGATGCTCTGTTTTCTAAACATTTGGCTGTCTTGGGCAATACAGGTTCAGGTAAATCCTGCACGATTGCCTCGCTGATACAGGCAATATTATTCTATAAACATGGGGATAAAGAAGTAAAAAACGCTCATTTTGTAATTCTGGATACAAATGGCGAATATAAAAGAGCGTTTGAAGGTAAGCATGGTGCAAAGATAGGGAATTATCTATATATTGGCTCTGATAATCTAAAAATCCCTTATTGGTTTATGAACTCAGAAGACTTTATAACTCTTTTTAAGGCTACTGAACGATCTCAGGCTCCTGTCTTGAATGATGCACTTTTGTATGCTCGGAACAAGATAAGAATAACTGCAGGAGCTAACCCTATAGAAAAATTAATAAGTATTTTTGAGGAAACAAAGAAATATTATGAAAACTCCTTGAAGTATAAAAATAATGACACAGACCAGACTTTTAATTATGTCATGAAAGAAGCTAAAAACCCGAAATCACCTGAAATTGATAAGGCAATAAAAGATTTTATTATTAACAAAAAGGATACTCCTGCAGAGGATTTAGATTTACCTGTAGATGCTGATGCCCCTCACTATTTCAATTATGAAAAACTCATACCAGAATATCTTGAAGATGCCATGAAAATTGGTGCTAAAAGTGATAGTAGGGTTAAAGAATATTGTAACCTAATGATTTTACGAATGAGACGGTATTTCAAGGATCCTCGCTTTAAATTTCTATTTGAAGAATTTCCAGAACATTCTGATTCATTATCTACATTTTTAAGATTTATAATGGGTAGAATGCAAAAGGTTTTATACAGAGAGGATGATGAACTTTCTGAGAGTGAGTTGCTTTACCTTAAAAAATATTTTGAGGAAAATAAAAGTAGGCAAAATCATCAAGTTATCATTATTGATTTGAGCCTATTAGCTTCTGAAATATTAGAGAACATTACAGCATTGCTAGGAAGGCTTATTCTTGAATTCCTCCAAAGAGTCGCTAAACACAATAAAGACTTAAGGGGTAAATTCCCAGTAGTTCTTATTTTGGAAGAATCACACAATTATATACCTGAAAAAACAAAAGGAGATAAGGAATCTGTATCAAAAATAGTTTTTGAGAGGGTAGCAAGAGAAGGAAGGAAATTTGGTCTCAGTCTTGTTGTGGCTTCCCAGCGTCCAAGTGAGCTTTCAAGGACAGTATTGGCACAATGTAATTCTTTTATAGTTCATAGAATTCAAAACCCGGAAGATCAAGAATATATAAAAAGGATCGTCCCAAGTATAAACGAGGATATTCTAAGGCAGTTACCTGCTCTTGCCCAGCAAATTGCGCTTATTTTTGGAGATTGTGTAAAAAGTCCGGCATTAGTGAGAATCAGACAAGCAGAACCATATCCTCGTGGTGATGATCCAAAATTCTTTAAACACTGGATTGGAGAACAAGACCCAGAAGAACCTCCCTTCGAAGAAGTTTGTAAAGAATGGGGAGGAGACTAATTGAGAAATCCAGAATATTATCAAATCTTCTCTCCAAGAAGCCAAAGGTTATAGACCCAAATTCAAGAGAACCTTTTGGGCGTTATCCAAGTGGGCCTAGCCTAAGTTCAAGTGTGATGTGGTGCAGGAGGCGTAGCTGGAGTTGATGCAGACAAGGCTTTAGAAAGCGAGATCAGTTTGAAAAATAAAATGAAGAAACCCAAAACTTTTTTTTATTGATTCCAATTTTCATTAACTTTCTTCAGAAAGCAGGTTGGAAATTTTTTTGAAGATATTAGAGATCAAATTTTTCTCAAAGAAGATTAAGCGCAAAAGAAAGCCCCGCTTTTGCGAGGCCCATTCGTTCTGACATAGGGTCAGAACTTTAGTCATTTAATTATAATTACTGGCATTTTTGGGAAAATGTCAAGGAAAATTTAACAAGATTTTTCTACGATACCGTGTAAGAAGGAAAAAGTCTTTAAGCTTGCCTGCTAAAGAATAAGAAAATATGCCTGCCCACGACATAATTGACAACCGCAACGAGAAGCTTGCGGATCATATTGATACTATCCTGCAAGGGACTGAAAAAGCCAAGTTTGCTGTTGGCTACTTCTTTCTATCCGGCTTTGAGGCGATTAAGGACAGGCTGAAAGACCTCAAAGAACTCCGTCTTCTCATTGGAAATACTACAAATCAGGCAACCATTGAGCAACTATCAGAGGGATTTATGAGGCTTGAGCTTGTGGAACACGCTGAGAAAGAGATGCGGTTTGTTAAACGTGGTGAGATCAAGCGTATTAGGGAAGAAACCACTGATAACCTGCGTCAAGTCATAGAGCTTACAGATCAGACTGACGATGAAGAAGAAGTAATCATTACCCTTGCTCGTCTCATCGAGGAGAAACGGCTAAAGGTTAGAGTCTATACAAAAGGACGGCTTCATGCCAAAGCTTATATATTTGACTACGGCAAAGTGTATGATAGGGATGGCAAACCCATTGAAAGGGAAGAGAAAGGTATCGCCATTGCAGGCTCAAGCAATCTTACGCTTTCAGGGGTAACGCACAATACGGAGTTGAATGTGATTGTCCAGGGCAATTCAAATCACGCGGAGCTCACAAGATGGTTTGAGGAATTGTGGAATGAGTCCCAAGAGTTTGATGAAGTCTTAATTAATGAGCTAAAACAATCGTGGGCAATGGCCCCTGTTCGTCCTTACGATATCTATATGAAAACGCTTTATCATTTAGTGAAAGATCGTCTGGAAGAAGCAGAAGGCAGAGAGGTTCTCTGGGATGACGAGATTACAAAAAAACTTGCTGATTTTCAAAAAATAGCCGTCAGACAGTCTATACAGATGATAAAGGACTATGGCGGTGCTTTCATTGCAGATGTTGTAGGTGTTGGTAAAAGCTATATTGGGGCAGCAGCACTCAAGCACTTTGAACGCACTCGGGATGCAAGACCATTGATAATCTGTCCAAAGGCCCTTGAGAAGATGTGGGAAGGTTATAATGAGAGATATCACCTTAATGCGCGTGTGCTTTCCATGAGCATGCTCAAGGAGGCTGATGAGGCTGGTAGAAATTTGCTTCTGGAAGATATCAGATTTCGAGATAGAGACTTCATTCTTGTAGACGAAAGTCACAACTTTCGTCACCATACTACTCAGAGATACAATGTCTTGCAGACATTTCTTGGTGCAGGGGCACGGAGGTCACTTTTTCTAACTGCAACCCCTCGAAATAAATCAGCATGGGACATCTATCATCAGATAAAACTCTTCCATCCTGATGACAAGACCGATCTTCCTATTGATCCGCAAGACCTGAAAAAGTACTTTCAGATGATTGAAAAAAACGAAAAGAAGCTTCGGAACCTCCTTCCAAGTATCCTCATAAGGAGGACGAGGCACCATATCTTGAGATGGTATGGATACGATAGCGAAACTCATCAGCCCGTAGACCCTTCACAGTATAGAGACTATCTTACGGGAAAGCGCAGAGCTTATATAATAGTTGGTGGGAGGCATCAATTTTTTCCGAAAAGAGAGCTTGAAACTATTGAATACAGCATTGAAGCAACTTACCAAGGACTCTATGAGCAAATTCTCAGTTATCTGGGGCGGCCTCGGGGGAAGTCAAGTAAAACAAGCGCTGATTTGGAACTTACCTATGCTCGATATGGCCTATGGAATTATGTTCATAAAGATAAGCAGAAGAATGCGCCATACACTGATTTGCATCGTGCAGGCAGGAATCTTCGAGGGCTAATCCGCACAATGCTCTTTAAGCGGTTTGAATCCAGTGTTTATGCCTTCCGGGAAACAATCAAACGGCTGATCAAAATTCATGAAGTCTTCCTTGAATCGCTTGATCGAGGATTGGTGCCAGCTGGCGAGGATGCCCAGATGTTGTTGTATGAATCCGATCAGATGGAAGAGGCAGAGCTTTTTGATGCCCTTAATGAAGTCAGTGCAAAGTATGATATTAACGACTTCTATGCTGATAGATTAAAAAAACACATACAAAAAGACCTTGATCTATTCAATAAAATTCTAGACCTGGTGTCAAAAGATAGAATCCCTCCAGCAAAAGATACCAAGCTTCAAACATTATTTAGGTGGCTGGAGACAAATCCACTGAATGATGGCAAGAGGCTTATATTCACACAGTACGCAGATACCGCTCAGTATCTTTTCGACAATCTAAATCCAAATGGAAAGAGAGAAGATATAGAAGTTATCTACAGTGGTGATAAGAGCAAAGATCGTATAGTAGGCCGCTTCGCTCCTAAGGCAAACCCTGAGTATAGGTTACGAAAGGGTGAGGTTGAGATTCAAACACTTGTAGCAACCGATGTTCTGGCTGAGGGATTGAACCTCCAGGACTGCGATAAGGTGATGAACTATGACCTTCACTGGAATCCAGTACGATTAATTCAAAGATTTGGTCGAATTGACAGGATTGGGACTGGGTACGATGTGATCTGGGGTTATAACTTCCTTCCAGAAAGGGAACTGGAGAAGACACTTGGCTTGAGGGAGAAACTCCGTAGCCGAATCCAAGAAATCCACGATACTATTGGCGAGGATGCCGCAATACTTGATAAGACCGAAAAACTGAATGAAGAGGCTATGTACGCCATATACGAGAAACAAGGGAATCAACTTACTCTATTTGAAGAAGAGGAAGATGTTCTGGATATAAATGAGGCGGAGGAGATGCTTCGGCAGTTAAGGAATGAAAATCCAGGTGAGTTTGAAAGGATTGCTAATTTGCGTGATGGTGTTCGCACTGGAAAGGAATCTGCTCAGAAAAGGCTCTTTGTGTTTTGCCAAGCTGGGAGGTATCAACAATTGTTCTTGGTAGATCAGAATGGTGAGATTGTAACAAGGGATATTCCAAAAATATTGACTACTGTAAAGTGCTCAGAAGCTGAAAAAGGCAAACCCCTTCCAAGGGTACACAATAGAGCGGTCATGAAGATAAAACGGATATTCGACGAAGAAGTCAAGCAACGAGCAGCGGAGAAGGAATATACAGTATCCCTCACCCAGGGTCAACGCTATGCACTCCGAGAACTGCGTCTGGTTTTTAGTAGGACCGAAGATGAGGATTTGAAGGCCCAGATTAACATTTTGGATAGAGCTTTCCGTCTTCCTGTCACTGTTGCAGTTAATCGTGAACTTAATCTTCTGAGAAGAAACGGTATTGTCGGTGAACAGCTGATAAAAATCCTAACTCGCATATATCATCAGCACAACCTCCGAGATCAGATTGATCGCCGTGCACTTGGGATGAGAGAAGTAATAGTCCCGAGGATAATTTGTAGTGAGACTCTCCTATAAGTGAAAAAAGAGGGCGAGTGAAAGGGAATGAAGGGGTTGGGCCCAGTAAAATACCCTTCGCTTTCCTTCAGAATTCCACAGGATAAATCTTTTTTTGACAATTGTTAGATAGTAAATCGTTCCAAGGAATACGAAATGTAGGATTTTGTCGGCGTCACGGATAATGATTGGTGTGCATTTCTCTTTCAGCAACTTTTACCGATTTCAATTCAAGATTTATTATGCTTTTTAATACCCCGTCCGCTTGCGGCGGGGTCATTCCGCTTAATACGGGTCCAGGGCTTGCCCTGGGGTTTAATACCCTTTATTTCGTAAATGGAGCTTGTAGTGATCAGTTTTTAACCCGTTTAAAAGCAAAGATGGGGTCTGGCCTCGACTTGGGCGGTATGTGACTGATGCTGTTGCTTGGACTGTGGATAACCTCAGAATCGGAGGAATCAAACAGAGTAGTATCTATTATGAACAAATCTTTGATCCCATAAGCCGGTCATTCAAATACAACGCGTGGGTCAAGCTGGAGATATCAAAGGCGGACTACCTGAAGGCAAAAATAGACTCAGCGGAGAAGTTACTGGAGAAAGCAATCCGTGAAAAGGATGAAGAGGCCAAGGAAAAGGCACTGGAACTTCTCGAAAAACTGCGACAGGAAGCCTAAAAAATGAATTGTGCCGATATAATTGCACTAAACTTGCTACTCAACATTTTGTTGTATATCCCCGCTGTTCATGCTATTGGGCCTCTACCGACAAGGTACCCACAAACCTTGAACGTAGAGGCCAGCAAATCACTCCATATCCCATCATGGGCCACGAATATTCCAAAGCACGGTTTTGTAGGAATATCAAATTCCTGCCGAACAATAGAAAAGGCAAGGCAGCAGGCCTTTGACTCTGCCGTCTCTCATATCCTTCAGACCATGGGGGCGGAATACAGCCTCACACACCAATCAATGCTTTCAGGGAACACCTTGTATTCTTATCATGAACTGAATGAACGTCTGACCTACACCAGCAGATGGTTTATCCGTTCAATCCAGAAAAACATCAAAAAAGCAGATATCCAAAAAGTCCAGGACAAATACATCTGTTTTGTCCTGATAGATTTTCCACCAGCGAAAATTGAACAGCTGCGGAAATTAACTATCGGGTCAAAGGTTGCAGCAAGAATAGTTAAAGAGAATAGTGACCGGTTAATCATTGAGGTAAGAGAAAATAATGGTGTACGGGTAACCCTCACTGATTATCACATCGAGATAGCAACAAAAAACCGTCATGCGGGTATCATTACTCTGTTTGCGTGGAAAGTTCCTCAGATCTCCAGCCATAATTTTGAAGGTGTTATTCAGCATAAGGTCTCTGTCAAAGGTAACTCACAAAATCTTTCCATCCCGAACCCTATCCCTGGCACAAGCTTTAAACATCGTATCCTCGGTTCTCAAAATCAAATAAGAATCCTTCTTCGAGGCTATGACGAAATAGGCCGCCAAGTAGAAATAATAGTCACTACACCCTAAGGACTGCAAAGCTTTTTAAAGGCCTGCCTCAATTAACACAAGTATGCCCTCATCACTGCTGTTCCCGCTGGATCAAATCAGCCCAAGTGAAATCCTCTCCCAGTATTCCGAATGGATTTATTTCACTCTTGTGGTGGTCTTTTTTATATCAATTGCAGGAATCACATTAAGGAAGCACTTCGACAAGCCATACGTCAAACCACTTATTATCTCAGCTGGTCTTATGCTTACAGTGGGGGTATTTAGATTTAAAGATTCCCTTGCTGCGATCTTTGAAGGTTGGGGAATCATTGGAACAATTCTATTGGTTATTATGGCAGCAACCATCCCTTATGGCCTATGCAGGGGGTTCGGGGTAGCTGCGGGCAAATCCTTCTACCTCACTTATATTCTAATGTACATTATTTCCTGGGTTAAATTCCCTGAAGTCTATCATGCTCTTGCAGACCATAACCTCGGCATTGTCAATCTCGGCCTTTTAACCCTGTTCTTTGTGGCCATCTTCAAGGTAGTGAAATTCAGCAAATTACCTTCTTTTGCATCGACAAACGTAGGAGATAGAGGACCTATTAAATCCGAGATAGGACGAGAAATCGGTCTAGAGGACAACGAGAGAAAAGCGGTTAAACGGCAGGCAGAGAAGATGACAAAGGTTGAGATCCGGTCAGTGGAAGATATCGCTGAACAGTTGGCCGAGATCCAGCAAATCATAGAGACGCACAAGAATAATCTGCCGAGAGAAGAACGTGAGAGAATTTCTTCTATCTTAGGGAAAATATCCAAAGAAGAGAACGTCTTTACCAGAAGCGTGGCAAAGCTTAAGAGACTTTTTCAACGCATAGATAAAGTAGACATTGAACACCTTCAAGAACTAAAAGAACGCCTGGCAAGGGTTGATGGTAAGGAAAGGGAAGTTGTGAGGTCGGAGTTGGCAGGAGAGGAGGAGAAGATCAGAATGGAGAAGGCCATTTTTGATTTTGAGAAAAAGCTTGCCCAGTATTTAACCTCATTTAATCAATGCCTCACATCAGCTGTTGATCATCTCAGGAGCTCTCCTTATCCCTACGATGCAAAACCTTACCTTGAAAAGGCAAGAGTTGCATTAAAGGACATCATGGAAATGCTCAAAGAAACGAAATCATTAGAGGAAAAGCTTATCAGGTTGACTAAGGTTGAAAAGAAATTCTTAAAAAAAGAGCGGAAAACTGCATAGGGAATATTTAATTAATCTTAGGTGGAGTAGTGGTTGGTAAACAAGGGAGGAAATTAAGGATACTGGCAATTTTTAAGTTTACAGAATCATTTTCCAACCTATTCAACACGATCACGTATGCAGGCCGCCAGTGTCTCAAGCTCTGTTTCTGTCAGCTGCAACAAGAAGCGCAGATCAATATCAGTCTTTAGTATATCCTTGATAATTTCCATCAGCTTCTCTTTATTCATGGCACATCTGAATAATCTAAATCCATTCCTATGTCAATTGATTTTGGAAGGTATACCAGAAATCATGCTGTCAGAAGCTTTTCTTCTTTCTCAGTATCTTCGCCATATTTTTTAAGCATTGCCTTCGTTTCTGTCCTAATCTCATCCCTTAAGGATTCAGGCTCAAGGACCAAAGCCTTTGAACCCCAGCTCATTATTTGTTTCTGCCGAATCGGATCAATGTCTATGACAAGTATAGAAATATGAGAGGTTATTGGATGAGAGATATCCTCAGTCCGGACACCTGGTTATTCAAGAAAGACCGGTAATGGACAAGAGACAATACACCCTTTGCCCTTTGCATCTATATTCCTTGACAAATCAACAAGATAAGAATAGCTTAATTTCAATGTAATTTAGCCCTTTAAGGAGGGATTTTGGCTGCAATTCCAAAATACGGTTTTTTCAAAAAGCTCCACGAACACTGCGTTGGTGGAGCTTTTTTACGTCTATTCTATAGAATTATACTTGCTGTTAACCAAGAAAACCGGAACATGAGCCAAGAGCATATGTTATTGACCCCTTTATTGACTTGAAAGGGATTAATCTTGCTAATGCAAAATAAAAGCACAAACAAGCTATCAGCGAGCATCCTCAATTACTTTGCTGCATTTACCGAGACGAAGTTTAATTTCAGAACACTTATAAATTATCGATGGACAAATAATGAGCTGACGCTTGATTTAGCAATATTCCAGAACTTTCAAGATTTACTCTTACAAAAGATAAAAACCGGAGATAACACCCCTCTCACTGTAAGAAACAATGAGCATATTCTCACGCTCGCCAGAGATGAAGTTTTATTGGAGATCGATAATACCCTTTCCGGTAAGTTTAGTTTGGATTATCTTAAAGCGTGTGTCAAGCAAGAGTCTGCAAAAAGAGCCAAACGAAATACGGCGCTCATTGCCACTGAAAAAGGACTTTTGCCCGCCAGTTATGCTGATCTTTCAAAAGAGGAAGTCAATAAACATAATGAGCAGGCATTCCTTGATGGGTGCCGAAAATATAACCTTGGCCTTAGAAAGCAATTTGAGCTTATCCTTATTGAGTTACAGGAAAAAAAGATTGACCGTCTTAAAGAGGAACTTGGAATTGATCACGTTCCACCTTCAACCTTCAACTCTGCCAATTATCTGAAAAAACATTTTGATGCGCTTCAGGCCATTGCGCGCGATAGTCGAACCGACGAGAAATATCTTAACAGTGTCAAAAAGTATTTCAAGGAAGTCATTGAAGACATAGTCTTGTATGACCTGTTTACCAGTATCCAGAAATACGCAAGATATAATACCGTCGGGACAATCTATTTATTCTTCCACGAACTAAACAGGAGAACCGATAATGACACTGTTGAAGGGTACCCCATATTTTTCATAGAGGTTAATCTGGCTCCTGGCACCAAGGAAGTTGTAGTTTCATTTCCACGGGACCTTTTGCTAATCAATACACCGCCTGTTAATTATTTCAAATTCCCATCTGTTCTAACCACCTCAAGATCTTCACCCCTTAAAAACGCCGCTTCCAACCTTGGCGGGATAGAGGTTTTTTTACAAACTCAATACAGCTGGAATGAACCCTTTGTGCGTGAATCCCATTTCAGGCCAATCAAGGCGCCAAAAGAAATTTATCCGGATATTAAATGCCGCATCGGATTTCAGGTCGTCCGGAACGAGAACAAAAAGCTCCTGGATTATTCAGAAATAATGACGCACCTTGAATCAGGGGGCAAAAGCAAATTTGTCGATTTTATTTCGGATTATATTGACGGAAACGTGGAAAACACCCAGGACACAGTGGATAAGGAATTTAAGGAAAGATATCCGATCAAAAGCTCCAACAGGTACATTTCTGATAATCCCTTAAATCTGAATGTTTCCCAAAAGAGGATTCTACTTGCCCTCAATAATCCCAAAAATAGAATTATAGTTGTTGACGGTCCGCCAGGAACAGGTAAATCCCACACGATTGCTGCGATTACCTACTGGGCTAACCAGGAAGGAAAATCCGTTGTTATCACATCTCATAAAAAGCAGGCGCTTGATGTGATCGATCGGATGCTTACAGACAAATTCCGGGACCTTCACCCCAAGGCGAAACCATCTATCATCAGGCTATCCAAAAATGGCAAATCAATAAACAGCCTTGAGAACTCTCTTCAAAATGCGGTGATAAACGCCGCAGGCGACCGCTCCAATGACTATAACGAGCAAGCTGCGGAAAAGGATACAAAAGACATAAAAGGGACTGTTGTCGAAAAAATAGAGAAACAGCTTTCTTCATCCGATGAATACCGGGAATCCATTTATAACCTATTTGAATTTGAGCAGATACAGAATAGCCTTGTTGGTTCCGGCGAGTTTTCAGAGAATGATTTCGCGCTTCCCAAAATCGACAGTTCGGAAATAATCGATCTTGAAAAAATACAGGATTTTGCCGAAGATGCAAGCATAGACAATTTCAAAGATATCAGCCTGACCGCATTTCGTTTTCTTTTAAAACGACGGAAAGATATTCCAAGGTTTCTTAATGCATGCGAAGAGATCAATCTTTATCCTAGCAAGGATTTTGATATTGAGACAACCCTGACTGAAATCCCGAAGTCTTTCGTCGATCTGATCGAAAGATCCGTAAAATTGCTCAAAAAAGATATACCTATTTCCTCCCTTCAGGCCGGTGACATCCCCGGGGCATTCTTCAAAAAGCTGTTCAGGAGGTTCCCTGACAAAAAAGGGCTGGAACAATTAATCAAATCTTTAAGGAGCCTAAAACACGCCCAGATTGTTGAAGAGATCGCGCGTTTAAAAAACATGCCGGTAAGCGAACTCACTTTGGATATGGCCTTTGATGGAATTTCAGCGCTTCGAACTGCCATCTCCTTGAAGAAACACCAAGATATCATAGATGAATACCGCGAAATCAGTGGAAACAAAGGAAAAAGCATTTCCGAAGTTTACGATACCCTAGATGGGGTGAAGGATGCACTTCAAAAGGTAGATGCAGAGCTTTTCAATTCCATCGCAAGGCTATTTAAAAACTATGGGCCAATCCTTACTAAACTGCAAATCACAAACAAAAAGTTGAGCACTCTCTCCCGGCTCAACAACCTTACGGGCACTGAAGCCGATATCTGGAAATGGATCCAACTGCACTACACGCTTTCCAAAACAGCAGCTCTTGATACAATTAACAAGGAAGGTCTTGATGCCTTTTATATGCTTAGACAGAAACAGGTTGAATATCAGAACGACCTTCGATTGAAGAATCTCAACAATTTCCTGGCGGATGTTGCCAGAATCAAGGTCTCTTTTAACGGCGGAAAAAGGCTGACAAGCAAACAGGCCCGGGTGATGCTGGAAAACCTATCCGGGATTATTGCTGAACCCGATATGATATCCAGATACTTCCCCATGGACGAAGACCTGATTGATATTCTTGTCATTGATGAGGCGTCGCAGGTCTCTATTGCCGAGTCAATCTCCCTTATCCTGCGTGCAAAGCAGGTCGTTGTTTTTGGAGATGAATACCAGTATGGCGCGGTTGGCGCTGTTAATGTAAACTCGAAATACTCGCATGGCTATTTCAAAGATATCATAAATGCTTATCAGGATGATTACAATGTGTCGGCTACAGACCAGGAGAAAAATGAGCTGATTCAAGAGGTTTCCAGAGAGATAAAAGAAGATGAGCAGGAAGTTGAACAGGTCTTGCGGCCCCTACAGGACAACGCCGGCGAGATCCTATGGCTCAAAACATTCAATATCCGTACATCAACCTTAAGTTTTGCCAAAGCCATTGCAAATTACACCACTTCGCTTCGTGAGCATTATCGGAGTTTTTCTGAAATCATTGATTATTCAAACGAGTTCTTTTACAAGCCTGCCCAACTGGATCTCAGCATCAACCGCATCCGCACTAAGCCGATAGGCGAGGTCTTGCAGTTTATTCTCGTAGAAACCAGAGGAAATTCAGGCAACAATGTCAACCTTGATGAAATCGATGCTATTATCCATGATTTGAAATCAAGGATGAAAAGCGGGTTTAAAGGAAGTGTCGGCATTATAACCTCTTTCCGCGAACAGCAGGCAAGGATGGAGCAGGCGTTGAACCTAAAACTCAGTATGCCCGAGCTGAAGAAGAACCATTATCTGGCCGTATGGTTTGTAGGTGATGTGCAGGGTGAAGAACGTGATCTCGTATATTACTCCCTTGTAGAAGACAGCAAATACGGCAATGCAGATTTAAGGACCATTTATCCGGTCATTGATGGCGCGGCGGATAATATCAGGAGTTTAAAGATGCAGCGGCTCAATGTGGGATTCAGCCGGGCCAAGGACACCATGATCTTTGTCCATAGCATGCCGGTTAATGAGTACGGCAAAACCCGGCTTGGCGATGCAATAAGGCATTATGATAAGGTCCTTGATGAAAGCAAAAAGAATGATTTTTTTGTCGAAGACCCGACTATTTTTGAATCGGCGGCGGAAAAAGACCTTTACAATCTTTTGATTAACACGAATTTTGTGAAAACACACAGGGAGCATGTCAAAATAATCCCCCAGTTCAAGATCGGCGAATATATCAGGGCCGAATACGCCAGGCATATACCAAAATACAGGGTTGATTTTCTTATGACCTTTTCAAAAGGCGGTAAAGAGCGTACCCTGATCCTGGAATATGATGGCGTGGAATACCATACAAAAAACCCCGATATCGTGACCAAACACAATTTTTCCCAGGAGTATCTTGATTATGACATCAGCCGGCAGATAGAGCTTGAAAGCTACGGCTACCGCTTTTTGCGGCTGAATAAGTTTAACCTGCGACCTGAACAGAAAGGCGAGACAAAGACGGATGTTTTGGGCAGATTGCTAAAGCAGGCGTTTACAGTTGAGTGAGATGATTAAAAAATGACAAAAGACGAATTGATCGAGCTCCTTGATGGGCATGAATGGAATA
>Ga0307427_1000457_pt1 | contig 25993 bp, 23 predicted proteins | sample SalMarWE160190MG_FD_202162 | JGI IMG/M metagenome (GOLD analysis project Ga0307427, IMG submission 202162) | Salt marsh sediment microbial communities from the Plum Island Ecosystem LTER, Massachusetts, United States - WE1603-190 | ecosystem: Environmental > Aquatic > Marine > Intertidal zone >... | reverse complement strand
AGTCAGTCCCGCCTTCGGCGGGATTTAGACTGAAGGCCTAACGTGGTCAAAAGACAACCACTATTGCCTCACTTTGTTGAAGAAACAGCAGCTTCTGCACCAAACATGGCTTCAAAATTCGCCGTATTCCCATTTTTCCCTAACAGTCTTCAGCCTATGGTTCGACAAGCCATTCGACAAGCTCATGGTCGTGAGCAAAGTCGAACGGCTCACCATCCTGAGCATGGTCGAAGGACAACCTATCTACCTGTGTAATTACAGGAATTTTTTTTATAATTAAAAGCAACTAACATGCCAATATTATGAAGGAGACATATCTCTTTAATATCAGATAGTTATCTCAATTCATCAAACGGGATGCCTGAAAAGGTGACAAAAATTGGCAGGCAAAAGGACAATATTTGTTATTTTCAGAACATGAGTTGATCGAAGCAGGCAACCGATGAATAAATTAATATTGGGGCCCCTCTAATGAACTTCGTTGCGTATTATGCCTGTTCATGAGCACTTGGACCTTAAGCCGCTGTGTGATCTTAAAAAAAGGCTAAAATTAAGGTGAAAAAGTGTAGGAACCCAAAATTTAAAATAATAAATTGCCAGTCGTTATTTTTATATTGAATGGACAAACGGACAGGTATTATCGAATTAAATAGCCCCTTGGGAAAGGGGCTATTTTTCACGATTCCAAACCGCCATCGGCACTATCAAATCCGATCTGACCACAAGAATCGACACCGGCCGCTGGCCATGGCCGTGCAAGTCCAGCCGAGGCCGATATTGGTTGGCAGCGCTCAAGCGGCTTTAGGGGTCGAAGCAGAGGCCCGTTTTGCCTTGTGTGGCAATGCCATGACAAGGATTGAACTCACTCATTGATGGGAACCCAATCTGCTACCCTCTCTTCTGTTTGCCTTTTCATCCATAGGGAAAAGATGGGATCAACAAGCCTCCAATATCCTGACGCTTCGTTCCGTTCTATCAGGTCGAGCTCCTCGAGTTTTCTTGCTGAATGCTGAACACCTCCCACCGATCCGAGCCTGTGCTTTCGAAGATAGGCGTTTGCCAGGAGTTTCTGGGTCGAATCTCTTGCAAGGGCCTGAAGAAGAAGCCGCTGGTGAGCCGATAAACCCTGAATGATGGCCTCAAATACCGGTTTTTCGGACATGAGAAGCTTTTCAGTTACCCGACGTATCGTTTCCTCAGAAACGATGTCAGAAAGCTCATACATGAAAAATGCAAGCTTTTGGGCATAGTACGGGTGATATTCGACCAGCGATGCTAACTGTCTTGCAATGCTCGTAGGGCACTTCTTGTTGTTTTCCCTCAATTGGCCTGCAATGAACTGCGTGAGTTCTTCCGGGGGGAGTGATTTCAACGGGTAGTTTATGGCGCTTCGAAAAAAGGGGCGTTGCCGTTCGTTAAATACACCGAGTAAAACACGGCGCCGGCTTCCAACGAAAAAGTAAGAAGCCTGTGACTGATGCATGGATGTTCTCATAGTCCCTTCGATCTGGAGTGCTTCTTTTAGCGCCACAATCTCCTGGAATTCATCGAGAGCCACGTGCACGAGCGTATCAATAGTGCTGATGAATTCTCCCAATGACGCCATGGTTTCTTCAAGAAGCCCCACGCCGCCTTTCTCTGCTGATGAAGGTTCAACGCTGAGCGACATCCCGCTTGCAGGATCCGGCTTAAGAACAGGACGAAATGATGTTATTGTCCGAAGAGCGGTCTTCCAGTAAGGCTCTTTTTGATGTGTAATGATAAAGACCGCTTTAGCCAGTCTGGCCGCCACATCTTCCACAGAAGCAACGCCGAAAAAATCAGCAAAGATGGTAACGGCCCCTTTATCTGAAAGGCTTTTTTGAACACGTTTGACAAGAGACGTTTTGCCGTAACGCCGTGGGGAAAAAAGAACGACATTTGCTTTTGCCTCTGCATAGGATTGTAGCTCCTTGAGCTCTTCAGCCCTATTGCAGAAAGGGGCTTCTAGAGGCAATTCCTGTAAATAGAAAGGATTAGGCATGATGGTTTCCTTTTTTTGGGATCGGTTATTATTGTAGAATCATAATTGCATATCCATTATGGTATTTCAATAATAAAATTTGGCGGTTGAAATCGAGAACGCCATATATCGAATATATTGTTCAAATCTAAAGAATATCACTGCCGTCCAATGAAAAATGTAGACGGAAATGATACCTAATGAACATAAGGACAAAAAAGGAGATACCGTTTGTTATCATTAGGGCCGGGCATAATGTCCCTTATTTTTTGCAATTGTGTGGTATTTTGGGCTTAAGTTTTGTATTTTGTAGCCCGGTGAAAAAAGGTGAGAAGGAGGTTGGAAGAGCATGAGATACATGAAGTGGTCCATTTGTCTGCTCTGTATCATCCTTACGGGGTGCGCCTATATCAAGATTCCGGTATACCCGTCCCTCCAGGCCTTTGAGGAAACAGTTCTTGAGGGCAGGGGCGAGAAGAAGATACTTCTGTTAGATATATCGGGAGTTATATCTGAGAAGAAGGAATCCACGGGACTGGGGTTGAGGCAAAAGGCATCCCTGATCGACCGGCTTAAGGAGGAACTTCAGAAGGCAGAAGGCGACAGCGCTATTGTGGGCGCTATCATCAAAATCAATTCCCCCGGGGGAAGCGTCACAGCAACCGACATCATCCACCATGAATTGATGAAATACAAGCAGGAAAGGAATGTGAGGATTGTTGCCTGTCTGACCGGTGTTGCCACTTCCGGTGGCTATTACATAGCTTCGGCGGCCGATGAGATCATTGCGCACCCCACCTCCATTACGGGCGGGATCGGCGTCATTGCCATGAAGTTTACCATCGAAAAACTGCTCTCCAAGATAGGGATTGAGGAGGAGACGATCAAATCAGGGGATAAGAAGGACCTGTGGACCCCGTTTCGGCCGAGCACACCGGAGGAGCAGATGATCATGCAGAGGATCATCGATACCTTTCACGAGAGATTCGTTCATGTGGTGTACGAGGGACGGGCGCGGCAACTCACCAAGGAGGAGATCGAGAGACTCGCTGATGGCCGCATCTTCACAGCAGGGCAGGCCCTGGATGCAAAGCTGGTTGACCGGGTTGGGTATCTGGACGATGCTCTTAAGGAAATGAAGGCCTCTCTAAAGCTAGAGGATGCCAGGCTAATCACCTATCATCGTCCCGGCGCCTATAAGGGCACCATCTACTCAGGGATGCACGAGGTCTCCAAGAACGAGATCAACCTCATTGCCATCAACACAAGTGAGCTCGATCCTTTGACCGGCATACAATTCATGTACCTGTGGAGGCCGTAATTTTAAAGGGAATTGTAACTATTCAGCCACCAAGGCACTAAGATTAGAGAATTATTCTTTTAATACCCTTTTTTATGGGGGTACATTATCTCCTGTGTTATTGGAATGTCTTGTTTATTGTCAGATAAGGTTGATAAACTCATATTTATCCTTTGTGCCTGCCCGCCATTGCTCTCGCGCAGGCGAGGCAGGCGGGTCTTGGTGCCTTTGTGGCTACCTGTGCAGTTACTCGCACGGTATCTAAAAACCGTGGAGAAAACCCCTCCACCCTCCCGTAACCCTGAGCAGCATGCCAAGTGCTGCGCATGTGAAGGAGTTCTGATTGTATGGAGTCACCCGCCTTCTTCACCAAAACCATCAACTCTCTATCCATTCCATACGCGGTATCGAGCGTGCTCTTTATATTTTTACATTTATTAGTTTATCTATCGGCACATTTTGCCCAGAACTTGGGGTTTTTTATGACAAGCAGCAGAGAAAGAACATATCTTGAAACCCTAATTATTCTGCCATATTGGAAGCTTATACATACGTATACCTAAACTGACCGGTTCTTGGTTCAGACTTGAGGGTTCGAAGGTTATGGCGGATTGCCGCTAAACCAAGAATGGGAGAGACGATGGCGAGAGGAGCGGGTAGACCAGAAGAAGAAATGGGAGGAGCAGGAGAAAAGATGGGAGAAAAACCAGAAGGTGATCAATGAAATATCGGCTTCAATCAAAGCAGTTGAACGGAGAATCGATTTCTCTATCGTCGCACTGGGGGCAAGATGAAGCGTAACGAGCGGGTGCCGACAATAAACCAAGCCCCGCTCCTCTAAGGGAAAGAAACTCTGCCCGTCCTTAATGAGTATGCGGCTCAACTCAAAGAGCATATAACCGTTCACAGTTGAAAAAAGCTCAGAATTCCCTATTGCCTGTCTGCAAATGTGGCGATTGTTACCAGGTTATCGGAATGTCGCCCTATCGAATTCCTGGGGCGATAGGTCGATCTGAAAAACGGTCAGCCAAAAATGTAGGGTCCGTTTGAACCATAACCTTCTTCTTTGTTTTATAATAACCTGTTTTAGACCATCTTCGGAATAATTTTCATACAGCCGCTTACCACCTCGCCAATCACCATAATTCAGGACCTAGGTAATGCGGTTTGGCAGAACCTTTGTGTGCTCATCACAGGATCAAATCCAGGAAGATGCCGGCATACATATCATCAAGGCTTCGGCAGGGCCATGATGTCCGGGCTCTCATGGGAGCGGAGATGGGCCGTACCGGTAAAAAAACACAAGCCCCCCGAAGCCTTCTTCCTGAACAGTTCGCAAATGAGGTACCATAAAAGAAGGAGCTGCTTTGATGATCGCCTTGAGAGAAACAGGATTGCATACCACGAGGCCTGGAAAAATAATGCGAGGATAGCAAATTTTTTCTAAAGTTTTTTTCCTCCCTTCCGATAATGAAAGTGAGGAAAAGCTATGGTAATATCGCCCTACCAAGTGAACAATGTGCTAAGAGTATATGGGGATCAACTTCGCCAGCCAAGGGCCTCAAGCAAGCCAAAGAGCGGCAGCGCCGATCTGCCGGGCCAGATTAGTATCTCTGGCGAGGCAAAGAGGAAGGCCATTATTGATAAGTTAGCCTCGCATATCATCGAGAGAATAACCCAATACGGCCCTGATGAGGATGTGGAAAAAGAGGTGTTTCAAAAGCTCAAGGATGAATATGGGGTAAATCTGGTTATCGACAGAGAGGCTCAGAACGATCTTATCTTCAAGGTCATCGATGAAGATGGCGAAACAATACGGTCACTTTCCATTGAGGATTCCCGATTTTTAAGCAATAAATTAAAGGAGATCGCTCAGGATACCGTGGATAAGAATATGATGTAAGGATTGGAGGATCGATACATGAAGATCGACAATGAAACAATACACTATGAAATCAGTAAATACCTTCCAAAATCAGAACCAACTGCAATTGAACGGGTGGATGAAAAACGCCTGGCTGATGAGCAAAGGGTTAAGGCAAACGAGACCGCAGAGCAGGATACCATCGTAAACATATCTAAGGAATCACAAGAAGCTCATCGTATACAGGAAATAATTTCATCTGAACCGGATATCAGGGAAGATAAGGTATCCGAACTGAAGGAACGGATTGAATCAGGAAGATATACAATCGACTATGACCGCGTTGCCGACAAGCTGATCCAGGCATCTTTGGAAGATCTGTTATAGCACCTCCTCGCCTCCCGAAATCTCATGTCTACCCTGATTCCCATCTATCTGCTCTTAATCTGCCACGCAGCGAAACCCCATGATGTTTGATGATAATTCAGGATTTAATAAAATCAATCACTTCGACATACTCGATGAAGGCGTTGATAGTTGTTTATGCTGTATTTTCAAATGGGAATGACAAACGTCTTCTTTTTAAAGAATACTCCTGTGTGGAGCAATCCGGCGTGCCTGGAATTAGTGTCTAGGTCAATACCTTGCCTATTCATTCAACAAAGACAGCTTGGCGTAGCTCAATGAAGAGGCAGAGCATGAATGGGGAGCTTAGAGCTCAATGCGGAGCCGGTGTGCCCAAAAAAATGGGAAGTTCGTGAATGAAACGAACTCCCCTCTTATAGAAATGGGCTTTCTGTATGGTGCCGAAGGCGGGACTTGAACCCGCACGGGCTTTAACCCACTACCCCCTCAAGATAGCGTGTCTACCAGATTCCACCACTTCGGCACGAAACTCCCTTACTCTTGCGTTTCCGATGGACCGCTTGCCGGTGCCGGGCTTGCATCTCCCTGCCCGCCTGCTTCAAAAGGCTGCTCCTGGCTCGTCTTCGCCTTCCCCTCCATGATCGATGACCTTGGAGCGTTCGTCCTGGCCGCGAGAAAAGCCAAGATAAGGGAAGTGATCATAAAGGCTATGGCCACACCAGTTGTTACCTTATTGAGGAACGGCACTGCACCGGTGCTCCCGAATAACGTCTGGCTGCTGCCCCCGAATGCAGCGCCCAGGTCAGATCCTTTCCCTGATTGCAAAAGGATAGAACCTATCAGCCCTAAACAGATTAACACATGAAGGATTACAAGCACTGTGGTCATCTCTCTCCCATACCATTTTCGTTGGGCTCATATATATCATATCTGAAGGATAATTCAATTCTTATTTTCTTAACCCCGAAAATAAAACCGGTGCGTACCCTTTTTTGACTGATACGCTCGGGATAATCGTCCCTTGACATTTATACTAATATGGTCGACTATTATCGTAAAAGCTGAGAAATATCTCCCCCTTTAATGCGGTGGCCGGAATGGATGAAGAGGAATACAACAACAAGTACATGCATCTGCGGATCTTAAAAAGCGTTCAGGAATACCTGAAAGCGGATGAAAATGAACACACCGCCGTATACCCCATCCGGGTGCCCGACGAGCTGCTCTACCAAACGCTGAAATCAAAGGGCGCGAAAAACACCGATAGCCTCATACACTATATATTCAAACTGGGGCTCAGCATCTGGAGCGAAAAACAGTACAATGTCGTGTTCGGCTCCCACCAGAGCCTTGAGGAGTTCATCGAACTGGTCAAGAAACAGAACAGGGAAGATACATAGAGTATCCAGGACCCTCGTTTTGCTGCTTTTGCCTCTTCCAGATTACCGAAAATATGCCATGCTATCCTTACCAGAACATGCCTAACGTGAATTACAATAGCTTACCATTGGTGCCTCGGTGCAATTCCTCGCCTCATCCACCTCACCGCACGCCCTGGGTATCTAGAGCACGAGCCTGCGATACCGGTTGAGGTTAACCATCGCCTCTGTCGCCTTTTCGGGTGTGGAAAAATTGACGAGGATCCCGGCATCTTCATACCTCTTGATATGTTCATCCCATATTCCAGGTGGAGCGGAGAGGCACGTGATCAGGGGCTTCTTGGGTTCACCCTCTTCCATCAAAAATGACAAGCTCTTGATGGAATCAACATTCGCCGAGGCGAACATCATAAAAAGCAAAATACCGTTAACCTTTTTATCTCGTAATACCGCCTTCAGGATGCCGGCTACTGCCTCCGAGTCATACCAGGCAGGCCCCATATCCACCGGGTTCAACCTGAGTGCGAAGGGCGGCAAGATCTCGTTAATCCTGGCCTGGGTTTGCTCGGTAAAGGGCACTATCCTGAGATTGCTCTTCTGGCATATATCAGCGGCAGCGATACCCGGACCAGCCTGAGAGGAGAGTATGGCAAAACCGTTGCCGCTGAGCACTGGGAACCGAGCCAAGGCCTTGGCCGTATCTAACAGCTCCTCCGCGCTCCTTACCTCAATTACTCCCGCCTGGCCAAATGCCCCGGAGTAAAGCTCGGGCCTTCCGGCAATTGATCCGGTATGAGAGCGAGACGCTTGATCCCCCAGGCTCCCGATTCCCGTCTTGTAGGCCACAATCGGCTTCCTGCCGCGAAGGCTTCTCGCCATCTCATAGAGCTGACGAGGTTGATCAATGCCCTCCAGGTACAGGGCTATCACGCCCGTGTCCTGGTCCTCCGCCAAATACTCAAGCATGTGCTCAAAATCCACATTGAGCCGGTTCCCAATCCCGACTATCTTGCTGAATCCTATCCTCTCCCGCATGGCAAGAAAGCAGATCAAATGGCACATGCCCCCGCTCTGGCTGATAAGCCCTATACGGCCTTTATGCACCAGGGAAAACTCCGGCGTGAATGAGGCGTTCAGGTCGGCATGGAGGTTTATCATGCCAAAGGTATTGGGACCGATCACCGGAACGTGGGCCTTGTTGACGATCTCGAAGATTTGTTCATGGAGCACGGCACCCTGGGGGTCTTCAATCTCCTTAAATCCTGCGGTAATCAATACGATCCCCTTCACGCCCTTGGCAATGCATTCCTCGAACACGCCGGGAACCATCCTCGAGGGGAGCGCCACAATGGCTAGGTCCGGCCCATCAGGGATATCAAAGATTGAAGCAGCGGCCTTCAATCCCATAATCTCCTTTGATGTGGGGTTAACCGGCGTGATTGTGCCCGGAAATCCCCCTTCTGTGAGGCTCTTCATCACATGGAATCCGAGCTTGGTTGGTTTCTCCGATGCGCCTATCACCGCAACCGATCGAGGGTTAAACAGGGTGTCCATGTCTTTCAGCGTTATATCCATGTTTTTTTAAATCCTCCCAAACCAAGAAAATTGATCCCCTCATCTTCCCTTTGGTGTCCCTGAACGGCCCACATGCGTGGTTTCCCCGTGATAGTACCCGTGCAGTACATCCAATCATCCGCTGTTAGTCAAGGGTATTGTAACCATGCCTAAAATAAGTTGGCGAAAAGCGCGGATTCGATATAAAGTGAAGATAAAGAGTCTTCTGACTCGTGGATAGACACTACTCTCTATCACAATCTCGCAAGGAAAATAATACCAAATCGTGAATAACACCAAAACGCTCATTAACCCAATCAGGACACAGGAAGAGCCTCGCATCGGCCCGGATGCGATCATGATCTCTATCACCTCAGAGCTCAGGGCGATGGCAAAGCTCAGCAATGCCGAGAAGGCCTCCCTCAGGATAATGTGCCCCTTCGAGTTCTTTCTTATCAAAAGAGAGGGAAAACTCCCCCTTGCCCTGGCCGGGCCCTTGCTCGGAGCCCCTCAAGCTGCGATCGTGCTGGAAAAGCTCATCGCCTTGGGCGCACAAAGGCTGTGGGTGCTCGGCTGGTGCGGATCGCTTCAGCCTGATCTCCGAATAGGGGACCTGATCATTCCCACTACTGCACTTTCAGAAGAGGGCACCTCTGCCCATTACCCCGCCGATGAAAAAAGCAGACGGACAGATCCTGCACTCAATGAACACCTGAAGAATGCACTGCACAAAGCAAACCTTCCCTTCATGGCGGGCCCTGTGTGGACCACGGATGCCGTCTATCGGGAAACCCGGGCAAAGGTAGTTGCGTACCAGAGCAAGGGGATCCTCGCCGTTGAGATGGAGATCTCAGCCCTCATCACCGTGGCTGCGTATCGTTCCGTTGCGCTGACAGGAGTTCTCGTGGTATCCGATGAGCTCTCTTCCCTTGAATGGCGCCCTGGGTTTAGGGGTGATATGATAAAAAAAAGCTCGAGAGATGCCTGCACGGTGCTTCTCGATCTTTGTCTGAACGGGGTGTGAGGGAATTTCTTGAAAATCGGCAAAAATACGGCGCCTTATCTCAGCATCAGCGCATTTCCGGTTCCTTTATTCCTAAAACTTCATGCCTATCCCGTAAGATCGATAAAGACCACACGGCCAACTCCAGGGTGGGATAGGTCATTATTCTTTTTCTCAATTCAAACTGTTTCGTCATCTCCAGGGGATTCGGCCCGTAGAGCCAGGCTACGACCGGCTTTGGCGGAGCTTCTTCCATCACCTCGTTAAGGACCTCGGATACATCCAGAAAGGAAAACGCGGGCATCTCAGGGGCAATCGCGACGCAGATCACCCCATCGACGTTGGGATCGTTCATGACTGCTCTGAGCGCGATGGAATAGGCTTTAGCCGTACCATGTTTCATCACGGCCGGCCATATATCCAGGGGATTTCCAAGGGGCATCCATTCTGGTGAAAGCTCTGCTGCTGAACGAATGGTGTTGGCAGTAAGGGAAGAGAGCCTCAGCCCGTGCCTCTCCAGTGCATCACTGATCATAATACCGGCAGCACCGCTGAAGGTGATAACCGCCACCTTGCTCCCCTTCATGGGGGGAAGGCTGCCCAGGGTCTTCACCGCATAGACCATCTTGCCGGATTCTTCCAGAAAGGTGACCCCTGCCTTTTGGAGCGCAGCCCTATACACGTGATAGTTTCCCGCCATGGTACCGCTGTGCGTCATAGCCGATGCGGCTCCCCCCTCGCTGCTGCCTGTTTTAAGAATGATGATTGGTTTCTCCTTGACCACCCGGGCTGCCAGGGATGCGAATTCCCTTGCCTGATTCAAGCCCTCCATATGGATGGCGATGATCTTTATATCCGGATCCTCTCCCAAATACCGCAAGGCATCATAGAACCCGATGTCGCAGGCATTGCCGATGTCTATCCCCTTTCCAATGGTCCCGCTGAATTCCATAGCCCCAACAAACAATATTCCTGACTGGCAAATCAGGCCTACCGGGCTCCTCTCCTTGCCTATCGGCATAAAAGAGGTGGTAAACCCGTTGAAATTATTCAGAACTCCCAAGGTATTGGGCCCGAGCACCCTCATTCCGCCCCGCCGGGCAACCTCTACTATCCCTTGCTGGATCTCTTTCCCTTTATCGTCGGCGTCGGCATAGCCCTGGTTCACGATAATTGCAGCCTTGACCTTTGAGGCAACACAGTCCTCGAGAATGGAGAGGGCATCCTCTCTGGGCGTGCTGATGACCGCGAGATCAACCTCTTCCCTCACCGATCTGATGGTAGGATACACCTTTGTCCCGAGGATCTCATGCGCCTTGGGATTAACAGGAAAGACCCTGCCCTTGTAGCCGTATTGCATGATGTTTTCCATGATATTGAATGAACCAGGTCCGCTCTTTCTGCTGACCCCGATAAGCGCCACGCTCTCCGGTTCCATAAAGGCCTTCATAACGCCTCCGTTTATGACAAGATCCTTGCGTCCACCGCCTGGCACCCCTGGCCCTCTGGGAGCACCACGAGCGGGTTGATGTCCAGCTGTTGAATCTCCCCGTGTTCGTACAGTAATCGTGAAACGCGCACCAGACATTGCCTCAAGGCATCCAGGTCTGCCTTTATGCCGCCTCGAAATCCCTTGAGCAGATCAGATCCTCTCGCCCCATCAATCATCTCCCCTGCCTCCCTCTCGGTGATCGGCGCTACTTGAATGATCACATCGTTGAGTGCCTCAACGAATATCCCTCCCATGCCGAAGAGGATCACCGGGCCGAACTCCGGGTCGTACTTGCCGCCGATAAATACCTCATGGCCGGCTCCCACCATCCTTTGCACCAAGAAACAATCACCCGGTATGCCCTGAAGCGCCTCCTTGAGCTCATGGTGATCTCCGATATTGAGCCGTACGCCGCCGAGTTCCGTCTTGTGAACTACGCTGCTGTCCGCAGTCTTTAGCGCAACCGGATATCCTATGAGCTCGGCAGCCTCCACGGCGTCCTCATGATCCTTAACCAATCTATATGCCGGCACCGGGATCTCGTACTGCCGCAATAATTCAAAAACCTCTCCCGGTCCTTGAATCCTCGGTGATCCCCTTTCAGCATCTTGAGCCTTCGGTGCAGGGAACTCGGAGTGAGCGCGGGGATGAGATTCACGGTCAACGATAGTTCTGTAATGGGTGAGCGAGATGGCCAAGGCCTGTAACCCATCCTCTGGTTCTGTGAAGATGGGAAAATCAGTATCCCTTCTCATCATGAACCATTCATCGAAATTCGGCATCATGCACAGGACAACAGGCTTTTGATAGAGATGAGAAAACTCCTTTGCAGCCCGGATAAGCTGTTTCGTGCTCATCGCGTCCATTCCTGAAAGATAGGCATGTGAAAAGAGAACCCCGTCTATGTCCTTTTCCGGCAAGGCCCTGTGCATAACCTCTCTGTAGAACTCGAGGTCAAACACATCCCCCAGGTCAAGGGGGTTGGTCATTCGTATAACCCCTGCCCGTGCCCCTTTTCTGGCATATTGAAGAAAATCCTCTGAAAACGGGGGTAATCGAAAGCCGTACCTGGCGGCCGAATCAGCTGCCATGACCGCGCTCCCACCGGAACGTGATAGAATCGCCAGGTTCGGCCCCTTCATAAGCGGGAGATTGAATATCTTAAAGGCGTTTATCATCTCTTGAAGGGTGTGAACCCTGTGTATCCCGGCTCGGCGCAAGGCTGAGGAGACAACCTCATCGTCACCGGCGAGGGCAGCAGTATGAAATCGTGCAATCTGATTGCTTGCCGTATTGGTATTCGATTTTATAACAACCACCGGCTTTTGACCGGATGCTGCCAGATCCATCAAACGGCGGCCGTTGGAGATGCTCTCAAGATAGAGCCCGATGGTCTTTGTCCCTTGATCGGAGATCAGGAACTCAAGATAGTCGTTTTCGTCTACATTCAGCTTATTCCCCATGCTGATGAATTTGTTAACGCCCAGGTTCTCATTGGAGCAGAGCCGTACTATGGAGTTCACGATGCCCCCGCTCTGGGCAACAAAGGATATGGGTCCGGTTGCTATTACGCCTGGATCCAGGAGAACAAAGGGAAGGACCACGCCGTTTTCAAGGTTTATGATGCTGATACAGTTCGGCCCCACGAAACGAATGCGCCACCTTTTGGCGATCTCGACAACCTGTTCATCAAGCCGCCTGTTCTCATCGGCAAACTCGCTGAACCCCCCTGACTCGATCACCGCATAGCGTATTCCTTTTTTGCCACAGACCTCCAGGGCTTCAGGAATGAAGGGCGCTGGTATCAAAAAGACAACCAGATCGACTGAGTCACTAATCTCCTCGATGCGGGCATGGATCTTCCTCCCATTGAGATTGCCCCCTTCCTTTCCCACCAGGTATAACTTCCCTTTGAAATGGAAGCGATCAAGATTTTCAACGATATTTCTGCCCAGATTAGTCGCCGTTTCAGAAACCCCTACCACCATAATGCTCTCGGGATAGAAAAACGTTTTCACCTACCGATACCTCCATAATCGCTCCGTGCTGCTCCCATATCCTCCGAAATCCTCACAGCCGCCCCTTGCACGAATTCAGCCAATTCCTTCCTATCCTCATAGGCAAAGCTAAAAATAGGAGATGCTATCCCAATGCACCCCGCGAGCTTTCTATGGGAATCGTAGATCGGAGCCACAACCCTCCTGACGCCCTCACGCAATTCCTGATCCTCGAATGCAAAGCCATTCGCTCTAATATCGGACAGCTCCCCTTCTAGCTGCTCCATATCCACTATGGTATACTTCGTGACCATGGGCAGGCCAATCTTTCGCAAGACTTCCTTCCTTTTTTCTCCCTCCATGTGGGCTAGATAGATCTTGCCTGCCCCGATGGCGTGAAAATAGGGGTATGCAGAGCCGATCCTGGTGAAAAGCCTCACGCCTTCGTCTCCCTCTATCTGATCGATCAGGATAAGCTGGTCCCTGTCCAAGGTGGAAAGCTCAATGGTCTTACCTGTTTCGAGCGCAAGCGCCTCCATATGGGGCCGTGCAACGTATCTCAACCTCAGCTTGCTCTCGAGCCTCCCTCCTAGATACAGGAGCTGCATGCCGAGCCGGTAGAGCCCCCGCTCATCCCTCTTGGTGACGAGCCCCCGCTCGACGAGCACGCCCAATATCCTGGCCAGGGACGGCTTGGGGATGTTGAGGGCATTCATGATCTCTGTAAAAGCAAGATCTTGATCATGCGATGCAAGCAGATCTATGACATCGATGGCCCTTTCAAGCGCCGGCACACGATATTGTTTTCTAGATCTCATAAAGTTTCATATATGATATTTCAAATTATATATATGAGACTATTCACGCAAGAAAAATTGTCAAGAAAAAAAATGCCCTTATCGACATTGATCGCCCATAGGCTGAACTTCGTTCGCTTCGCTCACCATATGAGCAGCTCGAACGACTCGGGACCAAATAACGCTTCAGGGTTATCCGTGAAAGAAACGGTCGCCCAGCCCCTCGATTCATACATACGATACTATAGTCATTCACTCCCGACTAAGTGAGTGAGCGTTTGCATTTTCGAATCGAAACAGGTAGCATGAAATGTCTTTTGAATTAAGGTCATGACATGGCAGAAAAAGTCATTATCATGGGCGCTGCCGGGCGGGACTTTCACAACTTCAACGTGTATTTCAGGGACAACCCCCGGTACAAGGTGATCGCCTTTACGGCAGCACAGATCCCGACCATAGAAGGCAGGCTCTATCCTCCCGAGCTCGCGGGCAATCTCTACCCCGAGGGCATCCCCATTTATCCCGAGTCTCAGTTGGCAGAGCTTATACAGAGGCACACAGTGGATCTCGTGGTCTTTTCATACAGCGACGTGCCTTACGTGGAGGTCATGCACAAGGCCTCCATCGCGATGGCGCATGGAGCGGATTTTATCCTTATCGGTGCATCCTATACCATGCTCAAGGCGGAAAAGCCCGTGGTCGCGGTTTGCGCGGTGAGGACAGGCTGCGGAAAATCGCAAACTACCCGCAAGGTGTGCGCTATCCTCAAGAAGCTCAACAGGAAGGTCGTGGTTGTCCGTCATCCCATGCCGTACGGCGACCTGCGAACCCAGGCAACACAACGATTCTCGTCATATGAGGACTTCGAGAAAAACAAGTGCACCATCGAGGAACGAGAGGAATATGAACCGCTGGTAGATCAGGGGATCGTGGTGTATGCAGGCGTTGATTACGGCCAAATCCTCAAGGCTGCCGAACAGGAGGCCGACCTCATCGTCTGGGACGGCGGAAACAACGATACCCCGTTCTTCAGGCCGGACATCCACATCGTGCTGTTCGATCCTCACCGGGCCGGCCATGAGCTCCTTTACTATCCCGGAGAGACCAACATGCTCATGGCGGACATCGCCATCATCAACAAGGTGAATACCGCGTCCTTAGCGCAGGTGGAACTGGTTCGAAGGAATATCCAGCGCTATGCCCCAAACGCCAGAATCGTGCTCGCTGAATCGCCTGTATTGGTGCGCAACCCGGAAAAGATCCGTGGTAAGCGCGTGCTGGTAGTAGAGGACGGCCCTACCCTCACCCATGGCGAGATGCCCTATGGAGCGGGCCTCATAGCTGCAAAGACCTATGGCGCAGCTGAAGTGGTCGATCCACGGCCATACGCCCAGGGAACGATCCATGAGACCTATCTCATCTACCCCCAGACCGGGCCGGTGCTCCCGGCCATGGGATATAGCAGGGATCAAGTCCAGGATCTTGAGGGCACCATCAACAGGACCCCGTGCGACCTGGTACTCTTTGCAACGCCGATTCATCTTACCCGGATCCTCTCCATCAACAAGCCGACCATCCGGGTGCGCTATGAGTACCAGGATCACGACCATCCCTATTTGGAGGAAGTACTGATCGATCTGCTTGAGAAAAGAGTCTCATACTGACGCTTTTTACCAAATGACTTAAGAGCTTCGCTTCAACGTTATTCGTAAAAGAAAGAAACATTGGCTGAACAGGGAGATGTCTTTTTTTGCCATATGCCCTTTCAATAAAAGGCATTGCAAGGTCCCGAAAAACGGGATGAATTGCCTCTCGGCCCTGAGCCCCTCGGCCTTGAGCTCGGGGCCGAAAGGCTCGAGGCCGAAGGGCAGCCAACCTATGCCGGTAGTATGCGGATTGGATTCATCCCGTTTTTCGGGACAATGGTCAAAGCATGATAGGGCATAACAAAAAAAGACATCTCCCTGTTGCCTTACCTGCATCGCCTCTTGGAGAAAGTGAATACCAAAAAAGACATCTCCATGCTCTTTAAGGTATAGTTTTTCAGGAGGTCAAGGGAACATCATGGATGCGAAGGAAAAAAAGAAAATCCTGCTCGTCGCCCTCGGCGGCAACGCCCTTATCCGAAAGGGGCAAGTGGGAACCGTGGAAGAACAGTTTGAGAACCTCACAGTGCCGATCAGGCAGATTGCCCGGCTCTCAGCCGATTACCGGATCATCATCACCCACGGTAACGGACCCCAGGTAGGGAACCTGCTCCTCCAGCAGGAGCTACAGGATGCCGTGCCCAGATTGCCCCTTGAAATCCTCGTGGCACAGACCCAGGGGCAGATCGGTTACATGATCGAGTCCACCCTGGACAGCGAACTGATGGCCATGGGTATAAGCACCGAAAAACCGCTGGTGAGCCTGATCAGCTACGTGGTCGTGGATGAACGGGACCCAGCCTTTGAGAACCCATCGAAGCCCATCGGCCCGGCATTCACGGATCAAAAAGCCGCTGCTCTTCCCTATCCCACACAACAAACGGAAAAGGGATACCGCCGCGTGGTAGCCTCACCCAAGCCCATCACCATAGTGGAGAAACGCGAGATCACCAGGCTCATCGAGATGGATTTCATAGTCATCTGCTGCGGCGGAGGAGGGATCCCGGTGATCCGCGAGGGACGGACCTTCTGCGGGGTAGATGCCGTTATCGATAAGGACCTGGCGAGCGCCGCACTAGCCCAGGAGGTGGGCGTTGATACCTTTATCATGGCAACCGATGTGGAGGGTGTTGCCCTGAACTATGGAAAAGAGAATCAACGCTTCCTTCGCACGGCCACCATCAAGGAGGCATCGCGGTACATGGAAGAGGGGCACTTTCCCCCCGGTTCCATGCAGCCCAAGATCCAGGCTGCTATGGCGTTTCTCAAGGGCGGGGGCAAACGAGCGGTGATTACCTCCATTGAGGCGATTGAGGCAGCGGTTCAAGGGCTGTCCGGAACTGAGATCATGTCATAGACAATCCTCCGGCTCATAGCAGAACGCAATCCCCTTTCGCTATTGACATATCGTCTTTGCCCTGCTCAAGGGAATCAAGGATGAAGAGCAGGCCGCCCTTACGGTCACGGGTTTAGCCCGCAGGGAAACGGGAATTCACGATACAAAGACCGGGCCCGGATTCTTACGGCACGAACGGCAAACCCAAAACCCCAGCCCCATAGGCCCCATCACGAGTCGATTGGATACATCTCTCAGTTATTTAGAAGTGTTATCGAAGGGTTCGTCAACGCGGCGGTTAGCTTCAAGATAAAAATGGGCCCAACTCCCTTTTCCTATGTGTAGATTCAGTCCGATACTTTATTTCTAGCGAAGCTTGCCTCAAACCGATGAAAATCGAACGGAACGTAGTTCACCGCAGAGACGCAGAAAACACAGAGATGAGGTATCTTTTTTCTTTGCCGCTGAGAGGCCGGCAAAGAAAAATGCTCATGCCCTTCCCTCCGGCCTGGAAGCCCACCGGGCTGGAAGCGGGGCAGGGCTTGACAGAAGGAAAGAACTCACGCGGAGCGTTAGGTCTTTCCCTGTTCTGTCCCCTGCCCGCTCGTGCCTCGCAGTGGCAGGCGGGTCTCAGCAGAAAAGGGAAAAATGTTTTCCTCTGCGATCTCTGCGCCTCTAGCGAAGCGGGTGGTGATAAAGATAGAGCTCTATTCACGTAACAGCAAAACATGACACAAATGGTAAGATCTTGATCTATGAAGACGTTTAGATTGAGCTATCCCCGGATGTCGTTGCGAGTGAAACGAAGCAATCTCGCTTTTTCTTTTGGGTTCGTAAACTATTGTTTCAAAATGAGATATCGTCGCTCCTCTGTCTTGTTCTTCTCCGTAATCACTTCATCCACATGGTTTTTGACTATCTTGACAGCATCACTGAGAGCATTCGTTCTTACGACAACGCAAACAAATTTCTCTACCATTCGGGTAATATTAGGGCCGAATTTTCTACTCACCAGAACATCCACGCCCTTTAAAACAGAGGAGGTTGCCCGGGCTTTTGCGGGATCTCCATGCTTTTTTGACTCATCCTCTTGAAATTCTACGTTCTCTCTCTGTTCGACAAATTCTTCACCGTCATCAGAAAACCGGTAAATATGATAGTATGTTGCCATGCCAAAGTGATCATCATTGAAATTTTTTCCGTCATCCGTAGCAAATGCGATCAGCAGTTCCATGACGTATCTTCCTTAGTGATAGATGGATTGATATACCGGCTCCATAAAAAACAACTACTCGGTTTGCATCTCTGATTGCCTCTGCTGCCAGTTTGTACACAAGCATCCTCTTAAAATTCTTTGAATAACCTGGCAAAAGAATGTCCGGGTGCTTTAATATCGAGATCGAGAAAATACCCAAAAGGTGTTTGATAGGTTACATATCCGGCATTTTTGCACCGGGATTCGGCGTTATCAATAATTCGCTTGGTGACTTCCGGATCAGCTTTACTTTCTGCCAGATGGGCGAAAGAGTGTAAAACGACTATGTCTGTTTCATTTTTCCTCGCCGCCCATTTTAAATTCTTGATGAGCTTTGTTTCTATCGAGGATAGGTCGTCTTCGTCCTTAGGTTCGACATGTATGAATCCCAACAGCGCATTTTCAATGACCTTTTCCTCTTCACGTGGAGACGCCGATTCAAGATTCTTTACACTCGTTTTATAACCAAATCTATTGGCGTAGATCATGAGTAATTTCATTCCATGCCCCCTCCCTTTGGCAATCCGCTATCACCCGTTATGAAATTTTCTCAATATACCCTATTACATCGTGCAGTATCACCTGAACACTCCTTGAAAATCACCTCTGCTAGTAAAGCGAAATGATGTTGATATGCCACGTGTACCGGACGCCCAAAGGAGTGGGAATTCGCCATTCAAGTTTGCCAAGCTAAATCTGATCTCCTTGTGCCTTGCTCCCCATGCCGCTCCTTCTTGAGCAGGGTTCCGCATGCACACCGATCATTATCCGTGACGCCGGCAAAGCATCTCATTTCGTATTTCCTGGAACGCTTGCTGACTCACCAAGAGCCAAACACAGCCTCGACGCTCTCTGCATTTTTATTTATGTGCACATGGAGGTCCCCCATTTATTACCGGAAACCCCCTATAACCTCATTGAGTCAAATCCTTGCGCTAGGAGGTAGCGCTCCACTGACAGTAACGCTGGGTAGAGCCTTCTGCATTTCTCTATTTCGGAGGAAACATCAGGTGAGAAAGGCGGGCGTCCAAATTCCTCAAAGGCAATTCTCATAGCATAGAATTCCTTGGCAAAGATCCTCATGACGATCCTCGGGACAGCCTTATAGGTAAACTTCTCACCCTTTCGAATCCGGCTCAGGGCATCGCACAGTTCTTGACCGGAGATAAAATCACCGATCAGCGTAATCTCTTCACCGATGAAACCATCCGGATTATCGAAGGCCAGTGCGGCAATCCCCCCGATATCATGTGTCGCTATGTATGGTACCTTAACATCTCCATCAACAAATCCCCTCACCATTCCCCTCTTTACCGGGAAATAGGGTTGGCCGATGTTGTCCATGAACTGAGCAGGCCTGAGGAAGGTATGGGAAACGCCGTTTTCCATGATGTAGTGCTCAACATCCAATTTGCTATCAACATGAGGAATGCCGGTCCTGCCCTCCCCCATGTGCGCCGCGGTGCTCATCACCAGGTGCTTGACCCCCGTCCGTAAGCACGCATCCGCGATGTTTCTGCCCTGTTCGATTTCCGCACCAGGGTCACAGTTCCTGTAGTCCGGAGACCAGGGCTGGGTGACGCCGTACACACTATCTGCTCCTTGAAACGCGTCGATCAACGAGGATCTATCTTTGAGATCAGCCTGCATGAGTGCCGCCCCCTTCTCCTTCAGGTCCCGGGAACTGGGGCTGCCAGGATTTCTCGTAAGGGCAATCACATTCCAGTTTGGCCGTTTGAGCATGTGTCTGGCAACAGCACCTCCTTGATGGCCGGTTGAACCACACACAACGACCGTTTTGTTCCTCATGGCTTTCCTCACTCAGGTGATCGTTGATTAAGACTTTTTCCCGTTCAATCCTTCCCTTGGAAGAAAATCCTTCCTCATATCACGATGGTATACGCTGCCCTTTCTGGATCATCTTTTCGGTTCAAAAAACTTGCAGCCTTTATCAACGACATCCCGCGGGATTTCCCTGCTCTTGCCCTTGCCGTGCTTTTCAAACCACGTGCATCTCCCGAACAGGGAAGTACCTGCGAGATCATTATATTTACAGTCCCAACAATTGGCTCGATGCAAGCTATTATCAGTATCATCAGCTTTCATACTTTTCTCATAAAAAAATTCCTATGCAAATGTGAGCTGAACACAGAATAAGAGAGATCCACGATTCGACTTTGAGCAATGAGATTCGATCGCCTTGCGCCGTAAGCCCTGTGCCTCAGGCCATTCTTGCTCCACTCATTATCCGTGACGTGGACAAAACCCTTCATTTCGTATTGCACCGGATGCTTACAGAGCTGACATGAGCCAGAAAGAGCTGACCTAGTTATTTACTTTTTTAAGCCCTTCCCGCTTCGATTTCATGCACCGCATCAGGAGTTGATTGGATACATCTGTTAGTTATTGAGCAGCGTACCTATGGAAAGACTAACCCGCCTGCCTGGATCGGGACTGGCTATAGACCATCTCCAACTCCTGGCAGGCCATATCGAAGGTATAGCGACAGATGAAGCTGGTAAAAGCCTTTTTGGACACCACCCAGCCCACATCAATGGCGATTCCAACCGATGATGATTTCTTTACCCCTCGATAGACCATGAGTGGCCATTTCATCCAGCGATACATATGCCAGGTTTTTTTCGCGAAGATTCGCACCTGCTTGGGCAGCCAAATATCGGTGAAGGATTTCAAGCCGTACAGTGATTGTATCGATATCTTGTGCAATCTTTTCACCACTGGTATTTTTTCGGTCTTGCACATGGAATTGATCCACATTTGGCTTCGTGTCAGAAGCGGCCCAAGTGCAGCCTCTTCCAGCGGGCTCTCCGCGTCAGGGAAATATTTTCCGGCAATGAGTTCCGCTGCGCGCTTCACTGCCTTTTTCCAGTCCTCCAGCCCCGGGCTAGAAAGAAGCATGGATTGAAAACCCACGAAGCGATTGCGGATCTCCAGGATCCGGGTATCAGTGACATCGAGCCCTGGAGGTTCCAGGGAGTCAAGATCTTCCAGGCCCTTTTCCAATTCACCTAACTCGGATCGGATGGGTTCCTCTTTTCCTTCCTCGTCGTATGCCTGAACGGCCAGCCTTCCCACAAAGAGATAGACATCTACCAGCAGGCATCGGGTGAGGGTCAGCATCGTTAAACGATTGGAAAGGTAGGCCAGCCAGGAAAAAGGATCGGGTAAGAGTACCAGGCGCAACTGAAAGATTCTCGTGACGAGCTTCCGGTAGCGACGTACAAATCGTACAATCCAGTATCGACTCACCCGGTCGTACCATTCATAGGAGTGCCGAATATGGCGAATGCGAACTCCCCGCAATCGCTGAAATCCAGGCCGGCGCAAAATCAGTTCCAGCCGATCGGCAGAATCATGAGCTGATTTGAGGAAACGCCCGATGGTGATACGCAATTCAGGCTTTTCCAATCCGGGATAATAGCAGGCGGCAATGGAATGCGCATACGAAGAGATATCTGCCAATTCCTTCAGCCCGGGGGAGGAAGCATGCCATACCCTCTGACAGCGCTCCCGCACTACCTTAAGTGCCTGCTCCTTGCGCGCACCGGCTGCTTCTGCCTCCTTATCGAGGTCTTTCAACTCGTCACTGAGGGAGCGCTTCCAGTTTAAGATTCCCCGCAGCCTCCACACGACGAGAATACTGGCTGCTGCCAGCAACATCACCCCACACGCCAACACGCCCTGCAGAATATCCCGGGTCAACCACCAGTCCATACTTCACAATCCTCGCTGATGATGGTCTTCATTGTCGAAAAAGGTGGTTTGAGAAGCCACCCCCAGAGAAATGCTGCCACCATCATGGATATGCAATTCACAAAGTTGTTTCTTACCGTAATCTGGGTTGAACACTACCTACGGCACCCTGTTCCTTCTGAGCACATAGCATCCTCATCCTTTATGCGTCTATTACATGCCGAATAGTCATCGCGTGTTGACCATCGTATGGCAAAACGCAAGACCCCTCTCAGTTCTAAACGTAAGTCCTGCTCTAAGGTTCACCCTTTACCATACCGTTCTGTACTTCTTTCAGCCCGTGCCCCGTTATTCTTTTCTCAGGATGATGCTGTCCTTCCTCGTTGACACGGTAAACGTATCTCCTTCTTTGAAGCCGAGCTCGTCTACGAGCAGCGCCTTGCTGAGAGTCATCGTTCCTCTCTTGCCGATACTGAACTTTCTTCCTTTCGCCGTTTTTTTTGTAGCCTCTTTCTCGGTGAGGATATCCTTGATCTTCCCGGCCTCGACTAAGGCATCGTAGTACATCTTCTTCAGGGTAGCCTTACTCTGGACGCCCAGCTTCTCCATCATTTCCTTATCAGGCACCTTTTTCTTAACCATCTCAACCAGCTTTTCGTATTCTTCTTTCATAACGTAGCTCCTTTCTTTAAAGATTACAAACGCATGGATCGCACCTTAGCTCCTCTATAAGGGGCATGCAGGAGACCCCCCTTGTTCTTTCATTGCCTTGAGGTCTTGAAGTTATTCAACATGGCCAAGGATGTCCCGGAATTCCCTGTTGGAAGCACTGCACGCACCATTTCAGGATTGTCTCCATAGTAGACCTTTAGAATAGCCTGAAATAGGGCTTGATGACAATTGATTTATGATAATCCCGATAATCAACGGCATTGCATCAGGCCCATCAACCTGAAACGTGACTCGCCAAGTGCCGGCAACCGATACTGTCCATTCATACACGGCCCTTCAAATGGATGTCCCGTTTTACTGTTCAGCCCAAAACTTTCTGCAATCTTTCAGCTATAGTCGCCTTGTAGGGGCCATATTCATTAAGGTGGACATTGATCCAGGAGCTTACCTCTTTGCCATAGAAATGAGTCGTCGCCGGTTTTCAATTGAGAACAGCTTGCGATGCTGCTCGGCTCTATGCTCTTGCTTTTCTTGGTACTGAACGCATTTCCTTATCATTTCAGAATCCAAGCCAACGGTGTCAACACAGGAGCCTCCGGTCCAAAAATGATTACCCCAATAGGGCTTTTTCTTGAGGTCTCTAAATTTGATGACCTCGTAAAAAGTCTTTTAAACTGTCATTGCGAGGAGCGGAGCGACGAAGCAATCTCGTAAATTCAAGTGCTTGCATTGAAGGAGATTGCTTCGCTTCGCTCGCAATGACACTAATGTCGACTTTTTACGAGACCATCAAATTTGTTGAATACACAGATTGCCGTTCTCCCTTTTACTGTGCCGCAGAAATCGGAAACCGATAGTTTCGGAGGTATAATAGCAATCACATGGACATGATCCGGCTGAACGCTCATCTCCACAACCTCAACATGGTTCTGATCCGAAAAGGCGCGAATACAGGTGCTCACTTCATTGCCTACTGGTCCGGCCACTATCCTATGACGGTACTTTGGTACCCAGACAATATGGTATTGGCAGTGCCATATGGAATGTGATAGTTTTCTCAAGCGGCTCATTGTTTTCTCCGTTCACTGGGGTTGTGGGGACAACTCAGTGGTATGGAGCAGCAATGAGTCGTTCACATGGCAAAGCCTTTGAACTCTGAGCATGCCCAGAGGGCATGGATTTTTAAGGTTCAATTAAACCAACGGACGGCTTCATCCTCTTCGTGGCAGGACACGGAGTGCTGTTACAGAACCAGTACTACATGCTGACGCACGATTATGATGGGACAATCACCGAAAAGAACACCATCAGCTCAAATGCCATCATTGAGATGTCGAAGAAGGTTAAGTCATTAAGGCAGCTTTTCATCTTTGAAACCTGCCATGCGGGAGGCGTAGACACCATTACCAGCGGCCTCTACGATGCCCGTATGTCGGTACTGGCCAAGAAGATGGGGCTTCACATCTATGCCTCGGCCAGCGACAAGCAGGCGGCGATGGACGGCTACAAGAGCAACGGACTTTTCACCTATACGCTGTTGGATGGACTGAACAACAACAGGCAGGCCGACAAATATAAAAACGGGAAGGTCAGCATTGTGGGGCTGGGCGAATATTCGAAAAAGATGACGATGAACCTCTCCAAACAGATCGGCCATGAACAGACCCCGCTCATCATAAACTTCGGGAAGGATAGCCCCTTATATACATTGCAATAATCATAGGCCCCGTGGCGAATTATTTTCCTTGCTATCCCATGTCAGATTCCACGAAAAAGAGCTATTTTAAGAGGTTCAAAAAATGACGAGACTATCAAAAGAAATAAGAAAGAGCCTTCTGGAGGAAGCGAAAGATTGGGACACCGCTGTTGCTAGAGAGCCTGTCGAGGATGTTCAAAAGCTGCTCGATGAGGCGGAGCCTTTTGAGGTTCCACGACCTGCCCCTCAGCCGGTCTCCCTTCGTTTGGACCCGTATGATATCTCAATGATCAAACGTTTTGCCCGCAAGAAAGGGGTTCCTCATACCCAGCTCATGGCCCTCTGGCTTCACGAAAAGATCGAACAAGAAAAGAAAGTTTCTGCTCCGGACTGAACTCTAATCGTCCATGAAGTATTATATCAAAAGCTGGATGCCCTTCAGGATCTCGTTCTTGAATGGCATATGTTATCTGCAAGATGTAGCTGAATAAGAATTAAGAAGATCAACTCTGTGAGAAATTACGTTGAAAGCACATACTTTTGTGGAGGTGTAGAATGGAGCTTTTAGAGGCAATACGGTCAAGAAAATCAATTAGGGCCTTTAGGCCTGATCCGGTCCCTGAACGCGTCCTGACAGAACTTTTAGAGGTTGCAACCCGTGCACCTTCGGCTGTCAACCTCCAGCCATGGGAATTTTTTGTTGTGAGAGGGAAAACGCTCAAAGAGGTGAAGAGCGCCTATTTAGAAGATTATCGTCGTGGTGAATTACCTGATCCTGACATCCCTGTGGGGGATACGAGGGATATTGCACCTGTTCTTGAAGGTGTTTATAAGGAGCGCCAGGTGGCACTGGCAAAGCAGATATTTACCATAATGGGCATAACAAAAGCAAATAAACAAAAGGAATGGAGTGAAAAGATGATGCAGTTCTATGATGCACCTGCTGTCATTATTGTGGCTGTAGACAGAGCTTTGCAGAGCAACTGGCCGATATTGGATGTTGGTCTTGTCACCCAAAACATTGCCCTTGCTGCCCCGGAATTTAGTCTTGGCACCTGTATCATGCGTGCGATTGTTGACTATCCGAAGCACCTTAGAAAGATTGCAGAAGTTCCCGAATCAAAGCGGATTATGATCGGGTTAGCTATAGGGTATCCTGATTGGGAGCATCCAATTACCACTATACAAACAAATCGAGAGGAAATAGAAAATATTGTGACATTTGTAGGGCAGTAGTCAGTACGTTATGAAAGAATTTTGACAAACAAATATGAGCAAGACTCAGGGATGAAGATTATTGAGCTATCCGCTTGAATCAAGTGACAACATGATGTAGGGTTTTTGGGGAGTATTATAATGACTGGGGTTATAAAAAAGTTTTTTAAAGCGTGTTTGCTGGGAGTATTCTGTTCTATCTGTTTGCCTGTGATTGTTTTTGCGGATGATGCAACAGAACCAATACCTCAGGACAATATTACAGTTGGACCAATCCTCTCATATTTTTCCTATTCTGAATTCGACCAATCGGGGTTTTTGCTTATGGAGGAAACTGGAGTTCTATATGGGGCATTCTTGGACTACACGAGCAGCAGCAACAAAACCGGAGTTATGCTAAATGTACGGATCGAATACGCACAAGGTGGGCTCAACTATGACGGTCAACTTCAAGATGGGACTCCTCTGTCAGCGAGTACGGAAGATAAGCTTATTAAACTTCGAGGATTATTATTATCTGAAATGAAAGAAGGGGTTCATTTATACACAGGGGCTGGATATCATTATTGGAATAATACAATAAAAAGCTCGGCCGGATATGAAAGGGAAAGAAACTGGCTATATATTCCTATAGGTCTTCGATGGGTAAATATAAAGAAAACCATTCAAGCACATATAGAATATGATTATTTCTTGACAGGAAGC
>Ga0307427_1000455_pt1 | contig 26120 bp, 35 predicted proteins | sample SalMarWE160190MG_FD_202162 | JGI IMG/M metagenome (GOLD analysis project Ga0307427, IMG submission 202162) | Salt marsh sediment microbial communities from the Plum Island Ecosystem LTER, Massachusetts, United States - WE1603-190 | ecosystem: Environmental > Aquatic > Marine > Intertidal zone >... | reverse complement strand
TAGCAATGTCCAGAATGGGGCATGAAGCAACGAACCATTTGTTTTCTTTAGTTATGAGAATAGGAAGAGGAACTTGGGTAGTCATAGTAAATAGAAGGATGATTTTTGGCTTATAAAGGATTTTGCAGTTTGTTGACAAGAAGTAAGTTGAGTATCGTTGAAGAGATTTTTTGGTTTGTGTTGATGGTTTGGCAGCTTCTAGTTATTTCTTTTTTTAGTTGATGATGGTGACCATGTTTTTTTGTTTTTGTGGCGGTTTGTTTTTGGGTTTGTTTTTTTGATAATAAGCTTTATTTGTTGTTAGATTGAGTCTGTAAGTGTCGTTAAGTGTCTGTGGATGGTTGTGTTCGTCGTTGCCGTTGACTGAGAAGGTTGTTTTTAAGACGATGTTTCAGAGGGGGAATCGGGTTCAGGTTCCTAGGCGGGTTAGGTGGCAGTTTAAGATGGATTCGGAGCAGGTTTTGAAGGTTACCGTGTTTACCAGCGATTTTTTTCATCTTGGCAGGGAGGGCTTTTATGCGCAGATGGGCAAGGATGGGCGCATTACGATTCCGAAGATTCAACGGGCACTGCTAGGATTTGGACTCGAAAAGAGGCTTGAACACCACATCATCGAAGTTACATTAGAGCCTGCATAGAAAACTACGGTAACAGACTTGTTCAAAATGGCAGAAAGAATTAAGAAGATTTGATTGCTTGGGCTTTATTTTTGGATATTTTTTCTATCGTTCCCAGGCTCTCAATTATGTTGTGGGTTTCCTTGAGTACTGTCTCTTGATGGTTTATGCTTAAGTTTTTGAGTGGCTGGTCTATGTCTTTGTGTATTTGTTTTGTTACTTCGACGCTGCTCATGATATCCACTCTATAATTTTGGGTAGTGGACCCACTTTTACATGTGCTAGGGTTTTCATGAGATTCTTGGTACGATTCCATCGAAGTCCGTGTCAAAACTGACTATGCTTTCAATGTCCTTCATGCTCATGAGGGCTACCGAAGTGCAGTCCGTGAAGCTTAGTCCCTTCTCTGCGTATCGTGAGAAAAGTTTCCAAGCCTCTTTAAAAGCTGTAGCGTTCACTCTGAGAACCACTAAAAAGGGGGTAGTAAATTCGCCTTGGATCATCCTTCCAACGGTTAGGGCTGTCTCTGGTCTTCTTGTACGAACAAGTGCTGTGGTAACGGCTTCATCAAAAACGTAATCTGAGGTGTATACGGATCCCAGCTTTCCAGTGACGATATTCTTCATGATCTCTAATGCTCTGCTGTGGTTTACGTCCTTGGTGTTGTGGAAAGCTACGAAAAGTCCGGTGTCAACGAAGATGCTCATGCTAGTTTGCCGCCTTTTTAACCGTATAAGATTTCGTCTATTTCTTCTTCTTTTGTTTTAACTCCCCAGTCGGTGGGTAACTTCATGAGCTTTTCAAGATCTTCAGGGTGGAGTGGAAGCTTAATTCCTGCTATGAGTTTGACTAACTCTTCCTCTCGCTGTGCTGAGAGCTTCACTAACATGTCTAAAAGCTCTTGCTGTGATAACTTCTTTCCGGTGGCGAGGAGAATCTTTGCTTGGAGGGCGTCGAGGCTGCATTTTCCCTCTTCGCTCATTTTGACAGATGTTGCCATAATTGACTTTGTAGAATTTTCTCCAATAAATACTTTTCTACCGTAATGTTTTGGCGTCCCTTTAAGAGTTGAAAGTTGTCAACTGCTATCGAATAAATCGGTTTCACGAGTTTCGGATCGGATTGATAGGAGTTTGGTCTCGTAAGTTAGCAGCGGTTTTAGTCCTAGGTGTATACGTGAAAATTTATGCATGTGTTTTTTATTAAAAAAAGAGAAAGCGTTTACTCCTAAACAATGGCTAGGAGATAATATGACTTTAGAAGTTGATGAACAAGAGGCTACAAACTGATGGTTAACAACTTCTTTTATGTTACAGTTTAATTCCTCCGATATATGATGCTGTTAGGGCGCCGAAAATGAGTGGTGTGTTAGAAGTAGTAGTGCCAAAGTAAAAAAATTGGGTATACTACTACTTCTTTTGGTTGTTTAGGGTCTTAAGGATTCTTTTTGAGGCAGGCGGGAGCCTAGATACCATTAGCTGCTGAGCTCAAGAAGATTAAATGGGGCTGTTTAGGCAAAGATGCAGCGGCTAGGGTTAGAAGTAGTAGGATACAAGCAAAAAACATGTTGTCCTTCTTCTTCTAATCTTGAGTTGCCTGAGGATCTTCCCAGTGTCGAGGAGTAGCTGCGTGTTTTGGTTGCCCTCTATGTTTAGATGTGCTGTTTTTGATTATTAAATGAATTCTTTTTCCCATTTAGGTTTCAACAATTCTTGACTGTTTGGAGGCAAATATGATTATGACTTTTGAACGATGGTTGTTATTTTTTCGATGAGGTTTAGTGGGATGTTAAGTATGTAGGAGAGGGGGCCAAATTCTTCTAGGGTCTCTTGTAGGTTTTGGGTGTCTGTTTTGTTTGCTGCTCTCATCAATGGGGCTGTTAAGTAGATGGTTAGAAAGATTGTTCCATCTGAGACTAGTTTTGTCAAATCGTGGGAGCTTGGTTGTGGTGAGGGTTAGCTTGTTAGGCTTCCTTGAAACATCCTTGACATAATCTCATGAGAACTCGTTCTGTTAACTGGTTGTTTTTCTTGTGAGTTCTAGTGCCTTTAGTTGGGTTGAGACGAGTATGTTGCCTTTGACGCCTTCTTGCCAGAGTATTTCGAGGGTTTCTCTGATGGGAGTTCCTAGAAGTTCCGAGGCTTCCCGTAGAGAAAGTTTGCCTTCTTTGTAGAGTTGGGATATGTATTGTTTAACTCCTAGATGAAGAAGCTGTCTTATCACCGTTGATTCATCTAATCCTTCTTTGTTGACTCGGAATTGTATTACTTTAAGAAGGTTTTTAGGGATGCGTGTAGTTTTTGGAGTCATACTCAAAGAGATTCACCTCCTCTTTCAATCTCAAGTTTAGATAGGACATATTCTTCGTCGCTGACCATCGGTTTGATGTTTTCTAAAAGCTCTAAAGCTCTCTCTTTATCTATTGCACCCTTCCTCCAAGTGTAGATTATTAAAGCTGTGGGTGTGATGCAAGGTATGCCTATCTCCTCCATTTTCCTAGTGAATTTCTGGTCGTCACTGGCGATGGCTGTAAATCCTCCCTTCTGAAACAGGCTGTAGACATCGGTTTCTCCTCCTTTGAGCCTAAGTGTTTCCGCAACATGGCGAATTTCAGGGGGCGTATGCGTTGGTTCAACCTTGATTTTTCCTGTTTTAATATTCTTCTCGATCTCCAACGGGTCGGGATAACCATAGGCTTTGCTGTCATCTACAGTTTCCGTCTTAACTATTTGTGGTATGATCACTTTTATGCACATTGAAACATCTCTCTTTGCCTTTCCCTTCGTCAGCTTAATTAAGCAGTCAGAGTCCATAACGAACTTCATATTACAAAGTAATTAATGTATACGATTTAAGCTTTTCTTCTTAAGCGTTATAGATTGTGCGTGCTGACATCCAAGAAATCTTTGAAAAAAAGGGCTAGGTTTTTCGTCAAGGCTTCTAGGGGGTAGCTTCTCTTTTTTTATGGTGGGGCGGAAGCTCTCGGGATAACGGTGGAGCCCGCATGTTAGTTTGTATATCTTGTCAAACGTTTCGGGTAACGTTTTACTCATTTTGTCCAGAATGTGATTTCTTCCATAATGTAGACTCTTGTTTAATTGTACTATGTGTGTGCTCCGAGTCCTATGGCTGTGAATTTGAGTTTTTTGCTGAATTCTTTTGGGTTGATTATTCTTCTTCCGTCGATTAGGATGGGGGTTCGCATGTTTTGTGTGAAGTCTTCTGGCTTTAGTTTTTTGAATTCTTGCCATTCGGTTACGATGATGCAGCAGTCAGTGTTTTTTAGGCATTCAATAGTTGAGGAGGCGTACTTGATTTTGTCTCCGAAGATGGATTCAGCGTTGGAGACAGCAACAGGATCGTAGGCGGTGACGTTTGCGCCTTCTTTTAGGAGTTGGTTTATGATGGGTATGGATCTTGCTTCTCGCATGTTGTCTGTGTTTGGTTTGTAGGCTAGACCTAGAACGGCGATTATTTTGCGCTTTACTGTTGTTTGGTCTTCTGAGCTTATGTTGAAGATTTCAACTTGGTTTCGTGTTTTTTCTAAGCTTAACAAGGGAAACCGTGTCCATGAATAAAGTTTATATTTTGCCCAATTGGTTGGGTAATATGGTGGTTGTGGTGGCTGAGACTACCTATTATGGGGACAAGGTGTATCTTCCTCGTGAGGTGCGTGAGAAGTTGGGGTTGGTTGACGGCGACGTATTGTATATCGATGTAGTTGAGAAGGGTGTGGCAAAGCTTAGCCTTGTGCGTGGGTGCCTTGCAACCAAGAAGGTGCTTGAGAAGTTGGATAATCCTCCGAACCTTGGGGCGGTTAAGGGAAGGCTCTCTAGGGAAGAGATTTATGAAGATATTATTTGACACGAATATCCTTGTGCATGCTTATAACAAGTCGTCTATTTATCAGAAGAAAGCCAGCAGCGTCGTCAAGAAGGCGTTGCAGGGTGAAATAGAGGCTTATTTGACTCCGCAGGTGCTCTACGAATTTTTTGCGGTAGTTACGAACCCCAAGAGAGTTGAGCATCCATTGCCAGTGAATGAGGCTGCAGATTTGTGCATGAGTTTATGGGGGTGCCGTGAAATCGAAAAAGTAAACCCGAGTTCACATGCGCCTATGGAAGTTTTTGAGCTTGTGAAGAAACAGAAATTGTCCAGAGGCGGAGTGTTTGATTGTGTATTAGCCGTTACTGCAAAAGAGAATAAAATAGAAACAGTCTACACTGAGAATGTTAAAGACTTCAAAAATTACAGGTTTATTACGACTTTTAACCCCTTGATTTAACGCTGAATAAGTCGATGAGGTTCTGCGCATAATTCTATCGTTAAATTCCATATTTGCAGTAACAATAGACTCTGCGCGAAAGTTGAAGAGAGGAACATTTCTGTTTTTGTTTTTTATGGCAATTGCTGTGAATAATCGAATTAGAAATGAATCCCCCTGCCCCCTCTAGGTTTTTACATACTTTGCTTATTTGGATTCAAATGTGATTATGACTTTTGAAGGATGGTTGTTAGTTTTTCGATGAGGTTTAGTGGTAGGGTGAAGAGGGGGGCGAGTGGTCCTAGTGCTTTGAGCATTTCTTTGAGGTTTCTGGTGTCTGTTTTGTTTATTGCGCCTATGAGTGGGGCTGTGATCATGTATGAAGCTAGATAGATTGTTGCTCCTAGGATTAGGGTCAGCCAGTCTGGCTGGGTTAATTGTGTTGTTAGTAGGTATGTTGGAGTAGCGGCTATTGCGGATGCTATTAGGATTCTTGTTGATGAAGAAAGGTCTATTTTGGCTGCGAGGTGTGTTTTTATCCACCAGAGGCTTATGATTGTGCTTGGGAATCTGCTGACTAAAGTTGTGATGATTAGTCCGGTTATTCCGTAGGTTGGTATGAGGATTATGCTTAGTGGGAGTGCAGTGGCTAAGGTTACAAGGGTTATTTTCAGGTTTACTTTGGTTTTTCCTTGGCTATTAATGAGGGCTCCAACGCTTAAGCTTCCGAATGCAGAAAAGAGGTAGATCATGGCATATAAGGATAAGTAGAGTGGGGCTTCTGCATAGTTTTCGCCGAACAGGGTGAAAACTGCTGGCTGCGCCAAAACTATCACCAGTGCTGTTGCTGGTACAACAAGGAGTGCTGCGTATTTTACGGAAAACTGGAAAACGTTTCCCAGCATTTCTTTTTCCTTTTGCATGTTGAGTTTAGAGAAGGCTGGGAAGAGCACGGTGGTTATTGGTGTGGCGAAGAAGGCTATTAGAGCGGTGAGGCCTAATGCAACTTGGTAGTTGCCTATCATCAAGTCTGTGCAGTAGATGGCGATTAGAAAGTTGTAGAATTGTGCGAGAAATCCGGTTAGGATGGTTGAGATTGATAGGGGCAGTCCGTATTTGAACATGGTTTTTATGGTTTTTACAATTTCCACAGTACCTCAAGAACCGTGTCCCTTAACATTCTCTCTATTTTTACCCAACCGTTTTCAAAGTATAGCGTAACAATTTACAAAAGGCAGAGCGAGAGGATTGCATGGAAGAATAGACTGTGACGCTCAGCCTAATTGTATGTTCTATTTTACCTTAGTGGAATAACGTAGAACAAGAATTGGAACTCTGACGGCAAAAACATCATTAGTGCGTATTAAAATCGCGGCGCCGCCGAATAGATTCAACCCTATGTCTTTCGTGCGGCAACAGTTAGATAAAGACCTTGTTTGCTTGTTCTTAGCAATCTATCAATAAATCTAAGATGCCCATAAAGGAAACTGTACACAAAATAAATGCACCTATTCCTTCTCATGAAATTAAGGTAAAACATTGTTGATCCCATAAATTCTATTTTGAAACAAGATTCCAAGAGAGATGCTAGAGATGCTGAGTCTAGCCAGTTCTCATTTGGTTGAAGTTTATCTCTGCTTATGGATAATTCAAAAACGAGCTTCTCAGCTCTTGGTTTATTTGGCGTCGTCAAAATTAGTATTCCCTTTTTTTTCAACAGATCGCATGCATTCCTGACAAAGACTGACTGATCTTCTTGAAAGAGATGCTCTATAACTTCGGAGGAAACAACAATGTCGAATTTATCCTTTAGGCTAAGAGACACTACGTTGGCCTGTATGAATTTCACCGTGGGATATAACTTCTCTGCTACATTTATCGACAAGTCCACACCAGTAACATCGCCATACTCAGAAAGCGCGCTAGTTATCCATCCGGCACCACAACCCAGGTCAATTATTTTGAGTTGCCGTTCAGATTTTAATTTCATCTCCCTTAGCACCCAGAGAATGAACTCTTTTCTGCATTTCTCATGAATATTTATTTTGCGATTAAGCCACTTAATCCATTTCACGTTGTAATATTGTTTCTGTTGCGCGTATAGTGATTTTGTTTTCGCCATCTTCTCTTCGTCTCCTTCAAATTCAATGCATGCATGCGCTAATGCGCTCCAAAGCCTGACTATTTACTACAGCCGCAATTGATTTGACCACGTATATAACCTTATACAAATAGTTTTAGCGAGAATCCTCAGAAGGCAGAAAAGGAGGTAAGGAACATCTGCTACCGCAGGATTCTTTCACTTTCGTATGCCTTTTCAGATTTAGCAAACAAAGTAACGCTACTAGAACCAAGGTAAATACTAATAAGAGTGCATTAATGTGTTTGAGATCCCATACTGGAAGGAATCGATTATAGAGTACCTCATTTTCATCGATTAGGATTATTCTTGGTTCATTTAAATAATGCCAATCCGGTCCGCCTGCTTCGGACCAAGAAGGATCTCGAATATACGGGTACTCAAATTTCACATTGTTAGTTCCAACATTCAAATGAACTGGGTATACTTTCGTGACCCTATCCGTAGCCACAAGAACAGTTACATCAGAGAGAGTACTTGATTCTATTTCTAAACTTATGGTTATTGTCAAGTTGTTGTCGATAGTATTCTTTGCGGTCTTAATGAGAACATTTCTTTGAACATTTTCGCAAGTAGACTTGACGGATTTAAATATGCTAACCTCGCCTTTGGCTAATGATACTTTACAAATTCTGAGAGCAAAACTGTCAAAGTAACTCTCTACTAGATCAAGTTGGTTTAGTGTCTTATTGGATATTTGAAGTTCATCTATCGCACCTATGAAGCAGTATGATTTCCTTTCACTGTCCCGCCCAATTTCAAGATCATAATCGGATGCTCTAATTGGACCTTGAGCAGATTTTGAGTCTACAAGGACCCCATCCACAAATAGGCGTATAGCTTCACCGTCGTATGTAAAGATGAAGTGCTGCCAATCGCCCAAGAACTTCTCTGCTGGAACAGAAAGGTATCTATCTACATTATCATACTTTCCTATTGAGAAAATGAGGTTGCCATCCCAAACGAAGATGTGATAAGAACCATTACTCGTCGCATAACCTTTTGACAAGATCATATAGCCTCTTGAAGGTTCAGCTTGCGATATGTTTGCGAAGAAACTTATTGTTAGTCCATCGTGAACTCTTGGAATATCGTTTGCTGATATGGAAACGTATCCTTTACCGTCAAACCTTAAGGCATCGCCATAGTAGCCCTCAACAGGCAGGGCTCCATGATTTGAGCCATCATTATGGTAATTGCTGGAGTCAATTATTGTTGTGCTGTTTGCCGCGTCAAAAGTCATAAGCAAAATGGGGGGTTCTGTTAAGTTTAGTTTAGGTAATTTGAAAACACTAGGCTTTTCGGGTGTTATAACATCGAATTGCGTATAGCTCTTTATGTATGTATTCCCGTATTCAAGCCAAGTTGTAGAACTGTCAGTACTTATTAGAAACAGCGTATTGTTAGGAGCTACCTCAATTAATTCAAATAATTCCTCTCTTGTTGCCGGCGGGGGTAACAGTAGACCCTCTTCAAACATATTTGCGTTTAAATATGGTCTCATGTAGATATAGTTGTTAGCGAAGACTAGGCTTTCTTTGCCTGTGAAGTTGCTAATGACCTCGTCTATCGCAGTGAAACTGTGACTTTCACACAATTGAGATTGCGACACAAACAGCGTGGTGAAGTAGATTTCGCTTAACAACATCACAACTATTAGGAGACAAAACATGGTATTTCTTAGAGTTGCTACATTAACCAGAGGCAGTTTCCTACTAAGTGCTGATCTAACGGCAGACAGTTCGTTCCTTAGGAAAACTAAGCCTATAATCACTATCATCGATATAAGCTGAACCATGATAGCATCTATGGTCATGATCCTGTAGTTCAAAGGGTATCCTACGTAGACACCACCTGTTTCTCTAGATATGTAAATATTAATCCCTAAAAGAAGTAGTGAAGCAAGCAATACAGGAAAGAACTTTCTAAAAGAGGAGCAATCCGTTATGTCTTTCAAAGTCATTAGTGCTAGAGGTATCCAGAGAGGTATCATCCATAAAGAATACCGGCTAGCATCACTGAGGTTTACCGAGCTGACTGCATGAAAGTAGAATAGGGATAGTGATAAAAGCACAACCGAGGTAAGCACGATTTTGTCCAGTTCTTTACGCATGTCCCATCGCATAATGAAAATTGGCAAAGCTAATATAACGGCTGAGATTAGTAAGCTTGAGGATTCAGGCATCAAAATCCTGGTGAAGTAGTCTAAATAGGTAACAGAGCTTTTGGCGAATAGAGTTGAGGCCGTTGGGTTCCACCATGGCACTATAAACCAGCCTGCGAGTCTTTCAATGGGGCTTATGTAAAGAAACTTGCCGAATAAATAACCGAACTCACTGCTTCGAAATATCCATACTGAGATAACATATGGCAAGTCTAGGCATAACTCATATACTAGAACAGGTACTAAGACAGCCATAAAGAGAATTTTATATTTGCGATTTAGTTTGTAAAGCTTGTATTTGAGCATAATGCAAACCAAGATTATCCACATAGCCAAAAACACCAGTAAATTCAGTTTAATCAAAGCTAGAACTATTACGCATATTAGGGAATAAGATAAGTTCACAATGTTAATCGATATATTATTGCCAGTTTTGGAAAAAGATCTAACGAAAAACAGCACTGCAAAGACTGTATAAAAGGATAAGGCTAAATCATTCAAAGCCAAATTTGAAAAAAAGAATAGAAGCGGATTAATAGTAACCGCTAAAAAGACAACTGTGCTTAACCATTTGTTTTTCACCATTAGTGACGAAGCCAAAGCGGTCATGATTAGGAAGCCTGCACCAATTAAGCCTGCTTGATATGCTGGCAAGCCTGTTGATCCTAGAAAAGAGGCTAAAAGATAAGTCCAGAAGCATCTTCCAGCTAACAATGCTTTCACTCCACTTGCATTAGAATCAATACCCGTTATTGGCGGGATTGCTCCATCTAAAATGCCCATTCGTGCTGAGGAAATGTAATTATTTTCGTCCGGAGTGAATAACCGCGGAATTGCAATGAGGAAAATTATTAAAACAACATATACTATGAACACCAGTGCGAGACGCAGAAGGTCGTTTTTACTCGCATGCACTTCCATTTTTTGGGCAAATCCGATTATTGTAAGAATGGATACGAAAGATAGAGCTACAATTGAGTAGTTAAATGATGTCAGGGAAAGATCCGCTGCAAGCATGATGGATGTCAACATGACCGCCATTACGGTTGATATAAAAAATCCTTCAACAACCAATTGCAATGCATTAGTGTAAATTCCTTTTCTCAAAATTGCCAGAAGCATTATGCCTGGAATGATGAACATAGCAGGAAAAGCTATCATGACCATTAATAATGGGGGCATTGCTGCTAAAGAAAAACCAAAAAAAATCAATTCAAAAGCTAATGGCAGTAACAAGATAAATCTATTGAATTCTGTCACACTCATTAAAATTCAACTTACATTGCACTTTTTTATTAACCCATTTTGAACTATGTAAAGACTTACCAAATTTTTTCGCCCCTCTTTTTTGAAACGCTTGAAGAATGAAAACGCCCAGCACATCCCACTTCGTATCCTTTCTTAAACCAAGCGTCAGCAAAGAACCCTATTCATTGTCCAAGATGTCTTGGGTCGAGGGTTAGAGGAACCTAAAACAAATAGTACTTTCAAGATTTTAATTCTCATATGGTTTAAAATAATAAGGGTTAAATTCTGACGTATGCGTGGAAAAAGTGAAAACAAGCATAGAGAGATATTTTTGAGTGTTCGCTTGGCATTATTCATATTGACTTCAACTTTATTGCGTATCAATTAAGACGTTCCGATATATTTCAAGAATTTTCTTAACAAGATTACTCCATGAATATTGTTGGCAAATGCTGATATCATTTGTGGCTTCCATTTTTTGTATAAGGCTTCCTACCAGCCCCTTCTCCATGATAAAGAGACATCAAGAACCCGCGAATACAACCCAAATTCAACGAATCAAGCACTTGTTTAATACTCAAGGCTTCTTCCTAACAATAAATAGTGCAAGCAACAAATTAATTTCTAAACAGCCTAGCGTGCTATATCAACATCAAAGAATCCGAGTGCTATTGCGTTCACAAATATCCTTTTTCTAATCAACTCTCTTCCCAGCAATCTAGTAAGCCCCTCTAGACCTGCCTTACTTGCAGCATAGTTCACAGCCTCTATACTACCTGTTTGAGCGACCACGCTGCTAATGTTAATTATTTGACTTCCGAACTTCCTCATTTTGTCGGTCACGTTTTTTCATGATACAACTAACGTTGCTAACAAAGAACTCTTTCACAAGAGGAAAGAAACGCAAAAAAGATATCTTACGATTGAATTTTTCTTCATAGAATATTTCTTCGAGATCTATTTTCTTAATGACCTTTCTAAACCTTCGTATCGTCATCCTACTTAAATTTTGAAACTGCGTAATCGTATGATTTATTTCGGTGATTGGTGATGACGATTTCCTTTTCTTTAACACGTTTATTATTGTTTTTTCCGAAAAAATTAAATGACACCAAGGAATGTGTATGTAGGCATATAGATGGCCTCCATAAGGGTTAAGCCAAGGAGGGCCGAACTGTATGTATAATAAGCCAGTTGATTTAAGGACACGTTTACATTCTTCTAACACCTTATTGGCCTGAGGAAGATGTTCCATCACATCGTACATTATTATGATGTCAAAACTGTTTGCTTTAATTGGTAAGTCAGCTCCATTAGCTTGAACGAAGTCCACCTTTTTACCTGCCTTTCTCTTTATTGCGTATCTCTTGGCTGCATCTATCCATTTCTTCTTTGTGTCGATACCAATGGTAACATTAGTATCCTGTGAAGAAAAATATACTGTTTGACCACCAAGCCCACAACCTAAATCTAATACGTTCGCGTGTTCAAATTTGATTTGCGATCCGATTTTTTTATCGAGTTCTTTTGCGGTTTGAAATTTGTGTTCACAATACTCATCAATCGTCCTTTCGATCGGATGTGAGACGATTGATGAGAACATTTTACTTAGTATAACACATATTCTTTCACTAAACATCATATGACTTCCTCCTGAAGGTTAATATCATCATAGAAGAACACTTCGTATCCGAGTTTTAAAAGGCGACTCATAAGTGCTATCGCGGGGCTTTGTCTCATGTCATCCGCATCTCCCTTGAAAGTTATCCCAAGAATCCCCACCCTATTACCCTTCATGTTTTTGCTTCGGTTTATGACGTAGTCTATGTGAAGATTATTACTAGACATTATGGATTTAAGGATAGGCATCTCTACTCCTAATTTTTCACTCATTGATTTACAAAACTTCTTGATATACTTTTAAGATTTGTTTACCAAGGTTGTTCCACGAATATCTTTTTGCATGACGTAAAATGAATTCTGTGTTCCACTCTTTGTCCAAGGCTTCCAAAATAGATGATGCTAGAGCTTCGGAATCTCCAGGATTTACAAGAATCCCTAGTTGTTGGTGGGATATAGCCTCAGGCACACCGCCTACATGAGTTCCGATTACAGGTTTTCCGCATGCCATCGACTCAGGGACGACTGTCGGGAAACCTTCTGCTAAACTTGGTAATACAAAGAGTGTAGCAGCGTTCATCCAAAGTGGAATTTCGTGGTGCATCTTTCTACCTGCCAAAAAGACGTTCTCCTCAAGACCGTGCGAGAGTATCTTGCGTTTCAACTCTTTTTCCAAAGGTCCCGAACCGACAATTATGAGAATAACATCGTTTCTTTTCTTTGAAATCAGGTGCATAGCCTCGATCAAATAGGTGGAACCTTTAACATGATTCAGATTTCCAACTGAGACCAAAATTTTTTTATTTAATGGAAGGCGCAGTTTCCTTCTAGCTTCTGCTACTGGAATCAACTTAAATAAATTAGGGTCATATCCGTTCGGAATTATGGATAATTTATTGGAAGATGCTCCCAATGATTGCAGAATTTTAGAGTTGCTATGACTAGTAGTTATAATCCAATTTGCTTGCCTCAAAATATACTTGACCATTTTCAAGTAATACTTGTTTTTGAATGGCAAACTATGAACATCGCTACCATGAGCGGTTATGACGAGTGGTTTATCAAATAAATTCTTCAGCTGCGCCCCTACAAAGCCAAGGGGATACAAAAAGTGTGCATGGATAAGATCGAATTTCATATCATTCCGAAGAATTGTTCTAATGCAGCTTCTTAAAATTAAATATCCGTTTCTCTTCCTTATTGAATTCATTGGCAAGGTGAAAAACCGCGGAGTAAAAACCGAAAATTTGTGTCCAGTATAAGTGTTTTCACGCGGCTTTAAAAAATCAAATTTCAAATTAAAATATGGAATATGTAATATAAATCTACCAAATCGCGGGGATGGAGTTAATACTGTCATATTAGAAAAATAGGAACTAACACTTTCCATCCGAGCTTTTATGAATACTTCGAAGTAGGGAGCTAACACCAGAAGTTTTCTTCCAGTAACTGTTTCTCTTGAAAAAGAATTTTCCATATCGTTTGCATTCGCGGATGCCATTTTAATACTTGATGCCTCCAAGTCCAACAGCTACGAATTTTAGTTTCCCACGAAATTTTTTCACACCATAGATTCTTCTTCCATCAATCACGACGGAATTTTTCATATTTTGGATGAAATCTTCTGGTTTGAGTTTTTTGAATTCGTCCCATTCTGTTACGATTATGCAACAGTCTGCATCTTTTAGACATTGAATTACGGATGAAGCGTATGTAATCTTGTCCCCAAGGATGGCTTTGCTGTTTGAGATAGCGAGAGGGTCATAGGCTGTGACGTGTGCACCTTCGCTTAGAAGTCGTTTTATGAATGGTATGGACCGGGATTCTCTCATGTCATCAGTGTTTGGTTTGAAGGCTAAACCTAATATGGCAATTTTTTTGCCTGACAGTTCTCCTAATTCTTTTTCAACTAATTCTATTGCATGCATTACTTGCTCATCATTGACTTTTTGGACGGATTGAAGCAGAGGGGGGTTGTAACTGTTTTGTTGGGAGAAGGAGATTAGGGCTTTGAGGTCTTTAGGGAAACATGACCCACCATATCCTAGTCCAGCGCGTAAGAATTTGGGGTTGATTCTTTGATCTAATCCTATGGCTTCGGCTATTGTGGTGATGTCGGTTCCGGGGATTTTTTCGCATATGTTGGCAATTGTGTTTATGTAACTGATTTTTGTGGCCAAAAAAGCATTATTAGCATATTTGATGAGTTCGGCGGTTGGGAGGTTTGTTCTTATTATTGGGGGTGGGTTTTTGGCATGAAAGTTTTGGAAGAGGGCTTGTAGGGTGTCGCCGGATTTTTTGTCGTATTCGCCTATGATTATGCGGTCAGGATGTAACATGTCATGTAGTGCTGAGCCTTCGCGCAGAAACTCGGGATTCATGCATAACCCGAAATCTATACCGCAATGTTTGCCTGAGTGGGTTTCGATGAGGGGTTTAAGTGTTTTTTCTGTGGTTGTGGGTGTGACGGTGCTTTTGATTACTATGAGGTGGTAAGTGTTCTTTTGTTTTAGGGTGTCTCCGATTTCGCATGCTGCCTTTTCAATATATTGGAGGTCGATGCTTCCGTCTGGTCTGCTAGGAGTGCCTACTGCCACGAAAGTGATGTCGGTGTTTAGTATTGCTTTTTCACAATTGGAGGCACATTTGAGTTTGCCTGTTTTGACAGCGTTTTCGAGTGGCTCTTGTAAGTTTGGTTCATAGAATGGAAGTGTGCCTTTGTTTATTTTCTGTGCCTTTATCCAGTCAGGGTCTGATGTGAGGACATAGTATCCTTTGCTTGTGAAGCCTATTGCTGTTGATAATCCAACATAGCCTGTTCCGAGAACTGAGATGCGGTGTAGTTTCATGTTTTGTACCTTATTTTTTTCAGTTATATTGTAGGTCAACGAGAAAAGTGTGATCATTTATGGAGGGTTATGGATTTTTCTGGGGATGTTTGTATGAGGTGGTTATTGCGTGCCAGTAGGTTTCGGGGTTTCCTACGTCGAGGCGCATTTCGTCTTTTCTTAGTTTTACTGCGTGAACTTTGAATCCATCGTTGATTAGTTGTTGTATGGCATCGGTTAGCTGGATTTCTCCGCCTATGCCTGACCGGGTTTTCTCAAGTGCAGTCAGTATTGTATGATTAAAGACGTAAATGGGCATAATTGCAAGGTTTGTTTTGGGCTTCGCAGGTTTTTCTGTAACTCTTGTCACTGTGAGTGTTTTGGGGGTTTCTTTGATTTCGGCTACTCCGTATTGTTTAGGATTTTCTATTTCTTTTAAGAGCAGAGTTGCATCAAAGTTGTTTTTGTTGTGAGTTCTTATTAGTCTCTCAAGGGGTTTGTCATTGCGTGTGGAGAATATATATGTGTCGCCAGCGTGGACAAGGAAAGTTTCGTTTTTAATGTAAGGTTTAGCCATCAGAACCGCATGCCCGAAACCTTTAGGTTCAGGCTGGTTAATCCACACGATAAAGGAATCTTCAAGTTTGTTGTAGAATTGCTCCAATGGAGAAGATAGATCGTGTTTTCCTTTGTTATTGAGTTGTTTGATGAAGTCGAGGTCGATGGTAAAATGATCCTCTATTGCTCTTTTGCCTCTGCCAATTATAATGCAGAATTCTCGGAAACCATTATCGTAGAGCTGCTCAAAAACGATTTGAAGCAACGGTTTTAAGCAGAGACCGCTATTGTTGTTCTGGGCAAAAAGCGGCATCATTTCTTTAGGTTGCTCCTTCGTCACAGTAAGCAAGCGTGTACCAATGCCTGCAGCAGTTATTACCACTTTATTAATCAAAAGAAATCACTTTACTCAGCAAGTTCAATCATGCCTGTAAAGACAAAAGTAATACATTCTATACATTAAATCATCCTCTATTTGCTCAAGCATAATCTTTTTGTTGTTTCCTTGAAAAGACTAAGATATCTATTCGATATTATATCAAGAGAAAAAATCTTGACTGCCATCTTGTACATGTTTTTTGCTAGCATATTTCTTAACTCCTCATCTTCATATAATGTGACCAACGCATTAGCTATTGATTTCGCATTTGAATCTACTACATAGAGGTGATCTTTAGCCTGAAAAGTATCAATTTCATTTTCAAAAATTGCAGCAATATTTTTTGTAGTTACTATTGGTTTTCTCGCAGCTCCATATTCAAGTATTTTTATTGGAATAGCCATGTATTTCGGTACATAAAGAGCCACTAATAAATCTGAATTGGCTAGTAGATAAGGAACTTCTTTATGAGGAATGGAACCCACAAATGATAAGTTACTATCTACTCCCAAACGTTCAGACAATTTAATTGCAGCAGTTTTTGTAACTCCGTCACCAACCATTATAAAAGATATGTTAGGAATTTTCTTTGAAACAATACTAGAAGCCAAAACAAACTTCATCACATCTTCATCTTTTCTAAAAGAACTAACATATAGAACAATAAACTCTCTCGCGGTTTTTTTTTGGTTTTTGAGCAATTGTGGAGGGAATAGATCAAGACAAACGGGAGGTGGAATAGTTTTAAGCTTATGTTTCGGCACCTTTTTTTCAAAAAATTTAGCCATATACGAATTATCCGTAATTAAAAACGTGCTTTGTTTTACCAATAATTCAAAAATTTTCCTCTCAAAAGGTAAATTTAAATAATCGTAAACTGCTGTCCCAGCGAATTTGGTAATCATAGGTTTCCTTGTCAGTATACTCATAATTAAAGAAATAGAAGAAAAGGGGGGTCTATACCTTACAAAAATCAAATCGAAATCCTGTTTAACCATCAAACGAAGAGAAAAAAGGAGGGATGCCATCAATACCAAGGGAAGTTTCAATACGCTTTTAAGGGAATCAAAGGTAAGTTGAGTAATAGGCGAAATTGTAAAAGGGATTCTATAAATGATAACACCATCTTTTTGTTCAACTACTTTTTTTTGGTTCTTTGATTGCAAAGTAACTATATGCACAAAATGACCTGAAGTAGCCCATGCGTTACATAGAGTTTCAATATGGATAGCATCACCCGTTGTACCAGTAACCTCATTAACAGGAAGGATTAGTAGAATTCTCATTATAATCACGATAAAACAATTTCAAAGATCTTGATATTTCTTAGACAGTTTGTTGATAATCATCGTCATTACTTTAACAGTCTTTCTGCCATCTTCTGGCGTTACAGGAACTGGCTGGTTCTTTATGATGCTTTCAACAAATTTTTCAATCATAATATCGTGTCCGAGCATTGACTTGCCCAAAGAAACCCTGAAGACGTTCGAAAGCACACCGGTAATTGTTTGATATGCATCAGACAAGGAGGAAGAAGCCACAGAAGTCGGTGTAAGATGTGGTCGTTTATAACGTGTCAGTAACATACTTTGAAGGTCAAGTTTTAAAACACCGTCTGTTCCAAAAAAGGTCAACTTCGCTTGCATTGCAATCGCCTCCCCGGCAATCATTTTTAAGCTTTGGTTTGGAGCAAAAATATATGGTTTCATCCTTCATCAATCCATACTTCTTGATAATGTTATCTCCTAACTCTCTGGAATAGTTATCAAGTTTTACAGTAAAGCCTGCCATTTCAAGCCTATTCTTGTAGTCCTGTCCATATATTCTAACATGATCCTTTTCCCCAAAAACATGCTCTCGCTCCTCAGGTGAAACTACGTTAGGGTCTTCAAAAGTTTCATCATGATTAGGGTCAACTGGTGATTGTAGTATTGCCCACCCACCTGGCTTTAGTATCCTGAACAGCTCTTTCATTGCTTTTTTGTCATCAGGAATATGCTCAAGAACATGATAGCAAATTATGCAATCGAATTGGTTATCGGGCAGGTTGATATTTGTGATATCCATCTTAATCATTGCTATTGAAGATGAAATATCAGCGCTAATGTAATTAAGATTATAAAGAGTTTTACATTTCTGTTGGAAAAAGTACATTGGTGCTATATCAAGAACTTTAAGGAGGCTATCCTTGAAAAAGTTTGTTTTGTCCTTTAAATATAAGCATAGGAGGCGATGTCGCTCTAATGAACCGCATCTGGGACATTGAGCGTTTGGTCTTGGTTTAACTCCAAATGGTAAGAATTTACGAAAGTGACCATTACAACAAGAACACATAAACTTATTCCCTATATATAGCAAACTCCACAAACGACTCAAATTAAAATAAATCTGCGAATGAAACATTTTTGGGATAAATTTTTTCAAGATCGATTTTAAGGACATTAAACATCTTTCGTTTATTTTTGGGATAAAATTTTTCAAGATCGATTAACATCCTTCATTTATTTTTGGGATCGATTGTGAATACATACTATTACGAAACTAGGCATGTTCCTCTACGCTTTTCACAATCATTTCCATTACTCTGATGGTTTCTCTTCCGTCTTCCGGTGTTACTGGAACTGGCTGATCGTTTATGATTCTTTCAACAAATTTCTTAATCATGATATCGTGACCGAGCATTGACTTGCCTAGGCAAACCCTGAAGACATTCGACAGTACACCGCTAATCGTTTGACCTGCACCACTCAAAGATGAGGAAGCCACCGAAGTCGGTCTAAGATGACTTCGCCGATAACGTGTCAGCAACATACTTTTTTATCCACAAACAGCACATGAAACCATCTTTATGTTAATTCCGAATTTATAGCATTATTGCCGTGGACTATCTCATTGATTAGTAATTTCATTTTTGTTGACATTAGTCGTCGATTGTAGTATTTTTCACAGTATTCTCTGCCTTTTCTGCCCATTTCTTGACTAACTTGTGGGTTATCAATGAGGTAGATGATTTTCTTCGCTATTAAATGCGGATTATTATCAACTACGAAGCCGGCGCCTGAATCAACTACAATTCGCTTAAGGTCAGATCCACCAACAGCAACAAAGGGTATTGCACAAGCCATGTAATCAAAAATTTTTGCAGGTATGGCGCCGTCGATAGTATCTAGTTTCTTCCATGATGACAAGCCAACCATTGACTCGCATAACAACGGGGGCAAGGTATTTCGTTCCATTCCGTTCATGAAGATAACGCTATCAGCAAGACCCATCTCTGAAACCATACGCTGGAGTTTGCGTTTTACTTCACCCTCACCTACCAACAAGAGTCTTATTTTATGGTTTGAAATTTCTCTCATAGCAGATAGCAGGCAATCGAAATCTTGGGCGTATCCAAGGTTCCCAGCATAAATTATTTGCCTTTTCTTAGCAACTGGCATAGGATAGAAAAGGTCAGTTTCGGCACCGTTTGGAACCAACATAACTTTTTCTGGTGATACATCATAAGATAGTATGCCTCTTTGAGCACTCTCAGCTGTAACGAGAACATAGTCACTGTTTTGGTAGCACACAGACTCAAACTTTCTAAGCAAACTGGTTAGCAGACTATCTTTTTTCAAAAAGCCCAAACTGACTGCACCATCAATAAGCAAATCGCGTTCATCAACAATCCATGCTTTCTTAAACAGTTTCTTTGCAAACAGACCAGGGAACCATACAAGAGGAGTTGAACCAGATGATGTTATCACACAATCAAAATCATTGTTCAATGTGCTCCAAATCAGGGCAAGCAAGGGCATAATAGAGTAGTAAGCAACTCTAGACAATTTGGAAAGTGCAACTGATTTGGGTTGCCATGTCCACAGATTTACAATTTTGAAGCCTTTCGAAAACTGCACACTTACCAGTTTCCATGTTCTTTTAAAGTTTCCAAAAGGAAAAGTTGGAGGAGGACAGATGACAGTCACATTAAACCCGTCTTTGCAAAGGTTCATAGTCAAATCATACATTCTATAAGAGCCCACTTTTTCAGGCGGAAAAGTATCAGTAATTATCAGAATTTTCCTTGAATCATTACGAGTCTTACCTAATTCTTTTTGCATTCAAATAAGACCTCAGAATAATTGAAATAGCTGCCAATCACCCCAGGAACCCTGCTCAGTATTGTATGAAAGAGACTGCGATCAACTAACAGATCAGGTACATGATTTTGCATGTTTAGATCTTCCGTTCCAACATTTTGCTTAAAAGTTTCGATCGATACTGCTTTAGAACTTCGTCAACTTGCTCTTTTGTGACCCCCAATTCCTCAAAAATCTTCAACAGTGAAGGTATTCTTGGAGCGTGATCAGACATGCATCTTTTCAATGCAACATCTCTCAGGATTTGGTCTTCACGGATGAGTTTGCTATAATGTTCATCGAATTCGTTAAACCCAACTAATTGCAGGTACATGTAATCGATGAGTGGATAAGCTGAATCACCTATCCGCCAAGTAGCGGTGGTATCCGAAGCCCCGCTCCAACCTAACTCGTTGAATATTGTGGGCACCACCTCTTTTTCATTCCAATAAACATAATCATAGAAACCGAGTGTGTCAACATCTTCAGGTTTCTGCAATCCTTCAAAGAAATACACGAATGCACCGCCAAGATACTCCTTGAAGATAGACCAGTGATAGTTGTGACGGTTCTTTATGAATTCCCAACCAAACAAGAATGATAGTTTGAACTTGTCGAGTGTGGAGTAGAAACCTCTTTCATTAGGAAAGACACCTAGAAAGCCTGTTTTGAAATGCTCTTGTTCGAAGGTGCTGTTTCCAATGTTATTGCCGCCTAAAACAAGGGGAATCTTATGTTCGTGTGCATACCTGAACATTCGAAGGTTCATCTGTTTGTCGGCAGCGTTTAAAACGGGTACAATCGTGTTAATTGAAGGCTTTTTTAACCACGCATGAAACTTTATTTTGGTGTTCTTCTGCGCCGTCTTAATATGATTCTCATCCTTTAGCCAAACATGCTCAACATTCAAAGCTTGTGTAACTTTTTCGATGTTGCGGTAACCTTCAGGCGCAATTGCACCGCTATCCACAGTTATTGCTATAGACCTCATTTTGTACTTCTTAACAATCTGGCACAAAGTGAATGAACTGTCCCGTCCGCCGCTGATTGGAACCAGACAATCGTACTTTTCACCCTTGCTCACGTACTTTGACAGTTCCTGTTTCAGCGCTTCTTCTCCTAAAACGCTTACTTTCGTGTAGTCTCTACAGTAATTGCAGACGCCTTCTTCATCAAATTTTATTCCTGGGAAAGACTCTGGCAAAATGCACTTTGTACAGCGTTTCATCGTATCAAAATATGCTTCAAAATGTTTCCCAGTAACCAAAACTCTTGCTTTTTCTTTAACCAAATTCATGCCTCAATATTTCAATAATCCTCTTACCAGCTTGACCGTCACCGAAAGGATTAACCCACTTCTTATTATTGTTTAACATTAGCTTTGCTTTCTGAAGAATATTCTGGGGTTCAGTTCCTGCCAAAACATTCGCCCCAACCTCCAATGTTTCAGGTCTCTCTGTATTATCTCTAAGAGTTACGCATGGGACTCCTAAAATGCAGGCTTCTTCTTGTACGCCGCCAGAGTCGGTGAGCACAAGCCTAGCATTACTTTCAAGCTGCAAGAAAGCCAGATAATCTAACGGTTCAATAAGTCGTAAACCCTTCGGCTCCACCCCAAACGTTTTCAAACTTTTCCGGGCTCGGGGATGAACCGGATAAATCACCTCAACGCCAAGTTCCCGTCTAACCTTCTCCAGCCCATCAATGATACTGTGGAATCTCGCTTCGTCGTCAACATTTTCCTGCCGATGAACAGTAACAACAGCATAAGCACCACTCTCGAGCTCTAGACGATCAAGAATTGTTTGCCCCTGCACTTCTTTAGTTATCTCCAAATTCTGTAAGACAGCATCAACAATAGTGTTACCAGTAACAAAAACATTTTCTTCTCCAATACCTTCCCCAAGTAAGATCTGTTTTGACTTCTTTGTGGGAGCAAAAAGAATAGCCGAAGAATGATCAGCTAAAACACGATTAATCTCTTCAGGCATCCTCCGATCATAACTTCGAAGACCCGCTTCCACATGTCCAACCTGTATCCCCAATTTAACAGCCGCTAAGGCACCAGCAAGAACCGTGTTGGTGTCACCCTCAACCAAAACCACATCAGGCTCTTCTTTCAAAAGAACCTTCTCTATCCCAATAAGCATCCTGCCAGTCTGTTCCGCATGACTACCAGAACCAACATCCAAATTATACTTCGCGCCAGGTAATGCAAGCTGCTCAAAAAATACTCGATCCATTTCGTAAGAATAGTGCTGTCCAGAATGCAGAATAAAGTAGTCTAACCCTAAGCGTTCACATTCACGAATAACCGGAGACAACTTAATAATCTCGGGACGAGTCCCCAAAACAATGGAAACCTTCATAGAAAAAACTTCAGTCTAACCTATACTTTAGAGAACATATCATTTGATGCATCCTTCTTTGACTTCGTCATTGAACCCGAGGCTTCGTTTATCCTTAGCAGACACAGCATCAAAGCTCATCTGCTTCAGCTTTTGAGAAACCGCTAAACCCGCACTCTCATCCACTAAAAACTTCACAGAACCAAACTCATTCCACTGTCACAGGGTAAACTTCTTCTCTACCAGTAACCTTCGCCGCATAAAACAAAACCGCAGCAACATCATCCCTCGTCAAATGAGGATAATCTCTAAGAATCTCCTCAACAGATAAACACTGAGCCAGCAACGTCAACACATACTCAACAGCAATCCTCGTGCCCCGTACAACAGGCTTTCCAACCATAACCCGGGGATCCACCACAATCCTCTCCAACAGCCTTTCCTCAGCCTTCATTAACCCTTAACCACCCCAAACTATAGAAGAACAAACCCACTAATAAAAACCTCAGTATTCACAGACCACACCGCTGCAGCTTTCATCTACACATGCTTCTTCAAAAACTCTTTACTAGACGCATCTTATTTCAGACGCATTTGCCAATGGACGCTTTCACTTCTTCAGCGATGTCCCTAGATATCGGCAGTATCGCATTCTGGGAAGCTCTCCAAATCTCTATACCCACAAACTTTTCGTCCTCATCCACATCAACATAAACATCCTCGCCCAGCATCCGCGTGTCAACAACCTTCGAATCACTCAACTTAATGTAGAGTATATCAGCACCTCGATCATATTCGACCTTCATCTGATCTCCCCACATCACTTTTCAGCCAGTTTCTCTACGTTTCTCCAAACTTTCTAGAATACTCTGAACCAACTGTTTAAGGGGAGGCACATCATCCTTCAATGTCTTCCACAAAATCTCCACATCCACACCAAAATACTCATGAATCAACTTATCTCTCATACTCGCCATCTTCTTCCAAGGAACTTCCTTATACCTATCCTTCAAAGATCCTCGGATCTTCTTTGTCGCCTCTCCAATAATCTCGATGCTTCTCACAACAGCATTTACTGTCTTTTTATCTCGCTTAAACTCATCAAAACACATACCATTAATGAAATCACCAATATCATCGATTGAAACGATGATGTCCATCAAATAATCTCGCTGATCCCTATTCCTCAAACGTACACAACTTCTCTCAAAATATACTCGCCAATATGCGGCTTAAGCGCCTTCTTTGACACCAAATCAACCTTCACACCCAACAAACCCGACAGATACTCCTCCAAATCCATAAAATCGAACAAACCCACCGGCTCCTCAAACATCACAAGAACATCAACATCACTTCCTCTTTTCTGCATCCCCCTAACAAAAGAACCAAAAACACCAATCTCCCCAACCTTAAACCGTCTCCTCAACTCCTCCTTATGCGACCTAAGAATCTCAGATATCTCCCTCAAATCAACCTCAACAACCATATCCGCAAACCCCACTACTAAACTGATCCACTCGCCAACCCCATACAATTAGCCATAATAACAACAAAAACCTTCCCGTCAACCTTCTTCTTCAACTTTAAGTGACTGCCCCTTTTGCTTAACTCGCTTAATTTTGAAGATCACTGTGCCACCGTCAGTATAGGGCGCTCCAGGATCAACACACTGAATATACGCGTGCTCATTATCCTCAGGCTTAGACAAACCCAACCTAACAGGATCAGTACCTTCATCCAAAGCCACAACATAATGCAACAACGTAGATAACGCATGGACACAAACAGCATCAGTTCTGGACAGAACAATCTCGGCGCCTTCAATCACTATCCGGTCTCCAACCTTATGAACAGGACAACTGCCCCTAATCTCACAGACTTCAATTTCCAACAAGTTTCCGAATTCACGCCTGCCCTTTAAACCGGTATTTCCTAACGTTAGTTGCCATTCTTTTGCGCCTGCCTAGAAACAGCATACAAAGTGATGGCAGTGAACAAGGTGAACATTCCGATGAGAACAAAACCCATCGCGGCTAAAGCAATGTTTGTAACTATCTGTTGTTCTTCCGCAAATATTTTTAGCATCCATATTCCGAAAGACATTCCAACCAAAAGAAAAATCATTCCCGGTAATCCCAAGAGCATTAATGGCTTTTCTTCCACCACTAATCGGATAATGGACATCAATACACTGGCTCCATGCCCAAAAGCATTATGAGTTGAAGTTTTCTCTAACTCTTTGTATTGGCATTTTACTGGAACTTCTGCAACGGTTAATCCCTGTTTTTTTGCGTTAAATAGGGTTTCTACACTTGAACCCATGCCATTCTCAATAAGATTGAGACCATTCAAAGCTTTATACCCATACACTCTAAAACCACACTGAGCATCATTGAACTTATGCCTAGAAACAGCCCCAGTTAACTTAGTGATTAACTTAATTCCCCAACGCCTATACTTCGGTACATCATTCTCTGAACCCAAGAAACGTGAACCAACGACAATATCCGCCTTATTCTCCAAAACAGGTTCAACCAATCGTGGAATCTCTCGGGGATTATGCTGACCATCGCCATCCAAGGTCACCATTACATCTGCCCTCAAACCGTTAGCTATCCTGAACAAGCTCCGAATCGCCGCCCCATAACCCAAATTCCTCTCGTGCCGTATCACTTTAGCACCAAGCTTTTCAGCAATCTCAGCCGTAAAATCTTCGGAACCATCGTCGCAGACCACAACAACATCAACATACTTTTGTGCTTCCAAGACGACCTTCGCGATACTCTTCTCTACATTGAAAGCCGGAATGGCAGCAACAATCAAAGGCTTAGCCAGACCCAATTGATCATTAACTTGCTTCCAAGAAGTCAACTAATCAACCAATCCAAACATTAAACAATTTGATATACTGAGATTCTTCCACTGTCAAAGACCGAAGTCCAAGCGCCTGAAAACCGCAGATTGTACCAGTCAATATCCTCGTTCCACCAAACAAAATATGCTTTATCGAAACCCTCATCAACAGCAAGGTTTGCAGCTGCTTGCAGGTCATGATCAAAAACAATCACAACATTATCTTTGTTAAGATATAGTAAGGTCCAGAACTTGAATACATCATGAACAAGCAACGAAGAGCCATTGTCCATGTTCGCATTTAGCCATTCGAAAGCTTCGATGGTACCTTTGGTGTCTCTAAGCGGAACCGAACTAGCTTGCATTGTTGAAGGAACATACCTGAAAGTATCTTTCACCCCGATTATTCCGTACTTCCCATCTATCAAAGGCCAAGACATAAAGAGACCGCCAACCACAACCGACAACAGCGTCAAACCAATCCCCACTTTTTTTGTGATCTTTAACCAACCAACGAATCTTGAAAGGGACAAAGCTTTGCCACACTTCGCCACCTTCCACAATCCTTCAACTGCAAAGAAAGTGAATGGAAAAACAAGCATCAGCATCCACCTATTCCACAATAGCAAACCAGAGAAAGGCAAGATTAAGCAACTAAATGAACCGATCAAGAGGAGAAGAGTCCAAGAGCCAAGAATTCTATCCTTGAAGTATCCAACCGCAATTAGTGGCAATAACACCACGTAGAGAAGAATGAATAGGGAGAATACGTGAGAGAACAACTCAAAATATGATGCGTAATGTTCAACAGGAGTAAACACATTTAGGTAATCGGTTAAGAAGAACAATCCGCCAGGATGAGGACGAACGCTATCAGCTATCCTCAGTATGTTCGTTTCTGCAATGACTGGTGAAGGAAAAACCCGAAGAACACCAATCAAGAAAACCGTTAAAGCTGGAACTATAGCTACGAAGAG
>Ga0307427_1000454_pt1 | contig 26150 bp, 25 predicted proteins | sample SalMarWE160190MG_FD_202162 | JGI IMG/M metagenome (GOLD analysis project Ga0307427, IMG submission 202162) | Salt marsh sediment microbial communities from the Plum Island Ecosystem LTER, Massachusetts, United States - WE1603-190 | ecosystem: Environmental > Aquatic > Marine > Intertidal zone >... | reverse complement strand
AGTCGAAGACAGAATCTGTGCAATCACAACTCCTTGAAAAGAGATTAGACAAAGAAAATATCCATATAGGTCCCAGTGACTGGGTTGCATGGCAGAAAGATAACAAGATAGGTTTTATTCGAATGGAAGGCAAACTCTTTGGTGATATCCCTATGAACTTAGAGCTGCGGCTTTCAGTGGAAGACTCTCCAAATTCTGGTGGGGTGGTTATTGATGCAATAAGATGTTGTAAACTTGCACTCGAAAGGGACAAAGGGGGCATTCTATACTCTCCTTCCTCCTATTTTATGAAACATCCTCCAAAACAGTATACAGATGATGAGGCATTCAGGATGACCGAGGAGTTTATTGCGGGAAAAAGAGAGGATTAAGAATAATAAATGAGGAGTAAGCAGTTCGCAGTAAGAAGAAAACTGCTTACTTCTTTTTTGGATACTATGCTTACTTTTCAACAAGGAGGATTATATGGATTGGGGTATAGAAAACAGGCTTTCCAGATTAATTAAAGAAGATGGTCGCTGTCAATTTTTACCCATTGACCATGGCTATTTTCAGGGTCCTACCAGTTTTTTGGAAAAACCATCTGAGACAATAAAAGGGCTCCTTCCTTACGCTGATGGTCTCTTTGTTACAAGAGGTATAGTGCGCTCTTCTGTTCCCCCCAGCTGCCAAACTCCAATTATCATGAGGGTTTCTGGTGGTACCAGTATAATTGGATCAGATTTAGCCAATGAGACCCTCACTACATCAATAGATGAAGTTATCAGGCTCAATGCCACTGCAGTGGGTATCTCTATATTTGTGGGGTCTGACTATGAAAAGCAGACATTGACGAGTCTTGCTCAGCTTGTTAATCAATGCGAACCATATGGTATTCCTGTTATGGCCGTAACCGCGGTGGGCAAGGAATTAGAACAAAGAACAGCCAGATATCTTGCCCTAAGCTCTCGAATTGCCGCTGAATTGGGAGCAAGGATTGTAAAAACCTATTATTGCCCGCAAGACTTTGAAAAGGTAACAGAAGGATGCCCCGTTCCTGTTGTTATTGCAGGCGGCCCGAAATGTGAGACAGAACTTGAGGTATTTGAATTTGTTTATGATGGCATTCAAAAGGGTGCAATAGGAATTAATCTGGGGAGAAATGTCTGGCAAAACCCGCATCCAGTCCCTATGATGAGAGCATTAAATAACATCATTCATAAAAATTTAACGCCTAAAGAGACTCAGGAACTTTTCGAGGAATTAAGCAGAAGTCAGTAGTCAGTAGTCAGTGGTCAGTTGTCGAAGACCAATAGACTACAATCAATGGACAATGGACACTATGAAATGCGCAATGTATTACAATAACAGAGATATACGACTGGAAGAAATCCCTGTACCCAAAATCAAAGCAGATGAACTTCTGGTCAAAATGCATGCATGCGGGATCTGTGGCAGTGATGTTCTGGAATGGTATAGAATAAAAAAGGCCCCTATTGTCCTCGGCCATGAGATGACAGGGGAGATCGTTGAAGTGGGAAAAAATGTTAACAAATATAAGGTAGGCGATCGGGTCTTTGTATCCCATCATGTCCCTTGTAACACCTGCCATTATTGTTTAAATGGTCATTATACTGTATGTGACACCTTAAGAAAAACAAACTTTGATCCCGGAGGATTTGCTGAGTTCATCAGAGTTCCTGGAATCAATGTTGACCGGGGGGTATTCCCTTTACCTGATGAGATCTCCTATGAAGAGGGAACATTTATTGAGCCATTAGCCTGTGTTTTAAGAGGACAAAAAATTACTCACCTACAGCCAGGTCAAACAGTCTTTATAATTGGTGGAGGAATTTCGGGCCTGCTCCATGTTAAACTGGCAAAGGCCTCAGGTGCAAGCTCTGTGGTGGTAACTGACATAAATAAAAAACGGCTGGTATTCGCCGAAAAATTCGGGGCGGAAGCAGGCATTCTGGCTGACAATAACATTCCCGAGCATCTTAAAGAGATCAATAATGGGCGCCTCGCTGAGGTGGTAATAGTTGCTACCGCTGCCTTAGAGGCAATTTCTACAGCCTGGAAAACCGTTGATAGAGGGGGGACTATCCTTATGTTTGCCCCGCCAGAGCAAGGCGCCGATATCGCTCTGCCCTTATTTGACATCTGGCACGATGGGATAACAATTACGACGTCTTATGCCGGATCTCCCTTAGATATAAGCGAGGCCATAGAATTAATCAGGTCAAAAACTATTACGGTAGAGGATATGATAACCCATCGTTTTCCACTTGCAAGGGCAAGTGAAGGATTCTCCCTTGTTGAAAAAGCTCAGGATTCGATAAAGGTAATCATCAAACCTTAAGCTTCTCATCTTTTACTATGGGGACAAAGAGCACATCCATTACCTCCTTTTTTATTACCATTCCCTTGTCTTTTCGAAGAAGAATCAACTTCTGTATCCCTCTCTTCTCTCCTACAGGAATAATCATCCTTCCACCATCAGTAAGCTGATCAATAAGTGGTCTTGGGATTTTTTCAAGGTGAGCTATTAAATTTTGTGTAAAAAATAAGTAGCAAAAGGAAAAAAAATTATGTTATTTTAACTATGAGAGTCTCAAAATAATAGTATATTATCAAATTATTACCTTCTGTTTAAAGGGAAAGTTTTATTTTCCATGAGCTACACTGCATATTTTCGCCTTTATGAAGAGCTGAATGATTATCTTCCTGTGAGCAAGAGAAAAAAGATTTTCAGCCTATCTCTAAAAAATCCAACCAGCATTGATGAGGCAATTTGCTCCCTGGGAGTGCCACCTGAAGAGGTTGATCTTGTTCTTGTCAACAGCGAATCAGTCCCCTTTGACCATATTATTGCTGAGGGAGATAAAATCAGCATATACCCTGTTTTTGAGTCCTTGGATATTAGCAGTGTAACAAAGCTTAGAGATAAACCTTTAATTAATAAGCCTTAGGCTTATTAAACCTTTATCCGCCGTCATTCTTATTTGCCGTCTCTGTGGCGGACTGGCAGACTTATCCGCCTGTGGCGGATTCAAAACAGTATATACCTTGAAAGGAGTTTAAAATGGCAAGAAAAAAGATTAATGAAACTATAAGGCAAAAGGTTATAAAGGCCCATGCAAATGGACAATCCATGAGAAAAATAGCCAATGAATTTTCAATAGGTCTCGCTAGCGTGCATAGAATAGTGAAAGAGAAAAGACTACAAAAAGGTCAAAAAGGGGGAGCAAAAAAGGAGGTCAATATTGAAAGACAAAAAAGGATACAAGAGCTTGAAAAAAGAATAGCTGAACTTGAGAAAAAGATTACCAACCTCGGAGTCAAAAAAAGGTAATGGAGAAAATAGCAAAAAATCCCGCTATTTTTATTCACGGACAAGAAAGCAGCAGCCAGGGTAACAAGGCAATATTTTTTAGAGACCTTTTTCCGGAGATGGTTATCCCAGACTTTGTTGGTAATATATCAACGAGGATGTCAAAACTGAACAAAATCCTTATAGATAAAAAGGGGATAATTATGATAGGTTCTTCTTTAGGCGGACTAATGGCTTCCCTATATGCCTTCCAAAATCAGAATAGGCTAAAAAAGCTTATCCTCCTTGCCCCAGCAATCAACCATCCTGATTTCAGCCCATATCTATCTAAAAAATTAACACTTCCTGTTTATATCTTTCATGGGGAGAATGACGAGATTATTCCTCTAAAGCCTATACAGGCAATTGCTGAAAATGTTTTCCCTGATCTAACATTCACCGTGATGGAAGATGACCACCGCCTATCCAGAACATTTACTTCAATTGACTGGCCACAACTCCTTGGAGGTGCCTAAAGTTAAAAGTACTTAAAATGCCTAAAGTTTATGATTGATAATGCAGAATTTACTAATGAACTTAAAAAGCGGACTAAGGGGTTTGCTGTGTAGATTATTCATCTTTAACTTTAGCTCACTTTAAATTTTAGGCACTTTAGGCACTTGTTTACTTACTCCTCCAACTCCACATTCCAATAAATATAGTCCCTCCATGACTGTGGAGTATGCTTAAAATGTAATGTGACCTTTAAAATAGGCAACCATTCAGGTATGCTTGGTTTCTTGATCAAGGCCATTGAAGCTTCTGAGGGAATCCTCCCCCCTTTCTTTCTGTTGCACTTAATGCAACAGGTAACAACATTTTTCCACTCTGTCTTACCTCCGTGTGACCTGGGCAGCACATGATCCCACGTAAGCTCATCCGGAGTAAGTTTCTTGCCACAGTACTGGCACTTGTAATCATCCCGAATATAGATATTCTGCCTACTAAATCTTACTGGTATCTTTGGCCTTTTGACAAACCTTAAAAGTCGGACAACTGCTGGCAACTTAATGGCGAAACTGACTGAATGGACCTCCCTGGTATATTCTTCAATTACTTCAACTTTACCCAGGGTGAGCATAATAATTGCCTTCTTCCAGTTGATGACCTTAAGAGGCTCAAAAGTGATATTTAAAAGCAGTACCTGTTCCATCTTAACAAAACCAAAGTGAACCGAAATGTTTAAAGCGTATCTAAATTCTTAACTAAAACTCCTCATTTGAATTGATCAACACAACAAACACAATAAACTTAACAAACAAACACTTCTGGTCGGGGCGAGAGGATTTGAACCTCCGACTCCCTGCTCCCAAAGCAGGTGCGCTACCAGACTGCGCCACGCCCCGAATATTATAACTCTAATACATTATTTTCCCTTAAAAAATCAAGTAAAATATTAACAGGAGCCATTGACTTTTCTATCCGAAATATCTTTTTATTGACTTTGCAAGGACTAAATAATATTTATAAAAAGATCTGGTTTGGGTTCAGCAGGCACCTTTTAACTTTAGGCACTTTAGCTCACTTTAGGCACTTAAAATGTTAGATATTCAAAATCAAAAAGATGATCGCAATATTGATATAGACAAGGTTGGAATAAAAGGCATCAGGTATCCAATAACGGTTCGAGACAAAGAAATAAAAACCCAACAGACTGTAGCCTCAATTAACATGTATGTTAACCTTCCCAAAGACTATAAAGGCACACACATGAGCCGGCTTATTGAAATTCTGAATGAACATAACAGAAGTATCTCTATTCAGAATTTCTCAGATATTCTTTCAACCATGAAAAAAAGGCTCAATGCAGAGAGTGCACATATAGAAATATCCTTTCCATACTTTATAATGAAAAGCTCCCCTGTCACACATAGTCAGGGTCTGATGGAATATCAATGCACATTTAAAGGTAATCTGAATAAAGATAAGGATCTAATAATTATGATAAATGTGCCAATTACCACCCTCTGTCCATGCTCAAAAGAGATAAGTGATTTTGGTGCCCATAACCAGAGGGGGGAGGTCAGGTTGCAGGTTAGATTTAAAAAGTTTGTCTGGATAGAGGACCTTATTAAATTAGTAGAGGAGGCTGCGTCCTGCGACGTGTATTCTGTGTTAAAAAGAGAGGACGAAAAATATGTAACTGAAAAGGCGTATGAAAATCCTAAATTCGTAGAGGATGTTGTCAGGGATATTGCCAAGAAACTTGAGTATGATCCAAATATAACCTGGTTTGCAGTTGAATCAGAAAATTTTGAATCCATTCACAATCACAATGCATACGCATACATAGAAAGACATCAATCTGTCAGTTGACTGTTATCGGTTGTCTGTTGTTAAATTAACATGAAGATAAATAATGTAAAAATTCTCAGGAGTCAATTTGATGGCTAAAACGGGCTTTGAAAATCTTCGTGTTTATCAATTAGCAGAAGAAATAGCAGATCTTGGGGAAAAAACAAACGGACAATGAACAATAAACAACTGACAACATACAACAAACAAAGGGCAAAGACATGTCTGATGAATTAAAAAAGATGTATAAAACAGTGATGGATGACCATTTTCCTCCCCAGATTACAATAGATTTTGGAGATCAAAAACTCATCTACCGCAAAAGGACTTGGAAAATAGCTGATGAAACTTCAGGGGAGTTGATTGAGAAAGGCCTCAGGTATGGAGAAAATCCGGGCCAAGAGGCAGCCCTTTACGAGCTGGTAAATGGAAACCTCATACTTGGTGAATGTCAATTTATTGAATCAGGGAAAGGGCTTGTTTCAGCCATAGCTGAAGAACAATTAATCCAGAGTGGAAAACATCCAGGGAAAATTAACCTAACGGATATAGACAATGCTCTTAATATAGTAAAACACCTTTCCCTACAACCGGCCGTGGTAATTGTTAAGCATAATAATCCTTGTGGTGTAGCCTATGGATCAAGTATTGCAAATGCCTATCAAAAGGCAAATATGGCAGATAGAATAGCAGCCTTTGGCGGTTGTGCAGTCTTTAATAAACCTATTGATAAAGAGACAGCCCAATTAATTAGCGATAATTATCTCGAGGTTGTAGTCGCACCTGAGTTTGAAGATAAAACTATATCCATGCTAAATAAAAGCTCTAATCTCAGGATTATAAAAATCAGCAAAATTGATAGATTAGCCGAATATACGGAGAAACGTTTCGTTGACTTTAAAAGCCTTATTGATGGGGGAATAATACTACAGCAATCACCTATAAATAGAATAAAATCACCAGATGATTTTGAACTGGCATCAATTGAATATAAAGGAAAACTATATAAAATTGCCAGGAATCCCACAGAAGAAGAATATGCCGATATGCTCTTTGGCTGGCAGGTGGAACAGGGTATTACATCCAACTCGGTCATCTATGTTAAAGACGGAGTAACAGTTGGCATTGGCACGGGAGAGCAAGACAGGGTAGGCGTGGCAGAAATAGCTATTCATAAAGCCTATACCAAGTATGCAGACGCCCTCTGTTTTACAAAATTTGGTATCCCGTACAAAAAATTGGAAGCCGAGATAAATAAAGGGAAAAAGGATGCTACAGTAAAGGAGGAGATTGATAAGACAACTATTGCAGAACATGGCGGTCTCATAGGCTCAACCATGGTGTCTGATGCATTTTTTCCTTTTAGAGACGGAGTAGATGTAGCCATAAAGGAGGGAATAAGGGCCATTGTTCATCCAGGGGGATCGTTAAGGGATTTCGAATCAATTGAGGCCTGTAATGAGGCCAACCCTCAGGTAACCATGGTATTTACCGGCCAGAGGGCATTTAAACATTAAACTTTATCCTCTCAGAAAATGAAATCATGGGGCTCAAAAATAGCAGGTCTCCTCTTCAGGCTTTACCTCAAGTAAACCGGTCATTGCTAATTATCGTTATTGACGGAAGTATTATTTCAATTGTGGCTACGATTTTTCTCTCCCTGAGTTAATCTGTAAAAATCAGGGAGTTAAAAGCTATACTTTAGATGATTTTCTCTCTCAATATCTCAGACCCTCTTTGTAGATATTTTTAATTGTATAAACAGTAATATCTCAACACTATCTAAGCACATCCTGGGAAACCCGGGATATTTATTTCTTAATTCTACACACAACACAAGTAAGGTTAAATACTTTCCTATTCTTGTTCCCTACGATCCCGATAAATGATTTCTGTGAACCCTATTAAAATAGTAACACTAGATATATGGTATAATGACTTGTTTTTTTCAACATACAGTATTTTTCCTTGACAAAACCTTATATTATTATAGATACTATATTCAGAAATATATTATAATTTACTATGAAAAAATTAGATCCATTAAAAACCACACATCTTAAAATGATAAACTATATTTTTAAAAAATCATTACTTTCATCACAACAATTTGAGCTGATTTGGCTCAGAAAATCGCATTTACTTAGGGAGAGTCATTTTGGCTAAACATGATAAAATCTCTTCCACTGAAAAGTTACTCAATCTGATTCGGAGTAATAACACCACGGCAGATAAAACCTTGAACACGCTGGATCCCCCTCAATCAACAAGAATACGAAAATCCATTTCTACAAAAATCATCCCCTTTAAAAGATCAATTACAGTAGGGGTTGATATTGGCCACCACGATTTGAAGATGGTAAAGGTTACACAGTATTCCGACAAACGATGGAAATTACTGGACTATATGAAAATCCCCTTTGAATCCCAGATCACCAAAGAGAGTTCAGAGTTTCCCGATTTTTTAAAATCAACACTTACCAAGTTTTGCGGTCATTCAAAAAGAATCAAAATCTGGACATTAATGTCTTCGGCCCATGCTGAGATACATCATTTACGAATACCAAAGGTGGGTACAAAGAAAATTGCAAATGCGGTCTATTGGACCTTAAAGAAAGAAACTTCCTTTAAAGAAAATGGCACCATCTTTGATTTTGAGGTTCATGGGTATGTAATGGAAAAAGGCATCCCTAAGATAGCAGTTGTGGCCTGTGCCACTCCTAAAAAAGAGGTGGAAAAGGTAAAAAGTTTATTTTCCAAAACAGGCTTCCGTCTGACCGGCTTATCTACAGCTGAGTTTGCTTATCAGAACCTATTTAGAACCAAATGGATTTCAACTGCTGAAAAAACCATTGCTTGTCTCTATATAGGTGAGGAACGGTCTCGAATTGATATCTTCGCATCTGGAAATCTTGCTTTCACGCGTGGCATCAAGTTCGGAATGAATAGTATAATTGAATCCTTTGTTGAGGGCTTTAACGAAAGGGAAAAAGGAAAGATCCTTAGAGACATAGACATGCCCGAGGGGGAAAACACCTCCGCTCCCAAGAGTTTTGAGAAAGAGCGCCCCGTGAATATTGACGAGGCCAGAAAGATACTTCTAAGCCTGAGTCCTGATTATCCCCCCCTGACCGAAGAAGATGCCGGCTTTCATCTCAAAGAAGAGGAAATATTCGAGATGATTATTCCTGCCGTAGAGAGGTTAATAAGACAGATAGAAAGAACATTTGAGCATTATGTTGTAACCTTGAAAAATGAGAGGATCGGTAAAATTTTTGTCTCTGGCGGAATTAATGCTTACAGACCCTTAATTGATTATATAAACGACCAATTAGGGCTTGCGGTGGACATCATTGACCCTTTGGCCCCCGAAATTCCTTTTTTAGATGGCATATCCAGCCCCACTTCAGTTTCTGAGAGAGTCTCTTTCGCCCCTGCCGTTGGAATTGCCCTTTCGGATAACACTCATACCCCCAACCTTACCTTCACCTATAAAGATAAAGAAAAATTGGTGAGCATCCGTCATATTAACCGTGGTATCTTTGCGGCGTTCATCATTATCATAGCAGTTTTCATGGGCATCTTTCTATGGCAGGGACGTATAAAGGAGCTGAAAAAGGCTAAAATATTCCAACTTCAAAAGGAAATATCACAATACATTCCTAAGGTTAACCAAGAAAGCCTCATGCTAATGGCCTCCAAATATAATAAAAAACAGAAAGATTTAAAGGAATATAGCATGAAATACTTGGGAATGGCCATTATTAAAGATTTAACTATGAAAACCCCTTCAAATATTCGCTTACTCAGTATAACAGGTAATTTCGGCAGTATTATTGAAAACAAGGCAAAGGATACCCCAAAAATCTTAGAGGTGGATGGCATTATATTGGGCAACCGTGATTTGTTTGATTCCTCTTTGGCTGGATATCTTATCAAATTAAAAGACTCTTCTCTCTTCAATCAACTCAGCATTATCAAAAACGAGGTAGAAGTTTATGAAGAACGTGAGGCACTGCATTTTATTTTGAATATACAATTAGTTTAGGGATCGACATGGAAGGAAAAAAATCAAGAAGAATCCCAATGGAGAGCATAAGCTATCTACTAATATGCACATTGGGAATCCTTGTGTTTATCCTTATCGGACCTTACATGTCAGAAAGGTCCTTGATTAAGATGGATATGGAAATCAAAAAGCTCCAGATCCAGAGAGAAAAACAGCAGTTGCTTTATCCCTTTTACCAAAAGCTTTTAAAAAAACTCCAGATAGAACCCAAAAAATTGCCCTCCCCTCCTAAAAGCAAATTTCCCCGCGCTAAAACTGATAAGATTTCATCTATTTTTTCTGAAATACTCCAGAAGATCAATCTTGAGACTATATCTATTATCCCAGATGTCAAATCCATTGCCAATGGCTCCAATCTTTTTTTTGTAAATCTTGTAGTAAAAGGAAATTTCTTTGATTTTCGCACATTTTTAATTGAACTGGGAGGGAATCCCTATGTGCAACATATAGAAGAAATCAAAATCCAGCAGGTCCCTGGAGATAAGAAACTCAGTCTAAAAATATGGCTAGCATTGGATTAACAATTAGTAGCTGTAAAGGAACATATTTTTTCAATAAGGATTCTTGATGTCAAAACGGGAAATAATATTAGTCTTTGCTGCACTGGTAGCCATTATCTATGCGGTGTATAGCCTGTTTATTGCTTCTTCATCTAAACAAATCACTAATAATACCAATATAAAGAAGACGGGGGCAGTAATGTTTATTGCCAATCTTTCTGAAATCCTGGAAAAAAACGCTCTCGACAAGACCGATATCTATATCATTGACCGAGCAGAGGCCGAATGGGAAAAGGATCCTTTCTTAAAAACTGAATTAACAAAGAAATCAGAGATAACAAAAAAGCCCGTGCTAGTTGAAGAGATCCCAAAACAGCCCGAGCCATTAGAAGAGAGAATAAGTTTGACGTATTCAGGATATATAGAAATGGGTGGCAAAAGACTGGCCATTATTAATGATGTGGAATATGAAATCAATGATGAATTGGAATTAGTCGGATATATTGTTGAAAAAATCGAACCATTAAAGGTGATAATTAGTGATATTGAAAGGCAGAGAAAAATTATTGTCCCAATTGAACAAGAGGTATTTTAGGGAGAACAAGCGATGAGGTATAAAAAATGGCCATGGTTGGTTTGTACTCTCTTATTGAGTTTAGCCTTCTCAGGATGTGCTGGTAAAAAAAGTATCAAGAAAGATCCTTTTTTTGAGAAATGGAAAGCAATGGCTGAAAAGTCAAAAGGGTATTCACCGGCTCCCAGCACACGAACCATTGATCTACCGGAAAGGATAAACAAGATTGAGGCCCTGGAGGAAAAGGCCAAGGTCAAGCATGAAAGACCGCTACCCACACAAAAAGTAACCCTTAGAATGTACAAAAGCAATATAATATCTGTTTTCCGGGCCTTGGCTCGACTCGCCAACCAAAATATCCTAATAAGCCCTAATGTAAAAGGAGATATTAGTATAAACATACAGGATACAAGCTGGGACCAGGTCTTTCGTGGTATCCTACGTACATACGGACTTACCTATAGCTGGGAGGGGAGCATCATCCGTGTCATGACTGCAGAAGATATGGAGCAGGACCTAAAGATAGATGCCATTCAAGAGAAACGAAAGGCCCATAAGATAATCATAAAGCGTGTTGAACCACTACTGACCAGGGTCGTAAATATCAACTTCGCAGATACCAAAGAACTAAAGGAAAACCTAAATGAATTTCTAACCAAAGACAAAGAAGGAAAGCCACGTGGCTCGGTAATGGTAGATGAACACACCAATTCCCTGATTATACAGGCCATCAGAGACGATATTGCCAAGATGATCTCTCTGATCGAAAAACTCGATAGACCGACACTCCAGATCTTGATAGAGGCCAATATTGTTGAAACTACGAGAGATACGGCCCGGGAGCTGGGGATTCAGTGGGGGGGATTATATCACGGAAAAAACTACTGGATCACTCCTGGGGCAAACACCGGAGGTGTTATGGGAAGCTCTCTGACAAATCCTATTAACCCAACCACTGGAATGGCCGCCAATTTTCCTGCTGATCTCAGCACTGGAACAGGATTTACCATAGGTGTTGTGTCTGAAAAAATCGGGGATTATCTCTTGAACATCCAGCTTTCGGCACTTCAAAAAGAAGGCAAGCTCAATATCCTTTCCAGCCCATCAATTACCACTCTCGATAACCAAATGGCTTTTACCGAAAATGGGGAAAAAGTGCCCTATGTGGCGACAGATAAAGAGGGCAACAGAGAAGTTAGGTTTGAGGATGCTGTTCTCAGACTGGAGATTACTCCTCATGTAATTGATGGTAAAAATATGAAAATGAAAATAATGGTCAAAAAAGACGAGGTTGATATTTCTCGTACAGTAGAAGGAAACCCTTTCATCATTAAAAAGCATACAGAAACTAATCTGATTATGAGAGATAGCGAGACAATCGTCATCTCAGGTCTGACAAAAACTATAAAATCAGAATCTGAGAGTGGCGTACCCGAGCTAAAGGACATTCCAATTTTGGGATGGCTCTTTAAAAGCAAAGGTGACAGTGATAAGATGGAAGAAGTTCTCATTTTTATTACACCCCATATCTTGAAAAGGCAGGTAGTAAGCGAAATGAATGAGTCTGGAAAGCAGAAAAAAACAGCTCCATTATCTGAAAGACAATCAAAACCTAAAAAACCACATTCCGAATAAAAAAATGGATTACTTTAAAATTCTTAACTTTATCAAAGAACCCTTTTCAAATTCCCCTGACCCAGAGTTTTTTTTCGAGTCCCGACAACACAAGGATTGCCTGCAACAACTAGAGATCTCTCTCCGTCTAAGAAGGGGCTTAAATGTGGTAATCGGTGATGTCGGGACTGGGAAAACCACTCTCTGCCGTCATCTTATTCGCATGTTTGACGCTGATGAGAAGGTGGAAACTTATCTCATCCTTGATCCATATTTTAGTAGCCCTTTAGAGTTTTTGTCCACCCTTGCAGGCATATTTTGGAGGTCAAAATCTGGAACTGGCATCAGCGAATGGCAAATCAAGGAGAGCATAAAAGAATATCTCTTCAGTCGTGCCGTGAGTGAGCAAAAAATCATTATCCTGATTATAGATGAGGGGCAAAAAATTCCCGACTTCTGCCTGGAAATCTTGCGGGAATTACTTAATTACGAAACAAATGAATATAAATTACTCCAAATAGTTATCTTTGCTCAAAAAGAATTTGAAAAGACACTTAAAAAACATGCCAATTTTACTGATCGAATTAATCTTTACCACCTTTTAGGCCCTTTGAATTTCCGGGATACGAGGGAAATGATCCGGTTTCGCCTTAAGAAAGTCAGTAATAGTAGTGATAGTTCTTCACTTTTCAGTTATCCGGCAATATGGACCATTTATAGGGGCACAAAGGGATATCCGAGAAAGATCATCCATCTGTGTCATCGGATCATTTTGGCCTTGATCATGCAAAATCGTTCCAGGGTCGGCTGGTCATTAGCCCATGCTTGTGCGAAAGGCGTTTCTCCAGGACAATCAAAAAAATACCAATGGGCCACAGCTGTTGCCCTCGCTGGTTTGGTGGCCGCCCTTGTCCTATCAATATCAGCTCTTTTTACATCTAAAATAAAGGTACCATGGGAAGATAACGACTCAAACCAGATATCGTCACAAATACACGAAGTATCAGGGGACATCAAAGTTGTCACTTTAAAGACAAGTCCAAATATGTTGGCGTTACATAAATCAACGACTGGGGCTCTGCCAGAAATACTAACGAAGCCCTCAACCGATGGATTACATAAAGATCTACCTGGAAAAGTATCTAAAGAGACAGTTAAGCCTTTTATTCAGGAACAAAGCTTTCCAAGACTTTTAGGGCAAATCACCGTAAGAGAGGGTGATACCATTGGTGCTATGATCGCCAAGATCTATGGGAGTTTTCACGCTAAGTACCTGAAACCTATGGCTTTTTTAAACCCACAGATAACAAATTTGGACGTAATTAATGTTGGTGATAGGGTAAATTTCCCGGCTATTCCTATTACGCCCGACCATTTGTCATTAAGCAAGAGTCGGTGGATCCAGGTTGCTGAAAAGGAAAAGCTTGAAAAGGCCTATGAATTCTTGAGGGCATACCCAAAAGACGCGCCAACAGTCCGTATAATCCCATACTGGAATAAGAGGAATGGTTTGAAATTCGCCATAGTTCTCCAGGAAGATTTTGTATATGAAAAATACCCCCGGAGCTTGATAAGTCATCTGCCTCCAATGATTGCCTCAAGTTCGAAGAGCATTCAACAATGGGAAGAAGGTACCATCTTTTTTTCCAAAGTTAAATTAGAAGAAACATGCAATCAGGGAGAAAAACTCTGGGAGGATAATCATTGAGAATAAAAAAGAGATTGGGAGAGATGCTCCTTGAAGCCGGTTTGTTGACTAAGGAACAGCTCGGACAGGCTCTAAAAAATCACAAGAAATTTGGTCTAAAGTTGGGCAAGTTTCTGGTCCACCAAGGGATTGTAAGTGAATCCGAAATCGTGGAAATGCTCTCCAGGCAGTTAAAAATCGAAAAATACCATCCTGATAAATACCCCGTAGATCTTGGGTTATCAAAAATTATTCCATCAGATATATCTAAGAAATATGAATTGGTGCCATTAAGAAAAAAAGGGCACCTCCTTATAATAGCAATGACCGATCCCTTAGACATAAAAGCAATAGATACTATTGAAGTGATGGCAAATGCTGAAGTCGATTCAGTTATATGCACCGAACAGGAATTAAACCAGATTTCTAATAGCCTTTATGGAGCATACTCAGATCTCGATGGTGTTCTGGAGAGCATTGAGCAGGTACAGTATGATACAGATACCGATATCGAGATAGAGACAACCATAGAGGATGTCGAGGTAAGTTCACTCCATGATATGGCTGAAGAAGCTCCTATTGTGCGTCTGGTTAATTCTATCCTTTCCCAAGCCGTTCGCGAAAAGGCAAGCGATATTCATATCAGCCCGGAAAAAGATTATGTTCAGGTAAGGTTCCGAGTAGATGGAAGGCTCCATGAGGTACCTGCACCACAAAAATCCATGTTCTTGCCGATCGTATCGAGGCTAAAAATCTTGGCAGGGATAGATATCTCCGTGTCAAGAATCCCACAAGATGGAAGATTTACTATCAAGATGAATAACAAGGAGATCAATATCAGGGCCTCCACAATACCGACCATCTATGGCGAAAACCTGGTCCTTCGATTGCTGGATACGAGTACTGACATTTATGCACTGGACAGACTCGGCATGTCCCAAGATGACATGGATAAAATTGAATCAATGATTGCCAAGCCTTACGGCATGATTCTGAGTACAGGACCTACTGGAAGCGGTAAGAGTACCAGTTTATACTCCATTTTAAAAAAGATTAATGAGTCTGATATTAATATCATCACCATTGAAGATCCAGTGGAATTCAGGATAGAAAAAATTCGGCAGATCCAGTTGAACCGAAGGGCGGGTATGTCCTTTGCCAACGGACTGAGATCTATACTTCGGCAAGATCCTGATGTTATTATGGTTGGTGAAATCCGGGATGATGAAACAGCCTCAATTGCCGTTCAGGCAGCCCTGACTGGACATCGAGTATTGAGTACAGTACACACGAATGATGCAGCCGGTGCTATCACACGTTTATTAGATATGGGAATAGAGCCATTTCTTGTCTCTTCTGTAATGCTTGTATCATTTGCTCAGCGTTTAGTAAGGAAAATTTGCCCTTACTGCAAAGAGCCCTATAGTCCTCCTAAAGAGGCCTTAGCCCATTGGGGACTAGACAAGATCGAAGGGGCCAATTTTCAACGAGGTAGATCATGTTTTCAATGCATGGGTACAGGGTATAAAGGGCGAACGGGCATTTTCGAAGTCCTGGTTATTGATGAAATGGTCCAGGACATGATTTTAAAAAGGAAATCGGCACAGGAAATTACTCGGGCCGCCCACCAGACTGGAAACCTCAGAACCTTAAAGGAGGATGCTGCCGACAAGGTGCTAAAGGGAATCACAACTCTCGAGGAAGCAGCATTAGCGGTGCTCGATTAAAGATGCCAAAATTCTTCTACAAGGCCATAAACGAAAGAGCTAATACGTTATCCGGTGTGATTGAAGCTAGCTCACTTGAAATGGCGACTGATATACTGACCGATAAGGGATATATCCCATCCAAGGTTATAGAGAAGAAAGAAGGTTTTGGGGGTGTCAAGTGGTCCAACATAAACGAAAAATTGACTCCGGTTAAAATCCCTAATTTGATCCTTTTTACAAAACAGTTTCGAACTATGATCCGGGCAGGGGTTCCCATACTCAGTTTATTGCAAGTGCTGAGAGATCAGACAGAAAATTCAAAACTCAAGAAAATTATTGAGGCTATGACACTGGATATCAATAGGGGCTCCAGCCTACATGATACATTTAAAAAACACCCTTCAACATTCTCTCCTTTTTACTGCAGTATGGTAAGAGCAGGGGAATCGAGCGGGGAACTCGGGGCCGTCATGTCCCGGCTTATATATCTTTTAGAGCACGAGCATAAGATCAAATCAGATATCAAATCAGCGCTTCAGTATCCAATCATGGTGGTTATTTTTTTAGCTGTCGCCTTTTTCGTTCTTCTTACTTTTGTTATTCCAAAATTTACTAAGATACTTATCAGTGCTGGCGTAGAAATACCTCTCCCCACCCGTATCTGCATATTATTATACCAATTCTTGTTTAATTACTGGTACATGATCCTTGGAGTGGTAATTGCAGGGATAGGAATCTTATTCTATTATTTTCATACAGAACAAGGCAAATATGTTAGGGACTATTATGTTCTTAAAATCCCTGTTCTTGGCCCTCTCTTTGTCAAGGCTGCCATGGCTCGATTTGGAAGTATTTTTGTCATTTTGTACAAGAGCGGGATACATGTACTCGACTCCATTAGAATTCTGTCTGGAACTATCGGAAATGCTGCGATTTCCAGAGAATTCGAGCATATCAAGGACCAGCTTGAAGAAGGACGGGGTATTGCAGAGCCTCTCAAATCTGCAAAATATTTCACTCCCATGGTAATCGATATGGTAGCCATTGGGGAGGCTTCCGGTAAGCTGGACGAGATGCTTAGCGAAATATCAGCACATTACGACGATGAGGTGGAATATGCTACTAATCAACTATCCGAGGCCATCGGACCCATACTTGTGGTTGGACTTGCCGCCGTAGTGGGATTTTTTGCACTAGCCATGTTTTTACCAATGTGGGATTTGACAAAAATAATAGGCCGAGGCTAACGTTTATATTCTTATTAAACACATACGAGTCTTTGAAAGAGGTTAAACAAATAGGATCTTGACATATAAAGGCCTTTCAAATGTATACGATTTGATGATTTATCTGTGCTTTTTCAAGGGGATAATGTAACTAATTGGTCACATTAATGTCCGGCAATTTTCAATATTTCAAGCATCAATTAAATATTAGGATAAGGTAGGCAGTATGTAAAAATAAAATGATGGGAAATTAACAAAAAAAGGAGGAGGAAATGAAACAAAAGAAAAGCTTGTTACATGGCAACGGGGGATTTACTTTGATAGAAATTATCGCTGTTTTAATCATCTTGGGTATCCTCGCAGCAGTGGCCATACCCAAATATATCGATTTGGTCACTAATGCCGAGATCAGAGCAATAGATGCCGGCGTATCAGAGCTCAACGGAAGGGAGTCCCTAACATGGGCTAACATAAAAATTTCTACTGGTGGATGGGTTAGCGATGCTGCCACCTTTGCCGCGATGGATACTGACCTTGGGACTGATTATACTTGGTCTGTGGCCCCTGCAGTAGGTGGCGGAACACTCGACTTTGGGAGCCAAGCCGTTGCACTAACGAGAACTGCCTCCACTAACACGTCACCGGCTAGATGGCAATGATAAGTAGTAAGGTGATCTAAACGCTAGTTAGAAGAATTGTAGACCTAAAATCACTTTATGTAGGTTTGGGGGGGCAGTCTGTGAATGCTGCCCTTTTTCATTTGGTGATCTAATTCATTCTTCAGAGCTGATTTGTTATAGTAAATTTTTTAATCATAATTACATTAAAAAGTAATTGGGTGCCGTGGCGATGTAATAATGTAACAGTGCACATTTGAGGAATGTAATCGCATAGGGCCTTAAAGGGGGTATCATGCAAAAATATAATGATCGTGATAGAAGAAAAGCCCGAAGAGGCGATGCAAATTTTGTCATAAGTTATCATATGCAAACAGAGGATGCTAACTACGACCTTACTCAAACTAAAAATGTGAGCCAAGGAGGAATGCTCCTAACCACTAATCGCAAGTTTGAGAAAGGAACACGCCTGGATATGACCATGCAATTCCCTTTTTTAGATGATAAAATACAGGTGGTAGGTGAGGTTGTGGGTTCTAAGGAGGTGCTAAAGGATTTTATTTATGAGACTAGACTTATGTTCTATGACTTAAAAGGTCAATATTCTAAAAAGTTGGATAATTTTGTCAAAGAACACACGAGGTGACAAGCTGATGGATAAAAGGATATGCATACCCTCTATTTAAAGAGGGAGAGCATTTTAACAATACATAGCCTGCCGAATATGAATAGTGCCTTCAAAAAAAATCATGGCTTCACCATGCTCGAAGTCATCGCAGTATTAATCATTTTAGGAATCATCACGGCATTCGTTGTAAGCCGAAGCACTAATATTAGGGCAGAACTGAGTAGTGAAACAGGGATAATCAAGGCTCATCTGCGCTATGCCCAGTGTATGGCACTGGCCAATGATATCTATTCCTGGAGAATCACCCTTTCATCTGGCTCTCCTGATTATTACACCTTATCAAAGATAAATAAATCTGATGGTACTGAAACGAGTCCGATAAATCTCCCCAATGAGGGTTCCCCTACCCATACTCTACCCTCAGTCATTTCCATCACTTCAGGATTAGGTACAGTCACGTTCGATGAATGGGGCAGCCCGGGTAACACCACTCTGAGCATCATACTTTCTGGCGATGCCGGTAATTCCGATACTATTTCGGTAACAAAAAACACTGGATTCATTGAGTAAATGAAATCGTTATTAAGAAATAATCGAACGGGTTTTACCCTGCTGGAAATAATCGCAACACTAATTATTGCCTCAATTCTTGGATCACTGATGTACACATACTTTGGTTCTGCCTTCATTGGGAGCAGCACCTCAATTGCCAGATTAAACTCAGCGTTTGAGCTTCATAAGGCTATGGAAAACATCACAGCCGACTACAACAATCATACAATGTGGCAGGCGTCGACGAGTTATTCCATAGACGCCATTGTTATTCCAACGACTAAAAACGGGCTTCGTTATCGTTGTAAAACGGCTGGAACAAGCGCTGCATCTGAACCTACATGGCCAACTACTGCTGGAGGTACAGTGACAGATGGAGGTATAACGTGGACTGAGGACACTCCTCCAGATTGGGCTGGCCTGACAATCTATTCCATAGGCGACTTTGTTTCTCCAACGACTAAAAACGGACATCGCTATAGATGCACAACAGCCGGAACAAGCGCTGCATCTGAACCTACATGGCCAACAACAAAAGCTGGGACTGTCGTTGATGGTACTGTAACATGGACTGAAAATGGCAAACTTCCCGTTTTGAAGGATAACATCGATGCATTAAACTACGGAAGCTACACTGTGATAGAAAATAAGTATATCAAATTTAACCCATCCACTCTCCAAGAGGAAGATATTGTAAGTGGTGACCCCGAAAATATCCTCAAAGTCGTAATTCAAAATGATCTTGGCGAAACTTTGACATCCCTATTTATGAGTGAAGATTAAAAAATTATGCTGAAAAATAAGAATTGCAACAACCGTGGATTCACGCTTTTTGAAGTCATAGTATCTTTGGTTCTTGTGGGTATTATTGGTTCTTTAGCAGGAATGCTTCTGGTTCAAATCAGTAAAGGATTTGTATTTTCAAAAAAAACCGCAGCAACAGCACAAAAAGGGCAAATAACCATATCCAGGCTTGTAAAAGAGTTTAGTGCAATCACATCTATCTCTTCCGGAACAGCGACATCAATAACATTCACGCGTGATCCTGTAGTAACGCATACTATTTCTTGGGCCGGTATAAATAATCCACTTTTAATCGCTACAGACATCGTAACTGACAATGTAAACTCATTTAATTTACAATACTATGATTCATATAATGACCCTTCACCTTCTACAGCTTATTTACCTTCTACAGCTATGATTGAGATTACACTGCAATTAAAAGGAGCAGATGATATTCCTTCAGAATTTGTCAATCGTGTCTTTATGTATAAATTGATTGAGTAAATTATGTATAATTTAAATCAAAAAGGCTCAATACTCATAATTTTGATTATAACCATAACGATGATTTCAGTGCTTAGCGCTGGTATCTTATCCATGACAATAACATCTACCTTCAGTGGGCTTAATGCCAATAATTTTAATAAGGTGAAATATCTTGCCGAAGCAGGTATAAGATATGCTAAACTCAATAACCTGCCAGGCCCAACTGATGAAACGTATACACTATCCAATGGTGATACGTTTCATATACTTATAGCCGGGACTACACTCGAATCTACCGGCATCGTAAACGAAGATACTCCACTTGAGGCGAGTTGGAAAATCATTCTATCTGATTACACGTCACCAGCTAACACGCCTCCGGTGTTCACTACAGACCCGATTATCAAGCCTAATGCCACAGAAAATACTCCATACACAGGCCAGACACTTGCTGGTTCAGCCACAGATGCAGACGGTGACCCTCTAACCTACTCAAAGGTGACCGGACCTGCCTGGCTGAACATTGCTCCTGACGGCGCCTTGTCCGGTACGCCAGGGGCTGGGGATGTAGGCTGGAACCAGTGGACTGTTGAAGTGTCTGATGGCAATGGTGGTACGGACCAGGCAACTTTGATGATCAATGTTCAGGCTGCAAAAACTTTCTGCGGCAGCACACCAATGGAAAGAGACAATACAAAAATCTCTGCCATGACCTCATTCGCCAGAGCATTTATACCCCTCTTCCTCGCTTTATTCGCAATTGCTGTATGGTTCTGGCGCAAACGCAAATCCCAAGGGATTAAAGGCGTCAATCAAAAATAGCTTAGAGCCAAACAACAACTCGGGACTCTATTATTCTCTTGCCCTAATTTTCTATATATGGGAAACAATCATCAGCTCATTTGACTACAACTTTGACCTCTATACATACCATGACCCTATTAAACATCATTGAGGCAATAGCACTCGTAGTATTCTTTTCTATATTTATTCATTTGCTAACATATGTTCCAGATATTCCCTGGCGAATGGCCATAGCTCTAGCCTTGGTTGTAAGCATCTGGATTTGGTTTTACCTTCAAGAGAGAAAAACCAATGAACAATCGCGTGATGTCTGGGAGATTGTAAGTGCTTTTGCGATAGGATTCTGGCTTTTTGTTTCTCTTAGATACCTTGGTCTTGTTCAATGGCCCTTAGCCCATGTAGAAAATTTGCGGGCATATCTTTTTTTGCTTGTTTCACATTTAGTGTTTGTAGTTACGGTATTAGCATGCCTTCTTTGGGTAGCCGGTAAAAGAATATCATTTGATCTCCTTTCATTTGGCAACTGGCGCAAAGACATTTTGGGGTATACAGGGCAGGTTGTACTTCTTGCTACCGCAGCAGGAACCTGGATTTATGCAATATATTCTGTAATCTCAACAGAACTTCCTGCTTCAGGGAAGCTATTGTGGTTTATGCTTATTGCGTTCATAAAAGCAATTCTTACTGGAGCAACAGAAGAAGTGTCATACAGGGGCATAATCCAGCCTGTTGCAATTGCCCGATTCGGAATTCCTTTTGGAATAATAATCCAGGGTTGTCTCTATACCACATTTCACCTGCATTTAGGGGCAGCATTTTGTGGTCATATCGGTTTTCTTTTTGCAGTTATGGGGCTGGGGCTATTATTTGGGGTTATTACCCGCCTTACAAGCGGTATAGGATGGGCATGTATCATACATATTGCCATTAATCTGGTAATAGAGTGGCAGAATTTATTGTAAACTTCATAGTTAATTATTGGTTTTGGGGCTTTATAGGTCTCCTTGTTGCTTCCATTCTGATAGTACGTAATCTTTCAAAAAACGGTATTATCTTTCCTGTTGCAATTATGATTATTACTGCAGCAGTATATGGAGGGCTGTTAGGAACAAGAGTTTTAAGTGTATTGATTAATAATCCCCGGCTATTTTTATATAATTTTCCACAAACACTTGCATTCTGGCAGGGCGGACTATCATGGCAGGGGGGGATTCCAGGAGGAATGGTAGCGGGCCTTATAGTCGTTAAAATCGTCAGAAAACCATTCTGGTCGAGTGCAGGATGTTTTGCTCCTGGCCTGGCTCTTGCTCATGCTATTGGTAGAATAGGTTGTTTGTGCCATGGTTGTTGTTATGGGTCACCTACGATGGTGCCATGGGCAATTTATTCCAAAGAACTTGGCACTTTGGTTCATCCAACCCAGGTATACAGCATAGTAGGTGAACTTACTGCATTTGCCATCCTGCAATGGGTCTTTAATAAAAAACCGGATTCTCGAAAATATCTGATATTATTGTACGGGATAATCTTTTCCATACACCGTTTTATCCAAGAATTTTTTAGAGGCACGCCACCCGGATTGGAATTGATTTCAGGGCTACGAATATATCAAGTAATATGTATTATTATGTTTGTTATTAGTCTGGGTATATTTCTCAGTTTAATAAAGAAAAAATGGGGCTATATTGTCTCACTGATTCTTGTCGTGCTGACTGCAGCCTTTTTTTTCCTATTCAGACCACAATCAGAAACTCAAACCCCTATTGCACGAAGTGACTTGAGCCTTTATCTTGTTATAACCCGCAGTATGTTTGCCGATAACCTTGCTTCCTGGAAAGCCAAACGTGAGAAAGAAGGATTCAGTGTTATTATCGGCACGTGGAACAACACTCCCACACCGACCGACATTAAGAAATGGATCAAAGCACAAACAAGGGTTTCAAACGGATTATGCAGATACATTTTACTTATAGGAGATTGCGCTGCGGAAAATGAGGTTTCGACAGCATGGCATATCCCGAGCTTCACAGTACCGTTTAATCGGGAAAACCAAACCGTTTCAATATTAACTGACTCATTATATGGGGATTTAGACGAAGATGGTTCACTGGATGTTCCAGTGGGACGTTTACCCGTACAGGATGAAGCCCAACTTAAAATCCAGTTAGCTAAAATACTCAACTATGAGATCCAACCACTCAAACGCTCATGGTTTCGAACAGTTATCTGGAGTGGAGCGAGATTGTATAATACCGAAATACATGGCATGACCACCTATTTTACAAAAAAAATGTTACCAAGGTGGCTGGATACCTTCATTATTAGCGGCAATCCTGATTCTGTATTCAACGCATATCCCCCTGAGCAGCCGAGGATATTTTTAAATGAAATAAGTGATCCGGCATTTATGTCGCTCATTGCCTCGCATGGTTCATTTCGAAGTGTTACGACGACAATGTATAATAAAAAGAATATATTCTTATCAGTTGAAGATGTCTCTCAACTTAAGTCAATGACCCCTATTGGACCGCTCATTATGGTAGGGTGCAATTCAGGAAAGTTTAATGTACCAAAGGCGAAGGGACCTTCTCTGGCAGAAGCGTTTATCACACATCCAGGTGGTCCAATTGCCGTTATTTCAGCCTCTGGTGCTACAAATCCCCTCACAAACTACTTTTTCACCAGGGCATTGGCAGCCCAAATTGAGAAAACACATACTACCATAGGTAATCTCTTTTTAGCCATTCAGCGCGAACTTTACCGGGAAGGAAAACTATCAGTAATTGATATGATGCGGAAAGATAAATTTGCACAGCAACTTGTCGGCGCTGTTCCTGAAAGAGAGCGGCAGTACCTTCATGTGCCTGCGCTTGTTCAAAGAGAACAATTACAATATAGCCTTCTCGGCGATCCGGCATGCAAGTTGAAGCAGCCAAAACCCATGGAAGTTTCCATTATGGCAGGTAAAAAAGATCATATTATTATATCAGGCAAAACACCACGCGGGGCAAAGGCATTATGGGTGGAAATGGTAACCCCCCAACATAAAATTGAGCATATTGTACCAAATCTTCTAAAAGAAAAAAGGCGTGAACGATTTGAGAAGGTCAATCGGAGGCCAGCCACTTTGGTGCTAAAAAAGCTTTCTAATGCTGCCTGGCGGGTTGAATTGAAGGTACCTGCTACATTCTACAAATCCGATGAATACATGCGAATTTTTGCTATCGGTCCGGAACAGTCTTATTGCTACGCGATTATTGATAAAACGTTTTCAAGGAAAAGTGAGGATTAACTCTTGTAAAATTGGATGATAGAAAGAAAGGAATCGACCTTTAAACTTGACCCACCAATTAATGCGCCATCAATATCTGGCTGGGAGATGAGTTCTTTAATATTATCAATCTTTACGCTTCCACCATAAAGAATTCTAATAGTATCCCCTGTATTCTGACCAAAATTTTCTATAAGCCACCTTCGTATAAAAAGATGTACCTCCTGCGCCATCTCCGGTGTGGCTGTCTTTCCTGTTCCTATGGCCCAAACAGGTTCATAAGCGATAGTTACACTTTGTGGTAAATTTCTTTTTTTGCAACTGGTCTTGAGTGATTCATTTAACTGAGTCTTAATTATATCAAATGTTTTTTTATCCTCTCTCTGTTTTAATGTCTCACCAATGCATACAATGGGTATCAATCCTGCCTCAATTGCGGCATCTACCTTTTGATTCACAGTCTCGCTGGTTTCAAAAAAGAGTGTCCGCCTCTCTGAATGTCCTAAGATTACATGGCCACAGCCTGCTTCCTTAAGCATCAGGGGAGAAATCTCACCTGTAAAGGCCCCTTTTGACTCCCAATGCATATTCTGACCTGCAATAAGAATATCAGTCTCTGTCAGAATTGTTTGTGCTAATTCCAGGGCAGTAAAAGGGGGTGCAACAAGTACATCAACCTTATTAAAATCTATTGTAGCACTCTTGATTCCATTAAGGAGATCCCTTGCCTCATCAAGAGAAAGATTCATCTTCCAGTTGGCTGCCATTAAAGGTTTTCTGTTTTTCATTTAATTAGGCCGCAGATTTTCACTGATTTTCGCCCTGGCCCAGACCTGGCAAGAAATTACTTAATTATAACCTCTGCTTTGGGATTATTATAGCTACAATATAATACCCAAGTAAAGTCGCGCCAGGGCAGGCAGGGCGGGCTGATAAAACATATTTTAAACTATATAATAAAACTTTAATAATCTGCGTGTGTCCCCGCCTGCCGTCCGGCGGGCAGGTGCAGTAAAAAAGGAAATTCCTAAGTCCCTCGATTCATAAATTCGATGACGTATTTATTTACTCGGGACTAAGTGCTGCCCGCGACGAGCTCGGCCGAGCCGAGTGAGCAATCGCAAAGATTATACTCATTAGAATACGTTATAGTATTTGCGAATCGAAGCACTAAGCTATAGACTCATTACTCTAAACTTTTGGCGATGTATACAGCAAGATCTACCAGCCTGTTTGCATATCCGAACTCATTGTCATACCATGCGAGTATTTTTACCATATCTTCCCCAATAGACATTGTTGATAGTGCATCCACAGCGGTAGATGCAGTAATTCCATTGAAATCGATAGAAACAAGGGGCTCGTCACAATATTCAATGATACCCTCCATGCTGCTCTGAGAGGCCTCTTTAAAGGCCTTATTTACCTCTTGAGCAGATGCAGATCTGCTAAGCTGAACCACGAGATCAGTTAAAGAGACATTAGGGGTAGGAACCCTCAGTGCCATCCCATTCATCTTACCAGCCAGTTCAGGAAGAACCAGAGACACTGCCTTTGCCGCTCCTGTGGTTGTAGGAATCATAGAAACAGCTGCTGCCCTGGCTCTCCTGAGATCGCTGTGGGGAAAATCAAGAAGCCTTTGATCTGTAGTGTAAGAATGTATGGTTGTCATAAGACCTTTCTTAATACCAAACTTGTCTAATAACACTTTACAGATTGGGGCCAGGCTATTTGTGGTACACGATGCATTTGAGATGATAGAGTGATTTTTTGGATCGTACTGTTCATGATTTACTCCGATTACCAGAGTAATATCAGGATCTGGGGCTGGAGCTGAAATGATTACCTTTTTTGCCCCGGCATCCAAATGTTTGGATGCCTGAGATCTATCTCTGAAAAGCCCAGTAGACTCAAAAACAATCTCCACGCCGAGATCCTTCCAAGGAAGCCTACCAGGATCTTTTTCCGAGATGATTTGTA
>Ga0307427_1000453_pt1 | contig 26160 bp, 20 predicted proteins | sample SalMarWE160190MG_FD_202162 | JGI IMG/M metagenome (GOLD analysis project Ga0307427, IMG submission 202162) | Salt marsh sediment microbial communities from the Plum Island Ecosystem LTER, Massachusetts, United States - WE1603-190 | ecosystem: Environmental > Aquatic > Marine > Intertidal zone >... | reverse complement strand
TCGATCAATGATTTTTGCCAAATCTTTTCGAAATGTTGTGTAATTTATTGATTCCATATATTTCTCCTTTATGATTAAAAAAATGTACTTAATTCTGTACGTAACTGTCAAGTATTATTTTCGGTTAAGATGTAGAAATGTCAAGACCTAATAAGGCCAATTAAGAAAAAATTAGAGATCTTAGCCCCAGTGAAATGAGCTCCGCTCTTCATTGGCATGAATTTCACGGGGTAAACCCCAGTGAAATCGGCTGCGCCGTTTCACTTCTTCTGTTTATGAATGGTAAACTATGTGAGAAAGGAGATGACTCTTTGAAGCGCATTATTGCATCTGGTCGTAATGTGTTTTGCGATAACCTTGATCCTCTGAAAGGAAACCCTGTGCGACTTGTGTTTACGGGCGAAAATGCATCTGAGCTATCCCCTTCAATGTAAATATATCGGAGCTATTTTATGGCATTATAGTTGCAGTAATAAGATGCGTATCTGGTGTTAGTTGAAAGAAAAACAAATAAGGCCTGTTCGCATAACTACAGCTCAATAAGGTCTCGTGTGGTGCATCCTTGTAAGAAGACGAATGTGCACACTGAGAGAATGACCTCTATTGGAATTGAAACCATAAATATATGAGATTATTGCTATGGAATGATTTCTATAGTTATGGAAATATAACCAGATAAAATAGAGGCAGGAGAGAATATAGTGCTGATAGTAAGATCTCCTTTACGAATTTCCCTGGCCGGTGGAGGAACCGACCTGCCTGTTTACTATAGGGAATATGGCGGAGCAGTGATTAATACCTCCATCGACAGGTACTTTTATGTCTTTCTCAGAACTACAAACACCAATGACCTGGAAATCGCCTCTGCAGATTTTAGCTCCTTTTTCCGGCAAGAAGAGGGATATCCTTTAGGCTGGCGTGGGGATTTAGAGTTGCCCAGGGCCATTTTTCATCATTTTGGCATCACCCATGGGGTAAACCTCTTCCTTGCCTGTGAAATCCCTCCGGGCACTGGGCTCGGTTCTTCCAGTTCTGTGGCTGTTGGTCTGATTAAGTCCCTAAGCACCGCCTGTGGATTACACTTTAGCCGCTTTGAGATCGCTGAGTTGGCCTCATTCATTGAAATCGACAAGTTGGGCTCTCCCATTGGGAAACAGGATCAGTTTGCCGCTGCCTTCGGAGGGTTAAACCTTATTGAGTTTGATGCCGAGGATACACGAGTTACCCCACTGAACCTGTCTCTGGAAAAACGGCGCATCCTGGAAAAATCTTTGTTGCTCTTTTATACAGGGCAAAGCCGGAATGCAAATGATATTCTCAAACAACAAAAAGAAGCCAGTAAGAGAAAGAAAGGCGCAACACTGAAGGCACTGCATCGTGTTAAAGAAATGGTTCCGTATGCCCACAGGTGTCTGGAATCCGGTGATATGAAGGCTTTTGGTAGTTTGCTTCACGAAAACTGGTGGGAGAAAAGGCATTTTGCAAAAGAAGTGAGCAATTCTCTGATTGATGACTGTTATGAGGCTGCAATGAATGCGGGCGCCTGGGGGGGGAAGATTACAGGTGCCGGAGGAGGCGGATTTTTGCTTCTTTGCTGCGATGAGGCATACCAGGCTCAGGTCACCCGGGAGCTGGAGGGACGAGGCCTTATCCGGGTGAACTTTCACCTGGAGGATCTGGGTGCACGGGCAGTCATGAATTCTGGTCTAAGATTGCCCACCTTGGTTGATTGGACAAGTTCGCAAGAATTGGTAGCGGCTATTTGAATGGTTTTTACAATTACTCAGGAGATCCCCTGTTGAGCCGATTGAAATGAAAAGATTATGATCCGAAGCAGCTAACTTACTGAAATAAGGAGTTTGAATGAGACCAATATCTGATAAAAAAATGAAATTATCTCTGTACAAAAGCAACCGTTTATGGGGTTTCCTCATCTTTATGGATCTCATGGCTGTGGGTGCGGCATTCCTCTTGGCCTATTGGGTTCGCATTCATAGTGACATTATCCCCTATTATTCGGAAGCGGCTATTGAAGAGTATCTATGTCTGTATATGTACTCCATCCCTGTTATCTTTCTCATTTTTCAAGGCACACACCTGTACGACCGTCACGATCTTTTTTATGGTACATCTGAATACATCATGGCTGTAAAAGGATGCACTTTCTATATATTGGCTATCATTGTGCTTAGTTTTATTGTTCACGCTCCCCCCCCATCCAGGGGATGGCTTTTGGGGGTCTGGATCTTTAGCATCGGGTTTATCTGTGTCGGGCGGTTCCTTTTTCGCCGGATTTTGAGAAGGGTGTGTGGGAATGGAAGCACCCTGGAAAAGGTTCTTATCATTGGAGCGAACGAGGAGGCCAAGGCCATTGCAGAGCGACTCGAAGAGACTGGTATGATGGAGGTGGTGGGATTTCTGGACGAGTTCAACCCATGCGGTGAGGAGATTTGGAGCGGAAAAATCGTGCTGGGACCTCCCTATCGTTATAGCGAAATTTGTCAACAAAAAGGTGTGAATCTGGTTATCCTTGTGCCGGACGCAACCAGTTGGGAAACCCAAAGAGAAATTCTTCGGGAGACTATTAGCCTGAAAGGTATTGAGGTGAATATTGCTCCTGGCTTCAACGAGCTTTATACCACTGCCATGCGGGTAAGCTTCAAGGGGAATACACCACTGCTTCGGTTTCGGCCCGGTTATGTGACCGGATTGGATGCCATGCTGAAGGAGTGCATGGATTACACCTTAGCGTTGTTCCTGTTGATATTGACCGCACCAGCAATCGTAACATTGGCTCTGATTCTCTGGTTTCAAGGTGTATGGCCGGTTATTGAGGGTTTTGACGTCCTGGGTAAGAATGGACGCCCATTTCATATCTATAGATTTCGAACTGGTGTACATATGCCCACAAGTTATCGCAGTTTTCGCAGGAATGGCAACCTGGTTGTGCGAAAGCACATGATACCTGGCATAGGACATTTTTTATTTCAAACAGGCATGGATAAGCTCCCCCAATTATTTAATGTGCTAATGGGTCAAATGAGCCTTGTGGGTCCCCGTATTGTGCCATTGGAGGCTTCTTCGAAATATGGGCCATGGCTTACCGGTATCCTGGTGGTGAAGCCAGGCATGATCGGGACATGGGCCCTCAGAAAAGCCAGAAATTTAGAGGAGGAGATCTCCCTGACGTTCCATTATGTAAGAGACTGGAGTTTCGGGAAAGATCTTGCAATCTTTGGGCAAACCCTTTTAGAAATACTCAAGACCCGTTTTCGGACCAGGATCGCTGAAACTACAGAGGAGAGTGAATGGACCTGGCAGCCGAATATAATGAGAAGTAAACGGCAGGCAGCAAAAAGTAGATAAGCTGACAAGTCAATGATGGAATGATAATTCGAATAATATGAATACCTTTTTTGCCTTATACAATGACTCATCGTTATGCGCCAGCCACATTGATTACAGTAAAAACAGACTGAATAGATCATTATGAAAGCCTTCTTGCTGGCTGCTGGCAAGGGTTCGAGGCTCAAGCCCCTGACGGAGCGAATTCCCAAATGTCTGGTTCCCATTCGAGGGAGGCCTTTGCTACAAATCTGGTTGGAACACCTGAACCACCACGGAGTAAAAGAGGTTTTGATCAACACACATCACCACGCCATACAGGTTGAGCGATTTGTCCAAGGATTTAACGGCAAACCACGAATTAGAATAGAGTATGAGCCGGTCCTCCTGGGAAGCGGTGGCACGGTTTGGCACAACAGGGACTTTGTGCAAGGAGATCAGGAATTCTGGGTGATCTATGCAGATACCCTCAGCTCAGTGAACCTTAAAGAGATGTTCACATACCACCAGGAGCATAAGGGCCTGTTGACCATCGGCCTCTTTCGAACTGAGAACCCAACAGAATGCGGGATTGCCCTTCTGGATAAAGCCGAGTGTGTTGTGGAGTTCGAGGAAAAGCCAGCCCGGCCCAAAAGCAACTTAGCTAATGCTGGCATCTATCTTATCAGAAAGGATATTTTTCAGGACGTGCTTTGGGATTCCCCAATGCCCTTAGATTTTGGATACCACATTCTTCCTCAATTGGTGGGGAAAATGTATGGCTATGTCATTAACGACTATCATCTGGACATTGGAACGCTCGAGAACTTCGATCGCGCCCAGAAGGAGTACAATGATTGATCGTAAAACCGTCCTTAAATATCAGAAGCAAAGATAATCCATGGGAAGACTACATATACAAAACTATTTGAACCAGCTGGCAGAGATCCTTTCAGAGGTCCCGGTCGAGAAAGTAGAACGTGTCATGGAAATAATATACAAGGCATACACCCAGAACAGGCAGGTATTTATCTTAGGAAACGGCGGGAGCGCCGCTACTGCATCACATTTTTGTTGTGACCTGGGAAAAGGTAGTATAGTGGATGGAAAACCTCGATTGCGGGTCATGAGTCTAAACGACAACACGGCCCTTTTGACCGCTTATGCAAACGATATAGGCTACGAGAGCGTATTCGTGGAACAGATGAAAAACCTTCTCCAGGAAGGGGATATAGTGATTTGCATTACAGCCTCTGGAAATTCCCCAAACGTGCTCCGGGCCATTGATTTCGCCAATGAAAAAGGCGCAATCTCGATAGGGTTTCTGGGCTTTGGTGGAGGCAGTGCCAGGGAGATGGTTACAGAACATATTACCCTGGAGAGCCAAAACTACGGGCAGGTTGAAGATATTCACATGGTGTTGGCACATTCCATCAGTCAATGCTTTCGGGAATGGGTGGAGAAAGGCAGAGTTGAAACGGAGATCCCTGAGACAATGATTCATGCACACTGGGCATGAACGAAAAAAGAGCAAGCTATTGAAGTGTTATATCATCAGACATGGTGAAACACAGTCCAATGTTCACAGGATCTATGCAGGGACAAGTAATGAGAGGATCACGGCCAGGGGTGAGCAAGAGTCAAGGCTGCTGGCCGGACGATTGATGCATCGAGGAATTACGTTTTGTTATGTGAGCCCTGTCAGAAGAGCCATAGATACTGCGCTGATTTTGGCTGGAAACCTGGCGATTCCTGTTTTAATAGAGAAAGATCTTCGGGAGATGGATCTTGGTCCCTGGGAAGGTTTGTTGGAAGATCAGGTTGCAGTTGAATTCCCTGAGGAGTGGAAGACCTGGAATCAAGCTCCAGCAGCACTAAGGCTTTCGGGGAGAGAGACTCTGGAGGATGTTCAAAGGAGGATCTTTTCTGTGCTCAAAACCTGGTGTTTGTGCAATGAGAAGAAAATAATCGCAGCAGTGACACATGTGGCCCTGATTCGCTGTATATTGCTCTATAGCATGGGGAAGACGTTAAATGACTATCGAAAAATTCATGTCCCCAATACAACTGCATTTGTCTTTGATGTCGAATTGAGCAAGCCTGATAGGAAACTAAATCTTTATCTGGATCAAACAATTAACACGCACGAGCTATCGGATAAAACCCTCCCCTAATCAAAAAAGTATGGGTTTTGTAACAATCTCATTGCTTTTGAAACAATCATCTCACCTCATTTCCCTACACCCTTTATTTCACTAAATGAAGCCTAATCTTAAATTCTGTTCCTTTTGTCCATCAGAAACTTTGCTGGCCGTTGAGTTCGTAGACCTTGAGCTCACCCAGCGTGTAGCCGATGTCATATGTTCCGACTTCCTTTAGATCCAGGTTAGACCGAGAGGACCGAGACGTCGTTTCGGTAATTAAGATACTGTTAGGAAAGGTCTTGGTAAGGTCCTGCAGCCTGAAAACAACATTCACCGAATCGCCGATAACGGTGTAATCCATCTTCCTGTCAAAACCGATGTTACCGACCACAACCTCCCCTGTATGAACACTGATGCCCATACACACCTCTTCCCCAATTTGCCTGGAAATATGGTCATTTATGGCCACAATAGACTGTTTCATGTCCAGGGCGGCTGTAATAGCATTATCGGCATGCTGGGCGCTTGGAATTGGGGCTCCGAAAACGGCCAGGAAACCATCACCCAGATATTTATCAACAATGCCTTGATGCTTAAAGACAATATTCCCCATATGAGAAAAGAAATAGTTTAATGTTGAGACAGTTTTTTGGGGTCCAATCATCTTGGTGAGGGTTGAAAAGTTCCGTATATCAATATTGAGCAATGTCAATGACTTTGATTCTTCTATTACTGCTGTCTCTGTATCTTTGCCGAGGATAATCTTGTCCACAATCTCTTTGGGCACAAACTTCTGGAACATGTGCCGAATGCCTTGTTCATGCTCAGCTCGAGACAGCGTTTCTTTGTAAAGTCTCGCGTTCTCCAAGGCAATGCTTACCGATGCAGCGGTCGATTGCAAAAGCTGCTCATCGTTCGCATCAAAGTCACCATTGATTTTATTGAGTACCTCCATCACCCCAATCACATTGCCCTGCGAAATCATCGGCACACACAATACAGACCTTGTTTTAAAACCCGTATATTTATCCACTTCCGGGTAAAAATGGCTGGATTCTTTCACATCATTTACAATTACTGACTCCCCCCCGGATGCCACATAACCGGCAATCCCCTGGCCAAGTTTGAGTCGGTGTTTACGAAGAGATTCATAATCAATATTAAAACTAGTCTTGAACTCAAGTTCCTTACCATCCAAGAGCAACAGGTAACCCGCCTCTGCGTCCATCATTATACGGATCATATCCATAGTATAATTTAATACCTGACTGATGTCGAAGGTTGAAGAAGCCAGAGCGCTCCCAATCTGTTTAAGCTTGTCTAATTCCTGTTTCCGTCTAACTACCGATGTAGATAATCGGTTCTTTTCGATGGCGAGCGAAAGTACATCAGCCATCTTCTCTATCAATTCTTGAGCTCCATAAAACGCCTCAGGCTGGCTGGAACATAAGACCAGCAACCCAATAACATGCCCCTCAAGCTTTAAGGGTGTCAGAAGACATGACTGAAAGCCCTGATCCGCAAAAAGTGCTTTTTCAATTGGATGGGTGAGTGTAGTCATATCACCCATAATCATACTAATTTCTTGCTTGAGTACCTTATCAATAATAGAGCCCAGATAAGGGTAGTGGGTACCTTTGGAGAGATTGGTTGGCACAAGCGCTAAAAAGTCAAGAATAGAAACACGGTCGGGGTCATTTTTGTCCCACATAAGAATAACAGCCAAATCAAAGATAACATACTTTTGAATTTCATAAAAAAGAGCAGAGAGGAGTTCGCTGCCTTTGAGACTTGAGCTGATGGTCTTTACAATTTGTTCCATAGATTGTAGGCGACGTTTCACCTGTTTATTTTCCTGCAAAAGGCGAAGATTATCATAGGTGAACGTTGCATTGCTCAAAAGCGGTATCAGGACTTCAACATCTTCCTGAGTAAACGGTATATCAACATATTTTCTGGAAATGGTAAGCACACCCACAATATCATTGATGGTCTTCAAAGGCATGCACACAAAGGATTTTGTTCCATAATGCAGACGAGATTTGCGTCCAAACCGACTATCTTTTTCAATATCCTCTACAACAAGAGGTGATTTATTAATGACAGCATATTTGGCAATACTTGTTGCAAAATCGATCCGGTCTCCCTTTTCAATAATCCCTTCAAGCCCAATGCAGGTCTGCACAACAAATGCTTTTCTATGAAATTGCTTTAAGATCAAAACCGATCCAATATCTGCGTTCACGAGTTTTAAGGCGCGTTCTAAGGTGATATAAAAAAGCTCTTCTGTATCTAAGGTTACATAACAAAGGTCTGAAAGCTCCTTGAGGGTGCCAATTTCAAAAAATTTTTTTTCAAGATTTTTTACATTAACTCCAAGTTGATTCTTGAGAGTTTCAATAGACTGCGCAATAACCTCTAATTCATTTGTGACAAACGGTTTTTGAAGACCTGAAACCTTTTCTGTAACTGTATCTGAGATATCCTTGGAGATATCTCTGATCTGATCAAATAATTTTCGAATTATGGTAAAGCCGAATAAAGAAAACACTAAAAGGATAATAAAATATGCGGGAATATATTTGTCTTCAAGTATATTGTACTTGAGAGCAAAATAAAAAAAGCCAATAACTGGTACAAGAAAAAAAAGGCCAAAAATGATATAGAGTTTGTGGTAAAGGTCCTTTTTCTCCAGCGATACGTTTTTCCACCACATTTTGAGATTCATCTCATTGCTCCATGGGTGTATTGATACCCTGCATAGCGATTGTCATCTATCCTACTTCTTTTACCTGGAAAGACATGGTTCAGAGATTTTGCGACCAGCCTGTTTACAATCAGTCCATAGAGAAAATATAGTAATATCTCGTGATATATTTTTGATATCCACTACCACTATTTTCTTCATGTCACCACTTCCTTTTGACTTAGATTGTTGTATGCTTCCCCTTTTTTAACCCTGTTTCTGCCTTCCTGCTTGGCCTTATACAGATGCTTATCCACCTGGTTGATTAGCTCTTCGGGTGATATTGTCTCATCAAAGATTGCGGGATCAAAACCGGTTACGCCGAAGCTGGCTGTGATGTAAATCTCTCTTGTATGTATATCGATGGCCCTTTGCGAAATATTCCTGCGAAGTCTTTCAGCCAGGCGGCTGGCGCCTTTTATTTCTGTCTCGGGAAGAACAATTAAGAACTCGTCACCCCCATACCGGGCCACCCAATCCACATTGGCGCGGATTGATTCCGTGACGCACCGGACAAATTCTTTCAACATCAAATCTCCGGCCAGGTGCCCATAGGTATCATTCACCACTTTGAAACGATCGATATCGCATAAGACAAGTGAGAGGGGGTGCCTGTATCTCCTTGATCTCTTAATCTCACGGGGAAGGCATTCGGTCAGGTACCCGCGATTGTAGCTCCCGGTAAGTGGGTCGGTTATGGACAAAATCCTGATCCCTTCATTGGCCCTCTTTAAGGATCGTTCCAGTTCCAGGTATGCCTCTTCTTCTACGCCCGCATTTTCCGCCAATTCCTTAAAATTCATAAGGCCTCGTTGTTAAAGATCCACTTCTCAAGGATATCAAAGACAAGCTCCCTTTTTATGGGTTTTGTGATATAGTCATCCATGCCTGCCTCAAGACATTTTTCCCTATCACCCTTCATAGTATGGGCGGTCATTGCAACGATGGGAACCCTATGGATTGATGATTCACGATTGGTAGAGTACAGCGTAAATCCCGAATTATCGGGGACAATTGACGATTGATGTTGCATATCACCAGCTTCAAGCTTCAAGTTTCCAGTTTCAAATTTCCGAATCTCCCTTGTTGCTTCCAACCCATCCATCTCCGGCATCTGAATGTCCATAAATATCAGGTCAAAATCCTTGGGAGATGCCATGTATTTTTCAACCGCCTCCTTACCGTTATTTGCCACTTCCACGTGATAGCCAGCCTTGGTCAGTAGTATCTTTGCCAGCTTCTGGTTGACAGGGTTATCTTCTGCCAAAAGGATACGGGCAGAATTCTTCATATCCTCCCGAACTGTATATTGTGTCATGATTTGCTGTGTTACTCTCTCATCCTTATCGTGCATATCCACCCCTTCTCCCAACAATCTCTCCATCATCTTATAGAGTTTTTCCTTGCGAATCGGCTTGCTCAGGAAGCCATCAAATCCTGCTTCTTCACATTTTCGGGCATCCCTCTCCATTAAAGAAGACAGGGCTATCAGAGGAAGGCTACGGATTGATGATTGACGAGCGTTGGGATACCGCGTAAATCTCAACTTATCGGGAATAATTGACGATTTAAAATGGCGAATCTGTTTTGCCACTTCATACCCACTCACGCCGGGCATACTGATATCAGCAATACAAATGTCAAACGGAGTATTAACCTCAAGGGCCTTTTGTAACGTTGGTATAACTTTCTCACCGCTTCTTAGGGCAACCATACGCATGCCAACACACTCTAAAACGTGCGTTAATATCTCCAGGTTGCCCTGGTTGTCATCAACAACAAGGGCCTTCTTGCCAGAGAGTGAGGCAGGGGTAAATCTTGTGGTTTCTTTTTCCTCAGTTTTTCCAAGCCATGCAGTAGCGTGAAAAATACTGCCGGGAGCATGGTTATTGGTTGAGTTGTTGATTGGTTGAGTGGTCTGTTCCAAGTTTCTAGTTTCAAGTTTCCACTTGCAGGGCTTTCTGCCCAGACATCTCCACCCATAAGCTTTGTTATCTGCTTGCAGATAGATAGGCCCAGACCTGTCCCGCCGTACTTCCTTGTTGATGAACCATCGACCTGGCGAAAGGGCTCAAATATAGCGGATAACCTATCTTTGGATATACCAATGCCTGTATCCCGTACTGTTGCATGAAGTTTTATTCGGCCATCTGTTTCCTCTTCAATATCAAGGGAGAGATCAATCTCCCCGGATTCGGTAAACTTGGAGGCATTGCCCATCAGATTGGTCAGGATCTGGCGAAACCGTGCCGGATCTCCGCTTACACGTGAAGGGATAGTATCTCCAATATGACAGAGGACTTCAATAGGTTTGAATTCAATCTTGGGACGGATTATCTCACACGCATCATAGGCAAGAAGTTCCGGATCAAAGTCAATTTCGTCAAAATCCAGCTGTCCTGCCTCGATCTTGGAAAAATCAAGGATATCGTTAATTAAAGACAAAAGAGACTCACCGCTTTTCTTAATAGTGTTTACATAATCGGTCTGTTTTTCATCCAAATTTGTATCACTTAGCAAATTGGTAAAGCCTATGACCGCATTCATAGGGGTGCGGATCTCGTGGCTCATGTTGGCCAGGAACTCGCTCTTGGCCCTGTTTGCTAATTCGGCCTCGTGCTTGGCCTTTCGCAATACCTCTTCTCCCTGTTTGCGCTGGGTTATATCAACCCAGTTTGACAGGTAATACCTGAGCTCACCATTGACCCTTATCGATGCAGAGGTTATCTCGACCCAGAAGATCTCTCCATTCTTCTTTTGAAAAAGCTCCTCAACCTTCTGTGCACCACTGACCATAGCTTTCTTCAAGTCTTTTTTGGTTCTCTCGTGTGTCCCTTTACTCCACCAGAGATAGGGCGCCTTTATGCCAACAAGCTCTGAAGAGGAAAAGCCAGTCAGTTCTTCCAAGGCAGGATTCACATATTGTATTGAAGTATCTGGATTGATAACTACTATTGGATTAGGAGAAGCTTGCATAAGGCTGGAAGAAAACTCTTCACTCTCTTTGAGTTTCTTTTCCATCTTATGCCTGTGCAGGCTTATCTCAATAGTGCTATTGAGATTTTTTTCCCCAAAGGGTTTCGGTATATAGCCAAATGGCTCTGTTATTTTTGCTCTCTGGAGTGTTGTTTCGTCTGTATGGGCAGTAAGATATACCACTGGAATATCGTAGCGAGAGATAATTTCTTCAGCGGCCTTTATCCCGTCCATCTCTCCCTTTAAGGTAATATCCATCAGAATAAGATCAGGGCGCGTCTCTGCTGCTTTCTGAATGGCCCCCTCTCCGGATGAGGTAACAGCAACAACCTCATATCCCAAGTTTTCCAGCCTTATTTGTATATCCTTGGCAACAATGGCCTCATCCTCAACAACCAGTAGCTTTGTCATTACCTTAGATCCTTTTCTTATAGGTGAGCTTTTCAAAGCAGATTGTAAATGTGCTCCCAGCTCTTCTGTCGAGTTCTATGGTGCCCTCGAGTTGCTCTACCAGGGTGATGACAAGCTGTATGCCCAGGGTCGTGGTATTCCTGAAATCGATTCCTTTTGGAAAGCCAACTCCAGTATCACTGACCACCAGCACTATCTTGTTGTTGACGGGGTGCATTGTGATTGTAATCCCGCCCTGTCTTCCATTGGGAAATCCATGTTTGAGGGAGTTAGAGGTAAGCTCGTTGATAATCAGGCCGCAGGGAATGGCAGTGGTGATATCGAGGGAGATATCGCCAATCTTCGTTTTTAGTTTGATTGCGGCAGCACTGTCCGCATATGAGCGAAACAGTGAGGTAGTCAGGTCTTTGGTGTATTCATTCATGTCGATACGTGAGAGATCCTTGGATTGGTAAAGCTTCTCATGGATCAGTGACATCGACCAGACACGGTTCTGGCTTTCTTTAAACATCTCCATGTATTCTTTGTCTTTGATATGTTGTGATTGAAGGCTGAGAAGACTTGAGATAACCTGGAGGTTGTTTTTAACCCGGTGATGGACCTCCTTTAGAAGCACCTCTTTTTCTTTGAGGGAGGCAGTGAGTTGTGCTTCTGCCTGTTTGCGCTCGGTGACATCTCGTACAATACCTCTAAACCCTATTTGCTTATCTTCTGCATCCTTCATGAGAGATACAGAGGCCTCTACATATCTCTTAGTGTAGTCTTTTCTTATAATCTCCCAGTTAAATCCTTTTTCAGGTTTTCCTATTTTGTATACTTCATTGAAGGTTTCATATAGTTTCTTTGCGTTTTCTTTATCTGTGTATTGTCGGTTATTCATGCCCATTAATTCGTCATTGGTGTATCCAAATATTTTGCATATGGAATCATTGAAGAAGGTAAAGTTTCCAGCAATATCAACCTCATAGTAGCCCTCTTCTATGCTTTCAAGGATAGTTCGATATTTATCTTCACTCTCTCGCAGTGCCTCTTCAGTGCGCTTGCGCTCCTGAAAAAGATCGTCAAGGTCATTCTTGACGATTGCTATAGCATCAAAGACTGGCTTGAATGGATGGGAATCACTGATATTTTCTGGCAAGACCCCTTCCTGATCCCAGTCTATGGCTCCTATAAATTGTAGCAATTCTTCGGAATGTTTTCTTATTTGCTCTTCTGTAAATGCTTTTCCCAGTGGCTTTTTTCCTTTTTTAGCAATTTTTGGCTCGGTTTCTGCCCTCTTTTCTCTTTCGATGATTGCCAATGCTTCTTCAAGGTCTTTGGCTGTAGCTATAGAAACAGGGACAAATTGTTTGCTGATTCCGACTATTGTGCTCATAAATTTATTTAACCCGAATAATACCGAAAATTTGCAGGGAACCTTTTTGTTCAAATCTTTTAATCCATCAATATACATTCTTCGAGCTTTCCAGGTGCTTTTCCGAAATTTTTCCCAGTTGATTATGCGATAGTAATATCCTTTTGCTGTTAATCCTGTTTCATTGAGAACCTTTTCATTAAGTTTAAAGAATCTTTCTAGATAAGTTTCTTTCATGACTCCGTGTGCAATAGTATATATGATGTCATTTTCAATGAGCTCGAAACGAATGCCATAATTCTCCAATTCAAGGACCCAATCATCCTTTGCAAATCTCTTATATTGTCTGGTGCCAAAATTGATCCCATTCTGATCAAGCACATTAACTGCATTCTCCACGGCTTCCTTATAATCCTTGACAGCAGCTACAGGAGCGGATGATTTATGCAATTTTGTGCCAACATCGAACATCAATCTTATGAATAAAGAGGCATTAAATACCCAAAATCCGAGTAGTTTGCCTTCATTGGTTTCTTTAAGCAGTAGATTTGTTAGCATCATGCGGCTTTCTTTTGATGGTCTCCCTGAAAGCCTGCTGTGGTCCCGAATTTCTGCATATCTTTTATCCAGCAGGCCCACCTCCCTTAAAACCTTTTCACGCTCCTCAAGAAGTCTATGCGTTCCCGTATTGTTGGGGATGCCATTCGGGACTGTGCACAGTATTGCATTTCCGATTAGGCTGAAGGATACCGAATAATTTTCAGCGATATCAATATCGGTCCATTCTGGTTTGGTGGTAATAGGCAAGCCTGTAATAGGGCAGATGGATTCCTTTTCTGTAGGCAAAGCATCTCTTATGGGTTTTTTATTATGGGCAGAGACAATGATGGGTTTGTCTTCTATTATCTTGCCATGTGAGAGCATTTTAATGGCAAGCTTGACCGCTTCGGCATAATCATTAACTATCTGCACATTAAATTTGACGATATTGAGTCGCTTGCCGAGCTTGATACTTATCTTGACCATCGGTGAGGCGCCATAAAAGATTAAACCCAAAAGTCGATCCCTCTTTTTCATATCGTCGATATAATATTTACGTGCCTCAAGTGAAGCATCTTTGAGGTTCGAATAGTCTGATATGTGGACGTAAGGGCGGCCTCCGGTAATAATTTCGGTCACCACCTTGCCGGAAAACCTCACGGTATTTTCTGCGTCTTGCAGTGTTATGTATCCGGAAGGCTGGTGCAAAATGATACTATCCCCCAGAATACTGACTGTTAACTTGTAATCTTTTCCCAAACTGACATCTGTCCATTCAGGCCTGCGAAGGATAGGTAACCCTGTCACAGGGCAGATGTTGGTGGGGACTGACCCAATATCCTTGGTTTCTTTACTTAGGCTCATTCGATTTCTTATTTTTCTTCACCTTATAGTTTAAATTAGAAGCCGATATTCTCGAGGCTGCCATAATAGCTACTATTCCACTTGTCCCGTTAAGCGATGGTTGTGCTACTGTCTTTTCCAAGAGATGGCCTCATCCTCAACAACCAGTAGCTTTGTCATTACCTTAGATCCTTTTCTTATAGGTGAGCTTTTCAAAGCAAATCGTAAATGCGCTCCCAGCTCTTCTGTCGAGTTCTATAGTGCCCTCGAGTTGCTCTACCAGGGTGATGACGAGCTGAATTCCCAAGGTCGTAGTATTCCCGAAATCAATCTCTTCTGGAAAGCCAATTCCTGTATCACTGATCACCAGCTCTATCTTATTGTTGACGGGGTGCATTGCGATTGTAATCTCACCCTCTCTTCCATCGGGAAAGCCATGTTTGAGGGCGTTGGAGGTGAGCTCGTTGATAATCAGGCCGTAGGGAATGGCAGTGGTAATATCGAGGGAGAGATCGGCAATCTTCGTTTTTAGTTTGATTGCGGCAGCTCTGTCCGCATATGAGCGAAACAGTGAGGTAGTCAGGTCTTTGGTGTATTCATTCATGTCGATACGTGAGAGATCCTTGGATTGGTAGAGCTTCTCATGAATAAGTGACATCGACTGGACACGGTTCTGGCTTTCTTGAAACATCGCAAGGGATTCTTTGTCTTTGATATGTTGTGATTGAAGACTGAGGAGACTTGAGATGATCTGGAGGTTATTTTTAACCCGGTGATGGACCTCCTTTAGAAGCACCTCTTTTTCTCTGAGGGAGGCCTTAATTTTATCTTCTGCCTGCTTGCGCTCAGTAACAACCCGTGCAAGGCCTCGGAAACCTATTGGCTGCCCTTGTGAATCCTTTCTCAAAGATGCTGAAAATTCGATATGAGCTTTGCTGCCATTTCTTTTTATTATTTCATACTCGAATACCTTGAAAGGCTTTCCTGTTTTGTATACTTTCTTGAATACTTGATATACCTTTGCCGCATTCTCCTCATCCATATAACTTCGGTTATTCATGCCAATTAATTCATTTTCAGGATAACCGAGATTTATACAGGTTGCATCATTCACGAATGTAAAATTTCCTGCAAGGTCCAGCTCAAAATAGCCTTCATCAATGCTTTCAAGGATGGTTCGATATTTCTCCTCGCTTTTCCTCAACTCCTCCTCTGCTTGTTTACGCTCACCCATCTCTTTAGCCAATAGATCCCGTGAGGTAGTTGTCTTTTTTAGATCTTCAGTCATTGTATTAAAGGCGGTGGCTAACGTGCCTAACTCATCGCGGCCCATTCCATTCATTTTATAGTCGAGGTTTCCTTTTGCAACCTCTTCAATTCCTCCCATAAGCTTACTGATACGCCTGTACATTCCTCTGGAAAAGAAAAAAGAAATTAACATCCCTAAAAAAAAGATGATGCTTCCATACCCTATGTCGGTCTTTAAAATAGCCTGCCGTGCATTTTCTACCTGCTTAAGAGAAAGAATCATTACGAGTGACCATTGCTCATTTCCTATCTTTATAGGGGTAATGATCAGTTTCGTTTTCTCACCGCTCTTTGGGTAAGCCAGATCTTCTACAGTCTGTCTTGCAGGGTTTTCTAATTTAGCACTCAATAGGTATTCTCCATAGTCTTTGTCACCAGAACTCATGTAAACCTCTCTATTTGGCTTCATGATGGCAAGAAATATAACATCTTCAGAGCCTGTTGCCTCTTTCATCTGCCTTTCCACAAAAAGCCAGTTTAAAGACCAGAATGCATTTTTTGCACTGGAGGCTAAATGTGTGGATATGCTTTTATTTTTTTCAATTAGCGCGGCTGTAATGGTCTTGGTCTGCTCTTTGATGGATACCACCGTGGTTGTGCCAATGCCGATAATAAGCAAGGCTAAAACCATCAGGCCTATCTTGAAGAAAAGTCCCCTCATTTTTAGCAAAGAGAATCGTTTCATAGACGATGTACACTTTTTTAAATAATTATTTCCTCTCCAGGTTTAATAACCATGGGCTTTGTCTTAGGTGCATAATGCCCTGCCTCTTTTACAAATTCATCGGCCGTCTGGGTAAGAACAGGGAAGGTGGCGTAGTGTTCAGGAATAACATACCGAGGGGTAATCAGCTTGCATGCAAAGGCAGCCTCTTTTGGGCCCATGGTAAAGACACCGCCAATAGGAAGTATTGCCATATCTGGTTTGTAATAATCACCGATAACGTATTTCATATCGCCCATGAGAGAGGTATCACCAGAGTGATATATTGTGAATCCATTTTCAAACTCTATGATATAGCCCGCTGCCTCACCAACAAACCTGTTTACCCCCTCAAATCCGGTTAACTGGGCGCCTGCTGAATGAAAGGCTTCTGTCATGGTTATCTTGATTCCATCAAAGTCTGCTGTTGCACCTTTATTTGCTAAGGTAAATGTCTGGCAGTTTGCCTCTGGGATCTGGGACTTTATAAAGAAACTGAGTTCCCATGGAGCTACAACCTTCGGTTTGTATTGAGCTACAAGCGTCTTTGCATCTGGCAGCATGAAGTGATCCACATGTCCATGGGTCCACAGGATTAGGTCAACGCTGCCAAAGCTGCCAGGTTTTCTATATTTTACAGGGCACTTTGGGTTTGTCGTGATCCAGGGATCAAGTAATATCTTTCTCCCCTTTACAGAGGTAAAGAGAAAACTGCCGTGTCCGAGCCATGTGATACCGACTTTACCTTTTCCAACAGGGGTTTTTTCTTGTGCGTAGGCAATGTCACCTTTTAAAAAACTGTGAATACCAATCATCCCAATGGTTGCGCCTAAACCCTTAAAAAATTGTCTCCTTGAGACCTTCATTGTTTCCTCCTTTGTTTCTAAAAATTTCATCCATTATAAAAAACCACGTCTGTCTAAAGTCAGATATTTCTGATCATGTCCCTGGTAATCAAAAAAGGCATCATTCCTTCCTGTTTTAGTACAGCTCAAACTCAAACCCTTTCTCTCTAAAAAGTCTTAGACAGACATCTACCGCAGCAGGCTCATAAAATATGCCTCGATTCTTGGAAATTTCCTCAAGGACCTTATCCATACTAAAGGCTGCCCTGTAAGGTCGTTGAGAGGACATTGCCTCAACAACGTCAGCTACACCTACAATCCTTGCTTCCAGGAGAATGTCGCTACCTGATAGACCCTGAGGGTAGCCAGAACCATCCATCCTTTCGTGATGCTGAAGCACGACTTGGGCAATCGGCCAGGGAAATTCAATACTCTTCAATATGCTATACCCAACCTTCGGGTGAATCTTATAATAATTAAACTCCTGTCCAGTTAATCGGTGTGGTTTGCTGAGCATTTCAAAGGGCATGTTTATCAGGCCAACATCATGAATAGTGGCAGCCAGGTGGATCCCCTCAATCTGGTCTTTTGGTAATCCCATCTCTGTGGCAATGGCAGAGGCAAGCTGGGCAACCCGGTGTTGATGACCTGCAATAAACGGATTTCGCAGCTCCACCATCATAACAATCGCATCAATGGTGCCCTCCATAGTCCTTTTCAAGCGTGCATAGCTCTCTTTTAACTTCCTTTCTGCCTTATGCTTGTAGAGAGCCATCTCAATATTGCTGTGCAATTCCTTCTCATGAAATGGTTTGATAATATAGCCAAATGGCTCTGTTATTTTTGCCCGCTCCAGCATTTTTTTATTTGAATACGCAGTAAGATATAGAACCGGAATATTGAAACGAGTGCGTATCTGGTTGGCAGTTTCGATTCCATCCATCTCGCCCTTTAACACAATATCCATCAACACTAAATCAAGGTTGTCTTGTTCTGCTTTTTTAATCGCTTCTTCTCCTGATGACACCACTGTTGACACTTCATACTTTTTCTCCTGCAAGATCTTTTTTATATCTGCCGCAACAATCATTTCATCTTCAACAATCATGATTCGTGCTTTTGCCATAATCATACCTTATTTTTATGCACTCTATTTCTCTAAATGAAATCTAATCTTAAATTTTGTATCTCAATCATTTAAACTTAAACCCTTTCTCATCAAAAACCTTCAGGCAAGCCTCCACAGCCTTAGTATCATAAAGGATACCCTGTTTCTGTGTTATCTCTTCCAATGCCTTATCGATGCCTAAACCCGGTCGATAAGGACGATGAGAGGACATTGCCTCAACAACGTCAGCCACACCTAAAATCCTTGCTTCCAGGAGAATGTCCCTACCAGATAGACCTTGAGGATAGCCGGAACCATCCATCCTTTCGTGATGCTGAAGCACGACTTGCGCAATCGGCCAGGGAAACTCGATATTCTTCAATATGTCATAACCTACGCGGGGATGAGTTTTAATCAAGCTGAATTCTATTTCGGTTATCTTGCCAGGCTTGCTGAGAATTTCAGAAGGGATAGATATCTTGCCAAGATCATGAATAATCCCGGCCATGTAAATTCCTTCGGTCATCTCCTCTGAAAGACCCATTTCTTTGGCTATGGCACGGGCAAGGCTGGCCACGCGTTGCTGATGACCGGCTGTGTAAGGATCTCTTAACTCAACCGTCAAGGATATAGTCTGAATTATTCCCTCCAGAGTTTTTCGCAATCTTTCCAAGGTCCGTTTCAGTTCTTCCTGGTCCTGCTTTTGTTCGGTAATGTCTCTAATGATACCCTGGTATTCCAAACTGCTTCCATCATCATGAGCCTGTCGTACACTCACATTCAGCAGGCAGTCTATCTCTGCCCCACCCTTCTTACGTAACTTTATCTCGTAGTTTTTAACAAATTCCTTTTGCTTTATATCCTTCTGAAACTTTCGTCCGTCAAGAGTATTAGCATATAGTCGCCCTGGTTTCAGGGCCATCATCTCTTCTCTGGTGTAGCCAAAGAGATCCAACGCAGATTTGTTGACGTCAATACACCTGCCCTCTCGAGTGGTAATATAGATCGCATCTTTTGAGTCCTCGAAAAGGGTATGAAACCTCTCCTCGCTCTCCTGCAATGCCTCCTCTGTCTCCCGCTTCTGAATGGCCCTTCGTATAATAACCAGCAATTGATCCATATCATAGGGCTTCTCTATATAGCTGAAGGCACCCAGGTTCACCGCCTCAATGGCCGATCCTTGGGAAGCATACCCGGTAATCATAATGCACTCAGTCATGGGGGAGTGTTTCTTGATATTCTTCATCACCTCAAGGCCAGACATATCCTCCAGCTTCAGATCAATCAGTGCTACATAAAGCACCTCATGCTTGACCTTATCCAGAGCTTCCTTTCCTATGGCAGCAGTTATAGGCATGTACCCCTTTTTCCTGAGTATGTGGGAGAGGGTTTCCATAACCCCGGGATCATCATCTACGATAAGGATAGCCTTTGTGTCCATAGCCTCTCTCAATTGTTCCTAACAGGCCTGCCCTGCAGAATGACATTTGCCGAACAGAAAGCAGATCAATGAGGATCTAAAAATGATTTTGGGTGTAAGTGTTATTTTCTACCTCCCTATTCAACAGTGCTGGCCCAAGATCTTGCTCAATTTCTGGTGGTGAATCTCTGTTAAGATCTTAAGGAGCTCCTCTATCTCAAAGGGCTTATAAAGGCAGGTATAGGCGCCTATCTTCAGGCAAGCCTCTATTGCCTGGGCCATTTCTTTTCGGTAGCCTGTCACCATTATCACCGGCAGGTGAGGATACTGCTTCCTGATCTCTTTGAGCACATCCAGGCCAGTGACACCATTGAGTTTTAAGTCTAAGAGTACAACCTGTACATCTGGCCTGAGCATATCTCCTAAATCAGAAGGGTCAGTGATCTCAGTGACCCTGAAACTTCGTTTTCGCAGGATATCCCCCAGGCTCTTTGAAAACTGTGGGTCATCGTCCACAATAACAATGGAGCATTCCTTGCGGAGCGTTGAGAAAAAGCTAAGAAGGGCATTAATATCCAGCGGCTTGATAAGTGTTGCTATAGCACCTTGCTCTATACCCTCTTTGACTACCCTATCTGTTGAATAGGCGGTCATCATCACAACCGGAAGATCTGGGTTCTCCTCTTTAATCCCCTTATAGAGTTCTACACCATTCATCACAGGCATCTTTATATCAGCCAGAACACACTCAAAGAGCCCCTCCTTCACCATGTCCAGGGCTTCATGGCCGGAGTAGGCCGCCTCTGCCTCATAGCCCTTGGTATTGAGGATATCCACCAGAGTCTTGACCATCCTGCGGTCATCATCCACGATCAGGATACGCAACCTTTCTTTCATGAGTGCACCTCCTTTGTGGGCAAGATGACAGTGAATGTGCTGCCTTTTCCTCCCTTACCTGTCCCGAGCGCAGTCGAGGGGCTTTCCACCTCAATACTTCCCCCGTTTACCTCAACCAGGTTCTTTGAGACAGAAAGGCCAAGCCCAATGCCCTTTGCCCTGGTGGTAAAGAGTGGCTCAAAGAGCTTTTTCATGTTCTCCTTTGATATTCCACAGCCTGTATCAGTTATGGAAAGAGAAACCTTGTCTTTGCCTGACCGGGCTTTGATATTGAGTGTTCCTCCTTTAGCCATGGCCTGGTATGCATTGGTGATGAGGTTGACGAGTACCTGAGATATCTGGAGGGGGTCAATGAATACAGGAGGGAGGCCGGATGGTATCTTTGTGGTTACCTTAATACCCTCAGGTGGAGGTTGTTTCTCCAACGCCTGGTCAACTAACTCTGATACGACAATCTTTTTTCTCTCGGCTGGCTGGGTGCAAGAGATGTCAAGAAGACCTGAGACAATCTTATTGGAATTTCGGACCTCTGCTGAGATTATCTCCAGATACTCTTTGGTGGTCTCATCTGCATTGGGAAGCACGGTCTTAAGATAATATATGGCATTGGAGATCACTCCAAAGGGATTGCGAAGCTCATGACTTACGGAACCAGCCAGTTGTCCAAGTAGGGCAAGTTTTTCCTTGCGGATGAGTTCCTCCTGGGCATCTTTGAGTTCTCTGGTGCGCTCTTCTACTATCTCTTCAAGGTGCTCTGAGTACTCCTTCAGCTTCTCCTCTGCCCTCTTGTGCTCTTCCTCCAACTCTACGCTGTGCAGGGCAAAAGCAATATCCATAGCTACCTCTTGGAACAAGGATTGCTCTTCCTCATCAGAGAGGAAATCTTTGGGGATGGAGGCAGATACTATCCCATAAATCTTTCCCTCATGTTCGAGCCGAATAGTCATCGCTCCTCTCCCACTATATTGAGCCGACAGGGGACAATCAGTGCAGGCGGAAAGTGGGTCTTTGGTTACCACAACCCCTGCTTGTCTGAGCGCCTTCTGCCCGCAGTCAGTCAACGTGCCACCCTTCAACCAATCAACCATTGGCAAGACATCCTTGCCCAAACCGGATTCAGCGGTTGTCACCAAATCCCTATTTTCATCCAATAGAGCGATCCAGGCGTTATAATAACCACGAGTTTGCGTAAGATTGTCACACGCACCTTTCAGCAACCTGTCACGGTCTTTTTCTTTTGTGATGATCTGGTTGACATTTCGGATAGAACGAAGCACAAGGTTGAGATGTTTTATTCTGTCTTCTATCTTCTTTTGCACGATCAACTCCTTATACAGAGATAGCACCATTCCACTAAAAACACGTCCTAATTGACTGATCTCGTCATGGCCCGTTGTTACCTTCTCGATATCCTATGGCTCGAAAGATTGATTTTGCTCCACAGCTTCTGCCACATCCTTCAGGCAACGGAGGCCGAATGATACCACGTTCAAGCAGAATAGATATAACGAAGGCTATCACTGTGACCAACCCTACGCTGACCCATGCAACTGACCTCATTTTTTTCAGCGAGGCCATGAACTGTGCCACCAATTGTTCTCCCGCCAAGGTAGCTGAGATGCGCTGGTTTTCCGTGAGCAACTGCTCAATGGGATACGCAGTGCCGTGAGAGAGGCTCACAAGGTTTTTTTTGGCAAGTTTGGCACCCGTATCCCGACTCTGAGTTAAATTATAATAAGCAATACCAGACATCGGGATAATGGCCAGCGTTAGCCCAGAAACCTGATATACTATAATAGCGAAATGCATGCCATATAGAGAAGGACTTCTTTCTTTAGTAACCACTTGAATTCCTTAATAATTTTTGTTGGGAACTCGTAAGGGAGGTGTTTTAGGAATTGATGCTATAGAATAAGTTCTATATTATAATGGAGGTATTTCCTTAATTCAGGACAGGGAAATCACTGGCACGGCGTGTAGGGCGTTCAGGCCGACAATGCAACTGATGACTCGCCCACGTATCCTTCATCCTGTTCATGCTTGCGTTAATCTATTTTAATGCCTAATTGCTTCACTTTTGTATGGATTGTCTTGTAGTCTATTTGAAGCATCCGTGCAGCTTTGGCTTTATTCCCTCCTGTATATTTTAACACCTTGCCAAGGACCTCTCGTTCGACTTCGATCATTTTACCTCTCACAATCTCTTTAAGTGAAAGATCTTTCCACGGCATTCCTTCAACCTTTTTTTGATTGATTGCAAAGGCAGGCAAAGATATCTTCTTCAAATCAAGATGCTTCTCGGTAATCATCTTGTCGGCCAGGAGCACAGCCCGGCGGATGGTGGATCGAAGCTGCCGGACATTTCCAGGCCAATCATACGCAGTCAATCTTTCGATGGCAGATTCCGAAAACCCCTCCACATTCTTCTTCAATTCCTTATTTGTGAGATCCAGAAACCGTTTTACAAGGTAAGGGATATCTTCCTTGCGTTCACGTAGTGGGGGGATCTTGATGGTGAACTCATTTAAACGGTAGAAGAGGTCCCTGCGAAATGAACCTGATGCAACTGCATCTTCAATATCCCGGTTGCTGGCAGCCAGGACGCGGACATCAACATTTATAGGCTTGGTGCTTCCTACGCGGGAGACCTTCTTATCCTGAAGCACACGCAGGAGCTTGGCCTGTGAACTTAATGGCATGTTTACAATCTCATCCAGGAAAAGTGTCCCACCCTGGGCTAATTCGAATTTTCCAGGCTTTTTAAGGTCCGCACCTGTGAAAGCTCCTTTTTCGTGACCGAATAGCTCGCTCTCCAAAAGCGTCTCTGGAATTGCCCCGCAATCCACTGGCACAAAAGGGCCTTCCGACCGGGGACTAGCCTCGTGGATGACCCGGGCTATGAGCTCCTTTCCGGATCCTGTTTCTCCGAGGATCACGATCGTAAAATCCGATTTTGCAACACAGTTTACATCGTAAATGAGCTGGCCAATGACATCGCTTGGTCCCATCATTCCCCTGATGTAGCTATCTCCTTGGATCTTGTTAGAAAGACTCCTGAGCTTAAGCTTGAGGTTCCGTTCGGCCAGGGCCCGATATACCACCCGTATCACCTCATGATCATCGAAAGGCTTGGCAAGATAATCATGTGCACCCAATCTGATTGCATCCACAGCACCTTGAATATTAGCATAGGCAGTGATCATGACAACTGGAAGGTTCTCGTCCAGTTCCTTTACTCGCTTTAAAACCTCGATCCCATCCATGCCGGGCATCTTGATATCCAGCAACACTATATCGGGCATTTTAGAGCGGATTATCTTGAGCGCTGTATCCCCTTCGTGGGCCACCAGGGTTTTTAATCCCTCTTTTTTTACGAGAAGAGAGAGGATCTCACAGATATTTTCATCGTCATCAACGATCAGAATCGAGGCGTTTTGTTTTTTCATTTCCCTTGCTTTCATGACCAAAAGGTCGATTGATAGGGTATATTACTCGTATATCCTTATCGAGCCAGTTCCCCAAAAAGTGAATTATCCCTAAAAAGAGGATACCCGTTTCTCCAATATGAAGCGTGCTATTGATGCGATCAGCGATGTATTGCCCACGTCTTTTAAGGAGGGACTCGCTAAGGACATTCTGGTAAGCTACAGCCTTGGCTGTTTGCATGGTATCCGAACCACAGAGTGTCTGTTTAATGAGCTCATACTCCCAAATAAGAAGGTCGGGAGATTCAGTTCCCATAATCGTTGCGCCCCTCTCCATTAACTGGATGAGGAGCCGATGGTTTAAACTCCCCGCCTTTGCCATCTCGGCAACTATCTTGGCTTTCTTGCGGGAGACGGGCAATCCATCCTGATAAAGACGAACTTTTTCATAAGAGAGTGGCCAATAGTGAATAGACCGTTCGATATGAAACCACAGTTCATCTATTAAACTCTCTTTGAGCTTGCGATCATTTTGCCCCAACTTCTTAAGTGTCATTTGCCATATCGATTCCCTAAGATTTGCCCTATCAGCCTGGGTATTATTAATTACAGGGAAATAAATCAGAGTCCTTCCTAAATTTTCGTGGTTACTATCTTCACTCATTTTCTTCTGTGCCTCTTGTTTTTCCAACCATGGAAATAATTCCATAACATCAATTCCATGTTTTTACGGTGAAAAACAAACTGTATGTTATTTATCTATCATTAAAAGCTTCCGAAAAGAGAATAAAAGATGGAAATTGGCATAGTTAGGTCAAAGGACCTTAGTAATCCATCTCAAAGTGATGCTTTTGTGATATATTATACAGCAATTTTAATGCCAAAAACAGTCAGCAATACAACTTAGAATAAAGTGCTTCCACATTAATGCATCGGCGGCATTGGCCTTCAAGGCTCCTCGGTATCCATTGAACTACAGTATCCATAGGACGATATTATGTAGTTCGGTTTCATCGCCTACAACCAGAAAGTACTCTCCCTTACCTTGGGGCAATTTCCTCTTTGGCAGGAGCCTCCAGAGTCTCCTCCACCTCTTTATCTATCATAGCAGGAAGATAGATCTTGAAACAACTCCCTTGCCCTACTTGGCTCTCAGCCAGAATGGAGCCACCATAGTTTTCTAAAGTGGAGTAAGTGATAGAGAGTCCCAGCCCAGTGCCCTTGCCAGGCTCTTTGGTGGTGAAGAACGGATCGAAAATACGCTCAAGGACCTCCGGTGGCATGCCTTCTCCTGTATCCTTTACCATCACCTCAACGTAGCGGGCTTTTTTTGCCCAGACATGGGTACGGCGGAACCCTTCATTCGGCTCCATAACGCGGCTTTTAAGTGAAATCTTTCCACCATTGGGCATGGCATCAATGGCATTCATCACCAGGTTGAGCAACACCTGCTCAAGCTGCGTTGATCCAGCCATCACAAAAGGAAGATCCTTTTGAAGTTTACACTCCAGCTTGATCTGAGGTGGAAGGGTCTGTCTCAGTAATTGCTGAACTTCTTCCAACACTTTGTTCACATTTACCGGAGCCATCTTCCCAACATCCGGCCGAGAGTAATTCAGCATCTTCTGAGCCAGCTCTGCTGCCTGCTTACATCTCTCACTGATCTTCTGGAGATACTCAACCATAGGATTCTTGGGCTTTAGCTCCTTTACCAGTAGCTGGGCATAACCATGGATTGCCGCAAAACTATTATTGAACTCATGGGCTATTCCTAAAGCAAACGTTCCAGCTGTCTCCATCTTTTGGGTGTGTTGGAGTTGTTTCTGTAACTGTTTCTGCTCGGTGATGTCGTTGCCAATAGAGAGGATTTCGGTGATATGTCCATCCTTGTCAAAAATACCTTTATTAGTCCACGCAACCCATACTCGTTCACCATTATGACGCATGTTTTCATTCTCATTTGTGGCGTATCGCTCAGGATTTCTTCCAATATCTTCAATCATTGTTTTCAGGTCACAGCCTGAAGTATCTGTCTCAGGCACAATAGCGCCAACTACATTCTTGCCCAGGATTTCATCCTCGGTGTAGCCGAAAAATTTTTGGGCAAATTCATTGA
>Ga0307427_1000451_pt1 | contig 26206 bp, 22 predicted proteins | sample SalMarWE160190MG_FD_202162 | JGI IMG/M metagenome (GOLD analysis project Ga0307427, IMG submission 202162) | Salt marsh sediment microbial communities from the Plum Island Ecosystem LTER, Massachusetts, United States - WE1603-190 | ecosystem: Environmental > Aquatic > Marine > Intertidal zone >... | reverse complement strand
CTGTAGCAAAGGCATTGATATCGGTGGGATCCACAAGTTCCCCGTTTTCTCCGGCATCGACAATTTCAGGTGGGCCACCAAACTTGGTTGCGAGCACAGGAATACCACTAGCCATTGCCTCTAATATAACTATCCCAAACAGCTCATATCGTGACGGCATCACGAACAAATCAGCCGCCCCATAGTACAGCGGAAGAGTATCTGCTGACATAACGGGTAGCCAGCGAACAGATTCGCCTATACTCAGAGCTTGGATAAGGTTTGTTAGACGATCCCGCTCTTTAAGTTCATACGTGTCGCGTCTGTTGACTCCCGCGCTCAACACAAACTGTACGCGACTCTCTTCTCCCAGTATCTCCTTTGCCCGGGCTGCCGCACGAAAGTAGAGATCAAATCCCTTACGAGGATCAAGCCGTCCAAGTGCGAGTACCAAGGGATCCGCTGAGAATCCAAGCCTCTTCTTGATGGCCAATTTGTCACTAGGCTGATGGAAACGATTGGTATCTACCCCAGGAGGAATTACTGCGATTTTCTCCTTGTCTGCACGATACAGCTTCACTAGATCCTGCTTTTCCAAGCCTGTTGACGCGATAATAGCATTACACTGTTTCAAGATCTCAGTTTCAGTGGCGATGCGGTGCGTGTATTGTGAAGCATCAGCCTGAGGAACCGAGGCTAGTTTACGCTTACCCAGAGAATGCGAAGTATGAATCCACTGCTTGGTAGGTTGCAGGACACTGGCCACAAATCCGCCGTCCCAGAAGTGTGAGCTTATTACCTCACTGCCATCTAGATAACTGCTGAGGCAACCAGCGAACTCACTTAGATAGGGGTAGATTTTCTCTTTTGGGAGAAACCCTTTCGGTCCGCAGCGAATACGGATTACTTCTGCCCCAGGTGCGATCTGTTCCCGCGATGCCTTACCGTCCCAGCGATCCCGAGTAAACGCAAGTACCCTAGTCCCCTGGGCTACAAGCGCCGAGGACAGCTCTCGGATATAAATACACTGTCCACCGATGTCCGGTTCTCCAATACGCCCGAGTGGATCACCGTGCGGCGTGATCATCACAACGCGTTGACTGCGCAATCAGAACCTCCACATTTACTTCACGAAACTTTTTCAGATATTCAGGTGCAATGCCTGCATCGGTAACTAAAACCTGTACATGATCTAAGGATGTTAAGAAGACGAAACTATTCACCCCAATCTTAGAGGAGTCTGCTAGTACGATAACTCTATCAGCGGCGGCGATCATCCTTCGCTTACCACCCGCCTCCTGCATATTGTTCACAGATATACCCTTACAGCTTACTCCGTTGACCCCAAGAAACACCTTGTCTACGTGTATCTTGTCGAGAAACGTTTCTGATAGCGGGCCTACGAAGCTCATACCTGGTTTGTAGAGGGTCCCGCCAACCGTAATTAGATCAATGGTCGGGGCTCCGGTCAGCTCGTTTAGTGTGTAAACAGAGTTAACCAAAACAGTAAGGTCACGATCTCGTATTTTGCGGGCAAAGAAAAGAGCCGTGCTACCGGAATCCACAATAACATGGTCTCCATCCTCGATCAGTTCTGCTGCCCGTTCAGCGATAGCTTGCTTCTCAAGAGGGTGCACGCTGGTTTTCTCTTGAAATGTAGGAGCAAAACGCAGGACATGGTGTGCTACGGCTCCACCACGGTTCCGTTTCAGCATGCCTTGCTTTTCCAACGCTTCTAAATCGGACCGTATGGTGACGGGAGAAACAACAAATCGTTCACTCAGCTCAGTAACAGTTGCTACCTCACGCGCCACAACCAGCTGTGCAATCTGATGTCTTCTTTCATCTACTAGCATTTTACTTACACACCGTGTGGTTACATTTTCGTATTATATTGCTTTGCGCGGCCAGTGTCAACTCAAAGAGCTATCTTATATAAGCTGAGTATAAAGCCTGTGGCAGCAGCAACTTGGCAAACTTCACCTGATCACGGGAGTGATCATGATCCTCCTCGGGATTGCCATGCTTGTACTAATGGGATTTGGCTATATGTGAAAGATAAAGATATCCCAAAGGCTACCACTACCCTTCAGCTTGACAGGGTAACGGAACTGTGCTAGTTTTACTTCAAATGGTTTTGCAGAACAGGGTTGAAACACTATGCGTATGCCAAGCCAGGGAAGTTATGCTATCAATGAATGATTGATCAATAAGGGGGACTAATCAACGTAACTTGACCAGGATCTTCATCGCTTGAGGATATAGACAGCAAACTAACAAATGCACTTGATCAGCAAGTAAATACTGGTATGATTCTTCTATCGAAGCTTGAACTAAGGGGGATAGATGGGACGAGGAATCTTGGATTATGAGAAGATCGTTGGTAAGGAAAAGATAGAAGACATAAAGCAACGCGCTCACGAATTGCGAGGCCTCTCCGTACTACATGTAAATTCAACATTAGTTGGCGGTGGAGTAGCTGAAATGCTGCATTCATTAGTCCCTCTGTTTAACGATCTAGGAGTCAATACTCGCTGGGAGGTTATTAAGGGAACCCCTCTCTTCTTCAAGATGACGAAAAGACTTCACAACGCCCTGCAAGGAAATGGTCTGAATAGCGCTGAAGCAATGCTAGAGCGATACCTTGAAATCAATAGGCGGAATGCACAACTACTGGATTTCGACGCGGACATTGTCATCATTCATGATCCTCAGCCCCTTCCGTTAATCATGAGCCGTACCGAAGGAAGAAACCGCTGGATTTGGCGATGTCACATTGATCTCTCCTCACCAAACAAGGAAGCATGGAAATTCCTCAGCCCCTACGTAGAAAAGTACGATGTTGTGGTTCTCTCGATGCCAGAGTTTGCCCAGTACCTTCCCATACCACAAGATGTGATCCCTCCTTCTATAGATCCATTAAGCGACAAGAACAAGCCCTTACCCGAGAATAGAATAAGAGAAGTCTACCGGAAGTACAAAATACCGATGGACAAACCAGTCATCCTTCAGGTTTCTCGTTTTGATCCGTTTAAGGATCCGATAGGAGTGATTGAAGCATGTGAATTGGTGAGAAAGAAGGTACCTTGTAGCCTTATCTTCGCTGGCGGAATAGCCTCAGATGATCCCGAAGGGGCGGAGGTGTTAGCGCGAGTCAAAGAAAGGGCCAGTGGAAACCCAGACATCCATATTATCGCTCCCCAAAGTGAACCCATTCCTGATGTAGAGGTAAACGCCCTGCAGCGAGGAGCAGATATTATCATCCAGAAATCATTGCGTGAAGGGTTCGCTCTTACGGTCACCGAGGCAATGTGGAAAGGGAAGCCGGTAGTAGGCAGCAATGTTGGTGGAATCCCATTACAGGTTACGGATGGCGTTACAGGCTTTCTGGTTCGCTCAATTGAAGAAACAGCTGAACGGATCACTTTCCTGCTACATAACCATGAACTAGCAGCAGAGATGGGAGAGGTAGGCAAAGAGCAAATCCGCAAGAATTTTCTCATAACACGGCAGATCAAAGACTATCTGCGACTTATGTCTATTATTGCTCCGTAGATCCTGCTTTAGGAAAGGAGCGGAAGAAATGAAAGAAGCCTACTTAGGGGCATTCGATGTTGGCGGCACAAAAGTCACCGTACTGATTTCCGATTTGTCGGGAAGGATCATAGAACGGTTGAGAGAATCAACCCTTGTTCAGGGAGAGCAGTTCGTTCGTTGGAAGGATGGCACAGCCTACTACGGCATTTCTCAACAGTTAATTGAAATGCTCCGCCGCGCTATGGCCTCTGCCGGGGTTAACATCCTCTCCGGAATTGGGATTGGCTCAGCGGGTCCTATCCAAGAAGGAACCATTAGGAACTCTACCAACATAAAACTGCAGGGTATTCCAAAGGATTTGCCTAATGATCCTTTATACATCCCGCTTGTAGAGCCTTTGGCTGAATCATTTTCGGTTCCTGTCTACTTAGACAACGATTGCAGCGCTGGCGTACTAGGTGAACTGTACTATGGTGCTGGCAGAGAGACGCTAGACAAGCGTAACCTTCACTTAGTGTATGTAACGTTAAGTACCGGCTTTGGTGGCGGTGTGTGGGATGGTGGACACCTTGTACGTGGAAAAGAAGGGAATACCGAAGTTGGGCATTTTGTTGTACACAAAGGTGGGCTCAAGTGCGGTTGTGGAAACTACGGCTGTGCAGAGGCCTACTGTTCAGGAAGCGGAATCGCGAAAAACGCCAGAATCCAGTTGGTAAATGAAGGCTTGCCAATGAATGAACCGCTCATGCACCTGGCCAAGGCCGCTGCTAATGGCAGAGGATTGAGCTCCATCTCTGGAACTCGATGGGAATTACTCGAGTTTATCGATGCTCCTCTTGTCTTCGAAGCAGCCATATCCGGAGATGGAATCGCTAAGAGGGTTCTTCAGGAAGCGTGCTATCATGGTGGAATTGCTTTGGCAAATATCGCCAACGCGTACGACCCTGATGTTATCAGCTTTGGAGGAAGTATTGCCATAAATCACCCTAAGTTCGTGGAAGAGATGAAGGCAGAGATGGAGCAGCACCTCAATGTTAGCTCTCCAAAGGTACTGATCACCCCGCTTGGAGACAAGGCTGTGGAGTACGGTGCAGTGGTCTTGGCCCAGCAGGCAAGCGCTAATTTAAGCATGGGACGTCAATACTAGCAAACTGTCGAAATCGCAGCATGGCATCAGCGGTTGGTGGCGTGACTGCTCATATGAGGGTGTTCTTGAATAACGCAACTCACTTTTTTGCTGAGGCAATGCAAATGGTTGACATTCCTTCACTGAAGGTGGTATACTCAAAACTGTCTATCCACTTAGGTTTAAGCTATTGGGCTTGGCCGCGATACTAGTTCTATAATCGTGTGCCAGCAAGAGAGACACAGAGAACCGATCGGTTGCACCCTGAAGCTTCGGGGAAAGCTACTGAAGACCTGTTTCGGGTTGTGATCGACGGACAAGGAGGGAAAAGCAGTGAAAAGAATCTGGTTATTAAGCTTGGCGTTGGTGCTTGTCCTGTCAGCATTTGCTCTGGGGCAAGAGATTGCGAATCCCGATACGATAGTTCGCATTGAATACGGTACGATCAATACGCTTGACCCTGCCTACTCGTACGATACTTCAAGTGGCGCGGTCATCTTCAATATCATGGAGAACTTGATTATGTGGCCTGCCGGTGTAGTCGATGCCGATGAGACCGATCTTAGCTACTCGCTTGCAACAGCTGATCTTCTGCCGATGCTGGCGACGGTTACCCCTTCGGTCGATAACGGGCTGATTGTGACGTATCCGGACGGGTCGCTCATCTATCAGTTCCCGATCCGCAAAGGTGTAAAGTTCCACGAGGGTGGAAGCCTTACCCCGGAGGATGTGGAATACACGTTTGAGCGAGGGATGTTGCAGGATCGCGATGGTGGTCCGCAGTGGATGCTCATAGAGCCACTTTCCGGATCCAAGTATGGGCGACTCTATCAGTGGGTGAATGACGTTCTTGGTATTGATACCAAGAAAGGCACACTGATCGAGGATCTGACCCCTGAGCAGCAGACTAAGTTCTACAACGAGGCGATCGATCCGTTGGTGGAGGTCACTACGACAGGTGATGTTGTCTTCCACCTGGCTGCACCCTATCCGCCGTTCCTTACCATTCTGGCTCACGCGGGAAACTGGGGAGCGATTTTGGATAAAGAGTGGGTCATCGAACAGGGTGGCTGGGATGGTGCAGCTGATAACTGGGCCGCTTGGTACAACCCGGGCGGGGGTCAGGCTGCTGAAGCCTCGGAGCTGTATGATGTCATTAACGGTACCGGCCCGTACATGCTGGGTCACTGGGACCCTGGTGTTGAAGTGGTCTACGAGCGGTTCGATGGTTACTGGCGTGAGCCGGCAGCGATCAAGACCGTGGTTAATAAGAAGATTCAAGAATGGTCGGCCCGTCTGTTACTCTTCGGCCGTGGCGATGCCGACATCTGCTCGGTCGACCCGCAGTACCTGCCTCAAGTGATGGGGCAGCCTGGGATCGTCACGACCTTGAACCTGCCTACATTAGGCTTGAACCCGGCGGGGTTCTTCACCTCCGATCTAGCTATGGAAGGTAACGACCTGGTTGGCTCAGGGAAGTGGGCCGAGGATGGCATTCCGTCTGAGTTCTTCAACGATGTCCATCTGCGAAAGGCGTTCGCCTATTCCTTTGAGTACGAAACCTACATTGATGAGGTTCTCGGCGTGGCCGGGGGCTACCGCACTCATGGCCCGGTTCCTAAGGCCTTTGGCTGGGCGTACGATGATGATCCAGCTATCTACTACAGCTTCGACATAGAAAAGGCCACCGCGGAGATGAAGCTGGCCCATGATGGTAAGGTGTGGGAGACTGGCTTCACGTTCACCCTTCTTTACAACGAGGGGAACCAGGGACGAAAGGTCATCGCCGAGATCCTCGAAAAGAACATCGAATCGATGAACCCCAAGTTCCACATCGATGTGCGTGGTGTACCGTGGGCGAGCTATTTAGACCGTATGGTCACAGAGCAGATGCCACTGTTCGTGATCGGGTGGCTGGCTGACTTCCCGGATCCCCACAACTTCGTGATCCCGTTTGCTAACTCCACCGGCACCTTCTCTGGCTGGCAGGGTAAAACGCTCGTTGCGATGTTCGCGGAGAAGTACGATCCGCTGATCTCTGCTGCAATGGCAACCAGTGTTCAGGCGGAGCGCGCCGTGATCTACAAGCAAATCGAGCACATATCATACGATGACTGCTATGACCTCTGGTTGCCGCAGGTGAACGGTTACCGTGTCCAGCGCGACTGGGTGCAAGGGTATGCGTTTAACCCAATCTTCCCGGATGTGTACTACTACTCGGTGTACAAGGCGTACGAATAAAGCGCGTAGTTAAAACCAATTTGGGGTAGGGCGTATATTTCCCTACCCCAATTCTTGATGAAGGACTATATGTAAATGCTTGCCTACATCATAAGGCGCCTTTTGATCCTCCCAGTGGTAGTGCTCGGTTGTATCATCTTGGTCTTTGCAGTGATGCAGCTACTAAGCCCATACGAGCGGCTGTCGATCTACTGCAGCAATCCAGCTGAGCTTAAAAATATTGATTTTGACGTTCTAATCGAGCGCTACGGGTTGAACGATCCGATCTACAGCCAATTTGCCGACTGGTTCTGGAAAGTGATGCATGGTGAGCTGGGGTGGTCGCAGTCGGCAGCGCGGCCGGTGATGGGCGCATTTATGCGATTTATGCCTGTATCGGCGGAACTTGCTTTGTGGTCTGCCCTTCCAATCATATTGGGAGGGATCTGGTTGGGATCTCTCTCCGCGGTGAAGCACAACAAGCCGATCGATCACATCACGCGCATCTTTGCCATCACTGGCTGGTCTCTGCCCACCTTTGTGGCAGGATTGTTAGGGCTGTTCCTGTTCTACGGGATACTGGGATGGTTTCCCCCGGGACAGCTTGGGCTGGGAGCCTCTGCGATCGTGCGATCGAGTCAGTTTGTCAGCTACACGGGTATCATCACGTTGGATGCAGTTCTAAATTGGAACTGGTATGTGTTCGGTGATGCGGTGCGCCACCTGTTTTTGCCTGTGTTTACGCTTGCCTATGTGTCATGGGCGATGCTTCTGCGGGTGATGCGCGCCAGCATGCTTGAGACCTTGCGGCAGGACTACGTGACCACGGCCAGGGCTAAGGGACTGGAAGAGAGAGTAGTGATCAAGAAACATGCCAGGCGCAACGCTCTCATCCCTGCGGTGACCATTGCCGGGGTGACGGTGGCGTTTTTGTTCAACGGGTTGGTGATCACGGAGACGATCTTTGACTTTCATGGGCTGGGGCGATGGGCGGCGCGAGCGGCGCAGACCTTCGATCTACCGGCTCTGCTTGGTTATCTCTTGTTTAACGGGGTACTGATCGTGTTTGCCAATCTGATCGTTGATGTAATGTACGCGTACATCGATCCGCGGGTAAGGCTGGAATGACGACGTTCTTAAAACTGATCAAGAATCCACTGGGATTGATCGGGCTGGTGCTTCTAGTGTTCTTCATTGTAATTGGGATACTGGCACCTGTCTTAGCGCCCCCGGCATGGGAGAACGAACCCTACAGAATCCCCCGTGATGGCTACTCATCCGTGCCCAAGCCACCCAGTCCGGAGCACCCGTTCGGGACAGCAGAAGGGCAGTATGATATCTACTACGGCATTGTGTGGGGCACACGGACCGCGTGGACGGTATCCCTGATCGTGGTGGGCCTTTCTGCACTGATCGGCATAGTGATGGGATCGGTCGCTGCTTTTTATGGTGGTGTACTAGATGAAGTACTAATGCGGATTACAGACATTTTCTATGCCTTTCCTTTCCTGGTGGGGGCAATGGTGCTTACCACCATCCTGGGGCGAGGATTGACGAACGTTATGGTTGCCCTAGTAGCACTTGGCTGGATGGGGTACGCCCGTCTAATACGTGGTGACATCCTACAGATTCGCGAAGCCGACTACGTGCAGGCAGCGCGTGCTGCCGGTGCGAACTCCCTGCGTCTTATATTACGCCACATATTGCCCAACGCAATCTGGCCTGTGGTGGTGCAAGGGACGATGAGCATGGGATCGATTGTCATCACCGCTGCTGCCTTAAGCTTCCTCGGGGTGGGAGCCCCACTGGGCTATGCCGATTGGGGGCAACTGATCAGCTATGCGCGCAACTGGATCCTTGGCTTGTACGGGAATCCCCTTGCTTACTGGTATGTGGTGATCTACCCTAGTATTGCTATTACGCTGTTTTGTCTTAGCTGGAACCTGGTTGGCGATGCACTGCGCGATATACTTGATCCGCGGCTCCGCGGAACAAGGTAATCTTCATGTAGTGATGCTTTTGAGCAAAAAAATCAACCTACCAGGGGAATAAGGCACTCCGGAATCTCAGCGCCTGGATCTTTCGTAATTGGGGATCAATCTCCCAAACAGCAATTTGCCGCTTGAAGCCAGGATCTGTTCCACCGATGAGATAGAGCTTGCCTATTGCCTTAACAGCTGCGCGGTCTGCGGCTGGTTCAGGAAGCGATTCAATGATTCTTGCTGTAAGGTCTTGAGAGATGAGGTCCACCTGGACAATTTCACTGGTGAGCCTTCCCCTCCAGCCACCCAACAAGAAGAGGTTCTTACCGAGAACCTTGGCCGCTCCTCGCGCTTGTGGGAAAGGGAGATGGCCAATTCTTATAACCCTGCCAGTTGTTGGATCGATTTCCATCACGCTGTCTGATAGATTTCCCTGGGTATCTTCTCCTCCTAGAACATAAATATGATTATCTTGAGCAGTCACGGCAAGAAATTCCATTGGGGAAGGAAGATGACCTGTTACACGTACATCACCTGTCAGGGGATTGATCTCCACAATTTCATCAAGACATTGCTTTCCATCCCATCCCCCAATGTAGTAAAGCTTTCCCAAAACCACTACAGCCCCACCGTAAACCCTTGGTGAAGGAAGTCTAGCGACAATATTCACATTCTTTGTGTATGGATCAACCTCTATCACTTGGTCATAGTATCCTTTGCTCCCTTGGCCGCCAAGAACATATACTCTGCCATTCAAGGCAGCCGCAGCAAAACAGCACCCAGGAGCAGGTAGAGAAGCAATCACGCGAAGCCTACGGGAAGTGAGATTGATTTCCAGGACATCATCAAGGAGGCCAGAGCGCTTGTCTTGCCCTCCCAGCACGTAGACTTTGTCGTCAATTGCTGCGGCAGCTATCCAATCCCGCGCCGTCCAAGGATGATTGATCACGGTACGGCCAAAATACATGACTACTACAATTACTGTAGCAAAGAATGCCCAATAGAAAATAAACGGAGCATTTCGGATCTGTCCTAATCCCTTGAACATGGCTCTTGCTTCCCAGCAATTTCCCCCTAAACTAGCGATGAAATGGCTTTGGCACTGCTAGTCCGTCCACAAAAAGTGCCACGTCAACGGTTGCCAAGGCTCCATCGATAGATAACAGTCACAAGTACGATAATCTCCTGAAACTACAGGCATCGCATGTGGTGTATCGGCAATTTCATCCCTATTCCTAATTCTTGTCATGCTATGCTCCTACCAACTTAACGATACGCAAATCGAGATTAATAGTCTAGCCGGACTAGCACGAGGGTACCTTCTTGGTGAGGCAATGCGTAGTATTGACTTAACGCTCAACAAACGCTATAGTGATTTTGTCTTTCCGCTAGTGCTGATTGGATCTAGTACACTTGCTGTGCTAGGTAAGGGTTGAAAGTTGGTAGAAAGGAGGGTATTCAGTGAAAAGAATAGTAAGTGTAGTCGTATTGATTGTGTTAGTGCTGGGAACTGTGGGTTTTTCCCAAATCAGTGTTACACCACGTTCGGTTGGCGTATTGCTTTTTGACAACAACACCGGCACCACAGTCTCAAAACTGGGAGTTGTTTTTGATAAGGCAGTCACACTTGGAACGCCCGATATCCTCGCGATTGGTGGCGAGGCGGCTACCTTAGTAGCAGTGTCCAATAACTACGTGTTTATTGACGTTGTTGTTGTCCCCGGTGGGACGCTACAGATTACACTGAGCGGTGAAGGAGCGGACGCCACAGTCACAAGTGCCTTTTGGTTTGAGTAACATGTACCATGATCTTGCTAATGGGTAAGGATATTTGGCAGGATAGTATTATCTTTCTTTCAACAAGGAGGCTATCAATGTTAAGGAAGATGGCAGTATGTTTATTTGTGAGTCTATTGGTTTTTGGGTTGCTGGCGGTTGCTCAAACGAGCGTCCCCGAGACTCCGGGGGCACATGTTGGCGGCACGCTAACAGTAGGAGTAAGTCAGACTTTCATCGACATGGATCCTCGTATTATGAACTCAGTATACGATGGGTACATCGTGGATGCCGTGTTCGATGATCTCGTCGCTCTGGATCCGGACACACTCGCACCCATCCCGTGCGTCGCCAAGTCGTGGGAAGTAGCCAAGGATGGCTCGTCAACGACCTTCTACCTCAATGAAGGGATCAAGTTTCACAATGGCGAGGATCTCACTGCAGAGGACGTAGCCTACACTTTCAACTGGATCATCGATCCGGCGAACGGCTCCCCAAACGCCTCAGAGTATGAGTGGATGCAGGAAGCTGTCGTGATCGATGACTATACCGTGAAGATTCTTAACAAACCCGACTGGACGCCGTACTGTCCCGGCATTGTCAGCGAGTCGGCCGCAGTTGTGCCCAAAGACACGTGTGAGGAGATGGGCCCTGAGGCCTTTAACTTGAATCCTATCGGAAGTGGGGCGTACAAATTCGTTGAGTGGGTAGCGAGTGATCACATCACACTGGAGCGAAACGAAGACTATTGGCTCGTCTATCCCAACCTCGACAAGATCGTCTTCCGGCCGATCCCCAATTTGGCCACCATGATGCTCGAGCTGGAAGCAGGTGGAATCGACATCGTCGACATGATGCCCGCACAGGACGTTTCGCGTTTTCAGGCTGACCCCAACGTAGAGGTCCAACAGGTTCCAAGCCTTACCTACTTCCACATCGGCTTCAACCATTCGCATCTTCCAAGCAGTGATGTCCGCTTCCGCAAGGCGTGTGGCATGTCGATGGATATGGATGCCGCGATCTTCTCCATCTTCCAGGGATTGACCGGTGTGAGAGCGTACGGGGTTACGCCCGCTGCGTTGTGGGCGAAAGACCGCGAGTACTTGCAGGCCAACGCCATCAAGGAGAACGATGAGGAAGCCGTACAGATCTTCAATGAGCTCAAGGCCGAAGGGATCATCCCCGAGAACTTTGAGACGACGATTTACTGTCCGCTTGACCCACGCCGCGTTCAGCTGTCGACGATCCTCGCCACCAACCTCCAGGAGAACGGTATCAATGCTCAGGTACAGCCGCTCGATTGGGGGCCGTTGCTTGACTTGCTCTATCGCAGTGAGGCCGACCCGCTCGGAGAAGACTTCGAAATCTACGTGATGGGATGGTCTGGCGGTCCCGATCCAGACAACTTTATCTACTACCTGTTCACGACGGAGAACGCGGTCGTCGGGACGGCGAACAACTTCTCCTGGTATTCAAACCCCGAGGTGGATCGGCTGGTTAAAGAAGCAGCGACCTGCCCAGGGTGCGATCAAGCAGCAAGAGAGGCCCTGTATGTCGAGGCGCAACGAATAGCCTTCGTAGAAGACTACGCTGACATGACGGGTTATCACTATATCGAGACGCAGGGGGTGCGCACACGGGTACATGACTACCACTTAGACGCACTCGGCGACATTGAACTCTGCGGCCCGTCCAATAACGTGTGGGTTGACGAATAGGTCATCCCTTCATGAATCCAGAAGCCTGGGCTTGTTGATCCTTCGCAGGTCCGGGCTTTCCTTATATTTAAGGTAATTGAGGTAACCACAAAGATATGTTTGCCTATGCCGTGCGGAGGGTATTGCAGCTTCTTGTGGTCCTATTTGGACTGACGCTTCTTATGTTCGCGTTACTAAAGACGATGCCGGGTGATCCAGCGCGGATCATGGCCGGGCTTGGAGCCACCCCGGAGAGCATCGAGGTGATTCGTCACAAGCTTGGTCTCTACGATCCGCTCCATGTCCAATACTGGCGTCTGATCAGCGGATTGTTCAACGGCCAGCTGCAGGCGATGACCTATCACAAGCCCGTGTGGACGGTGATCTTGGAGCGGCTTCCGGCCACGGCGGAACTGGGGATCCTTGGGCTCCTCCTTTCTCTTGTTGTGTCGATCCCCGCCGGGCTCCTGTCGGCAATTTATCGGAACTCTCCGCTGGACTACGGCGTGACTACAGCTGCTTTGATCGGAATTTCTATTCCTGTGTTCTGGTTGGCACTAATGTTGATGATGCTCTTTGGCGTGATCTTGCATATCCTCCCGGTTTCGGGAAGGGGCGAGACGCTTTTGGGGTGGTCATTTCTTACCGTCGATGGCTTTCGACACTTGATCATTCCATCAGTGGCCCTCTCATCGGTATTGATGGCGCTCAATGCCCGTCTGACCCGGGCGAGCATGCTCGAGGTGATGCGTCAAGAATATATCGATACAGCACGCGCTAAGGGATTACGAGAAAGCGTGGTGCTCATCAAACATGCATTCCGAAACGCACTAGCGCCTCTAGTCACAAACATTGGGCTGCAGGTCGGCACGATCTTCGCCGGAGCGGTACTTACCGAGACGACGACCGCCTGGCCCGGGATTGGACGGTTAGTTGTAGATTCGATCCTGCGGCGTGACCAGTCGGTTGTGTTTGGAGTTGCCCTATTTATGGCCACCTGCTACTTGATCTCCTACCTTTTCGTGGACCTGTTGTATGCGTACATTGACCCAAGGATCACCTATGACTGAGAACAACAGAAACGCGTTATTGCGAGATTATCTTTTGTCCCTTCTTCTTCCAGGTCTTGGTCATATCGCCCGTGGGTGGTGGCGGAAGGGGTTGTTATTCTGGGCCTTTCTAACTGCCCAGGGTGGAGTCCTTTACCTTGCCGTACTGCGAGGACGATTGGCTTGGCTTGCCTGTTCGGCTAGTAAGAGCCCGTCGCAGTACTGGTTCTCGACCATCTTGCTGTTCCTCTTTTTCGCACTCCTTTGGCTGTGGGCGTTCTTTGACCTGCACCGATTGATCCGCGCGAGCAACGTTGAGACCTTTGTGCAAGGATACTGGCAGATTGTTGCAAGACGGTTCTCCAAAGATCTTAAAGGATTGGTCGGTCTGGGAATCATCCTGATTGTCTTCTATGTGGCAATCTTTGCTCCATTCTTTGCGCACGGCAACGCCCTCTCAATGGATCTTGTGAACTTCCTTGACGCACCCTCAGCAGAGCACCCACTGGGGCTGGATAACTTTGGCCGGGACGTTCTGGACCGAATGATCTTTGGCTCTCGCGTCGCGCTAGGGATCGGGGCGGGTGCCACCCTTCTTAATATGCTCTTCGGTGGCTTCCTTGGTTTGATTGCGGGATACTTTCGCGCCGTGCCCGATGCAGTGATCATGCGGGTTCTTGAGATCGTCAATTCAATCCCTTTCCTTGTGCTGGTCCTCCTGATTGTGAGCCTGTGGGAAGCGGGCGTACTCACACTTATTATCGTTCTGGGTGTCTTTGGGTTGCAGCCGGCACGGATTATCCGCAGCGAAGTCCTCTCTGTGCGCGAGAAGGACTACATTCTAGCAGCCAGGGCAGTTGGTGCGCCAACCCTTCGAATTATTGTTCGTCACGTGTTGCCAAACGCGATCGCCTCGCTGCTTGTCGTTACAACGATGATGGTTGGGGTGAACATTATCGTTGTCGCGGGCTTGAGCTTCTTGGGGTTTGGAGTAAGGCCACCGATCCCATCGTGGGGGGCGATGCTCCAGCAGGCACAGGAGTTCATGCGCACCGCGTGGTGGATGGCAGTCTATCCAGGTTTATCCATCCTCGTTACCGTCTTCGGATTCAACATCCTAGGCGATAGCCTTCGTGACGTACTCGACCCACGACTCAAGTAGAGCGAATACGAATTGAGTAGATCCCCAAACGGTTAGCCCCGAAGATATCGGTGAAGACGCGATCTCCTACCATTACTGCTCCCTCGGGCGAAGCGTCTAGTTTGTCCAACAGCAAGAGGAAGCCGCTCCTCGCAGGTTTGCCAGCTCGATGGACCAAGGGATAATCTTCTGCGAGATGTTCAATTGACTGATTGTTCCCAATATGCCGCCGATTCGTTAGTATTCCAACGTGAAATCCCATACCCTTTAGAGAGCCTAGAAGGGTAAAAACCTGTGCTTCAAGCTGAGTTGACTTTCGGGGGCCAAGGGTATTATCAAGATCAAATATGATTGCCCGTTTTCCACTACGTAGTAAACGTTCGTAATCAATCTGGAAGATCGAGGATACAACTTCATGTGGCTTTAGAATCTTCATTCGCTTGTTCCTCCAACACCTCGCCTATTATTGTACCCGATTGCCGCAGGCGCTTCGTAAGAAACAAAAACTCATCCTTCATACCGGGAGAAACGTACACCTTAAAATACGCCTTTCCATTACGCACGCGGTAATCGCGTCTTACGTTTGCCATGCCATCGTACGCACTTAGAATGGCGTCAATGAAATGAACCTCGCATTCGTTTGTGTTTACCCAAAATACCGTTGCATCTTGGTTCATGGGAATCATCTAAGGCACGCCTGTGACAGCACTGCGATTGACTTCTCAAGCGCAAGCTCCGGATCAATCCCTTTTTCCCAACTTACAGCAAGGGTTGCGGGATCATTCGCGTCGATGGCTGCAGTTGCTTCGTGCGCTTCCTCAATAAGGTATGGGCGCAGAGAACGATGATTCTGGGCACGATCCCAAGGACAACCATCCTCTGCCCACAAACGTTCAACTAATTTCGTCAACTGCTCAAAAGTACTACGGGTCATTGCTAAGTGTCGTTTGGTGTTTGCGGTGAAGCGCTTGGCGCGACACTATTAGAAGAAGTCTGTACCTTATCCACAGATGGAGTCACGATACTAGAAGGCGTCTGCACTGTGTCTTCGGAAATCGATGGCTCTGGTAATTCCCCGCCAGCTTGCAGCAAGAGCGCTGCTACATCCTCCGCCTGATAGGAGCGATCTATGCTTATGATCTGTTCTAGCTTTTCTCTAGCGTCCTGCAGATTCCCCTGGACAAGGTAGATTTGCGCCAACTTAAGCAGGGAGTCAAGTCCTGAAACCGAAAGCGGCCTGCCTTGACCAACCTGGGTCTGGTCAATCTCGATGATTTTGCTGTAAATAGTTATTTTGGCTGAGTCATTAGCCGCATAATCGATCGCTTTCTTCAGATAGTCGATGGCTGTGTCGTACTCGGTTCGCCATATGTATGCCTCTGCTATCTTCTCGTATGCTTCGACTAAATCTGGACTAGCTTCGATAATTGCTGCATATTGCTTGATTGCTGCACTCCACATGTACTGATCTGCATAAATATCGGCAAGCTTAAAGCGCATCGTAGTGTCATCAGGATCATACTTGATGATCTCTTCCCCTACTCTCTGTTTTAGGGTGTTGTCAAAGCTGCGTGAAAATGCAGTCCTATATTCCTCAATTGCTCCTTTTGTATCTCCCTGCCGCATGAGAAGATCTCCCATGCCTTCATATGCTTCAGCTTTGTATGGAGAACGAACCACTGCGTCGTGAAATGCCCGTTTCGCTTGGTCGAATTCGCCTATCGCAAGCTCTGCTCTCCCTAGTTTGATGTAAAGATCTGCTGAGCCGCTACTAGTAAGCGCTTTCTCATATTGCTTTCTCGCGGTTTCATGATAAGCGTTGATCGTATCGGGAAGCTGCTGTAACTGATTTTCTTCTTCCGGTGTGCACTCAGGCTTCTCCTCGAGCGCGTCACGTTCATTGATTGCCAGAATCATTCTTGCATATGCAAGATCTCCCAGCCCTATGCTTAGAGCAAGGCTATCTGGATCGATGTCTTCAATTGCCACAAGCTGCTTTTCAGCCTCATCAAGTTGTTGAAGAGCAAGGTAAGCACCAGAGAGCTTGGTCATTACGGCAAGGTCCTTTGGCCGAAGTTTCAGTGCTCTTTGATACTGCTCAGCAGCTCTGCGGTAATTCTTATTGTCCATGGCTACATCCCCTGACCCTATGTACGGCGGGAAATAGCCGGGGTCTCTGGTGATCGCTTCCTCGAATCGCATGTCAGCACTGATGGGATTTCCCTGTTCTAGAAGAAGCTTGCCATAGCGGTAAATTGTCCCCACATTATCCGGGTCAAGTGCGAGGATCCGATCTAGCAAGCCCTTATCGGCTTCTACGTCTTCCAAGGTCTCTAGGTAGAGGGACAGTGCTTTTTGTTTGTAGCCATCGATTTGCTGACTCAGCTCCTCGATTTGTTCTATTTCTTCTTCAGTTTTCTCCTCTTTCTTTTCAAGATCGGCTTTCTTACTGGCAACTGTCACCATCTTGGACTCGTAAATGCGGCCAATGTAGTAAGGAAGGTATGAATCACCCGACAAGCCCTGCTCTTTTATCCGTTCAAGCTCGGCTAACCCAAGTTCAGTATCTTCCTGTTGCTGCAAGTAAGCATTTACTAACGGAAGGTTGATCTTTATGTCAGCTTGCGATAGTGTCTCTTGGTACCAATCATTAAACCTTTCGCTCGAAATCCTCGCAATGCAATCATCACGGACTTGGTCTTTTACTTCTTCCAATGTAGGTTTATTACTTGCTTTGCGGTCAATAAGCTGAATGATATGGTAACCAAAATCGGTCTTCACTGGATTACTGATTTCTCCTTTTTCCAACGCAAAGGCCGCTTCTTCAAACTCAGCAACCATCTTCCCACGGGAGAACCAACCTAGATCACCACCTTCATCTGCCGTACCCGTATCAGTTGAGTATTCCTTAGCTAGTTCAGCAAAGCTCTGCCCTGCGGTCAATTTTTCCAGTACTTCGTCTGCTGTTTCTTCATCCTGGACTAGGATGTGTGACGCACGGATCTCTTCCTCTGTTTCGTAGCTCGAAGCATTGTCCTCGAAATAAGAGCGAAGTTCCTCTTCTGTTGGTTCAATACTACCAACAACACGTTCACGCAAAGCCTCATTGCGCAACTGATCGCTTATAGTATTTCGGAATGCGGCCTTATACTCATCGAGGGTTTTTCCTTGGTTTTCCAGGATGGAAGCGAGCTGGTCTTCGCTGATATCGTATCTTTCAAGAAGAGAATTGTATTCGGACGTATACTGTGAATCTATCTTTGCCTTGGAAATCTTAATGCCATGGTGCTCCGCCTCTTGATCTAACAGAACCTTGCGGATCAAATTCTGCATTGCAGAAGCCTGTACTTGAATGTGAAGCAACTCGCCACTTGCGCCTGCCAGAGTCGTGCTGATGTCTTGACCCATCTGTTTGTAGTACTCTTCATATTGATTGAATAGGTCTGTTGAAGCCTGCTCGAATCCCGTACTGGAGATCGCCGTTCCGTTTACTGTAGCAGGTACCTGCGCTTCGTAGTTCCCAGGAGACGCGCTTTTCGTTCCTCCAAAGCGTTGCAGAGAGTAAAGAGCTATACTTCCTACAAAAAAAGCTACCACAATAGCCCAGATAATCACTTTTCGGTACCGCGCAAAGAAACGTTCCATTCCTAAGTCACTCCTTCAAATAGGGATCAAAATCCACTAATACTACCTAGATTCGAGCAGATGAACAAGGACACGTATCTGCCAAACTGCCAGCATCACTTCATAATAGAGAGGAGGTGATTAGTCTCTGTAGTGGGTAACGCGGGCGAATCTCAAAACAGATTGCAGTTCTCTCTTCTTCCTCTACAAGAACAGTATGGAAAGCGGGCATGAAGTAGAGATCCACTCCACTTGGAGCCATGTATCCACGGGCAATAGCAATAGCTTTCACAGCTTGGTTTACTGCACGTGGACCAATGACTTGGAGTTGCGCTTCCCCATACTGGCGGATGCTATTGGCAATGGCACCCGCGCTTGCCTTGGGATTAGATTTGGATGATAGTCTTAGCATCTCCATCCTTCCTCCTCTAGCATATCCTTATCTGGCGTTCTCTGTAAACTGCGTCTGACGGATTACATTAACCTTGATTTCTCCCGGATAATTCAGCTCCTCTTCAATGGTCCGAGCAATATCGTAGGCAAGTTTTGCCGCTACTTCGTCACTTGCTCGTTCTGGCTGTACCATTATTCTCACTTGGCGGCCGGCTTGCAGTGCATAAGCTGCTTGTACGGCAGGAAATGATTGGCAGATTCTCTCCAGTTCGTGCAACCGTTCAATGTAACGATCAAACGTCTCTTGCCTGGCTCCTGGTCGTGCTGCCGACAGAGTATCCGCCGCCTGAATTATGACATCAAGGATCCCATTGATTTCAATATCCTCATGGTGGGCTGCGATAGCGTGCACTACTTCCTTGCTTTCACCATAACGACTGGCAAGATCCGCACCTATTAGAGCGTGCGGCCCATCTACATCGTGATCAACTGCTTTTCCTATATCGTGCAGGAGACCAGCTCGTTTAGCACTTGACGCATCAAGTCCTAGTTCATCAGCAATCATCTTCGCAATCCAACTCACTTCCAAAGAATGAGATAGTTGATTCTGACCATAGCTTGTTCGATACCGCAGCCTTCCAAGCAACGCGGCTAGCTCGGGATGCAGATCAATACCTAAATCGAATGCTGCTTTCTTCCCCTCGTCTTGGACGTGTTCAGCTAGCTGCGCTTTGGCTCGCTGCACCTTCTCTTCAATCTGTGCAGGATGAATACGTCCATCCTCAATCAAGCGCCCAAGTGCAATTCTTGCCGTCTCGCGCCTAAGTGGATGGAAGCTTGACAGAATTACCATTTCAGGCGTATCATCTATCAGTAGTTCCACTCCGGTCAGTGCCTCAAAAGTCTTTATGTTCCGTCCTTCACGACCGATAATCCTTCCTTTGAAGTCTTCGGAAGGAAGTGGAACGGAACGAACCGCATTCTCCTCAATGTATTCAGCCGCATAACGCTGAACAGCAGTGGCAATGATCTTTGCCGCTCGTTGCTTAGCTTCTTCTTTGCTCCTTTGTTCAATTTCCTTCACTTTGAGGGAAAAAAAGCGCTGTGATTCAGCTTCAACCAGCTTCAGTAGATGTGCCCGTGCCTTCTCCTGGTTCCAATTAGCAACTGTCTCTAGCTGTGCCTTTTCTTCTGAAAGTAGTTTAGCTCCAATCTTCTTCAATTCCTCTAATTCTTCCTCGTCTTGCCGCAAGGAATCTTCTATCTTTTCAAGATAATTTGACTTTTTTCCGAGGCGGTCTTCCTTTCGCAAGATACGCTCCTCCATCCGAACTAGTTCTTCATCTCGTCTTTTCGCTCGTGCCTCCTGTTTCTCTCGCAACTCCTGGATCCTTTGCCGTGCTTCAAGCAATTTCTCATTCTTCAGCTGTTCCGCTTCTTCCTGTGCTGTGGCAAGCAGCCTGTCTACTCGCTTACCTCGATTGATACTTCCAATCATGTACCCTATGGCAATTGCAGCAATCAAAGCCATTGCGCTACCGATATATACAATAAGCATTACTTGTCACTTCCTTTTCCCATAGAAGTAGGTGCGTCTTACCTCGCTGGTATTATAACCGGTTCGCTCGATCCGCGTGCAAAGCTGCCGGAAGAAAGAGAAGGCTGAAGGCTAGGCTAGAGCCGATACCAAGAAGTGCTGAGATACCAAGAAATCGCAATCCCGGGGTGCGTGCCAGAAACAAGCTCGCAAACACAAGCATAGTTGTGAGGGAAGTAACGATAACGGCGACTGCCGTCTGTGTTTCTGCACGCTCGATTGCACCCTTTGCTTGAATCGAACGCTCCTCTAAGTAACGGTGAAAAATGTGAATCCCATTATCGATACCAATACCGATCAGAAGTGGTGACACAGCGATATTGATGAAATTGAACTTGATCCCCAGCAGTCTCATTCCACCAAGCATACAGATGTACCCCAGAATAAGAGGTGTGCTGGCAAGAAAAGCACGTATTATCCCGCCGGTACTGCGCCACAAAACGACGGCAATTAGCAGAGCCGCCAGAAGCGTTGATCGCCAAAAATCGCTTTTCATATATTTCTCGAGTGCAATTCCCAGTTTGGGCATACCGAAGTACTGACTCGAGAGAGAAGAAGCAAAGGTGTCAAATTCCTCCAGGTTATCACCCTCATAGAGCGCTTCACTCATTCTGGCGTAGACAATATACTCACCGGTGGGTGTCAGGTACCGAGCCCGGATCCCTTCTGGCAATTCAGCCAGTATGTCTCGTAGAAGGGTTTCCACGGGAGGAAGTTCGCGAAGTTGCCCAAGGTTTGCATCGAGTTTGCGTAGCACCTCGTTCAGTGCGCAGATTTCATCTTGCGTTTTCTCGATATCGAGTTGTGCAAGTTCGTTTTGTATTTGTCTTAGTTGGGTTTGGATTTCCCCGCTAGCAAGGGTGATATTTTCCATGCCATTCAGCGTAGCCGCATACTGTATGAACCCAAATTTCGCGAGTAATGTACGCACCTGGATAAGAGAAGCAGCACGATTTTCCAGATTACGGTCCAAAAAGTCGAGTTGGTTGAGATAAGTGTCAAGGTCCAAATTGCTTAGGATATCTTGCTGCTCAGAGAGATTAGGAGGAAGGAGCCCTTTAGCTGAATCTATTCCCTGCACAAGATCATTCCGGCTTAGGTTATCGAGCAGCTTTGCCAGTTCTTTCTCTGATGAGGCAAGAAACGTGAAGTAATTGCCGATCTTTGTGTTATCAGCAACAAAGTTCTCCATGATCTCATTCTGGACCCTCTGGCTCTCTGTGTCCGGGATAAGGTCTGAACTTGAGAATTGAAATGAGGTGTGAGCTGCCTGAAAGGCCATGAAAAGAGCAAGAATAATGGTGACAACGAAGACAACACGCCATTTTCCCGCCAAAGCTCGAAAGAAAGGACCCAGAAATCGGGAGTAATCAACCGCATGTTCACGGTACTGCAAGCGAAGAATGAAGTGCGATAGAGTAAGAAGACTAGGAAGAACAAAAAGTGTACACACAAAAGCAATAAGAACCCCCATGCTGGTGATTGCCCCCATCTCAAACATCGCACGTGATCGCGAAAACAAGAGACAGAGAAAAACCAGGGCAGTTGTAGCCGCAGCCCAAAAGGACGCGCTTCCTTTGCGTAGGATAGCTGTATGAAGTGCTGAATCAAAGGGTTCACCTTTTCTCCGCTCTTCCGCATAACGCGAGAAGAAGTGAATTCCATAGTCAATCCCCAACCCGAGAATGAGTGCGGGAAGGAATGTTGTAATTAGATTGAATCCACCCATCGCGAATTTGGCCCATGCCATTGTAAGTACCAAACCAATAATGAGAGGAATAACGGTAATAATCGTGTAGAAGAGCGATCCAAAAGCAAGAAAGAGAATAACAAACACCCCTACGGAAGAGATTATAGTTGTCCATTGCATATCCCTATTCACCATTGCGCTAGCAGAAGCCGTGAACGCATATGTGCCAGTAATTCCCACTTTGACGCCTAGTTGCTCCAGATCGATTTGTCCAAGTTCCTCGCTCAAGGTCCGCGTTACTTGAGCGCAGTAATGAGTACCCCGTTGAGAAGGGAACCGTGGTTGCACGGTCATTAACAGCATCTTGCCATCACGAGAGATAAAGGCCTGGGGGGGACGTTCGACTTTTGTCTCAGGAACAGCAAAGATCTCAGCCAAGCTTCCGACTGCGTCTATGATGGTTGGAAAATTCTCGATTCCATCAAGGGATCCCAGAATGGTTTGATTGAGTCTTATCATCTCTTGCAACTCTTCTTCAACAGCACTAATGTTGATGGTATAAGCTGTCTGTGAATCAGTACCGTACAGGGTTTCTTCAAGATTCTTATTGATGTTTTCGTAAAGGTAGCTAGGATCAGCGGAAGGAAGAAGTGAAAGCTTCTCCGTAACAATTGTTTGCCGGGCAAGGGAAACGCTTGCCTCAATGCGAGAAAGCTTGTCGCTATCCAGTGTGTAAAGGAGAAGATATTGGTCAGGGATTTTTGTTGAGAGTTCTATGAGATAGGTTACTTGAGTGAATTCTGGATTCATACGTAGCTGTCTTGCTATTGTGGCTGCTGCGTTAGTTAGCAGATCCTCTCTTGCTAACACAGGCTTTTCATCTGGCTCCAGGGCAGTCAGTAGGAGAGTAATGTAGTCACTCTGAGCAAGGTATATCTCGTGTTCACGATAGTCATTGATTAGTGGATCATCTTCTGGAAGTAGAGCAAGGTAGGAAGTACGGATTGGCAGCTCGCGAATATAGTAACCTGCAACACCCGTAAGAAGCAAGACAAGGAGAAGAACTAACCAGAAATGATAACGGGTGATACCAAAGACAACTTCGAAGATCCTCTTCGTGATTGGGTTCATCGTAATGACATATTAGAACAGTCGATTACTTGCTTTCCTCGCTAGGACTCGAGACAGTAACTGCGTAACCGACCAGTTTAGCAGTCAAGCGAACGTTCTGTCCTCCCTTCCCAATAGCGAGTGATAGTTCGTCGTCTGGGATGAGCACCTTGGCTTTGCGTGTCTCCTCATCCAGCTCAACTGAGAGAACCGAAGCCGGTTCCAGGCTGTTTCGTAGGAGTTGTCCAATGTTATCCGACCATCGAATAAGATCGATCTTTTCACCGTTTAGTTCTCTAGTGACAACTCTAATCCGTGTTCCACCTGCCCCTACACAAGTTCCTATTGGATCTACATTTGGATCAAGTGACTCAATGGCAACCTTACTACGACGGCCGGCTTCGCGAGCAATCTTGCGAACAACTAGCGTTCCATCCTCTATTTCGGGAACCTCCAGACGAAGGAGTTCGTGAACAAATTCTGGATGAGCGCGTGAGATTAACACACGAGGGTCCCCGTGTGTCTTTTCTACGCTCACCAAATAGGCGCGTAGTCTCTCACCGGCATGATAGCGCTCGCCTGGTATTCGCTCACTATTTGGAAGAACTGCTTCGGCTTCCCCTAAGTTCACCCATACGTTCTTCCCTTCGAATCGGTGAATTGAACCACCGATAATCTCTCCAATGCGATGGCTGTACAATTCGAAGATGATTTCTCTTCGCTTCAAGGTGACTTCCTGTCGAATTGTCTCTTCTGCCTTTTTAGTAGCAATACGTCCAAACTTTGCCAGGTCGATCTTCTTGCCATTGATAAGGATATCCCCAGAGTGTTGATCGATTTCTACTTCCACATCTGCTTCTGTGTAGTATTGTTCTTTGTAGGCTACAGCAAGTCCCCGGCGGATCGCCTCATACAAGTCTTCACGAACGATTCCTTTAGCCTTGGCCATTTCTTCGAGCGCATCGATAAACTCAACATTCATCAGCTAATCCCTTTCACGTTCCACATGATGAAAGCTAGAGGCCTTCCGCAGAAACTCCTACAATCATGCTCTCCAAGCTTTCTTCCATTCCCTACACAACGCTTGTATTATACGGTAGCGTAGAGATCTAGACAAACTCAGGAGGGAGCATGAAACAGATTACGTTAACCGTAAGTGCGGAACAGGTTGGCCTCCGTCTTGATCGCTATCTAGCAGCTAGACTAAGCGGTGTCTCTCGCACTCAGATTCAGCATGCAATTCGTTCTGGAGCTGCTTCTATCAATGGAAAGGCAGTCACACGGCCTTCATATCATCTCCAAACAGGCGAGCAAATCGTCTGGAAAACCTGTTCCAGGAAAAACCCCAGTCCGCCCTCTGTGCACATACCAATCATCTACGAAGATATAGACATCGTAGTGGTGAACAAACCTACTGGTTTAACGGTACATCCCGGAGCAGGTACGAACAAGACTACACTTGTGCAGGCACTCCTTGTCAATCGAGAGCTCCCATCGAAGGGTGACCAAGATCGCCCAGGGATTGTGCATCGATTGGATAAGGATACCAGTGGGACAATTGTTGTAGCAAAGACAGTCTCCGCACTTGAATCCCTGCAAGAGCAGTTCGCGACAAGGAAAGTCAAGAAGGTTTACCTGGCCAGCGTAAGAGGAGTGATTAGCGAAGCCAAGGGATTAATTGATGCACCAATTGGGCGCGATCCGGCTCATCCAACAAGAATGACAATCCGGCCACAGGGACGCACAGCACAAACCGAATTCCATGTGCTCAAACGAACAGAGGACTCAACCCTCATCATGATTCTTCTACACACCGGGCGCACACATCAGATACGGGTACATCTTGACTACATTGGACACCCGATTATTGGCGATGTAGTCTATGGAAAACCAGCAGAGCGCCTATTGCTACACGCCTGGAAGATTGAGTTCACTCATCCTGCAACTGGGAAGCGGGTTCGCTTTGAGTCGCCGATTCCGCCACAGTTCCCAGATTATCAGTATTCTGAACTGCCTTGGCCTGTATCACGACTCGCAGATAATCAAGGGCAGCAAGATAGCTAGCACCGATCGCTGTATAGAGAACCTCCATTCTGCCAGGAAAGCGCAGAAGAAGAAGGACCATGCTCGCGAAGAAAAGAACCGCAGCAGCTTTCCCTGGGATACGAGCCTCTTGGATGATGCCACCACGCCAGTGAACGATTATCCCACCAACGACAAGTCCTACCTCTGGAATAAGAAACAGTATAAGGGCAATTGATGGAATCTCATTGAGAATGGCAAGTGACGCAAGAAGTGAAACATAGAGGGCCTTATCAGCAAGTGGATCAAGTACCTTTCCCGTTGCCGTAATCTCTCCTCGTGATCGTGCCACCATTCCATCGAGAACATCTCCTGCACAAGCAACGAGAAAAAGTGCCAGTACTACTTCTCGCTGACCCAAGAAAAGAAAGCAAATAACTGGCGCGATAAGCACCGCGCGTGCACTTGTAATCTTGTTAGCAAGAGACACAATAGTGTCAGTTTAACACCTTCACAATTACCAGACAAGCTTTTCTTGAACACACACAGTGAGACTCGGTACAATAACTCATCTACAAGTAAGGAGAGATAGGATGAAGAAACGAGTGTTAATCATGGGTGCTGCAGGGCGAGACTTTCATAATTTCAATGTTCACTTCCGTGATAACCCCAATTATGAGGTAGTTGCATTTACAGCGACGCAAATCCCTGATATCGAAGGGCGGGCGTATCCTCCAGAACTTGCGGGGAACTTATATCCACAAGGGGTTCCTATTGTATCAGAGAACGAATTAACCACTGTAATCAAAGAAAAAGCTATTGATCTCGTTGTGTTTGCCTATAGCGATGTCTCTAACCAGTATGTAATGGAACGATCAGCTCTGGTCAATGCTGCTGGTGCTGATTTTGTCCTCTTGGGAACTAAATCAACTATGATCAAGTCACAAAAACCACTTATCTCAATTACCGCTGTCCGCACCGGATCGGGCAAGAGTCAGACAGCAAGACGGATATGCAACATTCTTAAGAACAAGGGGAAAAAGCTTGCCGTGATTCGCCACCCTATGCCATATGGAAACCTAGCCGAGCAAGAGTGGCAGCGATTTGGGAGCTATGAAGACCTGGACCGCCACAAGTGTACAATTGAAGAACGAGAGGAATACGAACCTCACATTGACAATGGGACAGTTGTCTATGCTGGAGTAGATTACGGAAAGATCCTGCGTAAGGCAGAAGAAGAAGCGGATATCATCATTTGGGACG